>RRZU011389985.1_pt1 | contig 24586 bp, 28 predicted proteins | sample 2165561 | NCBI WGS metagenome assembly RRZU01 (sample SAMN10456909, study PRJNA506462) | wastewater metagenome | isolation source: wastewater sludge | place: USA: Moscow, Idaho | reverse complement strand
GTGCTCCCGCACTTAAAGCTTGAATTACATCATTTTTACTTCTAATTAACCCTCCAGTTATAATTGAAACATTACTTTTACTGACAATTTCTTCAATAATACTAGGCATTAAACCAGGAATAATTTCAACCGCATCCGCTTGCATTTCATTCATTGACTTGATGCCTGATTCTAAAGCCATTGAATCTAAGAGAAACAATCTTTGAACAGTATAGAGATTCATCTTTTTTGCTTCTTGTATAATATTGTTCTTTGTGGTTATAACACCATCAATATTAATATTTTTGGCAATAAATCTGAGAGCATGGCTATCTTTAGAAAACCCGCTCAACAAGTCAAAGTGTATTAAGACATATTTGTTATGTTTCTTTAAGTACTCAACATGTTCTTTTATAGAATTTATGTCTTCCTTCAATAAAAACACTATTTTAGCAGGTGACTTAACAGCTGCCACAATATCTTGTTCATCACGTACTGCAGCAATAATTGGATGGTCATTTAAAGCCATTTTTATCATATCAATTTCCTTCCCAATAATCGCCAATCGCTATATGAGGATCTTTATTTAAAAAGAGTATTTCATATAGTTGAGAGAATAAAGGTGTGTCTGTTTCTAAATTTAGTTTGCCCTCCTCCTGTAAGTTTTTAAGTAACTTGTATCCATTCTTTGTAGCACTAATCCCTTCAACAGATTGGTAGTTCATTAGCTCTAAAGATTCCTCAATACTTTTACCACTTCCAACATGGTTTCCAAAAATACCATTTCTTCCTCCTTGTGATGTAACATAATAATCACCGACTCCTGCCACACCAAATGCCGTATCACTATTACCTCCAGAAGCTTGGACAATTCTCGCCATTTCTCTTGTTCCTTGTGTCATAAGAGCGGCTTTAGCATTGTTTGTATCTGCTTCCACACCTTGCATGATACCCATTGCGATCGCATAACAGTTTTTAAAAGAGGCGCACAGTTCCACACCCGTAATATCAGAACTAACATTACCTTTGAATCGTGGTCCTTCAAATAGAGACTTTACATATGCTGCTGCTTCAATGTTTTTTGAAGCAAAGACCGCTTCTGTATAATTACCGTGTGCCAATTCACTTGCAATAACTGGACCACCAATTTTAACAAATGAAATTTCTTTTTTGAAAGGTGATTCAATTGATTTTTCAATCATGCGCGTCATCGTATCTAAAGTTTCTGCATGAATTCCTTTTGTAATATTCACAATGATTTGATTAGCTTTTAGATATGGAGAAATTTCTTGACTCATTGTAGAAATTCCTTCAGATAAAACAGCTAATATGACAAGTTTTGTGTCTTGCATTGCCGCTTCCAACTCATCTTCATAAAATAGATTTAGAGAGTCAGGAATCTTCACATAGCGCATTGCCGGATGATAACCTTTATATTTCATCGAATCTAATGTTTCTTGATCCCATTTTGTTCCCCATAAATTTACTTTATGTCCATTGTTTGCAAGATGAATGGCTAATGCTGTTCCCATGACACCTGCTCCAACTATTACTGATTTTTCCATAATTCCTCCTTGATTAAGTGAATTTGAGCCTAAAAAAACCACAAAAAATACAGCATTACTGTTAATTGTGGCTCTCATGTCTCTTACCGCTATTCACTTGTGACAATATACTAACATTTCACAAACAGAATGTAAAGGCTTTCTTAAATTATTTATTAACATTTATATTAAACCGCTAATTTCATCCTTATTTCCGTTGTTTATGGTAGTTTCAAGAATCTTATGTAAACATCTTTTAGCTGGTTACAACTATTGATGTTCATTTATCTATTTTTGTATTGTAAGTTAAACATTTGATTGAGTTCCATAGTGACTTCAGCAAAACCTATATGGATTCTTGAACCAAGTCTTACGTTGTAATCTAGAAAACAATTACATACGAATCGTTCTAATGAGTCTTCGTTAGGGAACTGTTCTTTTTTCTTAGTTTGACGCTTTAGTTGTTTATTTAACCCTTCAACTAAATTAGTCATATAAATACTTCTTCTAATTTGAACAGGATATTTATAAAAAGAATATAAGCTTTCATTTGATTCTAAAAGTTTAAATATTCTTGGATACTTCTTTCCATAAACTGCCTTTAAATCGTCATATTCTTTAAGTGCTTATTCTAAGCTATTAGATTGGTACAATGGTTTAAATGCATTCATAATTTCTTTTCGATCAGTAGCCCTCACTAGTTTGGCGATGTTTCTTTGAATGTGAACCCAACATGTTTGGTGATCAGCTTTTGGATAAACATTTAAGCACGCATCTCTAATTCCAATAAGACCATCAGAGATTATAATTAAAACTTCTTCAAGACCTCTTTCGTATAAATCTTGAAGCATATCAGTATAGTTAGAAGCCGTTTCATTAGGGTATAAACGGTAATCTAAGACGTCTTTATGGCCATCCTCTGTGATACCTATAATAATGTGCAACGCTTCTTTAGCGACACTATCACGCCTTACATTTAACATTGTGGCATCACAATACAGTGCTACATATCTCTTATTAAAGGTTCTGTTGTGGAACGCTTCAACATTTACTTCAACAGTTTTAGTGATATTTGAAATTGTCTGTTTACTATAAGCGTGACCATACATTTTTTCTATTAAGTCAGCGATTTCAGAAGTAGTTACTCCACGTGAATAAAGCTGTAAAATCGTTGTCTCTAAAGAATCAGTTCTACGATCATAGGTTGGAACAGTCTGTTGTTTAAATTCACCATTTCTATCGCGGGGAATATTAACATTAATCTCGCCATATTTAGTTTGAAGAGATCTAGAATAATAACCGTTTCTTGAATTACCTGAATTATAACCAATAGCGTCATACTTTTCATAATCAAGAAATACAGTTAGTTCGTATAGAAGCAATTGATTTACAACTTCTTCTATTTCTAAGCGAATAATTTCTTCAATTGATATACCTTGTGATAGTGATTTAATAATATCTGTGTAAAAATTGGACATGAGAGCTTCTCCTTTTAGTTTTTGTGTTGTAACTTAATTCTAAAAGAAAGGCTCTCTTTTTACTAGCCCGAGTTTACACAAGACATTTTACACTATGATCAAATAATTAATTTGTTTTCTTTCTCTTATTGAGCTTAGTTTAATAATATGAAAATACTCCTACCATTATAAACAATAAATATGTCACTTTTTAATTGTTGCGGCCATGTTTTTATCGTGAGATTATAATTTAGAAGTAACGAATGTAAAAAAAGATCACGTTAATGATCTTAGAGAATTCTGAATTTTTTAAAATCTTCAAGGGTATCGACATTTTCGATGACGACTTTCTCCACATGAGAAGAGGGACTAGGTGAGTTTTCAATACGCATGATAAATGTTGCCATAGCATCTTTATCAGCCATTGCTTCAATATATACTGAACCATCGTCAAGATTTTCTACACTACCTACGACATTTAACTCTTTTGCGAGCATCATCGTAATAAATCTAAATCCTACGCCTTGTACACGTCCGTAGACATGCATTTTTATCTTTCTCATATATTTCTTCCTTTGTTTTTAATTACTTTATATAAGTCTTAAATACATTATAAATTATAACACGAAAAAAACAAACCCCAGGAAAATGAAAAAGGTGAGGTTTGCTTTTTTTTACTCAACAAGGGTTGAAAAATATGTATATTAAGGAAGGAACATGCCTTGTTCGAGCAGTGAGATGGCTTCATCAACGACATAGTCAAAATTATCTACATCTTCAAATACGGTCCATCTTAATCCAAGGAAGTTGGCAATACCCATTAGCATGTATGCGACAACTTCATTGTCGAATTTTTTAATTTCATGGTTGGCATAAGCTTGATCTAAAGCCTTGACGTAAAAGTCCGCAAAACTTTCATAATAATGGGTGAAGAGTTTTTTATCGATATAAAGAGATTCCCATATTATGTAGTAGATGTGGGGGTGTTCTTTGATATATTCTAAGAACGCTTTGAGTCCCACTCTTTCTGCTTCTTTACGTGATTTTGTGTCCGCAATATTTATGGCGATATTGCGTCTAATTTTCTTTGAATACTGCAATAAAAGATATTGGTAGATGCTAAGCTTGTCTTCGAAGTAAACATAAAATGTTCCTAAAGCGACATCAGCACCTTGAATAATATTTACAATGGAGGTGTTATGGTACCCATTTTCTAAAAAGTTTAGTTCGGCTGACTTTAAAAGTCGATCCATCGTGATTTGACCTCTTTTAGTTTTGGGTAATCTAATATTTGGTTCTCTCATAAACCACGCCTCCTAAGTATAAATAAATCCAATCAATAGTGTTAAGAACAGGTCACTGGCTTCGTACATTGAAGCGTGTCCTTTATTTGGAATTATAACATAATTGCTATTTTTAATCTTTGAATGCAGATATTCTTGTTCATGTTTCGGTGTCACAAAGTCATATTCTGAACTGACGATGAGTGTTTTGTTTTCAATTTCCTCTATTTGATCACGAACATCATATCCAATGGATGAATTCGTGAGTCTGATCATTCTTTCAATAAAATCTTTATTTGAAAAAATGGGTTTTAATGCTTTTTTTCTTTCTTTGATCCACTCAATTTCTTCAGTATAAAATTGAGGTGAATAAATAACAGGAATGGTTGTTGCATAGTAACTTTCCCAGTTATGGGATGCAAAGTTCCATGCATGTCCAATCTCTTCTAACCAAGGGCTGGTCCATGAAGATGTGTTAAATAAAAGTAGATGGTCTACAAGTTCTGGATACTTAATCGCTACTTGGATTGCGATTTCACCACCATAAGATATTCCAAATATATCTGCTTTCGCAAGATTTAAATGTTTAAATAATGCATTCACTGTTTCAACTTGGATATCATGGTTGTATTTTTCTGGTCCCGTACCTGATTGACCTTGATCCACCATATCAAGTAAAATCAATTGGCGGTGTTTTGTCATGGGCTCAATAAGATTTTCCCACGACTTGCATGACATCATAATACCATTCAGAATGAGTAAGGGGAAGCCTTCTCCATACACTTCATAATAGATGTCAATGCCTTGGTACTTGAAGGTAGCCATTACTGGATGTAGCCCAGTTTAATGGCTTCTTCTCGTAGTGAATCACGATATTTAGGATGCGCAATCGCAATCAATCGTTCAACACGTTCTCTGAGGTTTGTCCCTCTTAATCTTGCGATACCATACTCAGTAACCACGTTGTCCACATCATTTCTTGAAAGTGAAACAATGGCACCTTGATTTAAGAATGGTACAATCTTAGATACTTCTTCACGCTCTCCAGTTTCTCTGTTTTTAACCATTGTTGTGGAGTAAAGTGCTATAAATGAGCGTCCGTTCTTAGATTTTTGTGCGCCTGTTGCGGTATCAGTTTGTCCACCGGTACCTGATATTTGCATTGGTCCAATTGACTCTGATGCACATTGTCCTGTTAAATCAATTTCGATGGTTGTATTAATTGACACCATGTTGTCATTGAGTCCAATAACTTCTGGTGCATTAACATAATGTCCATCTAAAACGAGAATTGATGGATTTTGATCCACATACTCATAAAGTTCTTTGTTACCCATAATAAATGTTGTAACAATTTTACCTTTATGAAGGTTTTTCTTTTTACCTGTAATGACGCCTGCTTTAGCAAGTTTTGCCATGTTAGAAGTCATCATTTCAGTATGAATGCCTAGATCTTTTTTGTCCATTAAAAATTCTGCAACCGCATTTGGAATCCCACCAATTCCAAGTTGAATGGTGTCTCCATCTTTAATATCATCCGCTATAAATGCAGCGATTTGACGGTCTTTGTCATTAGGCTCAACGATGGGCAATGTTGGAACAGGGTAATCTGCTTCAATGATCATATCAATGTCATTCACATGAACTTCTACATCACCATAAGTAACTGGGAAGTTTGGGTTCACTTCTAAAATAACGATATCTGCCGCATCCAACATGCGTTTTTCATAGGTATTTCCTGTTGATAAAGAAATAAATCCATGTTTGTCCACACTTGATGCTGAACCAATATAAATATTTGGCTTCACGAAGTCTAATCTTTTTGTCGCTGCCAAATGAAGATGGTTTGGAATATATGAAATATTGCCTTGTTTACTTGCCCTTCTTAAAGTTGGGTTGTAAAACCATCCATCAATATTAAATGAATCTTTGTAATCTGCTTCAAATATTTTGTAGTCATGCATTGGTAAACAGTTTGTAATTGTGACGTTGTTGACATCGTTGGCACGGGTGTGAAGGGACTCTAAAAAGAGTTTCCCTTCAGCTGCTCCCAAGCCTGTAACAATTACATCATCTGATTTGACTACAGCAAGTGCTTCTTCAACACTTACAACTTTGTCTTTGTAATTGTAACTCATGATTCCTCCGTCTTAGTTTCCTAAAATTTCATCGATTGATTGTAATGGTTTTGTTGCTACCCATGCATCTGCTGATTCAATTTTTGAAAGGTTCATAACTGTTGTTCCAAGACGTTGTCCATCAGTAAAGTCAATGAGTCCACCGAATGGGTTTTGAATTGGTTTTGCTTCTAAAGCGTCCATGTAGTTATCCCATGTTGGAGTTTTGTCTCCCATTTCAACAAGTCCTTCTGTGAAGTAGTGCGCTGCGATCCAACCTGTAATTGCGTATGCATTCCATGCGTATTCTTCATCAATATTTTCTTGGTATAGTGCAAGTGCTTCTGCTTGTTCATCATCGAAGCTTACCCAACCATTACCGTATACATCAAATTTACCATTGATTGCATCAAATACTTGTGCTGAAACTGCAGGTGCTACGTTAACGTATGTTGTGATAACATCTTTATTAACATTTTGTTCTGCTAAAGCTTTAACAATTGTTGGAATTGTTTGTTGAATTGCGGCACCAATAATGAAGTCAACGTCTGCTTGTTTAATGGTTGCGATTGCGGATGAAACGTCTGTTGCACCAGCTGCTACTTGCGCTTCAACAAGTTCAATACCTAATTCTTGTGTTTTAATACGTGCGCCTTCTAACATATCTTTACCTGCATCGTCGTTTGTGTAAATGATACCAATTTTTTTAGCATCGAAGTCACCGACTGCACGTGAGACCATAATTTGGCCTTCTGTTTTATAGATAGGTTGTACTGGGAAGATTACACGATCTTCGCCTTCAGCTTTATCGTTATAAAGTTGTCCAATACCTGTTGCGAAGTATACTGCAGGAATACCATATTCTTTAAGGTCTTCGATTGTTGCAGCAACAACGGGTGTACCAAAGTGTCCAACCACTGCGAATGCTTTTTGGTCTTCAACTAAGTTTTGTAGACATGCTTTACCTTTAACTGGGTCAAACTCATCATCGGTATGTGTAAATTTAATCTGACGACCATTCACGCCACCTTGATCATTAATGTATTTGAAGTATGCTTCAATACCTGCATTAAAGGGTACACCAACGGGTGCATAAGCGCCGGATGTTGCGGCACAGTTACCAACTAAAACGTCAGTTTCTGTAATACCTTGTGCAACTTCTCCATCATCTTTCGCACCACACGCAACTAACATTGTTGCGACGATTAAAACCAATACTGATTTCATTAACTTATTCATAAAATTTTCCTCCTTCAACTTTTATGTTAAGTTCCTAAGTAAGCTTCAATTAATGAAGCATCATTTAATAAGTCTTGAGCATAACCCTGTGCACTCACACGGCCTACTTCAAAGACATAGGCATAATCGGCAATCTTGAGTGTCTGAGCGGCATTTTGTTCAACAATAATCACTGTTGTGCCTTCTTCAGAGATCTCATCGACAATATTTAAAATGTCACGGACAATTAATGGTGCCAATCCTAAGGATGGCTCATCCAATAACAGAAGTTTTGGACTGTTCATTAATGCACGCCCGATTGCCAACATTTGCTGTTCACCACCAGATAGTGTTGAGCTGATTTGAGTATAGCGTTCTTTAAGTATTGGGAAATATTTAAAGACGCGTTGAAGATTTTTCTCTATTTCTTTTTTATCGTTAAGGGTAAATGCCCCAACCATTAAGTTTTCTTCAACGGTTAACTCAGGAAAGACTTGTCTTCCCTCTGGCGATTGGCTAATACCACGTTTGGTAATGAGCTCTGGCTCCAATTTCGTAATATCATTTCCTACATAACTTATGGTTCCCTCTTGCGATTTAACTAAGGATGAAACAGTTCGTAAGAATGTCGTTTTTCCAGCACCATTGGCGCCAAGGATCGCAACGATCTCACCCTTATAAACGTCAAGACTCACCCCCTTCAATGCTTTTACGGCCCCGTAAGACACATGTAGGTCTGAAACTTCTAATATTTTCTCTTTTTGTTCTCTATTCATCATCATCCACACTTCCCAAATATGCTTCTTGAACAATTGGATCGTTCTGAATTTCTTCAGGTGTTCCTGTTGCCAGATGTCTACCAAATGAAATTGCAGTAATACGATCACAAACGTCCATTACAAATCGCATATCATGTTCTACTAATAATATTGAACAAGATAGATCTTTTTGAATTTTTCGAATGGTTTCAACAAATTGAATGGTTTCAGTATCATTTAAACCCGCTGCTGGCTCATCTAAGATGATGAGTTTTGGTCTTGAAATGAGGGTTCTTGCGAGCTCTACTTTTTTCAAGATACCATAGGATAGTCCGCCTACCTTCGCATCTTTTAAATGATCAATTTCAAGAAATTCTAAGATTTCTAATGCGTGTTGTCTGTTACTATCTTCTTCTTCACGTGCTTTCTTTGTGTTAAAGAATTGATGTAACAAACCTGTTTTAAACTCAACATGAGCTCCAATCAGTACGTTATCAATGACTGATAACTCATGAATTAACTCAACGTTTTGGAATGTTCTAACCAATCCTTCACCGATGATTTCATGCACTTGTTTGTCCATTAAATTAATAACTTCACCATCATGATTTCTAAACAGAACCGTACCTGATGTTGCTTTATAAAATTGTGTAATACAGTTAAATACTGTTGTTTTACCAGCACCGTTAGGGCCAATAAGTCCAAAGATTTCACCTTCATTAATTGAAATATTAAGTGAGTCAACCGCTTTTAATCCACCAAATTGCATGGACAGATCTTTAACTTCTAAAACTTTATTTTGTTCCATCATTTGCGGTCACCCCTTTCTTTTTCTTTATGAATTTTGCTTTGATATTATCAATCATTTGGATGGATCCAAGTGGATAATACATAACAATCACAATAATTAATACACCTTTAATGATGTACGCAAAGTCCGCAAGGAATGCGATATTTTTAAAGAGAATTTCATTCAATCCGTAAACGAAGAATGATCCAATAAAGGTTCCTGGAATACTTCTAAATCCACCAATGACGATAACCGCTAAGATATCAAGTGATGTATTGAAGGTCCATGATGCAGGGAATGAAAGTCTGATAATATGTACATATAGAACACCCGCCAAAGCAGCTAAAGCTGTTGCAAGCGCAAATGTAATCAAACGATATTTAAAGATGTTCACACCCATCGCACGTGCCGCATGTTCACTACCACGCATAGCATTAAATGCACGACCCACATAACCTTTTAAGAAGTTATGAACTAAGATTAAGACAACCATCATCACAAATACAATGAAGACAAATGTCGTACCACGATCTAGTTTCAAGGCCCCAAAGAGTAGTTTTGGATATGAAGCACTTGATCCTGAAGCACCCCCTGTAAAGGCATCAAACTGAATGAAGATTTCTCTAAACACTTCAGCTACAGCCAAGGTCGCAATCGCTAAATATAACCCTTCAATTTTAAGAGATACAACACCAACAATCACACCAATGATGGTTGGAATCACAACAGATAAAATTAAAGATAATTCAAATGGCATGTTTAATTCTCTTGTAAAGTAAGCGGACAAGTAGGCACCAAGCCCCATAAATCCAGCAGTACCCAGAGAAATTAATCCAGAATAACCCAATAGAACGTTCAGTCCTAACGCTGCAATCCCATAAATAATGACCCCCGCAAAGACGATAATGTAATTACTGGGTAAGATTCCCGCTTGTGCAAGAAATGGGATGGTCATGGTAATCAAACTCATGAGAATAATTTGAACAATTGGATTTTTTAAATGTTTCTTCATGTTCTCACCTAAACTTTCTGTACAGTCTTCTTACCGAAGAGTCCGTATGGTCTTACCACTAGAAGCGCAAGGATCAAGATGTAAAGGAAGGGTTTTCCCCAAATTGTTCCAGGTGGCGTCTTCATGTAGAATTGGAGTAAGTTTGTGACGATCGCAATCAGATAGGCACCGATAACGGGACCATGGAATGTTTGAAACCCACCCAACACTGCTGCTAAAAGCGCAATAATTTGAACGTCATTCATAAACATTAATGATACGTTTGAGAAAGGTGCTGTCATGGTTCCAGCAAGTGCTGAGAGCATTCCGGCAATTCCCCAAGTAACCATGGTTACTGTTTTTGTGGGCACACCCATCAGGCGCGCTGTTTGTTCACTGGAAGCGGTAGTTCTGATTGCAAGTCCCCATTTTGTTTTTTGTAAAACATAGAACATGGTTCCCATAATCACAAATCCTAAACTGATGTTTAAAATCGCATTATATGAAAGGGATGCACCTAAGAAAGTGACGCTTCCTTGTGGTATAAATCTTGGTAAACTTAAGTCATAAACACCAAAGAGCATTGGCGCAATACCTAAGATGATAGAGATTAATCCTAAAGTAATAATTTGTTTGCTTAAAGGAGAAATATGGGTCGTTCTTCTAATAATGACAATATCAATTAAGATACCAATCATCAAAGCACTCAACATACCACCAAATACTGCAATATATACCGGTAATTTAAAGTTAATTACCAATTTCGCAACAATATAAGTATTAAACATCCCCAGTACACCTTGTGCAAAGTTTGTAATATTTGAAGTTCTAAATACAAGAATAATACTTAAAGCTGCAAGGGCATAAATACTGCCGTATTCCATTGATCTTAAGATAATCTCTAATAGAGTACTCATGCTTTACCCCATTGTATGATATCTGCAGCCCAAACATAACCGATTCCAGCTGCAATCATACATACGGTTGTTCCGTCTTTGATTTTTCCTTCCTCAAGACCCAATATTAGTGAAAGGATTTGGTCTACTTGGCCAATGTGCCCATAATTTTCAAGATATACAGATTGATCTTCTGTAAGTCCTAAATCTTTGAGCATTGCCATATGTCCAGAACGTTTGATGTGTAGAATATTGAGATAATCAATATCTGATACTGATAAATTTCCCGATCTTTCTAAAGCCATATCGATACATTTGATCCAGTTGTTATGTGAAACTTCATTGAGTCGTTTCTTCATTTTGTCTGCATCCATTAATCTTAAAGATTGATATGCTTCACTTAGATTGTCTTGTGTAATTGGATTTACTGTTCCACCGATTTCAACACCGGCAGTTCTTGCAAGTGATCCATCTGACATGAGTCCTGTACCTAAGAGTAGATTTTCGTTGTGGTCACGTTTTAGTAAAATTGCACCACCACCTGCTGATAAGTTAAACATCATGGACATGTTTGGATCTGCATAATCTACGAAATCACCATTTCTATATCCCCCAACAAGAAGGACTGTATTGATGTTTTCATCCGCTACGATCATGTCTTTTGCCATTTTTAAGGCAGTCACACTGGTACAGCATCTGTTTTGAACATCCACACCCCAAGCATTGGTTGCGCCAATTCTATCTTGGACATATAATGCTGAAGTTGTCAGTGGGTATTCTTTCCATTCTTCACCAAAGTCCATGATGACATCGATATCGAGTGGATCAAATCCTGTTTTTTCTAGTAAATCTAAGGCAGCTCTTGCGCCCATTTCCTGTGTACCATCTTCTGGACCAGGAATATATTTTTCAACAATTCCTAATTTCGCAATGATGTTTTCTTCTGTCCAAACACCATTTGTTTTGTCTGCAATTTCCTTTGCAGTCATTTTAGTTTCTGGAAGGTATAGACCCAATCCCACAATTCCTACGTTTGTACTCACAATATCACTCTTTCTATCTTATTTTGTTAAGGCATCGACCAAGCCATCAAGATCATCTTCAATGATGGCATGTCCAGCACCTTCAAATATTCTTAAGGTTGCTTGTTCTTTAAATAAGTCTTTCATTTTATGTGCTTCAGTTACGGGAACAACCAAGTCATCACTTCCGTGAAGTATCGAGATATCTGCTGTAATATCTTTGTAACGACCACTGCCATCTTCAACACCGTTGTTTTCATCACTGATATTAAAATGAACAAGCGCATAATCAACATCAACTAAGTTTCTTTGTTTTAAAATTGCATCTAAGTAAATTTCGTAATCTTCATCGCTGGGTTTGTTGTGGATGTAAATTGTGTTATCCCAAACAAACTTAATGAAATCTTTATTCTTGGCTTCATAAGCTTGTAATATGGGAAGTACTTGAACGGGATGATTTGCGATGTCTTCGCGTGATTCAATTCTATTTTTATCCACATCATACATTTCAAAGCCTTGAGGCCCTACTGAGCTGAGTAAGCTAACTTTTGAAATACGATCTTTTAAGATGCTTGCGACTTCTAAGGCAATACCGCCTCCGGTTGACCAGCCGACGATATGAATGTCATGTAAATCTTTAAGCTCAATGAAGGATACAACATCTTGCGCAAAGTCATATAAGCTGTTTAATTGGCGGTTATATGTTGAATCACCAAAGCCAACTAAATCCAAAGCTATAACATGATATTCATCTTTCAACTTTTCAATCAAAGGAATGAAGTGGACTGAAGAAGACATGTTTCCATGTAAGAGAAGGATTGTCTTCTTTGAGCCAACTTCACGGTATGCCAGTATTTCGTTTGTAGAAACTTCAAGTTTATGCACTGGCATGTTTATCATAGGCGCATACCACCGTTTACGCTGAGTGTATGGCCTGTAATGTAGGAGGCTTTATCACTTGCTAAGAATAATGCAGCTTGTGCAATTTCTTCTGGTTGTCCTAAGCGACCAAGCATGGTCATTTTTGCGAATTTGTCTAATAAATCTTGTGGTACTGTTTTTAAAATGTCTGTCATGGTATATCCAGGTGCAATTGCATTCACGCGAACTTGTTCACCTTTCATGGAGAATTCTTTAGCCCATGATTTTGTCATACCGATCACACCTGCTTTTGTTGCAGCGTAGTTTGCTTGTCCAATATTTCCAAACTCACCCACAACTGATGAAATGTTAATGATGGAACCACTGCCATTTTGTTGCATATGAGGTCCAATTAAACGTGTAAGGTTAAAGACACCTTTTAAGTTAACATCAATCACAAGATCAAATTGTTGGTCTGTCATTTTTCTTGTTAGTGCATCTTGTGTAATGCCTGCATTATTTACAAGAATATCAATGTGTCCGTATTCTGCGACAATTTCATCGAAGATTGCCTGGCAAGCAACACGATCTGTAACGTTTAGTTGTTTACCCACAACATTTTCGTGTTCATAAGTTAATTCACCCATATCAAGCGCAACAACTTTTGCACCTTCATTAGCGAATAGTTCTGCCATGGATTGTCCTAATCCTCTTGCGCCGCCTGTAATGACGGCTACTTTATCTTTTAATAACATGTTTTAAATTTCTCCTTAAATTTTTTCTAAAATAATTGCGGTTCCCATACCGCCACCGATACATAATGATGCAAGTCCGTATTGTACATCACGACGTAACATTTCATGGATTAATGTCACGATGATACGATTACCACTGGCTCCAAGTGGATGTCCAAGAGCAATGGCGCCACCATGTACGTTTGTGATTTCCATGAGTTTTTCTCTATCTGCACCCAGTTGTTCTTCAAGTTCATGAATCACACCTAAGGATTGTGCTGAGAAGGCTTCGTTTAATTCGATAAGACCTAAGTCATCGATTGAAATATTTGCTTGTTCTAATGCGTTTTTAATGGCGACGGTTGGTCCAAGACCCATATAATCAGGATCCACACCACCTTGTCCAACAGCTGCAATTCTTACAAGTGGTTTTAAGTTATGTGTTTTCAGTGCTTCTTCACTGGCTAACATGACTGCACTTGCGCCATCATTAAGACCTGATGAGTTACCGGCTGTTACTGAACCCTCTTTTTTGAAGGCCGTTCTTAAGTTTGATAGAATTTCTTCACTTGTAGTTCTGTTTGGATATTCATCTTTATCTACGACTACTTCTTTACGTCTTATGGTTGTTGTGACTGGCACAATTTCATCTTTGAAGACATCACTGTCTACAGCCGCAATGGCACGTTTTTGTGATTCAAATGCGAATGCATCTTGTGCTTCACGTGAAATGTTATATTTATCTGCAATGTTTTCTGCAGTGATTCCCATGTGCATCCCTTTGAATGCATCAATAAGGGCATCTTTTAGCATGTGGTCTTCAACGGTAGTTGAACCCATTTTCTTACCATTTCTCATATCTGTAAGAAGATGTGGCGATTGTGACATATTTTCAACACCACCAGAAATTACAACATCATGTAATCCTGCAAGAATGCTTGTATATCCGTTCATGACAGATTTCATACCGCTTCCGCATACCATGTTGAGTGTGTAAGCAGGAACTGCAATGTCAATACCGGAGTTTACAGATATTTGTCTACCAACACCTTGTCCTTGGCCCGCTGGCAGTACATGTCCGAAGATCAATTCATTGATCTTTGTTGTATCAATACTTGTTTCTTTAAGAATTTCTTTAACAACACTTTCTCCTAACTTGGAAGCACTCACACCTTGTAGTGATCCAAGAAAACTGCCGATCGGCGTTCTTTTGGCAGATACTATATAAACATTTTTCATAATTTCCTCCTTCGAAATCCTAAACATGAATGATGACTCATGTTTCAACTACCCTTATGATAGCGGATACATGTAGTATAATCAAGTTTTTTATGTCATTTTTTAAACATTTCCTCAAATAGTTTGTGAAACCGAACACAAGATAGGGGGAGGTGAAAAAAAAGATGCTACAAAAACATCTTTTATATTCACTTACTTTATTTTAACGGGCATGATTGTGGCTTTGCCATAAACGACGACATCGTCATGTTGGTTTAAACATCGTGTTTCGAGTACGCATATGTTTTTATCTTTTTTAATCTCACTAACGACCACACGTGCTGTAATGGTATCATTAAAAAATACTGGTTTCACAAATTTTATGTCTTGGCCAAGGTAAATGGCACCAGGACCAGGAAGCTGTGTTCCTAATACTGTTGAGATTAAACTTGCACTGAGCATACCATGAACAACGCGTGTTTTGAACATCCCTTCGGACGCAAATCTCTCATTGACATGGGCAGGGTTCATATCCCCAGATACGCCCGCAAATTGATATACATCGGTTTCAGTAATTGTTTTTTCAAAACTTGCTGAATCACCAACTTGGATTTCGTCGATTGTTTTTCCTCTCATGTGTCTCACCTATTCAATTTCTAAATTTTTTGCTACTTTTTTTGCATCTTCCATTAATGTTTTAATCACTGTTTCACAACTTACGATCTCATTTACCAGTCCGGCACTTTCGCCACACATAAATGATCCTTTTTCTACATTTCCTTTAACTGCTGCTTCATAGAGTGAGCCTTCTGTCATTTTTAGAAGTTCTTCTTTTGAAGCACCCGCAAATTCTTTTTCAACATATGCTGAAGTCATTGGCGTTACCAAGCTTCGAACTGGGCTTTTCATTTTACGTCCTGTAACGATGGTTGAAGTTTCTTTTGCTTCTACAACCATATCTTTATACACTTGAGGTACTGGACACTCATGTGTTGCTAAGAAGATTGTACCGCACTGTACACCATCTGCACCCAATGCATAAGCGGCTGCCATGGTTTCACCATTCGCAATCCCACCTGCTGCAATGACAGGAATGTTTACGGCACGTACTACGGATGGTAAAAGAACCATGGTAGAAACAGAACCAATGTGGCCCCCTGCTTCTTGTCCTTCAACAACAACCGCATCACATCCTAAATCTTCCATCTTCTTCGCAATGCTTGCGTTTGGAATGACAGGAATCACTTTAATGCCTGCTTCTTTAAGATAAGGCAGTACATGTTTTGGTGAACCAGCACCTGTTGTAACTACCGGTACCTTCTCTTCAATAATGACTTCTACTAATTCTTTAATCCCTGGCATCATCAGCATTAAGTTTACCCCAAATGGTTTGTCCGTCATTTTTCTTACAGCGTGAATTTCATCTCTCAATTGATCTTTTGTCATACCGCCTGAAGCAATGATCCCAAGACCCCCTGCTTCACTGACTGCACCCACAAGTGGCGCTGTTGAAATTTGTGCCATCGCACCTTGGATGATTGGATATTCTATATTTAATAAGTCCGTTATTTTCATAATCTACCTCCTCATTTGTGATTGAAATAACTTGTATAAACAATATAACATGAAAGATGACTCATGTTTCAGTTAGATTAAAAAAGTTTTTGAAGTTTTTGTGAAATTGGACTCTGATGCATAAAAATCCCCCAAACCTTGTAACATATGCTAATCTTTTCACAAAGTTTGACCAATTTAAAATATAATTTCATACTTCTCTATCAAATTATGACACTTTTATTAAAAAAATATCAAACATGTTCATGATTCCACGACTTCACATATTTAGGGTGCATAACTACATGAAATAAAGCTGTTCTTATTGTATAATAGTAAGGCATTTAAGGAGTGATTCAAATGAACATTGGTATCGATAAAATCGGCTTTTATTCTCCAGGTCAATACATTGATATGAAAGATTTAGCCCATCGTAGAAATACCGATCCTAACAAATACACACTGGGACTTGGACAAGAAGAAATGTCAGTCATTTGTCCTACCCAAGACCCCGTGACTATGGCCGCTAATGCTGCCTCAAAAATTTTAACGCAGGACGATAAAGATACCATTGATCTTGTCTTGTTTGCGACTGAAACTGCGCTTGATTATTCAAAAGCTATGTCTGTTTATGTGAGACATCTTTTAGACATTCAACCTTTCGCACGATGTGTTGAACTTAAAGAAGCTTGTTATTCTGGTACCGCAGCAATTCAACTCGCAAAAAGCCATATTGCTCAATATCCTGATAAAAAAGTACTGATCCTGATGTCAGATATTTCTAAATACGGACTCAATACACCCGGTGAACCTACACAGGGTGCAGGTGCCGTTGCGATTGTTTTAAGTAAAGATCCAAAACTGCTTATTGTTGAAGATGATGCCAGTTTCTATACAGATGATGTCATGGACTTTTGGCGCCCCAATTATAGTGATGTTGCGCTTGTTGATGGAAAATACTCAAACGAACAATACCAACGTTTCTTAAACATCACCTACAACAATTATTTAGAAAAAACAAAAAGAACTTTAGATGACTTTAAAGCGATTATATTTCATACACCGTACACAAAAATCGGACTCAAAGCGACACAATCTATCACAGAAGATGAAGAAAGACTGGATATCTTTAAGCAGTCTACATATTATAACCGTCGTGTTGGAAATGTTTACACAGGATCTCTGTATCTTAGCTTAATCTCATTACTAGACGCAAAGATTCTCAAAACAGATGATCGCGTTGGCCTTTACAGTTATGGTTCAGGTTCTGTTGCAGAATTCTTCAGTATGAGAGCGGTCGAAGGATATGAAAAACATCTTTATCCAAATCATAAAACCGATTTAGATAACAGAAGACAAATTGATATTGATACATATGAAACAATGTATACCTTTAATTATCCACAAGATGGATCTCACTTAGAGTTAGACAGTACTTTAGATGCTGGACCTTATGTGATATCCCATATTGATGGACACATTCGTTACTATACAAAAAAATAGTGAGGACAAATTGTCCTCATTTTAATTTCTCTATATAGTCCTTCTCAACTGGATGATATGTTTCATCCAGTTGATTTGGATTTTTGACTAAATCTTCCTTTTTAAGTTTGGGAAGTTTTTTTATTTGTGCTTCTAATTTACTGGCACTGGAACGATCTTCTGTTGTCCATACTGCCTCTAAACTGACAACGTCACGACTTTTCGTATATGCTGCAGCTGGTTTTAATTTATGCACGTGTTCATTGATACGCCTTTTTAAATCCGTCGTAATGCCGGTATAAAGGCTGTTATCACTCATGCGAAGGATGTAAACATAATACATCGTTTACAGGTAGTTTTTCCAAATATTGAGTTCTCTTTGGGCACTTTCATGAGAATCTGATGCGTGAATCACATTGTTCACAAGGCGCTCATCACGATCTGCCTTTTCATAGTTATCATCACTATAAAGGTTTCTGATTGTATTTTCTTTTGCGTCTTGTGGGTTGGTTGCGCCTGCTAAAGTTCTTGTTTTTTCAATGATGTCTTCTTCACCATCATACGTTACATGAAGTGGCACGATACTGAAATCACCAAAGTAAAATGAGTTAAAGAGTTTTCCCACATAGTTAAAATCTTTACCCATACGATCAATCACTTCATGATAATGATCAAGCAGTGTTTGCATAATATGAATGTCTGTTTTAATTTCTTTGTATGGTTTTATGATTAAGCCTTCATCTTTTAATCTTTGAAGGACAGCTTCTTTATGCTGAATGCCATCTGGTTTAATCATCATGAATGTTTCTTGCATTTTATCTTCTCCTTTTTTTTTAAAAAAAGACCTTAAGTAAGGTCTATAGTTTATGGAATTGTTCGACATCTAAAACAAAGATTGTGGCGCCGCCCACTTGCACTTCAATCGGAAATGAAGCGTAACGACCAATATCGTAGGATGCACTTGAAGGTACAACCTCGGTTCTTTTTTCACATTCTTTGCCAAAAATTTCGATACAGCGTTCTACATCTTCATCTTCAACCCCAACAATGACTGTTGTATTTCCTGCTCGAAGAAATCCTCCGGTTGTAGCGAGACGTGTTACTTGAAAATTTTCTTTATTTAAAGCGGTTGTGACACTGGATGCATCATCATTTGATACAATTGCGAGTACGAGTTTCATAGTGATACCCTCCTTCTTTGTATCTATTATATCACACGTTAAATCTAAAGTGCATGATATCTCCATCACGCGTCATATAATCTTTACCTTCTAAGCGCAGTCTTCCCGCTTCTTGAACACCTTGTTCAGAACCATACTTGAGTAAATCGTCATATGAGAATGTTTCTGCACGGATAAACCCACGTTCAAAGTCAGTATGGATAACCCCTGCACACTCTGGTGCGCGCATACCTGCTTTATAAGTCCAAGCTCTAATTTCTTTAGGGCCTGCGGTAAAGAATGTTCTGAGATTCAAGATTTCATAACTTCTCTTAACCAGTAGATCAAGGCCACTTTCTTCAACCCCTAAGTCTAATAAAAATTCTTTTTTCTCATCATCATCTAAAGATGATAAGTCTTCTTCAACTTTTGCGCTGAGCCATACAACTGATTTATGATTTTCAGTTGCATACTCCTTTACACGTAAGTAGTGTTGGTTACTGTTTGCATCTGTGATGGAATCTTCATCAATGTTTGCGGCATAAATCATAGGTTTTAAAGTTAAGAAGTGGAAGGTTCTTGCGAGTGAGAGCTCTTCTTTTGAGAAATCTACTGTGGTGAGTGGTTTGTTGTCTTCTAAAGCTTCTTTCGCTTTTAAAAGCATGTTGTATTCTTGTTTTGCATCTTGATCCACTGTTGCTTTTTTCTCAACACGTTTGATACGGTTTTCGACAACTTGTAAGTCTGCTAACATCAGTTCAATTTCAATGATTTCAATATCATCAATTGGATCAACGCGTCCTGAGACGTGTGTAATATCATCACTATCAAAACATCTGACAACGTGAATAATCGCATCTACTTCACGAATGTTGGATAAAAACTGGTTTCCAAGTCCTTCACCTTGTGAAGCACCTTTTACCAAGCCTGCAATATCTGTAAATTCAAAAGTTGTGGGAATCACTTTTTCTGATTCAATACGTTTTCTGATTTCTTCTAATCTTGGGTCGTTGACTTTTACCACACCAACATTGGGTGCAATGGTCGCAAATGGATAATTTGCGGCTTCAACTTGCGATTTGGTGATCGCATTAAACAATGTTGATTTACCAACATTTGGTAAACCGACAATTCCTGCCGTTAATGACATATTTAAATTTCCTCTTTTCTTTGAATGACTTTTTTAAGACGCTTATCAAATTTTGAGCGTTCTAACATGATGATGGCGCCACATCCATCACATTCGATTTTAATATCGGCACCCATTCTTACAATGGTAAAGGTTTTAGATTTTTTACAAGGGTGATCCTTTTTCATTTGAACCACATCACCCAATCCATATTCTAATTTCATAGTTTTGGCTCCTTCATATTATAGGCACTTAAAGTGTTTTCTAAAAGTGAAACGATGGTCATGGGACCCACACCTTTTGGTACAGGTGAAATGGCCTTCACTTTATCATATGCTTCTTTTTCAACATCTCCATAGAGCTTGCCTTCATGACGGTGGATCCCCACATCAATGACAATGTGATGATCTCTGAGTTGATCAGCTTTAATGAATTCTTTTCTTCCAATTGCGACCACAATAATGTCATTTTCTAAAATGAGTTTGTCTAAATCTTGTGTTCTTGAGTGCGCAATGGTCACCGTAGCATTTTCTTTTAAAAGTAAAGTTGCGACCGGTTTTCCTACAAGCCGACTTCTTCCAATGACTAAAGCTTTCTTACCTTCTAAAGCGATATCGTAAGCTTTGAGTAATGAGATAATCCCTTTGGGTGTACATGATACAAGGCCTTTTTGATTGAGTTCTAAATACCCTACATTGAGCGGATGCAGTCCATCCACATCTTTCATTGGGGAGATGGCTTCAATCACATGATCTTCGTGAATATGCCCTGGTAAGGGTAATTGCACCAAGATACCATCAACTGTCTGATCTTGATTTAGTTTTTCAATTTCTTCTAATAAAGTCTCTTCTGAAATATCCACATCAAATTCAAGGACGTTTGAAACAAAGCCCACATCTTGTGCCTGTTTTGCTTTTGAAGCAACATAAGTTTGTGATGCTGGATCTTCCCCGACAATCACAACTGTAAGACCTGGTTTTCTACCTTCAATCTTTGCGACTTTTTCTTTTAAACTTTGACGTATTTCTTTTGAAACTTCAAAACCATTGAGTATCTGGGTCATAAAAGCCTCCTTTTTACCATAGTACATTTTATCATAAGTTATAGAACCTTGCCATCTTTGACTTCTAAGACCATGGTTATTGGCCCATCATTGTCTAAATTCACATTCATATGTGTTTGAAAGACCCCTGTTTCTACGTTTATTCCTATGTCTCTAAGATGCTTGTTGAATGTTTCATAGAGTGCATTGGCAGCATCTGGCGCTTTGGCATTGGTGAAACTGGGTCGGTTTCCTTTTCGAATATCCCCTGCCAGTGTAAATTGAGAAATTGAGAGGATCTCCCCTTTGACATCTTGAATGCTTAAATTAATTTTATCTTCATCATCTTCAAAGAGCCTTAAAGTTGAAATCTTTTGAGCCGCTCTTAAGATATCTTGTTCTGTATCATCTTTTTCAATGCCCACAAGTAAAACATAACCATGGTTAATTTTTCCCACGATTTCTTCAGCTACCACAACCTGTGCACTTTTAACTTTTTGTATTACAATTTTCATAGTTCACCTTCTGTCATATTACACTATACATGATACAATAGATTCAGGTGATTTTATGAATAAACCATTAGCATTTGAAGTAAGACCGCAAAATATTGATGAAATAATCGGTCAAACCCATTTATTAAAAGAAAACCAGACATTAAGAAACATGGTCGAAAACAAACATATTCAATCCATGATCTTTTTTGGACCACCAGGAACTGGCAAAACTACAGCCGCCATGGCCATTGCGAATTCCTTGGGACGTCCCTTTAGATCTTTTAATGCGGTCAGTGATAATAAGAAAAAACTGGACCAGCTCTTTTTAGAAGCAGAACTCAGTTCTGGACTTGTGGTGATTGTAGATGAGGTGCACCGCATGAATAAAGGGATTCAAGATGTACTTTTACCCCATATTGAAAGTGGGCTCATCACCATGATAGGTGCCACAACCGCTAATCCATATTTTTCTATTAATCCAGCTATCAGGTCTCGTGTGCATCTTTTTGAATTCTTACCTTTAAGTGAAGATGAAATCAAAGCGGTACTTCAAAGAGCCATTGAAATCATAAAAACTAAAAATGTGGAAGATGAGGTACTTGAACATATCGCATCTTCAAGTAATGGCGATGCGCGCTTTGCGATTAACGCTTTAGATTTACTGTTAAATGCGACAAAAGATGAAGTCATTACTTTAGACCATTTAAAGAAACTGAGCCTATCCATGAATATTTCAATGGATAAAGATTCTGATCATTATCATGATACACTCAGTGGTTTTCAAAAATCCATTCGTGGTAGTGATGTTAATGCAGCACTGTATTATCTAGCGAAACTCATTGAAGTGGGTGATTTGGATTCCATTGAGCGTAGACTCATGGTGATTGCCTATGAAGATATAGGACTTGCGAACCCTGCCGTTTGTGCGCGTGTTGTGAGTGCCTGTGAAGCGGCGCGTAAAGTTGGATTTCCAGAAGCAAGAATCATTTTAAGTAACGCTGTCATAGAGTGTGCTTTGAGTCCAAAATCTAAAAGTGCAGAACATGCGATTGATAGAGCCATTGGTGCCATTCGTAAAAATGCGTATCAAACGCCCAAGTATTTAAGACTGAATGCGGTGGGGATGGATGATGAAGATATGTACGATTATGATCGTTCTGATTTATGGCATAAGATTCAATATTTACCAGATGGCTTAAAAAATACTGAATTTTATTTCCCAGGAAATATTCACTCAGCAGAAAAAACTTACGCTGAAAATTATGAAAAGTTGAAACGAATCCCGCGTTCTAATCAATTAAGAGCATTAAAAAAGAGTTCGAAGCAATAAGCTTTGAACTCTTTTTATTTGGCTTGAAGCCGCAATGTTTATTTTTATAGTTTTGTTGTTTGGTTTGCTGCTTTTTCGATTGCTTCGAGGTAACCATCAATACCGATTGTTACACTTGATTTAAGATCTTCAGTAGCAACGCCATCTTCTCTTGGTGTTTCAAGTACTTGTGATACTGTTTTACCAATTGTGTATTTTTCTAATTCTACAATTTGCTCATCCCACTCAGCAATCGCACCACCGAATGTTTTCATGTTGTAGTCTGGTCCTAATTCTTTTTTGGATTTTACAATGCCTTTAGGCGCAATTTTTCCATCTGAGAATTCTGCACCGTTTTGTGCTGCATCAATGTATGTATAAACGATTTCTTTGTTGCCGTTTAGTGCAACTGCTGAAATTGTTGAGTTGATTTCAATGCCGTCTTTACTTGCTGACGTTGTACTTGCTGTACCAACTTCAACAACGTCTTTAACTTCAACTGCGTTAGCAACTGCTTTTTCAACAACTGTTAAGTATGCACTTACGTCGATTGTTACACTTGTTTTGAGATCTTCTTCAGCTGGTACTGCAGGGTGACTTTCATCTTTTTCGTATGTTTCCATTGAAAGTATTTCTGATAATGTTTGACCTTTCATCCAGTCTTCTAGACTTTCGATTTGTTCAAACCATTCTGCAATTGCGTTACCATATGTTTTCATGTTGTAGTCAGGTCCTAATTCTTTTTTAGTTCCTTTTCCTTCAAATGCTACAAGTTCACCTGCTGCATTTAATTTAACTGAGTTTTGAGCTGCATCAATATACACGTTTACAAATTTGTCTTCGTCCATTACGACTGTTGCGTAGTATGTGTTGACTTCAAATTTTCCGTCTTCCTCACCTGGGTCTACGCTTGACTCTGTTGTATAAACTGCTGTACCGATATTATATGTTTTGCCTGCTTCTGCAGTACCTTTGTCGCCACCATTTGTTTCTGGTTTGTCTTTAGCACCACAGCCTGTTAAGACTAGCAAAGCAACAACTAAAATTGCTAAGATTTTTTTCATAAATATAATTCCTCCTCTTGCTACTCCATCATAGGACTCGAACTTATTTGAGTCAACATCTAAATTACAAAAGAAAAGAGATATAATCACAGATTATACACAATTGCCAAAAGTTTATGAAAGTTTGTGAAAAAACAATCATATTTCACTTTATTTTGACTTTTTCTTTGTTTTTTCACAAACAAAAAAACAGCATTGCTGTTTCTTAAATTAAATGTTTTTGAATCACTTCAACTGGATTTTTCTCAAATATATCAATCCAAATAGAAGGTTGTTGGTGTTTAAACCATGTGATTTGACGTTTCGCAAAACGTCGCGTATTTCTTTGAATTAATGAAATTAAAGTTTTTTTATCAATTTCATTTTTAAAATAACTTTCAAATTCTCGATATCCAATGGATTTGAAACTGTTATAACTAAAAAGGTTTGAGTCTTTTTCATAAAAATCTCTGACTTCCTTTTCAAGTCCAGTTTCAAACAT
>RRZU012603116.1_pt1 | contig 24607 bp, 17 predicted proteins | sample 2165561 | NCBI WGS metagenome assembly RRZU01 (sample SAMN10456909, study PRJNA506462) | wastewater metagenome | isolation source: wastewater sludge | place: USA: Moscow, Idaho | reverse complement strand
CGGGCCGCCGGTCGCGCTGGGTATGGCGCCCGTTGGTCGCGACCCCTTTTCTGTCATCCGGGCGAATGCCGGGATCTCTTCCAGCGCCCCTGATACCCCGTTGGTCGAGCGTCGCGACCTCCTGCCCCGCACATTCGTGGTTGCGTTGGGTTGCCGCGGAGTGGGGGTGCACCCCGTCCCGCCCCGGCAAGCCTTCTCGGCTCCGCAAGCTCCGCCGAGAAGTTTGCCGACGCCCGACCACGCCCTGACGGGGTGCACCCCCACTCCGCTTCACACCTGCGTTGGGTGCCGAGCCGGCGTCCCCGCTGTTCGAGACACTGTTGGCCAAGCCTGTCGAGACCTCTCTTGCGTCATCCCGGTTGTGAGTCGAATGCCGGGATCTCGAGATGCGACCGGCCGACCAGTCATCCCTGATGGGCGTGGACGATCTCGAGATCGCCACAGGGTTTCGGCTTGCCGCTTCGATTTCGTGTTGTAGGGCGACATCGTCGGGTTTGGGCGAAATCGTGCAGCGATCTCGAGATCGCCGGCGTCCCCCCGGCAGACCGAGAGCTCCCATCACTCCACAGGGTTTCGGCTTGCCGCTCGATTTCGTGATGTAGGGCGACATCGTGGGGTTGGCAGTCAGCCCGGCCGAACGCCGGGATCTCGCCCAGTGCCCCTGCCAACGACCCTGATATCCCGCTGGCCGAGCCTGTCGAGACCCGTCCGGTAGGCCGTTGGCGTGACATGGAGCTCGCACGGACTGCTTGGCGGCATCTGGCCGCCTTTATGACACGGAGGCAGATACGTTGTTGTGAACCGGGTTGGGGACTGACCCCAAAGCGGCATACCACCGCTTGTCGAGCCCTGCACCCGACCCGTCAGATCCACCCTGTGCTGCCCGTAGCCGACGTTGCCTGCGGTACCTGACGTTGCCCGCATGACGTTGCCCGACATGACGTTGCCCGCGTTGCAACGCGGGCAATGTCACCTTGCGCGGGCAACGTCGGCTCGACCTCTCGTGGGCCGCCCGGGCAGCCCTGCCCATTCTGCTCTGGCCCGCCCACCGGTTACCCTTGCCGGAAGCCAACCATCCGCCGCCGGGTGCCCCTTGCAGACCATCCGGCGCCATCGACAACGCCTGGGAGAACCTACCGCCATGCCCAACCGGAGGATGATGCGCTGGGTTCCCGGCGTGATCGTCACCCTGGTGCTGGCCGTGATCGCCACCTTGGCGGTGCGGTCGCTCGGCTACCCGGTCAACAAGCTCGACCTGCACGATTCGGGCATCTGGGTGACCAACGACGCCGAACAGTCCTACGGGCGCATCAACAAGTCCGCTGTCGGCCTGGACGCCTTTCTCGACCTGCCCGGGGCCGCCGGCAACCAGGAGCTGGACGTGCTGCAGGACGGCGGTGCCGTCGTCGAGTACGACGCCGCCGGCGGCGCCCTGGTCCCGATCGACACCTCGGCGGTCACCAACTCCACCGACGCCGCGATCAACCTCAGGCCCGGCACCGTGGTCGACCAGCGGGGCGGCACCATCGCCGCCGTGGACCCCGCCACCGGCAAGATCTGGGCCGGACGCTACGACCCGGAGCAACGGCTCGCCGACCTGAAGTCGCTCGATCCCGCGCTGCCGGCCCTGGCCGAGGTGGGTGCGCCTCCCGCCGGTGCGACCGGGCAGAGCGTCGCCGTCGCCGTCGGGGTGGACGGCGCCGTGCACGTCGCCTCCGTCAACGGCAACACGGTCACCATCGAGGTCGAACGCAACACCTTCACGGCTCCGGTCAAGGGCCGGCTGAGCACGGCGATCACGTCGGTGCAGGTGGCGGCGGTCGGCACGCAGGCGGTCGTCTACGACGCGACGCTCGGCCTGCTGATCCTGCCCGACGGACGCACCAAGCAGGTCACCGCCGCCGTCGCCGGACGGCTGCAGGCCAGCGGTCCGGACAGCCCCGGCGTGCTGCTCGCCCTGCCCGAGGCGCTGCTGCGGATCAACATCGCCGACGGTGTCAGCACCGAGGTGGCCAAGGGCATCGGCTCCACCCCCGCGGCTCCCGTCCGGCTGGCCGGCTGCGACTTCGGGGCCTGGGCCGGCATTCCCACCACCGCGGTGCGCGCCTGCGGCGATACCGCCGCCGAGAGCATGGCGGTGACCAGCCGCGCCCAACCGCTGGTGCGTCCGGTCTTCCGGGTCAACCGCGGCTCGCTGGTGCTCAACGACTCCGCGGACGGACGGGTCTTCGACCTCGATCAGCAACTGCGGCTCGACAACTGGGACAAGATCAAGCCCAAGCCGAACCAGAACCCGAACGACCCCAACAACTCCGACAAACCCGCACTGAAGGACGCCGAGCCGCGCGCGAACGACGACCGTTTCGGCGCCCGCGCCAACCGCACCCAACTCGTGCACCCGCTCGACAACGACACCGACGCGATCAGCAGCATTCTGATGATCAGCGCTGTGCGGGGCGTGCCTGAGGGGTATCGGGTCGAGATCACCCCCGACGGCCAGGCGCTCAAGGTGACCACCCCGCGCGACGCCCGTGATTTCGGCTTTCGCTACGTGGCCGGCAACGGCTTCCACGACGACGAGGCCTCGGTGCAGGTCAGCATCAAGGCACCGCAGGTCAACGACAAGCCGTACCTGCGCGACGGTGCGGTGAAGCCGAACTTCAGCGTGCCGTCGTTCGGCACCCTGAACGTGGCGCCGCTGGGCGATTGGCGCGATCCCGAGAGCGATCCCGTGCTGCTGGTCGATGCCGGTAGCGGCGGTGAGATCGTGCCCACCACTCCCGACGGGCGGCTCGAATACACTGCCGCGGGCGTCGAGACCGACACCCGCACGACGCTCAGCTACCGGGTCACCGACGTGCCCGGCAACGAGGTGACCAGCGAGGTGTCGCTGACCGTGCTCGGCGAGAAGGCGCTGACCGGCGGACGTCCGGTGGCCAACCCCGACACCGCCCGCGGCCAGGTCGGCAAGCCGATCGTGATCCGTCCGCTGGCCAACGACCTGCCCGGCTCCGACCCGCGCACCGCCGATGCCCGGCTCACCCTCGGCGGCGACCTGACCCCCAAGGCGAACCTCAAGGTGACCACCGACCAGCGCTCGGGCCTGGTCACGGTGACCGCCAGCCGTCCGGGGCCGTACTTTCTCGACTACGTGGCCGCCTACGGCTCGGCCCGCGTCGACCGTAGCCAGATTCGCATCGACGTGGCCAAGGACGACGCCGGCTTCGTGCCGCAGACCATGCCCGATGCGGCCGCGATCCGCGGCACCAACCCGGTGCGGGTGGACGTGCTGGCCAACGACGCCGACCCGCAGGGCGGCCTGCTCACCGTGCAGGCCGCCGAGTCGGACGCCGCCGTCGACGTGTCCGTGATCGGTGGACGCTGGCTGATCATCACCCCGCGCGCCCAACGGATCAGCCCCAACCCGTTCACCGTGCACTACACGGTCAGCAACGGCTACCAGAGCGCCCGCGGCGACGTCACGGTGGCGCAACTCGACAGCGTGGGCGACGACGCGCCGCTGACCCGCAAGGACCGCGCCGTCGTGCGCGACGGCGACACGGTGCTGATCAACGCGCTGAGCAACGACACCAGCCCGGCCGGGTCACGGCTGTCGCTGGTGACCAACCTCGGCGACCAGCAATCGGTGGGGCAGTTGCAGCTCTACGACGCGTCCAGCAGCGCCGTCGAATCCCTGGACGTCGGCCGGGCCTGGGTGTACAACGACCAGATCCGCTACGTGGCGCCGACCGACGTGACGCAGACCCGCGAGGTCACCATCGAGTACTACGCGGCCACCCCCACCGGACAACGCACCCGGGGCGAGGTGAGCGTCACGATCAAGCCGCAGCCCGAGACCCCCGACGACAATCATGCGCCGCGCCCGGGCGACATCGAGGCCCGGGCCAGCGCCGGCCAGCGGGTCAAGATCTCGTTGCCCACCTCGTCGCAGGATCCGGACGGCGACAGCGTCACGGTGGCCGGCATCGGCTCGGCGCCCGGACTGGGACGGGTGGTCGGCAGCAGCCCCACCTCGATCACCTACGAGGCGTACCCCGATTCGGACAATGTCGGCACCGACACCTTCTCAATTATGGTCACCGACCGCTACGGCAAGCAGGCGCCGGCGATCGTGCGGGTCGGCGTGACGGCACCGGGAGCTCCGCAGCCGCCGGTCGCGATCCAGGACGACGTGACCGCGGCCCCCGGCGCGATGATCCGGGTGGACGCCCGCGCCAACGACCTGATCGCCCGCAACGACACGGTCGCCATCGCACCGCTCGACCCGCTCAACGACAGCCTGCCCGCCGGCGTGAAGGTCACCACCGAGGGCTTCATCACCGCGCAGGCACCCGAGAGCGGCCAGCCGCTGCTGCTGCAGTACGCATTGAAGGGCAACGGCGGCACCGGGCCGGCGGCGAGCATCACGATCACCCCGCAGAACGGCTTCGAGAACCCGCCGGTGATCTTCGACGAGGTGGCCGCGATCGACGGGCCCGTCGCGAAGGTGAACGTGCTGGCCAGGGCCTGGGATCCGGACGGTCGCGACGACAAGCTGGCCGCGACCGTGCTGCGCACCGACCCGTCGATCAGCGTCAACGCCGGCGTGGTGAGCGTGCCGGTCACGGACGCGCCGCAGGTGATCCCGTACCAGGTGGCCGACGAGCGGGGTGCCCAGAGCGCTGCGCTGATCTTCGTGCCGCCCGCGGGTGGGGGAGCGCCGGTGCTCAAACCGGGCGGTCTGATCACGGTCGACCCGGATTCGTCCGTCACCGCCACGCTGGGCGATCACGTGATGTCGCCGCGCGGACGCACCGTGCGGCTCACCACCGCCGACACCCTGTCGGCCTCGCCGGCCGGCAAGCTCGGCGTCGAGTCGGTGGACGACACCCACCTCGAGGTCACGGCCAGGAACGGCTACATCGGGCCCGGCGCCGTCACCGTGCAGGTGATGGACGGCGAGTCGGCCACCGATGAAGGTGTGCTCACCTCGTACGTGACGATCCCGGTGCAGGTCGGGCCGAGCACCCCGGTGCTGCGATGCCCCACGGCGCCGATCAGCCTGCCCGCCGGCGGCGACACTCGCAGCCTCGACATCGGCACGCTGTGCAGCGTGTGGGCCGCCGACCCGGCTGACGTCGCCTCCCTCGCCTACACCGCCGACTGGGTGACCCCCGTCCCCGGCGTCGAGGCGACCGGCGGACGCACCGTGCAGATCAAGGCGACCGGCGCGGCCGCACCCGGCGCGCAGGGGCGGCTGGCGATCGGCGTGGCGGGCAGCCGGGCCGCCACGCAGGTGCTCACGGTCGCGATCACCGAGGCTCCGACGGCGACCATTCAGGGCCGCACCTTCACCGACATTCAGCAGGGCACCCCGGTGCGGGTGCCGGTGGGCATCAGCTCACCCCTGGTCGACGCGGTGACGGGCATCGTCAAGGTCACCCAGGTCGGCGGCCCCGCCACCCCGTTCGTGATCTCGGGCACCACGATCACCTTCACCCCGCCCGGCGACGCGCACGGCGAGGTGGTCTTCGAGGTGACCGGCACCGACGTGGCCGACAAGTCCCGTGCGGACCGGCAGGTCACCGCCCGCTTCACCCTCGTGGTCTACGGCGCGCCGGGCAAGCCGTCCGCCCCCCGTCCGGGCCCCAAGGTGCAGAGCAAGGCCGAAACGCTGAGCTGGACGGCCCCGGCGGCCAACGGCTCGCCGATCACCGGCTACGAACTCAAGGACAGCTCGGGCCGCACCACCACCTGCCCGGCCACCAGTTGCCGGGTCACCGGGCTGACCAACGGCGTCTGGTACACGTTCCAGGTGCGCGCGCTGAACAAGGCGGGCGCGGGGGACTGGAGCGAGTCGAGCCGGCGGATCCGGCCCGATCAGCCGCCGCCGGCCCCGACCGGGCTCACGGTGAGCAACCCCCAGGACCACTCGGTGACGCTGAGCTGGAATCCGGTGTCGTTCGAGGGCACCGCGGTCAAGGTGTTTCACATCATCGTGGACGGACGTGAGATCAGGGCGTCCGGACAGTCGACCAGCAAGGTGATCACGGGCCTCGACAACAACACCATCTACACCATCTCGCTGGCGGCCGAGAACGAACTGGCGATCGGCCCGAGCGCCCGCATTCAGGGCCAGTCGGCCGGCAAGCCGCTGGGCCTGAACGCGCCCACCTTCAGCGCGGCGAGCGCCACCGGTGCGTCCACGGCACTGCGGGTGTCATGGAACATGCCCGACAAGAACGGTCCCGCCGACCTCACCTTCTCGGTGGTCCGCGACGGCGGCCGGACGATCTGTTCGAACACCGCCGGCACCAGCTGCACCGACGACCGGGTCACCTACGACGGGGCCAGCCACACCTACGTGGTCACCGCGAAGAACGGGGCGGGCAAGACGTCCACGGCGCAGGCGAGCTGGAAGGCGATCGGGGTGCCGGAGCGTCCCGGGGCGCCGAGTGTCCGCGCAACCGGCAACGACCGGACGATCCGTGTGCGGGGCACCGCGCCCGACTCGCGCGGACGGCAGTCGACGATGCGCATTCTGGCCAACGGGACTGAGATGGACACGGTGCCGGTCTCTGCCCGTGGAGCGGCCTTCGACCACACCGTCACCGTGCCCGCGGACGGGGTGTCGTACGGTTTCACCCTGCAGGTCTGCAACGAGGAACGGTGTGGTCCGGCCTCCGGTGCCGCGAGCGCCAGTTCATACGGCGAGATCCAGGGCTTCTCTCTGAGCAGGAACTCCCCGAACGGCCAGTCGGTGAGCTTCGACATCAGCGTCAACCCCAACGGACGTCCGTTGAAGGTGAGCGTGAACAACGTGGTGATCGACACCACCGACAACCGTGACGGAACCTGGAGCAGCTCCGTCACCCGTGACCTGGGGGCCTACAACAAGACCGACACGTTCACGGTCGAGGTCAGCGACGGCTCCCGCAGCCAGGCCCGCACCATCGAGTTGACCTCCGAGGCCCCGCCCGACCCGAAGATCACCCTGATCTGGGGTGGCTACACCACCAACAGTCCCGAGGGCTGCGACTTCAGCAACCACTGTCGCTACATCGGCGCCAGGATCTCGGGCGCTTCCGGCACCTTGTCGTGCTCGGTGCGCGACAGTTATGGCACCAATTTCGACACCCACTGGAGCCAGGGCAACGGCGAGGAGATTTCGCCGGCCTACTGGGGCATTCACCCCGGCAGCGCCTGGGTCGAGGTGGTCTGCGGCGGCTTCAGCGACCGCTGGTACGGCAGCAGGCCGGCATGAGAACGGAGTACCGATGAGCATCACCGACGACCAGGCGACCTGGTTTCAGCAGACCTTCGAGCAGTTGGTCGCCAACGTCGAGCTGGCGATCCGCGGCAAGGACGAGATCATCCGGCTCGCCCTGACCTGCATGCTCAGCGAGGGGCACCTGCTGCTGGAGGACAACCCCGGAACCGGCAAGACCCAGTTGGCCAAGGCGATCGCCAACACCGTGCAGGGCACCAACAGCCGCATTCAGTTCACCCCGGACCTGCTGCCGTCCGACGTGATCGGCGTCACCGTGTACGACCAGCACAAGCAGACCTTCGAGTTTCACAAGGGCCCGATCTTCGCCACCATCGTGCTCGCCGACGAGATCAACCGGGCCTCACCCAAGACCCAGTCGGCGCTGCTGGAGGTGATGGAGGAGTCGAAGGTGACCGTCGACGGCATCCGGCACACGGTGGGTCGTCCGTTCATGGTGATCGCCACCCAGAACCCGATCGAGCAGGCCGGCACCTACCGGCTGCCCGAGGCGCAACTCGACCGCTTTCTGATGAAGAGTTCGATCGGCTACCCCGACCACGACGTGGCGGTGGAGTTGATGGCGCAGGCCGCCAACCGTGACCGTTCGGCGCAGGTGAGCCCGGTGATCGCCGCGCACGCCGTGGCGCAGATGTCGAACTTCGCGGGCGAGGTGCACGTCGAGCCGGCGATCCTGGCCTACATCAGCCGGCTGGCCGAGCAGTCGCGGGTGCACTCGCGGGTGAAGCTCGGGTTGTCGATGCGCGGCTGCCTGGCCTACGTGCGCGCCGCCAAGACCTGGGCGATCAGCAAGGGCCGGGCTTTCGTGATCCCCGACGACGTCAAGGCGCTGGCCGTGCCGGTGATGAGCCATCGGCTGATCCTCAACGCCGAGGCACAGTTCTCGGGCGTCACCGTCCAGCAGGTGATCGACGACCTGGTGGCCGCGGTCGCCGCCCCTGCCGACCGGCTGAACTGAACCGATGGACGACCGGACCCGGGCCCGCCGACCCCTGCGGACGAGTGCGTCCAGGCCGTGGTCGGCGCGGCTGGGTCTCGACCGGCTGACCCAGTGGTGGCGCAGACTCGACGAGCGGTTCGAGCCGGCGCGCGCGCTGCTGCGTCCGGTGGGTGAGGCGATCGGACGGGTGCTCGCCGGCGTCACCGGTTTCGGCTGGACGGTGCTCGCCCTGGCCGGCTTCTGCTGGCTGCTGGCCGCCCTGGTCGGCTGGCACGAGCTGGCCCTGGCGGCCGCCGTCCTGCTGGTCGCCTTCGCGCTCGCGTGCCTGTTCGCCGTCGGTCGGATGACCCTGCGGGTCGAACTCGAGGCCGATCCCGTCCGGGTCACGGTGGGGGAGTCGTCCGCGGCCCTGGTACGGGTGACCAACCTGGCCCGCACCCCGGCCCTGCCGATCGGGCTGGAGTTTCCGGTCGGCACCGCGGTGGGACGGTTCACGCTGCCGCCGCTGGCCTCGAGCGCGTGCCACGACGAGGTGGTGATCATTCCCACCCAGAAACGCGGCGTGATCGAGCTGGGCCCGGTGGTCACCCAGCGCGGTGACCCGTTCGGCCTGGTGCGCCGCGAGGTGACCTGGACGCAACGGCTCGAGCTGTTCGTGCACCCGCGCCGGGTTCCGCTGGAGCCGCTCGGGTCGGGGCTGCTGCGCGACCTGGAGGGCCACACCACCAACGACACCTCGATGAGCGACCTCGCCTTTCACACCCTGCGCGAGTACGCCCCGGGCGACGACCGGCGCTACATCCACTGGCGCAGCTCGGCGAAGGTCAGCTCGGCCGGCGGCAACGACACCTTTCTGGTGAAGCAGTTCCTGGACACCCGGCGCAGCCACATCGCGGTGGTGGTGGACGTCGACGAGGCCGGCTACGCGGATCCGTCCGAGTTCGAGTTGGCGATCTCGGTGGGTGCCTCGATCGCCGTGCGGGCGCTGTCGGACGAGATGGACCTGACCATCGTCTGTGGCGACCACGCGGCGCAGAAACCGATTCCGGCGGTCGCTCTCGACACCTTCTCGCGGGCCGAATACGGTCCGTGGTTGCTGGCGCAGGCCACGGCACGGCTCAGCCAGCTGGCCCCTGATGCCAGCGTGGCGATTCTGGTGTCGGGCTCGCGGGCAGGCTTTGCGTCGTTCGCGCGGGCGCGGGCGCACCTGCCGCGCGAGGTGCACACGTTCGCCATCACCGTCGATCGGGGCGGCGCGATGGCGCTGCGCGAGACCGCCGGCATGTCCGTGCTGACCGTCGGCACGCTGGCCGACCTGCCCCGGGTGTTGCTGGGGGTGAGCGTGCAATGAGGGTGATCAACGCGCAGCAGACCCCGGCCGGCACCACCGGCGGCACCCTGACCGCCCGGCTGCGGCTGCTGCGACCCAGCACCGACGACCTGATCGATGCCGGCTTTCTGTTCGCCTTGTGCGCGCTTGCGCTGGCCGGTTTCGTGACCAGTTTCGAGGGGCTGCGCTTCGGGCTGGTCGCGGTGATCGGGTTGCTGACCGGGCTGGTGGCCGCCCATGTCGTGCACGCCTTCCGCTGGTCGTGGGCCGTCGCGGCCGGGTTGGCCGGCTTGGCCTACTTCGTGCTCGGCGGGCCGCTTGCGGTGCCGCACGTGGCGCTGTGGGGATTCGTGCCGACCGTGGCCTCGGTCGGTTTTCTGGGCCAGTCGCTGGTCACCGGCTGGATGGAGTTTCTGACCACGCTGGCCCCGGTGGACGGCGACGGGCCGTTTCTCGCCCTGCCGCTGGTGTTGGCACTGCTGGCCGCCGGCCTCGGGCACCTGGTGGCGCGGCGCACCCGGGCATCCTGGCCGGCGCTGCTGGCCCCCCTGTGCCTGTGGGTGCTGGTGATCGCGCTCGGCACCCTGGACGCCCCCTTGCTGAGCATCCAGGGGCTCGGCTTCGCCGCGCTGGCGATCGGCTGGCTGGCCGTCCGCCACCCGCGGCGTCGCACGGTGCTGGGCATGAACCGGCCCGGACGGGTGCAGGTGGCGCTCGGCGCCGGCATGCTGGCCGCCGCACTGGCGGGTGGCCTGGCGCTGGCGCCGGTGCTGCCCGGCACCGGCACCGACCGCGAGGTGCTGCGCTCGGTGCTCGAGCCGCCGATCGACGTCCGACAGTACCCGACCCCCCTGGTCGGCTTTCGCACGTTCTCGGGCCAGGATCTCAAGCTGTACTGGGACCAGCCGCTGCTGCAGGTGGACGGGGTCGCGGCCGGGTCGCTGCTGCGGTTCGCCGTGCTCGACCGCTGGTCGACGGCCGCCTGGAGCGGTCTGGGTGAGGGCAGCGTCGACGGCAGCGGCTTCCAGCGGCTCGGTGCCCGCGTGCCCAACCCGCCGCTGGCCGGCGTGGTCGACGCCCGGGTCTCGGTGCTCACCGCCTACGCGGCCAACCCGACCTTGAACGCCTGGGTGCCCAGTCTCGGCGAGGTCGCCGCGGTCGGTTTCGAGGGTGCCGCCGCCCAGCAGCACCGTGACAACTACCGGTTCAACCTGACCACCGACCAGGGCTTCGTGCCCGACCGGTTGCGCGCCGGCGACGTGCTGAGCGTCGCGTCGGCGCCGCTGCCGCAGTTCGCGGCGCTGAGTGGCGACCCGGCTCCCGGTGACGGCGATCGTCAGGACGATGCCGCGTCGGTGTTCCTGGCGCCCACCCTGCAGCGGCTGGGCGCGGGCGATGCCGAGCAGTGGCGACAACTGGTCCAGGTGGCGCAGTCGCTCAAGCAGGGGGCCTGGAGCGACGGCACCCGGGCGGGCGAGGAGCAGTACCTGCCCGGTCACGGCCAGTACCGGCTCAACCAGTTCGTCACCGGGCAGCAGTTCGTCGGCTCGGACGAGCAGTACGCGGCCACGTTCGCCCTGATGGCGAGCCGGTTGGGGTACCCGGCGCGGGTGGTGTTCGGGGCCGAGATCCCGGCCGGCGGCGAAGTGCGGGGCAAGAACGTCCAGGCCTGGGTGGAGTTGTCGGTGCAGGGCCACGGCTGGGTGAGCGTGCCGGTGTCGGTGTTCACTCCCGATCGCAGCAAGAAGCCCGATCCGAACCAGCGGCAGAACAACGAGCAGGAATCGATCCAGAACGTGCCGCCGCCCAACCCGGTGCCGCCGCCCGGCACCTACGAAGAGATGACGGACACCGACCCGGCCTCGGCCCGGGCCGAGTTGCCGATCGCCGACCAGTTCTGGCGAACGTTCTGGAGCGTGGCGCGCTGGGTGGGTCCTCCGCTGGGCGTGCTGGCGCTGATCGTCGGCACGATCCTGGGGTTGAAGGCGCTGCGGGGCCGCCGGCGGCGCAGCCGCGGGGCACCGTCGACGCGGATCGCCGGCGGCTGGGCCGAGGTGCTGGACGCCGCGCGCGACGTGGGACGTCCGGTGCCGGGGGCGGCGACCCGGCTGGAGCAGAGCGCGCTGCTGGGCCGCGCGGACGTCCACGACCTGGCGGTACGGGCCGACGGCGCGGTGTTCCGGGGCGGCGAGATCGACCCGCAGCAGATCACGGACTACTGGACGGCGGTGCGTGCGGCCCGCACGGCCCTGGTGCGCGACCTGCCCTGGTGGCGCCGTCCGCTGGCCCGGCTCAACCTGGCCTCCCTGGTATCGCGTCGGGCCTGAGCAGGACGTGGGGGTTTGGGGCGGTTCCCGACTCCCGCCAGGTGACTCGGACTGGGACACACCACCGGTCTGCGTTCCGGCCCCGAACAACCTCGTTGCGCTCACGCCCGTCGGTCGGCGGCGGCCCTACCATGGGTGCGCCGCGATACGCGCGGCGCACCGCGTCGGAGAGGACGCCCGATGGCCGCATCACGGCTGCTGATCATCACCCTGGCTCTGCTGCTCACCGCCTGCGCCGGCACCGCGACGCCCGGTGGGTCGCCGTCCGCCTCCGCGCCCACCCTGGAGGGCACGTCGTGGGTCGTCACCCAGATCAAGGGTGCGGCGACCCTGGCCGGCCACCAACCGACCATCGCCTTCAGCGGCGGACGTGCCAGCGGCAAGGCGAGTTGCAACTCCTACAGCGGCGATTTCACCCAGAGCGGCGGCACCCTCACCCTCGGCCCGGTCGCGATGACCGCCATGGCGTGCGCGGATGAGGCGGTGAACACCCAGGAGCACGCCTTCACCGGCGCACTGGGCGAGGTCACCCAGGTGCGCGGCACGGCCGACGGTGCCGAACTGCTGAACGCCGGCGGCGCCGCCGTGTTGACCCTGGCCACGGCCCCGAAGGCCGGCCCCAAGCCACTGATCGGCACGCCCTGGACGCTCACCGGCATCGTCGCCAATCAGGGCGTGTCGTCCGTGGTGAGCGGCACCACGGTGACCATGACGCTCACGCAGGACGCCCTCAGCGGCAAGGCCTGCAACACGTTCCGGGGGCCGGTCACGGTGAAGGACGGCGCGCTCACCGTCGGCCCGTTGGCCACGACCAAAATGGCCTGCCCGACCGAGCAGGAGGGCAAGCAGGAGGCGACCGTGCTCGCCACCCTGGCGGACGTGACCGGCTACACCATCGACGGCGACACGCTCACCCTGTCGACGCTCACGTCCACCGGGCTGGTGTTCCGGTCCTCCTGAATCGACGCCACCGGACGGGGACCGCAACGGGGAGCGCTGCCCGTGACTTCGTGCGGTGAGCGGGCGACACTAGGTTCATGACCGCTCCGTCCTGCCCTGCCTGCGGCCTGCAGCAGACGTTGGCGGCCCCGCGTTGCGCCCGTTGCGGCGCCGCTCTCGATGGGTCGCCGCCGGTGCCACAGCCACTCGCGGCCACCGCGCAGTCGTCCGAACCCGGTCAGGCCGATACCGGTCAGGCTGTTCCGGACGACCGCACCGTGCTCCGCGACGCACTGCAGGTTCCGCCCGCCGATCCGGCGTTGCCGGGGTGGGCGACCCCCGGCCCGCTGCCGGTGCGAAGGGACGGACCCGGCGTCTGGCGCCGGCTGTGGCAACGGATCACCGGAGTGCGGAAACGGCCGGCGCAACCGGGTCCGCCAGGCCCTCCCGACGACGAACCCACGGTATGACCCGGTAGGTGACCGGCAGGAACACCACCTCGACGGTGACCTTGTAGACGAAACCGACCAGCGTGTAGTTGACCAGGGTCGGCAGGTCGATGCTGCCGCCGCCCAGAAACGCGCCGAGCGGCCCGAATGCGATCAGGCAGAACACCAGGGTGTCGGCGAACTCACCGACCACCGTCGAGCCGACCAGCCGTACCCACAACCTTTCAGGGCCGAAGCGCTGCTTGATCGTCACCAGCACCAGGGCGTTGAGGCTCTGCCCGGCCAGGTAGCCGGCCAGGCTGGCGATCACGATCCGCGGAACGAAGCCGAGCACCGCGTTCCACGCGTCATTGTTGGGCCAGCCGTCCGCGGGCGGTGCGGCCGCCACCACGGCGAAGGTCAGCGACATCAGGAAGGCGAGCCCGAACCCCGTCCAGATGGCCCGCTGTGCCTTCTTCAGCCCGTACACCTCGGCCAGCACGTCGCCCAGAATGTAGGTGAGCGGAAACAGGAAAGCGCCGCCGTCGGTGATGATCGGCAGCACCGGAAAGCCACCCACCGTCCAGCTCGGGCCGAACTGGATCAGCTTGGTCGCGCCCACGTTCGAGATCAGCAGCAGGCCGCAGAACAGCGCGAGCACCAGATCGTAGACGGGGCGCGGGGCCGTCGGTTGCGAGCTCATGGCAGGCGAGCCTAGGCGAAATCCGTACCTGTTCGCGTGCGTCCTCGCCCTGCGGGAGGCGAGATGGCAGGCTAAGCACATGACCGACTTCGACCCGAGTTTGCCCGATGAGTCCGAGCAACTGGACCAGTTGCAGCCCGAAGAGACGCTGATCGACCGCGGGGTCGACGACGTGCTCGACGAGGGCTATGTAGCGCCCGAGAAGTGGTCACCGGCGCAGAGTTTCGGCAACACCGCCGCAGAGATGCGCCATGGCGAAACCATCGAGCAGCGACTGGCCCAGGAAGAGCCGGACGTGGCGCCGGCCACCGGGCCCTGGAAGGACGACGGCGACGACAACCGGCAGGTCGGCAAGCGGCGGGCCGGCCGGCTGGTCGACGCGGACGGCGGCTACGGCGAGGTGGACGTCGAGTCCGAGAGCATCGGCTACGAGGTCGGCATCTCGGGCGGCGCGGCGAGTGCGGAAGAGGCCGCCATGCATGTGATCGACGACTACGAGGACGATGACGACGACGACTGAGCTGTATCCGCCGCTCGAACCCTACGCGTCCGGACGGCTCGAGGTCGGCGACTCACAAAACCTCTACTGGGAGGAGTGCGGCAACCCTGAGGGCAAGCCGGTGGTGTTCGTGCACGGCGGCCCCGGGTGCGGGTGCTCACCGTTGCACCGCCGCTACTTCGATCCGGCGGCGTATCGCATCGTGCTGGTCGATCAGCGCGGTTGCGGACGAAGCACCCCGCACGCCAGCGAGCCCGACGCCGACCTGTCGAGCAACACCACCTGGCACCTGGTCGCCGACCTGGAGCGGCTGCGGCAGCATCGCGGCATCGAGCGCTGGCAGGTGTTCGGCGGTTCGTGGGGCAGCTCGCTGGCCCTGGCCTACGCCGAAACCCATCCCGAGGTGGTCACCGAGTTGGTGCTGCGCGGCATCTTCACGCTGCGGCGCAGTGAACTCGACTGGTACTACAACGGCGGCGCGGCCAACCTGGCGCCGGCCTGGTGGCAACGCTTCGAGGCCCCCCTGCGGGCTCGGTTCGGTGAGCTGCCGGCCGGCTTCGACCGCATCCCCGGCTACCACGAACTGCTGTTCGATCCCGACCCGGCGGTACACGGCCCGGCCGGGGTCGCCTGGACGACGTGGGAGGCCGCGACGTCCACGCTGGAGTTCGACCAGACCATGGTGGACGACTTCAGCGACCCCGCTTTCGCGCTGGCCTTCGCGCGGATCGAGAATCACTATTTCGTGCACGGCGGCTGGTTTCGCGAGGGTCAGCTGATCGCCGAGGTGGACCGCATCCGGCACATCCCCGCGGTGATCGTGCAGGGCGCCTACGACCTGCCCTGCCCGGCGATCACCGCATGGCAGCTGCATCAGGCCTGGCCGGAGGCGGATTTCCGGCTGGTGTTGGCGGGCCACGCGGTGACCGAACCGGCCATCGCGCACGAGTTGCTGGCGGCGACCGACGGCTTCGCCCGAAGGGGTTGATTCGGGCGGCGACCCTGTCATCGGGGCGCCGGGTGCCGGTAACGTGCAGGCAATCGATCGAAGGAGTTCCGATGAGCAACGACCCCAACGCCGGCGGCGACATCTCGTCCGGCTTCGGCGAATCCGAGGTCAAGGGTCCGGTCTCGGACGAGAAGGCCGAGCAGATGCTGCACGGCGGGTCGCCCTCCGATGACGACTCGCAGGCCCCCGGCGACGACTACACCGAGACCGACCGGGCGACCAACGAACAGGACCTGAGCCTGGACCAGTAGGCGCGATCGCCCCCGCTGTCCCCGATAGGCTGGCCGACGGCCCTCGCGCGCGCCCCGCCCCCTTCGATGCAGCGAGGTGCAGAACGTGACGCAGGCTGTCGTTGCGCGCCGGGTGCGCCGGCAGCGGGTCGCGGTCTCGGTGCTGTTCGTGCTCGCCGGAGCCGTGATGGGCGGCTGGGCCGGGCGCATCCCGTCCATTCGCGGGCAGCTCGGCGTGAGCGATGGTGAGTGGGGGCTGATCGTGCTCGGCATGCCGCTGGGCGTGCTGGGCTCGCTGCTGGTGCTGCAGCGGGTGATCACCCGTACCGGCGCGCGGCGCCCGGCCGTGATCGGCGCCATCGGCATGCTGCTGATCACGCCCGCGGCGGCAGCATCGGCCAACATCGTCGTGATGGTCGGCTTTTTGCTGGCCCTCGGCGTGGCGCAGGGCCTGCTGTTCGGGCCGATGAACGCGCTGGCCGTCGAGGTCGAACGCGACTACGGCCGCACCATCATCAGCTCCTTCCACGCCTGGTACAGCGCCGGACAGTTCGTCGGCGGGCTGCTCGGGGTGCTCGCCGGCCTGCTGGTGCTGTCACCCACGATCCAACTCGGTGCCTCCAGCCTGTTGCTGGGTGCGCTTTTCGCCGCCACCCTGCGGTTTCTGCCCGACACCCACAAGGCCGCGGACGATCCGTCGACCCTCGACGAACCCGTCACCGCCGTGCCCGGCGAGGCACCCCGCCGGTCATGGACGCCCCAGTTGGTGCTGTTGGCCGCGATCGGCTTTCTCACCTCGATCAACGAGGGCGGCGCGGTGCAGTGGAGCGCCCAGTACACGGTCACCCTGGGCGGCTCCATCGCCCTCGGCTCGCTCACCCTGGTCTGCTACTCGCTCTCGATCGCCGGTGTACGACTGATCGGCGACCGCATCGTCGAACGCATCGGACGGCGGCTGTTCCTGCAGCTCTCGGCCGGTTTCGCCGCGCTCGGGCTGGGCCTGGCGCTGTTGGTCGGCACCGTGCCGGCCGCGCTGATCGGCTTCGCCTGCGTGGGCATCGGCAGCGGCTGCATCGTGCCCACCGTGATGACCCTGGCCGGCAACCAGCCCGGCGTGCCCAGCGCGAAGGCCGTGGCGCTGATCAGCCTGGGGGAGTGGCCCGCTTTTCTGCTCGGGCCCCCCGTGATCGGCGGGTTGGCCGAACTGCTGGGCCTGCGCGCGGGGCTCGGCGTGATCGTGCTCGGCGCCGCGGCCATCGTGCTGCTGGCCACCTTCGTGCGCGAACCGGCGCCGGTGGCTCAGTCGACGAACACCACCGAATCCGCGCGCTGACGGGTGCCGGCGACCAGGGCGGCGTTGGGTTCGTCCACGGTCTCGACCCAGAACCGGGCGTGCTCGAGGGCGTCACCGTGCCCGAGCCGGCGCTGCACCAACCGCCGCCGGCGCTCGACATCGTCCAGCTCGAGGTACCACACCTCGTCCAACAGCGGACGCACCGCGTCCCAGCCGGGCCCGTCGTAGAGCAGGTAGTTGCCCTCGGTGACCACCAGCGGCGTCCACGGCTCGACCCGGACGGCGCTGCCGATCGACTCCTCCAGCTCGCGATCGAACCGCGGCGCGTACAGCGGACCGCTCTGGCTGCGCAGCCGGGCCAGCAGCGCCACGTAGCCGTCCACGTCGAAGGTGTCGGGCGCTCCCTTGCGCTCGTGCCGTCCGAGCCGGATCAGTTCGGCGTTGGCCAGGTGAAACCCGTCCATGCCGACCACGACCATCGCCTCGCCCAGGTGCCGCTGCAACGCCGCCGACAGCGTAGACTTGCCGGCTCCCGGCGGGCCCACCAACCCGAGCAGGCGACGTCCGCCCGAGGCCAGCGCCGCGGCCCGTTCGCAGGCCTCGTCCACATGCATGCCGCCCAGCATGCCGGATCTGTTGTCGGACGGGAGGGTTAGGATGCTCTTCGTCCCAGGCGCACAGTTTCAAGGAGGAACATGCCTACAGCCGACAGCAGCGTGACCAAACCCACCGGAGTGCGTCGGGTCACGGTTCCCGCGTCGGTCGACATGGTCAATGTGCTGGGGCCCCGCGACGAGTTCCTTCGCATTCTCGAGCGCGAACTGAGCGCCGACGTGCATGTGCGCGGCAACGAGATCACGTTCACCGGCGATCCCGCCGACGTCACGGTCGCCGCCGAGGTGCTGACCGAGCTGGTCACCATCGTGCGCACCGGGCAGGGCCTCACCGCCGACGCCGTCGAGCGGGTGGTCGGCATGACCGCGCAACAGGCCGAAACCCTGCATGCCGCCGAGGTGCTCACCCAGAACATTCTGAGCACCCGCGGTCGCACGATCCGTCCCAAAACGCTCAACCAGAAGCGCTACGTGGATGCGATCGACGCCCACACCGTGGTGTTCGGCATCGGTCCGGCCGGCACCGGCAAGACCTACCTGGCCATGGCGAAGGCCGTCCAGGCACTGCAAGCCAAAGAGGTCAACCGCATCATCCTGACCCGGCCCGCGATCGAGGCCGGCGAGCGGCTCGGCTTCTTGCCCGGCACCCTCACCGACAAGATCGACCCCTACCTGCGGCCGCTCTACGACGCCCTGCACGACATGGTCGACCCCGAGTCGGTGCCGCGGCTGCTGACCGCCGGCACCATCGAGGTGGCGCCGCTGGCCTACATGCGCGGTCGCTCGTTGAACGACGCGTTCATCATTCTGGACGAGGCGCAGAACACGTCGATGGAGCAGATGAAGATGTTCCTGACCCGGCTGGGGTTCGGCTCCAAGATCGTGGTCACCGGCGACGTCACCCAGGTCGACCTGCCCACCGGCACCCGCTCGGGCCTGCGCATGGTGCAGGGCATTCTGGACGGTGTCGACGACATCGCCTTCTGCCGGCTGACCAACCATGACGTGGTGCGGCACAAGCTGGTCGGACGCATCGTCGCCGCCTACGACCGGTTCGAATCCACCCAGTCCACGCCGAGCAAGCAGGAGCGCTGAGGTGAGCGTCGAGGTCAACAACGAGTCGGGCGTGCCCGTCGACGAACAGCGGCTGGTCGCTCTCGCCCTGTTCGCCCTGGACGCCCTGCGCATCCATCCTCAGGCCGAGCTTTCGCTGCTGCTGGTCGACGAGCCGACCATGGCCGCCTATCACGAGAAGTACATGGACGAGCCCGGCCCCACCGACGTGCTCAGCTTTCCGATGGACGAGCTGCGCCCCCCCAAAGACGGCGAGGAACCCCCGCTGGGCATGCTCGGCGACATCGTGCTGTGCCCCACCGTCACGTCGGCGCAGGCGGCCGCCTCGAACCGCACCCCCGACGAAGAGGCCGACTACCTGCTGATCCACGGCCTGCTGCACCTGCTCGGGTACGACCATGCCGAGCCCGATGAGAAGAAGGTCATGTTCGACCTGAACGACCGCGTCATCGCGGCGTGGAATGCGCAGCGGGGCTGACCAACTCGTCCAGCGATGGGTCAGTGGGGCCGTACCTGCGCGCTCGCGCGTGCGTGGCCCCTCGGGGTCAGTTCCAGTTCGTGGGGCCGGACGACCCGGCGCGGTACTCGTCCATCGGCACGCGCCCGTCACCCCACGCGTCCAGTACTGGACCCAGGATGCGCCAGCAGTCCTCGGCGACGTCACCGCGCACCGACAACGCCGGATTGCCGTCCATGATGTGCGCCAGAATCTCACCGTAAGGACGGATGGGGCTCTCGCCCAGATCGGCGCTCAGCACCGTGTCTTCGAGGGTGAACTTGTCGTCGGCGCCGTTGGTGTTGAGGCGCACCTGCACCGATTCGTCGGCCATGCCGATCACCACGACGTTCGGCAGTGCCTGGTTGGCGAAGCCCTCCGGCTGAAAGGCGTCCTTGAATACCACGGTGATGGATCGCACCCCATCGCCGAGCGCCTTGCCGCTGCGCATCCGGATCGGCACCCCGTGCCAGCGCGCACTGTGGATCTCGACGGTCACCTCGGCCAGGGTCTCGGTGGCCCGCGCGGGATCGACACCGCGCTCGTCCACATAGTTGGGCACGTCGTGGGCGTCGATGGCGCCGGCGGTGTAGCGGGCTCGCCGGGAGGACTTCACCGGGTCGTCGTGCCACAACCGGGTGGCGCGCAGCACATCGGCTTCGAGGCTGCGCAGGTCTTCGGCGGCGATACGGTTCGGCGGCTCCATGCACAGCAGCGCCATCACCAGCAGCAGGTGACTCTGGATCATGTCCTTGAGCGCACCCGAGTGGTCGTAGTAACCGGCCCGACCCTCCAGGGCCAGGGTCTCGTCGACCACGATCTCGATGCGTTCGACATTGTCACGATTCCACACCGGCTCGAAGAACCGGTTGGTGAATCGCAGCCCGAGCAGGTTGAGAATGGTGGACTTGCCCAGAAAGTGATCGACCCGGAACACCCGGTCCTCGGGCACGAATCGAGCAAGCAACTCGTTGAACTGCCGAGCGCTGGACGGGTCGGTGCCGAACGGCTTCTCGATCGCCAGGAACAGTTGCTCGGGCAGGGTCAGCGTGCTCAGCGCCTCGCAGGCCTTCATGCTGATGGCCGGCGGCAAGGCGAAATAGAGCACCACCTGGCCGCTCAGGCCCTTCAGCAGCGCCCCCAGGTCGTCGGCGCTGGTGGCATCGACGCGCGCATAGGTGGTGCCCGCGGCCAGCTTGTCGATCACCGTGGAGTCGCAGCCGCTGCCTTGAATCGAGTCCCTGACCCGCTGTTGCCACTGTTCCTGGGTCAGATCGTCGGCGGCCGCACCCACCAGATGCACGGCCCGCTTGGGCTCGGCCTTCAGCAGGGTGCCGAGCCCCGGCAGCAGCAGCCGATGGGTCAGGTCACCGGACGCCCCCAGAATCACCAGGTTCACCACATCAGCCACGCCGCACTCCTCGTCTGGAAACCCGGCCAGGCTACCCATGGATCCCCACAGCTGGGGTCGCAGAGCTTACGGCGCCCGAATCAGCGGTAGTAGTCGAGAAAGAGCTTCGCGGCCAGGGCGACGCCGGCCAACGCCACCACGACCCGGGCCGGGGTCTCGGGCACCCGGCGCATGATCCAGGGCCCGAGTGCCGCGCCGGCCACCGCGCCCACGCCCAGGGCCAGTGCCTGCGCCCAGGCCACGCCGCCGGTGGCCATGAAGATGCCCGCCGCCACCAGATTGGCGCAACCGAGCAGAACGCTGCGCAACGCGGTCAGTTCGGCCAGGGTGTGCTCGAGCACGGCACTGAGCACGGCCAGCACCAGCACGCCGGCACCCGCACCGAAGTATCCGCAGTAGATCGCCACCAGCCCGATCGCCGCGCCGACGCCCGGGTGGCGGTGCGAGATCCGTCCGGCCTGCAGGCGGCGCAGCCACGGCGACAGCACCAGCACCACCGAACCCCCAGCAGCACCAGCCACGGCACCACCTTCTCGAACACCTCGGCCGGTGCTGCCAGCAGCAGGCCCGCACCGATCGCGCCGCCGGTGAGGGCGATCAGGCCGTAGGGCAGCAGGTGCCGGCGCACGGCCACCAACTCTGTGCGCGCGGCCGATACGCCGCCGATCGTGGTGCCGACGAGCGCAACGGTGTTCGTCAGGTTCGCGGTCAGCGGGGGCAGCCCCACGGCCAGCAGGGCGGGAAACGACACCAGCGAGGCCAGACCGGCCCCGTAACCGACGATGCCGGTGAGGACGCCGGCCGCGACCAGCCACAGCAGGGTGGTGGGGTCGGGCACTGGCACATCCGCCATCCTGGTCCGCGCGACCAACCCGGCTGGACGCGTCCCAGACTGCGACCCGACGGTCCGGGCAGTGCGGCCGAGGCCTGGCCGGGTGATGCTGTCGTAGACTGCGGTTTCGACTTTCCGGGCGCGAATCGAGGAATGACACCCTGTTGACCGACATCGAAGTGTTCGAGTTGGCCGTTGCAGCTGCCTGCGTGCTGGTGGCCGCGCTGCTGGTCACTGCAGAGGCGGCGCTGCAATCGTTCTCGAAGAGCCGCGCCCAGCGCCTGCTCGACGAGGGCCGCGGCGGCGCCCAGGCGCTGGTGAACATCACCCAGGATCCGGCACCCACGCTCAACACCCTGCTGTTCGTACGCATCCTCGCCGAGATCGTGGCCATCGTGCTGGTCACCCTGTTCGTGTTCGGACGCTTCGAGGCGACCTGGGAGCGGGTGCTCTACTCGGTCGGCATCATGGTGCTGGTCTCGTTCATACTGCTCGGCGTGGCACCCCGCACCCTGGGCCGGCAGAACGCCGACTCCGTGGCGCTGGGAGCCGCCCGTCCGCTCGGCATGCTCACCACCGTGCTCGGCCCGATCCCGCAGGTGATGATCCTGATCGGCAACGCGCTCACCCCCGGCAAGGGCTTCGCCGACGGCCCGTTCAGTTCCGAGGCCGAACTGCGCGAACTGGTCGACTACGCCGAGGCGTCCGATGTGATCGAGGCCGGCGAACGCAAGATGATCCACTCGGTGTTCGACCTGGGCGACACGATCGTCAAAGAGGTCATGGTGCCGCGCACCCAGATGGTCTACATCGAACGCACCAAAACGGTACGACAAGCGGTGTCGCTGGCGCTGCGGTCGGGGTTCAGCCGCATTCCGGTGATCGGCGATGACCTCGACGACGTGTGCGGCGTGCTCTACCTCAAGGACGCGATGCGACGCATGTACGACAATCCGCGCGCCCAGGCCACCGAGACCGTCGAGTCGCTGATGCGTCCGCCCACGTTCTGCCCCGATTCGAAACCGGTGGACGAACTGCTGCGCGAGATGCAACTCACCCGCTCGCACGTGGTGATCGTGGTCGACGAGTTCGGCGGTACGGCCGGGCTGGCCACCATCGAGGACATACTCGAAGAGATCGTCGGCGAGATCGTCGACGAGTACGACCAGGAGTTACCGCCCTCGGTCGAGATCGGGCCGAACCGGTTCCGGGTTTCGGCCCGGCTCAGCGTGGACGACCTGGGCGAGCTGTTCGGTCTCAAGGTCGACGACGACGACGTCGACACGGTGCTGGGGCTGATGGGCAAGGAGCTGAACAAGGTGCCGATACCGGGTTCCGTGGTCGAATGGGAGGGCATTCAGTTGGTTGCCGAGCGCGGCATCGGCCGCCGCAACAACATTCTCACGGTGCTCGCCTCGCTGGTCGAGGAGCCCGAAGCCGATCCCGCCGACGAGGGCGTGGACGCCGCCACGCAACTGGCGTCCGAGTCGGCGAAGCGGGCCAGCTGATGACGCACCGGTCAGGGTTCGCCTGTTTCGTCGGACGTCCGAACGCCGGCAAGTCCACGCTCACCAACGCGATCGTGGGCCAGAAGGTGGCGATCGCCTCTTCGCGTCCGCAGACCACCCGGCACGCGGTGCGCGGCATCGTCACGCGACCCGATGCCCAACTGGTTCTGATCGACACCCCTGGACTGCACCGTCCGCGCACGCTGCTGGGGGAGCGGCTCAACGACCTGGTCTATGCCACCTGGTCCGAGGTGGACGTGATCGGCGTCTGCCTGCCGTCCGACCAGCGAGTCGGGCCGGGCGATGAGTACCTGGTCGGCGAGATTGCGAAGCTGCCGAAGCGTCCGACACTGGTGGCGCTGGCGACCAAGTCCGACCTGGTCAGCAAGCAACGCATGGCCGAGCACCTCATCAAGATCGCCTCGCTGGAACAGACCCATGGCATTCGCTGGGCCGAGATCGTGCCGGTGTCGGCGCTGACCAACGACCAGGTCGGCCTGGTCGCCGACGTGCTGATCGCCCAGTTGCCGGAAGGTCCCGCCTACTACCCCGAGGGCGAGGTGACCGACGAACCCACCGAAACCCTGATCGCCGAGCTGATCCGCGAGGCCGCGCTCGAGAAGGTCCGCGACGAGCTGCCGCACTCGATCACGGTCACCATCGACGAGATGGGGTTGCGCGAGGGGCGTCCCGAGGATCGTCCACTGCTCGACGTGTACGCCTCGCTGGTGGTCGAGCGCGACTCGCAGAAGGGCATCGTGATCGGTCATCAGGGCTCGGTGCTGCGCGAGATCGGCACCGCAGCCCGCACCCAGCTGACCGCGCTGCTGGGGACGCCCGTCCACCTCGACCTGAAGGTGAAGGTGCTCAAGGACTGGCAGCGCAACGCCAAGTACCTCAACCGGTTGGGTTTCTGAGTTCGCCTGATCTATGGCAGACGTCTCTCAACCGTGTTGGGAACCGTCTCCTGAACAGGTGCTGGGGACGGGTCTATCTGTGCTGGGAACCGTCTCCTCAACACTGCTGGGGACGGGTCGATCCGTGCTGGGAACCGTCTCCTGAACAGTGCTGGGGACGGGTCTATCCGTGCTGGGAACCGTCCCAAGAACCCTATTGAGCACCGCCCCCGAGCCGTGCTGAGCACCGTCCCCGGATCAGCCGGTTCTGAGATCGTCCGCATGAGTACCGAACGAAGGCGGCGTGTCGGGGTGCGAGCCCTCGGCTGGTGTCGGGATTTCGGAACTATTCACGACCGACTCAGTGGGGCCCGCGTGGGGCCGCCCACCCGATCCTGTCCTCCGCGCACCGACACACGGGCGTAATCAACCCGGCGACTGGCTGAAACACACGGTTCGTAACGTCGGCACCAACGCTCGCCCCCGAGCTACCCCAGGAGTGTCATGCCGACCGCAATCGCCGCCGATCTGCGAGAGGACGCGGCTGCCCCGCAGGGGGCCGATCGCTGATGCCGTCCGGGGGTGCCTTGCGGCTGGCGGAGTTCAACGGCCTGCCCGCCACCGCTGCCCACGAGATCGTGCTGCGCTGCGTGTCGATCAAACCCTGGGCGACGGCGCTGGTGGCCAGGCGCCCCTACCGCGACCGGCAACGGTTGCTCGCCACGGCGCGCGAACTGACCGACGCCTGGACCTGGGCCGACGTCGAGGCGGCGCTGGACGCCTGGCCCT
>RRZU010606427.1_pt1 | contig 24610 bp, 27 predicted proteins | sample 2165561 | NCBI WGS metagenome assembly RRZU01 (sample SAMN10456909, study PRJNA506462) | wastewater metagenome | isolation source: wastewater sludge | place: USA: Moscow, Idaho | reverse complement strand
GTTGTGACCGCAGGCGATAAAATTTATGCCATTGGTGGGCGCCCAAGCTTGAATTACCGCAAAAATATGGACGTAGTCGAAGCCTATGACCTCGCCACGAATCAATGGCATACACGTGCTAAATTACCGACCGCACGTAGCGGCATTGCCGCTGGCGTGATCGACGGACGCATTTACGTGGTGGGTGGTGAATCCGGTGAAGGCACGTTTGATACGCATGAAATGTACCTGCCGGATGAGGATCGCTGGGTGACTATGGCGCCGATGCCGACGGCACGGCATGGTTTGGGCGCGGCGGTAGTCAATGGCCGGTTACATGTCATCAGCGGCGGTCTGACGCCGGGTGCATCATTTAGCCAGGTGCATGAAGTGTTTTCACCCGCTCGTTAACAATCGGTTAAACTACTCCGGCACGACGATTAATTCGGTGCGGACTTTGTTTTGCCATTCTTCCATCCAGCGGGGAAAATCATCAGGCAGCAACGGCCTAGAAATAAAATTGCCTTGTGCCATATCGCACCCTGTTTGTCGCAAAAATTCCCAATCGTTACGATCCTCGACGCCTTCCGCTACGATATCCATGCCCAGTTGTTTGCCCATCGATAAACTGGCGTCGTAAATGGCGCGCAATGTGTCATCTTCACACGCGCGATGCACGAAGCCTTGGTCGATTTTAAGTTCATTGAATGGAATGTCGCGTAACTGCGTCATTGATGAATGTCCGGTACCAAAATCGTCAATCGACAGATGAAATCTTTTGAGGCGCAAGCGTGTTAGGATTTCCAACGGTATTCGCGCATCGGATCCCATTAATTGGCTTTCTGTGACTTCAAGTACGATCTTTTGTGGTGGCAAGCCGTTTTCGGTCACCAGATTAACGACGAAGTCTTGGAAATCCAGTGATGCCAGATTATCCATTGAAACATTAATTCCAATCCGCAATGTCAGTCCCTTCTCATGCCATTGCTTGGCCTGGGCTATGGCCTGTTGCAAAACTTGGTGTGTCAAGTCGTCAATCAGATTATTTTCTTCTGCGATGCTAATGAACCGATCGGGTAATATAATTCCATCTTTGGGATGATGCCAGCGTACCAATGTTTCTGCGCCGATAACATCACCTGTTGCTACCGATACTTTAGGTTGGTAGTAATTGACTAATTCATGTTGAGCAAGAGCGGATTGAATATCCGCCGCGACATAAATTTTTTTGTTAGGTTGCTGCTCAGTTGAAGAATCAGGTTTCCACTGTTGCAGTATTTCGGATAGCTTTTCAGGGTCTACGGGTTTGAGCAGGTAGCCAAGCATGGATATTTTGTGTGCATGGACCAGTCGCTCAGCGGTTTTAAGCATGCGCTCGTCTTCACCACTGACTAGAATTAGTTTGCCGTGATATTGCCGATCAACCAGATAACGGACAAACTCAATGCCATCCATATCGGGCATATTCAAGTCGAGTAGAATTAAATCCGGGCAGGTGTCGATGTGATCGATTTTTTTCAGTGCATCCGAGCCATTGTCGCAAGTAACGACAGAAGTATAGCCCAGTTTGGCAAGCATGCGTGTCAGTAGTTTGAGCATGAAGCTATCGTCATCGAGGACTAATATCTTGACGTTGGGTGCGCTAACCATGACTTGCCTTAATTATTTTATAAGTTAAAAAGAGCTGCAGAATTACTTTAAACATTTGCGCACGATCATACACTGTGTCATGAGAGAAATGATAGTAATCACTTTTTTCGGTATGCCTTAAATTGGAAAAATGTTTGCATAAGCTGAATCCTGTTGATTAGTCAGGGTATTTGATATCCCATGACTTTGATGACCTGCCACTTGAAGTCATGCACATGGACATCATCACCCGTAAGCGCCATGGAGAGAGCGCTTTTCGTTACTGGTGGTAACTCCATATTGATTTGATGTTGCTTCGTTTCATGCGACATATTTTCATGCATGTGCATCTGGTGATGATCATGGATTGGTGTCATGCTGACAATGAGCTGTGTTACATGATAGTGGTCATTGCCATTGTAAATGGTGCCACTAAAGATTCCCCAGCCGAATCCTGCATCGATTTTAAGTTGTTGAATTGCCTCCGCAGGTAATTCGATCAAGTCTGGCTGTTGTGCGTCAGATTGTTGGCAACAACCTATCTCGGTAGGAGGTTCGCTAGTCAAGGCAGGGAACGAAATAGTCAGTAATATTATAACGAATAGAGAGAATCTAATTGGCTTCGGTAGATGAACCATTCAATATCCTTAGAAAGATAATAGTTTAAATAGTATTTGAGAGAGATTATAAATCAATAGGCCTAATTTTATTGACTCAGATACGATAACAGCTGACCGGATTTGCATACAATTAATGTCTACGGATCTGAAGGAATAAAAGTTTCTTGCAGTAAGGTAATATTTTGTTTCAAAATGTTAACCGAGGTTTAAATCCCTTTCATCTTTGAGGTGTTCATGAAACAGAAAATATTTTCGATAATTTTTGTAGTGATGTCATTCACGGGTTGTGCATCAATACCACCTGAGGCTCCGGAGCTTTCAGCGCAGCTGGGTACACGAATTTCCTCTCTGGAGACAGCGCATGTTAGGCTTCTGCAGGAGTTTTTTCGTGACAAAAGATTGCGCGTAGATGATTTTTTACAAGAAGTATGGATACCGATATTTGCCCAAGAGTTTTTCAGTGACCCCAAAGTCGATGCAATGTGGAAGCAGGTCGTCCAATCACAAGATGCGAAAGATCGTTTAAACTTTATTGCGCTGGCTGGACCTAAACTCCAAGTGAAGATTAATCAGAAGCGTGTCGAGCTGATTCAACCGCTGGATGAACTTGAAGCGGAGATAAGAAGCAAGCTTAAAGCAGAGTATGACCAGGCAAGAGCAATTAATAATTCATTAACTGCTTTCTTGCAATCTGCATCAAAAATAGAAGAGAACAGAAAGCGTTATCTCGATATGATCGGAATGACAAATACGGATATCGATAAATTTGTCAACCAAACTGATCAAGCGGTATCCGAACTGGTTGTTGCTGCGCGTAGTATCGAAGATCGTGTGCAAGATACGGAGAGATACCGTGAAAAGATCAAGAGTATTCTTGATAAGCTACGTAAATGAGGGGTGATAATGACAATCGACTGGGGCAAATTTCAGCAAGAATTGGATCAAGCTATTGATGGAGCAGGGGATAGAACGGATAGTAAGCTTGCTGGAAAGATTTCAGCAATTACTCGATTGTCGGATGAGGAAATTGAAAGTCTTTTCCCATATCCGGCTGAAGTCAAGAAGCTTGCGGAGCTGATGGAAATTGTTAGGCGTTCGGGTGATCAAAACGAGAAAATTAATAAAATTGTTGGCAATGCCGAGGAATTTGGGGGGATTATTCTCAAGTTGCTTACCAAGTTTGTTTAATTGTATATGATTTTACATCAAATATTCATCCTCTTGCATCAGCAAAATTCCGCTAAGAAGCTATCGGGCGTGTCTTAGTTAATTGACATTTAAGACAACCGGTCGTATTATTGGATGATGTCAAAATCAAATAAAAAAGAATTTAATCGAGAGAGCTTGCTAAATGAGGGTGTTGCATTGTTTATGGGGCAAGGTTATCACGGTACGGGATTGCAGGAAATTCTCGATGCAGTGAACGTTCCCAAGGGTTCTTTTTATAATTATTTTGACAGTAAAGAAGATTTTGGGGCAAATGTTATCCAGCACTATATCGGTCCATTTATTGCACAATTAGCCGGATATTTGGATAGCTCTGGTACGGATGCACTCGGTGCAATTCGGTGTTATTTTGATGAGCTTATTGCAGAACTTGAGAGAAACGAGTTTAAGGGGGGATGTCTTTTAGGCAATTTGATGGGCGAACTGGGCGATACCAGTGAGGTTTGCCAGAAATCTCTTCAAGTGGCAGTCAAACGCTATCGGGATTTATTGCAGTATGGGTTAGCGAAAGCGCAACGGCAAGGGGCGGTAAGATCGGATAAGTCGGCTGAAGAAATGGCTGACTTGCTGATAAATGCCTGGCAGGGTGCTTTATTGCGAATGAAAATAGAAAAATCATCTGCCCCGGTTAAGCAATGTTGTCATAATTTACTAGGAGATTATTTTATGCCTTAATTTTTTTATCAATATTAAATACGACTGGTCATATTTTTTAACCAATTTTATTGGAGGCGTTATGCCAAAATATATAATAGAACGTGAAATTCCTGGAGCAGGTGCATTAACACCCCAGGATTTGCAAGCTATTTCTCAGAAATCATGCGGTGTATTGAATAATATGGGGCCACGGGTTCAATGGCTGGAAAGCTATGTGACGGATGATAAGGTCTATTGCATCTACATTGCGCCTGACGAAGCAGCCGTCAGAGCACATGCTGAGCAAGGCGAGTTCCCAGCCAATCGTATTTCTCGAATCAAAACTGTGATCGATCCTACTACTGCCGAGTAGAATAAGTAAATGAGGATGGTTTGTAAGATCGAGTGTTTCCATGGCATTGTTAATGCCGTATAGAAATTAACTCTATAAATTCTATATTTCGGTACGTGAAAAGTAAGTGACCATAGCCATTTAACAATGCCAATTTATTTTAGGAGGAATATCCCATGCAATTTTATGCTGCTGCTCGTTCCACGTTGCTCATTTCGATGCTGGTTTTAGCAAGCGTCTGTGAGTTATCTGCTGAAACTGGAGCGTCAAGGATAACGCCAAAACATATAGCTGCCGCAGAATCGGAAGGCAGGCATCAGCATTATGTGGCATCCGAGTTGGCGCATAAGCCAGGTCCGGATGGTCAGCTTGCCCCCAGGTTGCTTAATCTGGGTTCGCATACTTTTCCGGTCAGCACACGCAACCCGCTAGCACAGCAATATATCAACCAGGGGCTTAATCTTGCCTATGCATTCAATCATGCCGAGGCACGCCGGGCATTTCGCGAGGCGGCACGACTCGAGCCAGATCTTGCAATGGCTTACTGGGGCCAAGCGCTGGTGCTTGGCCCTAACATCAACGCAATGATGGAGCCGAATGAAGAGCCTCAAGCATTAGAGATTGTGCAAAAGGCTAAATCGCTGATGGCGAATGCATCGCCGAAGGAACAAGCGCTTATCAATGCCCTTGAAAAACGTTATTCGGGGCAAACCGAGCATCGAGAGGCAAATGATAGGGCTTACGCGCAGGCCATGAGGGAAGTGCTTCAGCGTTTTCCACATGATGAGGATGTTGCGATGCTTTATGTGGAATCCATGATGGACTTGCGGCCTTGGGGCTATTGGATGCTTGATGGCCAGCCGCATGAAGGAACAGCCGAGATCGTTGCGTTGACCGAAGAAGTGTTGCGGCGCAATCCGAAACATCCCGGTGCGCTGCATATGTATATTCACCTGATAGAACCGACCAGCACTCCCGAGCGCGCAGAGCAAGCAGCCGACACATTGCTGACGCTGATGCCCGCAGCGGGACATCTGATACACATGTCATCGCATATTTATCAGCGCGTTGGCCGTTACGCCGACTCAATAAAGAGTAACCAACTTGCAATCGCGGCGGATGAAAATTATATCTTGCAATGCCAGGCGCAAGGTTTGTATCCGATGGTGTACTATCCGCACAACATTCATTTTCTCTGGTTTGCAGCGACGCTGGATGGTCAGAGTAAGCTTGCCATGAGCGCTGCGCAGGAAGCAGCTAGCAGGATTGACGATGAAGTGTTGAAAACAATACCACTGACCGCTATATTCCGCGTAACGCCATTTTGGGCGCTTGCACGATTCGGACACTGGCAGGAAATTCTTGCACAGCCTGCGCCTCCCGCAACCAATTTGTTTTTAACCGGAAGCTGGCACTATGTACGTGGTCTCGCATTTGTCGCAACAAAACAATTGCAGCAAGCTGAAAATGAACTGGAAGCGCTGCGCAAGATTATGAAAGATCCGCTACTGGATAGCCCACTGCTCTCAAAAAACACCACGAAGACTGTGCTGAACGCTGCGCCTGAAGTTCTGGCAGGAGAGATTGCCGCTGCGCGAGGGCAGTTCGATCAGGCCATTGCGTATCTTGAAAAAGCGGTTCGCCTGGAAGATGCTTTGGTGTACACCGAGCCGTCGGAATTTCACTTGCCGCCACGGTTGGCGTTGGGTGCTATCCTTCTGGAATCAGGGCGACCCAATGAAGCGGAAACAGTTTATTGGGAAGATTTGCGCCGGAATCGCAACAATGGATGGGCGCTTTACGGTTTAGCACAGTCATTGCGAGCACAAAACAAAAACGATGAGGCAGCCATTATCACAGCACGCTTTGAGCAGGCTTGGGCACGTGCCGATATAAAACTGCGGGCATCTCGTTTTGGGCGCTGATGAGCCGTTTGTGAAGTGAAGTGGTTCCACCAGATAGGACAAGCAATTAAGCCCTGATATTGCGTTAAGGAGTGACAATAAAATATATCTTTACACAATTTCATTGTTTAGAGAGACTAGAAAATCCACTGAACAGTCTAAGCCATTGAACCACTCAATAGCGTTATTCAAAAACCAACAAGAACGCAGGTTGCTTCTTACGGGAAACTGAACTTGATCTGACAGGTACTTTGTGAAGTCTGAGTCACTGTCAGATCAAGTCGCGGTAACTACAAATTAGATGAAGCTACCTTTCTCAGAAACCGAGACTAGCTAACAAATCATCCGCTTGGTTTTGATTGCATACGACATCATTTCTTTTCTCAGGATTTGTAACTGGTCCGTTCATGAGTCCTTCATGTTCAGTTGTGATTTTCTTGGCAGGGGCATTGGCAAGTAAGAGATCGATTAGATCTTTTTCTAAACTTTGCACCATATGCGTGATTTTCTTGATAACTTGGCCCGTCAGATCTTGGAAGTCTTGTGCCATCATTATTTCAAGTAATTGGGCATTGGTTGCACTAGTCTGTTTAGGTACCTTATCAAGATACTGAAGTGTTTCAATAAGCAATGTTTTGAATATTTCAGGATCTGAATTCGCTTGCTGGGTTTCAAAGGCTTTTTTCCATTGCTCGGATAGATAAATTGCATCATTTGAAAGTTTATCTTGAATCGGCATTGCGATTTCAGTGGCATTGAGTGTGCGCTCAGCAGCTTGTTCAGTTTTTGTGGCGACATAAGCCAGTTTATCTTGAGCATCGGGTACTTCAGAAGCAATTTCTTGGAGACGTGTGTCATACCCCAATTCCCGTAGGCTATTGTGTAAGTTCCGTGTTAACAATCCAACCTGATCAAGAATTTTTTTGTCAGTTATTATGGGTTCTTGGTTATCGTTGAATTTGGTTTCAGAATTTTTTGATGTATTAGTTAATTGAATCGGTTTTCTGGATTTTTTGGGGGTTAGAGCTTGATCAATTTCGTTAATTTTTACTTTTATTTGATCTTTTGAATTCATAGTTAACTTGCCTATTCGTTGATAGATGGGGTTTACGCCTTCTCAGAAATTTTGGCTTTCATGTTCTGGAAAATTTTATTTAGCTTTTCCTCAAGCACGATGGCAGTGAATGGTTTAACAATATAACCGCTTGCGCCAGCTTGGGCGGCAGCCACAATGTTTTCTTTTTTGGCTTCAGCGGTGACCATAAGCACGGGAATGTCTTTTAGTGCAGAGTTCGCGCGCACATTTTGTAGCATGGTTAATCCATCCATATTGGGCATATTCCAATCGGATACAATAAAGTCAAAGTTACCGTCTTGCAGTTTACGTAATGCGCTTGCACCATCTTCAGCCTCGTCAACATTGACAAATCCAAGCTCTTTTAAAAGGTTGCGAATGATTCTACGCATGGTAGAAAAATCATCGACTACCAGAATTTTCATATTTTTGTCCGTCATGCTTTCCTCCGAAAATGGCTGTATCTTTCGTATTACTCGTGCTGCTCGATCTATAACTGGCTAATTAAATGGTTTTATTTGTATCAATCTTGCTGGTGTATTTACGACAAATGATGATTAAAATTTAGGTTAAACCAGAAGAATATTGTGTAGAAATCGTTACTTTAAGATTTAAGTATTTTAATGTACTTCAGATTGATTAATACTACGAGAAGTAATCGACGATATTTAGGGAAACTATAATGAAGATAATTAACTGTATTTATAAATATTCTGTTGAGAGCATTCATAAATATATGAAGTATGGAGTTATGCAATAAGAAATAACAGAATCAGCCTGGGTTTGTAGTGTTTTTAGGACAAATGTTTTTTGATCAATTAGTTGTTGTAACCATTTTCTTTGAACCAGTTAATGGCGTCTCTAATTGCTTCAAATGGCGGGCGGTATTGATAGCCTAATTCATGTTGTGCTTTTTTGCTGGAGAAAAACATTGTTTTTTTGGCCATACGAATGCTATCCATCGTTGCGCGCGGTTCTGAGTGCGTGAGGCTTGCAATTTTTTCCATACACCATGCCATAGGCAACATTACACTGATAGGTATGTTGATGCGATTCTTCTTTGTTCCGGTGATTGAATCAATAGTTTGTAAGATTTGTAACAGAGTCATGTCATCGCCACCTAATATGTAGCGTTCCCCTATTTTTCCACGCTGATACGCTAATAAATGACCATATGCAATATCATCGACATGAGCAACGTTCAGTCCAGTATTGACGTAAGCAGGCATACGACCCATGAGTGTATCCAATATGATGCGCCCAGTTGGAGTAGGGCGAATATCTCGAGGGCCTATCGGAGCTGAAGGATTGACGATAGTTAAGGGTAAATGATACTCATCGGTTAATTGTTTCACCATTTGTTCAGCGAGATATTTGGAGCGCTTATAGTATCCTGAAATCGTAGAAATATCGGATGGAGTTTCTTCGTTGGCCGGTGCTCCATCGGGGTTGAGGCCGAGTGTCGCTACACTGCTAGTATATACTATACGTTTTATGCCTTCCTGATGAGCAGCTAAGATGAGTGCGCGCGTACCATGAATGTTAATATCATACATAGTTTCAGGGTCAGGTACCCAGAGGCGATAATCAGCGGCGACATGAAAAAGGCTATCGCAACCATGAACTGCACGTTTCAGGGATTCATGGTTACGTAGATCACCTTCGAAAATTTCAACTGCAAAATTTCTAAGATTTCTCCGATCACTATTCGGTCTAGCCAAAACACGAACGTCATGTCCGGCAGTGAGCAAACATCGCATGACCGCTGAACCGAGAAATCCAGTGGCGCCTGTAACCAATGATTTCATATTATCGCAATTGCTCAGTTAATTTCTGATAACACCGCTTGGTGTAAGCTAACTTCAGGAAGGTTTCTGGAAGTATACTTGAACAATAGTTCGAGTATCCAGTTGTGACTGGCAAACAAACTGGTTGTTACGATGGTCGCTTTAACGCTACGACGACTGATCTTTACTTGTGCTCCTGCAGAAAAATTTCGGTGTTGATTTATTTTGTTCAGGGTCAGGATGGCCATGCCAATGGCCCATAAACAAAAACGGCGAATACCTTTTTCGTGCGGAGGGATCAGGCTAGTGTAGACTAGGGCGTTAAGCAAATGCCCTTTGGCAACCCCCAATAGTTCTGCTAATCCGGCTTGAAATTTGGTATCACTCATGCCAGGATGCAATTTGCTGAGATCAAATCCATGCTTAAGAAAAATATCTTGTGGCAGCCAGCATGCACCACGCTCACGGTCATCCCATATGTCTTTAAGAATATTTGTCATTTGCAAGCCCTGTCCAAATGATACGGCAAGTTTCATCAATGTGGGTTTATGCGCATTGATTTCCTCTGAGTAATCACAGAATAGCTCGGTTAACATTTCACCGACAACGCCTGCAACGTAATAACAATATTGGTTCATTGCGGATAAATCTTTGAGTCCTTCCAAAGATTCGGTTTCCTGATAATCCGCCATACCCTGCGCCATGATTCTAACGCATCGCTCCAATGCTTTGCGTTGCACGGGATTGAAACTGTGTGTGATGCGAATAACTGCGGGTGTGTTTTTAATTAAGTCATGTTCTGCAGGAATGGTTTGCTCCGAAAGGAGAGGGTGCAATATTTGTGAAAATTCCTTTGCTGATGCATTTCCACATACCACTTCAGCAAACATGTCCGATAATTGCCGGGTTTGTTCGATTGTCAGAGCATTATCATCTTCAATCGTGTCAGTGATACGACAAAGTAGGTATGCATTACCGATGATGCAACGTAAAGTCTCAGGTAATTGTGGAATGGTTAATGCAAAAGTGCGTGAGACACCCTGCAGGATGTAGTCTTGATATTGCTCATCATTGATGCGAGAGTGGCTTGTCATTGCAGATTTATCATAAAGCAATACAACGTGTTAATACAATTAAATGCGTCCCCTGATTCATGTTGCTCAGTAAGATGGAATTTTCTCGTTAGAAAATAACTGATCAATTGTTTCACGTTGCCGGATAAGGTGGGTAGTGTTTTTATCTACCATAATTTCAGCGACGCGCGGCCTCGAATTGTAATTCGAGCTCATGCTCATACCATATGCACCGGCTGACATGATAGCCAAAAAATCACCACTAATCAGACCAATTTTGCGATCATGACCCAAAAAATCACCCGTTTCACATACAGGTCCAACGATCTGATAATCATTGATTTCTCCAGAATTCTTTTTAACAGGTAAAATTTCATGATAGGCATCATAAAGTGTTGGACGCATAAGGTCGTTCATTGCTGCATCAACAATAGCAAAATTACTCACAGGCGTATGCTTCAGATACTCAATGCGTGTTAGAAGGATGCCTGCGTTACCTACCAAAGAGCGGCCCGGTTCGATTAAGAGGCGCTGTTTTGCTTGATGCGTACTGGCGCAAAGCATGGAGATATAATCACGAATCGATGGCAAAATCTCATTGGTATAGCGAATGCCTAATCCTCCGCCTAAATCCAGGTGCTCAATTTCTAGGTTTTTCGACTGCAGGGTATCCAGTAAGCTGAGCATTTTTTTACTGGCTTGGATGAAGGGTTCGAGTTCTGTTAACTGCGAGCCAATATGGCAATCTAAGCCGATAAAACGAATATTTTGATATAAGTGTGCAGATTGGTAGATCCTTTCAGCTTCACTGGCCGGAATGCCAAATTTATTTTCTTTGAGCCCGGTGGAAATATATGGATGCGTTTTAGCATCGACATCCGGATTTATACGCAAACTAACCGGTGCAATCTTATCCATTTCTTTGGCAATTTGATTTAATGAAATTAATTCAGACTCAGATTCTACGTTGAAACATAAGATATTGGCGTCTAGCGCCATACGCATTTCATGCATACTTTTTCCAACACCGGAAAAAACCGTTTTTCCTGGATCTCCACCTGCCTTAATGACACGTTGCAATTCCCCGCCGGATACGATATCGAAGCCGCTGCCAAGTTGGGCGAATAGATTAAGTATGGCAATATTTGAATTGGCTTTTACTGCAAAACAAATCAAATGGTCACGGCTTGCAAATGCAGCATCGAATTCTTGATAAGCTTTAGTTAAAGCTGATTGCGAATAAACATAACACGGTGTTCCGAATTTCTCGGCAATCTGTTTTAAAGGTACTGATTCGACAAAGAGCTCATCGTCTTGGTAATTAAATTCTGGAAAACCACTCATTATCTTTCAATTTCAACTGGAGTCATGCGACTAGCTTCATCAGTTTTAGGTAGATAAAGCGGCCCTTTGAGCCCGCATGCACTTAAAGAATAAACTAACAGGATCACGGCACAGATTAAACGCATGGAAAAACCCTAAATGATAATTTACCGGATACTATCATAAGCGAATGACAAATTAATCAAACTTGTAATTAATTTTGGCAATCATAACAAGGTTAAGTGGGGGGCAGTTCTACGGTCAGCCAGTTCACTAATTCATTTATTAGTTTATTGCTTGCAGAGTTAAGCGCGAATACTGCGCCTGCGGCATCAGCAGAAGGAGTGCTTTCGATAGTACTGAAATCTTTTTGAGCGAATAATTTGCGGGAATTACGTTCAATTAAGCTAACACGAAGACTAACAACGACATGACTTGAATCTGTTGTATCAAATAGCTGGGTAAATTCGTCCAGTTCAATTTGCAGCACATAATCAGCTTTGGCTGTGCCGCTATCTTTTAAGACTTGCTCGGGCGTGTTGGTCACGATACGGTTGCGTATTTGTTGGGTAAGCAACGTTGCAGGTGCTGCAATCCAGCGGCTATTGGCATAAGCATAAGACTGCGCAGGATTGTCATAGAGCAACCGGTAATGGATCGCGGTACTATCTAGCCAAGCAGGTGCTGCCGCTTCGTTAATGAGCAGACTTCTTCGGTGTAGTTGCGATTGATTTGGCACTTGTTCGGTCAGGGATAAATGCGGCATACCAAAGGCGTAAGTCGATATGGCAGATTGAGGTTTGTGCAATACAGAGCAACCCGTTAGAAAAAGAAGAATAACGATAAACAATAGCATTTGCTTCATGGTTTATTTCCTGTGGGTGGAACGAAACCTGTCTCGCCCGGGCCAGGTGATGAAGGAGAGCGACCAAATATTAAGCTCTGCGGATTTTCTTCTAATTGGTGAAGTACTTTATCTAAGTTATTGGAATTACGTATTATGCTGTGACTTAATTGTCGTAACTCAGGAATTGTAGTGGCGAGCTCCTGGGTACTTTGTGACAAACTATCAAAGATGCCTTCTTTTTGATTAGCTTTGGATACCGTAAGATTGAGCTCGCCCAGAAGTTGGTCCAAACGTTTGACTAAGGTGCCGGATTCTATGGTTAATTCAGTAAATGCTTTTAACACCGGTTGCAAATGACCAGCAATACCATCAAAATTTTTAGTCGCTTTATCAATATTCTGCAAAATTTGTGAAACATGCCCCTGGTTTTTCTCATTCAACAATTGGTGCATTTTTAGTACCAACTGATTGACGTTGCTGAGTAGATCCTGTCCAGAGCCTGTGACCTCATCCAGCAATGATCGACGCATTGGAATCCTTTCATCGCTAAGTATTTCATTATCAACACCATCATCATTGAGCTGAATATAAGCGAGTCCGGTAACGCCTTGATAGCCTAATTGCGCATAAACACTTTTTCTCAGGGTAACATTCTCGTTAACTGCAATCTGGATAAGTATTTGGTGTGGATTATCAGGATCAAATTGAATCTTTTCCACTTTGCCAATATTAACGCCGCGATAATGTACGGCAGATTGAGGATTAAGCCCGCTCACTGATTCCTTGGTAACCACGAGATAATCTGTGCGCTTAGTATTGTTGCCGCTGAACCACATGGCGACTAAAGCTACAGAAATACTCAATAAAATAACAAAGATGCCGGCTATGAGGGCATGGGCACGGTTTTCCATGTTTGCTCCGAGTGATTTTTTTGCTCGATTTTATGTCGTATGTTTTTAAAAAAACTGGTAATAAATGGGTGTTGAAAGCGATCTATTTCATCTAAGGTGCCCGTTACGATCACTTGTTGATCAGCTAGAACCGCAATGCGATCAGATAATGCTACAAGCGTATCAAGGTCATGGGTAACCATAACAATGGTGAGATTCATTTCACTGCGTAAAGCTAGAATCAATTCTACAAAACTTTGACTTAGCTCTGGATCCAGTCCAGCAGTAGGTTCATCGAGAAATAACACTTCTGGGTCTAATGCCAGCGCACGAGCTAAAGCGACGCGCTTGATCATTCCTCCGGATAAGGCCGCTGGCATCTTATCAGCATGCTCGAGTTTTATTGCCACCATATTGAGTTTGACCAATACTAAATCACGAATTATGTCTTCACTGAGCGTATGCAATTCACGTAAGGGCAGCGCAACATTATCGAACACAGTTAATGCGCTAAATAATGCCCCTTGCTGAAAAAGTACGCCGGAATGATTTCGTATATTTTCTTTTTTTAGATTGGAATTGGCATCTTTTAGAGAGCTGCCAAAGATTTTTACTGTTCCTTGGGAAGGCTGCTCAAGCCCCAGCATATGACGTAATAATGTCGTTTTTCCACTACCTGAGCCACCGATCAATGTCAAAACCTCGCCGCGATACACATTTAAATTGACATCGCGATGGACAATATGATTGCCGTAGCGAGTGTTTAGTGATTCGATTTCAATAATACATTCCGACTTTTTCATTAGTCTAACCAATTCCCACGTCAGAGAATAGTATTGCAAAAATTGCATCTATAATGATGACCACGGTGATGGCAGTCACCACAGAAGCGGTAGTGCCTTCACCCAAGCTTTCAGTATTGGGTTTGATTCTTAGGCCAAAATGACATGCAATCAATGCTATCACCATTCCACTTACAATCCCTTTTCCTAATCCCAGCCACAAATTTCCTATTGGTACAGAATCCGGCAGTGCAGTAATGAAATAATGATAGTGCAAGCCCAGCTGTATTTCGGCTGCGACCATGCCGCCTAATAAGGCCACTGCACTGGTCCATAGAACGAGGAGTGGCATGGCAATACCAAGACCCAACACTTTGGGCAATATCAATCGTTGACTATGAGAGATGCCCATGACAGTCAAAGCATCCAGTTCCTGAGTTACACGCATAACGCCCAGTTGTGCAGTCATTGCTGAACCCGAGCGACCCGCTACCAGTATTGCCGCCAGCATTGGGCCAAGTTCGCGAATGATGCTAATTCCCAATATGTTAACTATAAAGATGTCGGCGCCAAATAATTGCAATTGTTTGGATGAAAGATAACTTAATACAATCCCAATCAGAAATCCCACCAATGCAGTGATACCCAGCGCCTGTGCGCCAGTCCTGTATAAATTTGCTGAGATTTCACGCCAAGGAATGTAGACAGGATGCCGGATTAAGTAAATCACATCAAGCATTAATTGACCAATCAATGCGATCAAACCTACGAAATGTTGCCATAAAACTAGCGCTAGTTCTCCTAAGGCAGTGACTGGCCATAGTAAATCCCGATACTTGGTTTCTAACCGGAGGTGGGGCAATCGTTCTAAGCGTTCAAACATCTTTTCATGTTCGGAACGTAGTTGCAGATGCTCTGGGCGCTTTGTTTTCCATGCACGCCAGAGCATGACAGTGCCAGCAGTATCGATTTGTTCAATGCCCGTTAAGTCCCAATAAAGATTCTGATTTTCAGCCGCACGGGATAGCTCGTTTTCTAGGGGTGTCAACAAGGAATCCAATGCGGTCAAGGTATAGTTGCCCGTCAGGATAATGTGAGGAGAGCCCTCTTTAGTACAGAGTTGATACCAATGACTCATGGTTTTCCGAGAGTGATGACTAGATATTAATTTAGACTTGGTCTTATTCATGGAAATTACCAAGCAGATTTAAAGCCGATCGGGTTATCTAATGCAAGCAGATTCTCGCATCTTGGTTTGGTTGTGCTTATTGCGATCTACGTAAAATAAAGGGTGTTATTGTATATGCTTATAGCAATCCAAAGCAGTTTAATCTCTTCCGGGTTTAATTCCCCGCCCCTTGGGGCGAAAGCTGGTTGAAAACCAGCAGATTGAAGAGCGAAATTAATACCCCGCTGCTTGCGGCGGGGTGCTTTATTCAGAATTGCCATGCTTCCGACAAACATTTAGCAGATTTATTTTGTTTGCGCTATCGTAGCGCGAGCTAATGCCGGATTATCTAAAAAATAATTCTTAATTCCTAGAAACATCGCGTCTGCCATCTTGCTTTGATAATCTCCACTGCGTTATTTTACTTCTTCTTTGGGATTGCTGAGGAAAGCGGTTTCCACCAGAATTGAAGGAATATCTGGTGATTTAAGTACTGCAAAACCAGCCTGCTCTACATTTCTTTTGTGTAAGTGATTGATGCTGCCGAGTTGTATTAACACATATTGAGCCAATTTAACGCTGTCATTGATAGCGGCGTTAAGTGACAAGTCCAGTAGCAATTCTTTGATATCTTTTGATTTTGACGTGATGTCAATTCCTCCCATCAAATCACCGTCGACACTGTTTTCCTTGTCAGCGAGCCAGCTGGCCGTAGTCGAAGTGGCGCCATGTTCAGATAACGTGAATACCGAAGAGCCATGGGCATGTGACTTTGGATTGGCGTCTGCGTGTATTGACACAAACAAATCGGCATTGGCGCGTCGTGCAATGATTCGTCGTTGCGGAAGCGAAATATAATGATCGCCATCACGTGTCAGAACAGCCCGCATATTGGGCTCTTTATCAATTTTTTCCTTAAGCTTTCTGGCAATTGCCAACGTGATATCCTTTTCGTAGGTGCCTTGTTTCCCGACTGCGCCAGGATCCTTGCCGCCGTGGCCGGGATCAATTGCTACAATGATAATCCGTGGCACCATACTTTTGGGTGGCGTCGAATTGGGTTTGCGGTTTTGTGCTGCTTGAAAACTGCCGGATTGTTTAGCCTGGTTTGCTTGTTGAGGTTGGAGTCGGGGTGGTGATGGAGGAATCAATTGGGCTGGGCTGGGTTTTCGTTTGTTGCTCCCTTGTATTAGAGCGGTAACCAATTTATCCAGAGCATCTGTTTCAAGATCAGCGCTGGCAGCAGGATGGGCGTGATTGTTCAAATCTATCCTAGCTGCTTTGTGCGGATGATAAATATCCAATATCAATCGATAAGCAAAATTTTCTTTGGGTGGTACAACAAATGTGCGTGGAACAACATGCGCTTTTAAATCGAATACCAGCCGGATAACGTGTGGTGTAAACTGACCGATACGAATATTTTGCACAAATGGGTCGATGGCATCTACCTGCCGGGGCAAGGTATGCAGTATCGGATTAAGCTTGGTATTGTTTAGATCAATAACCACGCGGTGCGGGTTATCCAGCATACTCAGTTCATAATCAAGCGGCAGATCGGATTCAAGCGTGATACGCGTGTAGTCAGGGGTCAATCCAACGCGAACGGATTGCACGGTGGCATTCGCAGCCAGAACGGATTGGCTCAACAACATCCAGCAACAAAAAAAGATTAATATCAGGGACGTCAGAAAACCATGTTTCACGGTAGCATTGCTGCAGTCACTAAAATATGCAATCAGGTGTTTTTTTCTGTATTCCAACGTATCAGGCATTGTTTTCCTGTCTCTGTGCTGCTCCGGATTTGAATATTTCTGCCCGGATCAAGCATGTTAAGAAAGCACTGCAGATCAGCTCTTGGCAATAAATCTCCTGCTTTTTCAGGCCATTCCACCAAACAAATAGAATCTGAATTAAAATAATCGCGGAAGCCTGCTTCTTCCCATTCAGAATAATCATTGAAACGATAAAAATCAAAGTGATACAAGTATAACCCAGAGATTTTGTAGATTTCAACTAAATTATATGTAGGACTTTTGACGACATGCGAGTATCCCAGGCCGTGTAAAATACCCCGAGTTAATGTGGTTTTACCGGCGCCTAGATTACCGAACAGATGAATTGTCAAGCCAGATTGCAAGCAAGTTGCTAATTCTTCACCGAATTTCAGGGTTGCTTTTTCATCGGCAAGATAGTGCGTGAGAATTTGTGCTGATTCAGCATCTGTCGAATGAATGCTATGCAAGAGAATACTCCAACAAATAATATATCTGATTATGCAGCCTTGGCCGTCGCCATTAAAACATGGGGCAGGGAGCTAGGCTTTTATGACGTCCGTATCGCCGATGCTAAAGCGGACATCACCGCGATCGAATCCAGTTTGTTCGCATGGTTAAACAAAGGATATCACGGTGAAATGGATTATATGGTGAAACATGGCACCAAACGTACCCGTCCTGCCGAACTTGAACCGGGTACGCTGCGAATTATTTCTGTGTGCATCAATTATGCGCCACCTGCAGTCAAAAATAGCTGGGATGTAATTCACTCGGGAGAACGAGCATTTATTTCGCGCTATGCACTGGGACGAGACTATCATAAGGTTCTGCGCTCCCGGTTGCAAAAATTGGCGGATAAAATGACAACGGAAGCGGGGCCGTTCAATTACCGGGTTTTTTCTGATAGCGCGCCGGTTATGGAAGTGGCGTGGGCGCAGAAAGCCGGCCTGGGTTGGCGCGGTAAGCATACTTTGTTGTTGTCACGCCAAGCGGGCTCGATGTTTTTTCTCGGTGAAATGTATACCGATCTACCGCTGCCTGTCGATGAGGAAACTGAAAATTATTGTGGTAGTTGCACCCGATGTATCGATATTTGTCCGACACAGGCTATCGTTGCGCCATATCAGGTTGATGCGCGGCGCTGTATCTCCTACCTGACCATCGAATTAAAAGACAGCATTCCGGAGTCGTTACGCCCGTTAATTGGTAATCGTATTTATGGCTGCGATGATTGTCAGCTGGTGTGTCCGTGGAACAAATTTGCCCAAATTACTAATGAGAATGATTTTCATGTGCGCAATGGATTGGATGATGTGTCGCTGATTGAATTATTCAGTTGGGATCAACAGACATTCGAAGCTAAATTAGCCGGCAGTGCGATTCGTCGTATCGGCCATACGCAGTGGTTACGAAATATTGCGGTCGGTTTAGGAAATGCACCGTATTCTGCGGAAATTGTCCAAGCGCTGCAAGCACGGCTCGATGATACTTCAGTTTTGGTGCGTGAGCATGTGCAATGGGCGTTACAACAACAGAGTTTGAAAAAAACAGCAACCGAGGAAAAAATATGATGAATAAACGATCCGCTATCGGCACACCGCTGAGTGCATCAGCGACCAAAGTCATGCTGCTTGGCAGTGGCGAGCTGGGTAAAGAAATCATTATCGCGCTGCAGCGATTGGGGGTGGAAACCATTGCAGTAGATCGCTATGCCGATGCGCCTGGGCAACAGGTGGCGCATCGTGCGCATGTGATTAATATGACGGATGGTCAGGCGTTACGCGCACTGATTGAGCAAGAACGCCCCGACATCATTGTGCCGGAAATTGAAGCGATTGCAACCGATATGCTGATAGAAATCGAACAAGCGGAGATGGCTACCGTGATTCCTACCGCGCGTGCCGCCAAACTGACGATGAATCGTGAGGGGATCCGTTGTCTGGCAGCAGAAAAACTGGGTTTGCCAACTTCGTCGTATGCGTTTGCCGATAGTCTGGATGAACTGCGCGTAGCAATTAATGGCAAGATTGGTTATCCCTGCATCGTAAAGCCGGTGATGTCCTCTTCGGGTAAAGGGCAATCGCGCATCGAGAATGCAGATGAAATTGAAACAGCATGGAATTACGCTGCGAGCGGCAGTCGGGTAAATCAATGGCGGGTAATTGTCGAGGGCGTGATCCATTTTGATTACGAAATTACGCAACTGACGGTACGTGCACTGGATGCTGACGGTAATGTTAAAACGCATTTCTGTGAGGCGATCGGCCATGTGCAGGTGCTTGGTGATTATGTCGAAAGCTGGCAACCACAGGGAATGTCACCCATGGCATTGGAACGCGCACGTGAGATTGCTAAAAAAATTACTGATGATCTGGGTGGTTTTGGTATTTTTGGTGTGGAACTGTTTATCAAGGGTGATGATGTCTGGTTCAGTGAAGTCAGTCCGCGCCCGCATGATACCGGTATGGTAACCATGTGCAGCCAGAAACAAAGTGAGTTTGATTTACATGCGCGCGCCATTTTGGGATTGCCTGTGGATGCCACTTTGCTGGCACCGGGTGCCAGCGCAGTGATTTATGGTCAACTGGAAGCGCAAGGTATTGCATTCTCCGGTGTGGTTGAAGCGCTCAGCGTCCCGCACAGCGATTTACGCTTGTTCGGCAAACCAGAATCATTCAAGCGCCGGCGCATGGGCGTTGCGCTGGCAAACGGCGTTAATACGGACGAAGCCCGCAGCCGTGCTAAACTTGCGGCTAGTCGGGTAATACCCATCAAAGCATAAATAAACTGAGTAACCAACAATTGAATAAGGAAAATCATGACTATTGAGCAACTCAACGCTAAATACAAACTGACAGGGCAACTTGAATTTATAGTCGGTAAAGGCGGATTGCCGATGATTCAGGTGAATAGCGCCAAAGCCAAAGCACTGGTTTCAATTCATGCCGGACAAGTGTTGTCGTATCAGCCAGTCGGTGAACCGGAAGATGTCATGTTTTTGAGTGAAAAAGCGTATTACCAGGATGGCAAAGCGATCAAAGGCGGTGCACCGATTTGCTGGCCATGGTTTGGCGCCGATCCGGAAGGCAAGGGCCCGGGACATGGCTTTGTGCGCAATCGTGCGTGGAATGTCGTGGCAACCGAAGCCATGACAAATGGTGATGTCAAAGTCACGCTAGGTTTAATGGATACGCCGGACACGCGCGAGATCTGGCCGCAATCGTTTAGTCTGCAGCAAGAAATTATAATTGGCGAAAGTTTAAATCTGTCTCTGATCACGCGTAATACCGGCAAAGAAAAATTCTCCATTACGCAAGCGTTTCATACTTATTTTAAAGTGGGGGATATTGCACGGACGAAAGTGCTTGGTTTGGAAAACTGTGAATATATCGACAAGGCGGGCGGCAGCAATGCACAAAAACAACAATCGGGCGCTGTGACCATCGAATCCGAAGTCGATCGCATCTATTTGGATGTGGGAAATACTTTAACAATCGCCGATAGTGCGCTCAATCGACATATTCAGATTACTTCGCAAGGCAGTAAAACCGCAGTGGTTTGGAATCCCTGGGAAAAAATTTCCAAGGAAATGGCCGATCTGGAAGACGCTGATTACCAGCGCTTGCTGTGCGTTGAAACGACGAATGCTGCGAATGATGTGGTGGAAGTCGTGCCGGGAGGTGAATGTCGATTAACCGCAGACTATCGAGTGATACGCAGCTAGTCCAGGAAAATGTACATGATGCAGCGTGCTTTCCGCATCATAATAAATGCTGGGCTGCAGTGAAAACTTTCTTGTCGCCTAGCTCTAACGCATATTTGTTCCAATTGAAACAAGATCCCGGATCGGTTTTGCGTCCGGGTGCGATATCGGAATGTCCGGCAATATGTTGGATGGGGTATTGATTGCATAGGCACTGTGTCAGTGCAGTCAATGATGAATATTGGTTCTCAGTAAACGGTATGGTGTCACTGCCTTCGAGTTCTATGCCTAACGAAAAGTCGTTGCATCGCTCTTTCCCTTGCCAACAAGATACACCCGCATGCCAGGCACGTTTAATACAGGAGACAAATTGAATGATTGCACCATCACGGCGAATGAAAAAATGCGCCGATACTTTCGATCCCTGTAATGATTGATAATAAGGATGAGCTTGTGGGTCGAGTTGGTTGGTAAACAATTCAATCACGCCATTGCCGCCAAATTGGTTGGGCGGGAGACTGATGTTGTGGATCACCAATAAGCTGATTTTCGTATCCTCTGGACGGTCGTCACAGTTAGGGGATGCGATGAATCGAGCGGTATCCAGCAAACCGGCGGCATCAATGTACATGATAAAATGAGCTGATAATCCTATGATCCTGCATGGTAGCTTACCTTAACAAAACTTGAAAACCAGAATCGTATGAAGCAGGGCAAATTCATTACATTGGAAGGCATAGACGGTGCGGGTAAATCGACCCAGCTGGCGTGGATTGTCGAACTATTGCAGCGCGTAGGAAAGCCAGTCGTAGTGACGCGCGAGCCAGGCGGGACGGCTTTGGGCGAACAGTTGCGTGCAATACTTCTGGACAAGACCACGGCTATGCATGCGGAAACCGAAGCATTGCTGATGTTCGCTGCGCGGCGGGAGCATTTGGATAAAGTCATTCTACCCGTCCTTGCGCAAGGCCAATGGGTGGTCTCGGATCGCTTCACTGATGCCAGCTTTGCTTATCAGAGCGGTGGCAGGGGATTGGATAGCGATAAACTGGCTATCTTGGAACAATGGGTGCAAGGCGGATTGCAACCTGACTTGACGCTTTTTTTCGACGTGCCGGTAGAAATCGGGCAAGAGCGCGTTAGTCAAATCAAGAATAGGGATCGTTTTGAGCAAGAACAAGCTGACTTTTTTCAGCGCGTGCGCGCAGCGTATCTGGAGAGAGCAAAGCAGTTTCCTGACCGTATCAGAATCATCGACAGCAGCCAATCCTTAGCGGGAGTCAAGGACGCGGTTGAACAGACGTTGCAGCCTCTGTTGAATTATGGGTGATATTTATAGCTGGCAACAGGACATTTGGCAGAAATTGACGCACAGCCGACAATTCTTGGGGCATGCGTTGTTGCTCAAAGGTAAACCAGGCATCGGCAAATATGATTTTGCGCGCCAACTGGCGAAATCATTGCTCTGTATCGTACCAAGGACTGATCGCAAGGCTTGTGGGCAATGTTTGAGTTGTGGTTGGTTTGAGCAAAACAGTCATCCTAATTTTTATCCGGTGATACCGGAAGCACTTGTTGTCATGTCGGGAGGGAGCGAGAAAGAGGAGGGTGAAGAAAAATCCGGTAGCGCGGCAAGCAAAAAAAGCGTCAGCCAGCAAATCAGCATCGAGCAGATCCGTAAACTCTCCGATTTTGTTTATCTGACAGGTCATCAAAGCGGTTACAAGATTATTCTGATCTATCCGACGGAAGCGATGAATATTGCGTCAGCCAATGCATTGCTGAAAAAGCTTGAAGAGCCGCCGGAAAATGTGTTGTTCATCCTGGTCACGCATCAGGCGCAGCATTTGCTGCCGACCCTACGCAGCCGCTGTCAACAAATTGCGATGCCAATTCCGGACGTTGAAACCGCTGTTGCTTGGTTGAAACAGCAAGCGGTCGATGATCCCGAAGGCCGCCTCGCGGGCGCAAGTTATGCACCCTTATCCGCATTGCTGTTGGATAAGGGAGAGTATGCGGCGCACTACGAGCAATTCGTCCAACACATTGCCAATCCCAAGCAACTGGATCCATTGTCGTTGGCCGGATCGTTGCAGCAAACGAATCTGCCTGCTGTCGTCGATTGGCTGCAAAAATGGTGCTATGATCTGGTCAGTTATCACACCACGGGAAAAATCCGCTACTATTTGAACCAGTTACCGGCCATTCAAGCGCTAAGCGAACAGATCAATTTGCTTGCGTGCGTGACTTTTACGCGGGAGCTCAATACTAAACAACAACTGTCACGTCATCCGCTTAATCCACGTCTGTTTTTGGAGGAAATGTTCATCGCATATGCCGCCCTGATGCGGGGAGAATAATTACTGCTTTTCAAATGTATCATCCGCTTTCAAAACTTTCAGTGCCGCGCTGGCGCAGACTTCATCATATTCAATTCCTGGTGCACCGCCGACGCCGATGCCACCCACTACCTCACCGCCGATTTTGATCGGAAAACCGCCGCCCAATAACAGAATGTTTTCATTCATCCGGGTCAAGCTTTGCAATTCCGGTTTTTGCGTCACCAGGACGGCAAATTTATGCGTCGAATCACGCAAGCTGTTTGCAGTGTAGGCCTTGCGGCGACTGCTATCGAGCGTATGCGGCCCTGCGCCATCGGCCTTCAATTGTACCTTGAGCAAACCGGATTGATCGACAATGGCCGCGCTAACCTTGAATCCATCATCGTGACATTTTTTGATTGCCGCCATCGCCGCCTGGGTTGATAATTCCAATGGTAAAACTTTTTGCGAGGGAAAATCCTGCGCTAATATATGCGTAGACGCTGCACACAAAACGAGCGCGGAAATACCGGTTAATAATGATTTGAATGTATGAGTCATGATCGAGTCCTCTAGGTCAATTTTCACGGATATACATTAACACGACATGGTGAGATTATCACTGCTTTCAAGTAAAGGTGACAATATGATTACAAAAATGATCGATTATCAGGATGGAAACACAAGTCTGGAAGGGTATCTGGCCTATCATGAAACCGACAAACTAAAGCCTGCTGTATTGGTTGCGCATGACTGGAGCGGACGGCGCGAAATGGCGTGTAAAGGAGCGGAAAGAATCGCCGACATGGGCTATGTGGGTTTTGCGCTGGATATGTACGGCAAAGGCATATTCGGTGCCGATGGTGACGCAGAAAAGAACGGCGCGTTGATGGCGCCGTTTGCCCAGGATCGCGCCCTGCTGCGGTGCAGAATTACTGCTGCACTGCAAGCCGTGCAGCAACTGCCGCAAGTCGATATCTCAAGAATTGCTGCGATGGGTTATTGTTTTGGCGGCATGTGCGTATTGGAACTGGCGCGCTCCGGTGCGGATGTGCAAGGCGTGATCAGCGTTCACGGCATTTTCGCGCCCGGCAATGTCGCCAATACAAAAATTACTGCAAAGGTGCTCTGTCTGCACGGCCACGACGACCCGATGGTACCGCCGGAACAAGTGCTCGCATTTGAAACTGAAATGACCCAAGCCCAAGTGGATTGGCAGGTGCATGTGTATGGCGGCACGATGCACGCTTTCACCAATCCGAAAGCCAATAATCCCAGCTTCGGCACGGTATACAAGGAAGTGGCGGCGAACCGAGCGTATCGTTCGATTGCGAATTTTTTGGGAGAAATTTTTTCTTCTTAATAGGTTTTTAATTTTCTTGGGCTGTCGCGGATGCCAACGTAGATATTGGTTGGTCTTTTAGACTGTGTCACAAGGCCGCGAGGTGAAAATGAACTAGACGGTAGTTGGATTATACGCTGAAGATGTAGCTATTAATTTATTCATAAAAGCTTT
>RRZU010492992.1_pt1 | contig 24611 bp, 21 predicted proteins | sample 2165561 | NCBI WGS metagenome assembly RRZU01 (sample SAMN10456909, study PRJNA506462) | wastewater metagenome | isolation source: wastewater sludge | place: USA: Moscow, Idaho | reverse complement strand
CCATAACAGCTCCTATTCCGGAATCAACTACTTAAATTGCTTAGGGGATGGGAGACGAAGTTGGAGAAGGAAGCGTAGGAGCTTGTACCTGTCCGCTCCTTACTTCAACCTGAGTCTTTTCATCCTCACTCGTATACGTAAAGTTCACTCCAGCAGTCAAATCCACGGCCACCTCAGTTAGGGTACCACGAAAATCCCCGGCCATAGACTGCAGGTCGACCAAATCGTCAGAACTGGTGGGCTCGGCATAAAACGTACGATTAGGATCCTCCACTAACAAGACACTGTACGTCGTTGCAATGTTTTTAGCTTCGCTAAGGGTGTTGGAATCCTTTGCTCTCTGAGTAAAGCCTGACATTTGTGGAATCAGCACCGCCGACAGAATGGCGATGATGGCAATCACCACAATGAGCTCGATGAGGGTAAAGCCTTTGCGATTATTCAGCCGGTTTTTAAGTGCTTTTAACATGATGATCTCCTCTTTCCTCTATCAAAAAGTTTTATTGCCTCTCCCTTTGGGAGGGGTAACTGTTTTGAATGGCCGTCACTGGATGGCGTTCATGACGGACAGCATGGGAAAGAAGGTGGACAGGAGAATCACGCCCACCACCACAAGAATGACAATCATCACCGGCTCAATGAGGGTGGTCAGCTTACCGATGGCGGCAGAATACTGCCAAATCCCTCAAAATAACTCAAAATTCTATCTCGAGTTTAGACATTATTGTTGATAAAACACAAAATTTCGCTATTTACCAACATTATATATACAGAAATGCATCATGTCAACATCCGGTTATCCCCTCACACCCTTTTTGAAAGCCTGGGTAGGCGTCAAACAGCCAGCCCCCGGAATAGGGGGCTGGCTGTTTGACGCCTACGAAAGGCTGCGCCTTATTTTGTCTCTAGGGCGTCCACCGCTTTTTGGGCGGCGTTCACGTCGGCGGGGACGACCAGCAGGACTGAGGTGCCACGCCGGCTCACAATGGCGTGGGACAGTTTATCCGATTCAAGGGGGGCATAGCTCCGGTAGGTCTCCTCCATGTCGAGGAGGTATTCGTCAAAGGCATCTGTAGCGGCCTTGGCGTCGTCCTCGGTCTTCCACAGGGTTACGGACACCTGCTCGGCGTAGCCAGAGGCTGAGAGGGCCAGGGAGGTGGTCAGCTTGTCCGCGTCGATGCCGTAGCCCTGGAAATCGTAAAGGAGGGAGGCGTCCAGCTCCTCCAGGGGGACGGAGAAGGCTTCTGCGTCCACCAGGGCCTGGGTGGCGGTCTGGGGGTCGTAAGTCTTGGCGGAGGAGCCGCCGCAGGCGGACAGGAGGAGGAGCAGGCTGAGGGTGAGGGGAAGCAGTTTTTTCATGGGGTGGGCTCCTTTCCTTCGGCAGACTGCCCGGCCCAGTAGCGCTCGGCCTCCACCGTATGGGTGCGAAGATAGGTATACCACTTTACGCAGTAGTCCTTGGTAAAATGGACTCCGTCGGTGGTGCCCTCTCTGGGGAGGACGCCGTCCTCTCCCACCAGGGCAGCGTTCACATCCACCAGCACGGCCTTTTTCTCGGCCGCTAACTTGGTGATGAGGTCGTTGTATACGGCAATATGCTCGTTGGTCACGTAGCTGGGCTGGTTGTTGGCCTTTGCCTTTTCCGGGTGGATGGCCACTAAATTCTGAATGTAGAGGATGGCGTTGGGCTGGAGGGCGCGAATTTGGTCTACCAGGTCGGCATAGGCCTGGGCAAAGCCGGCGTCGTTGTGGTACCCCAGCTCGTTGACGCCCAGCATGAGGTAGACCTTGCCGTACTGCTTCATGGCCAGGGCCTCCAGCACGGTGTATTTCTCCCCGTCTATGCGGATGACCTTTTTGGTGCCCACGTCGAAGATGGTGATGCCCGTGTGCTCAATAAAATCAGCCACTTCGATGCCGCCGTAGAGCTTCAGCCCATCGGTGCGGGAGTCCCCGATGAAGACGGCGTCGGCAAAATACGCCTGACCCATGTCCTCCCCCTCGGGGGCAATTTGGGTGAAGTCATAGGGTGCGGCGGCGGGGGAGGGTGTGGGTGTGGGGGTAGGCGTGGGGCTGGGGGGTGGCGTAGCGGTTTCGGTGGCGGGGGGCGGTGTAGGGGAGGGAATGGGCCTCTCCGCGCTCAGCGCACCGGAAAGAGCAATCGCCATCAGAAGGAGAAGAATCAGCGCGGCAATGACCAGGTGGCGGGGGGAAAGCTTCTTTTTTTGGGGAGGGGACAGGGTTGGCATGGCTCAGGTTCCTCACTTTTATTGTCGATATAAGCAACTATAGCAGTTTAAAAGGGGTCAGTCAAGGAGGAGGGCGGCAATGGAAGGAAAATCCGCCGCCTGATAGGTGGGACAGTTCTCCGCCGGCAGGGGCAAATTCTTTGGGTTATACCAGATGGAGGGCAGGCCCACGTTGGCAGCGCCCCTGATATCGGCGCTCAGGCTGTCCCCCACCAAGATGGCCCGGCTGGGGTCGGTGATGTTTAAGGCAAGAAGCACCTGGTCAAAAAAGGCCCTGTCCGGCTTTTGGGCACCCAAGTCCTCTGATATGAAGAGGTGGGGGAAGAGGGCCCCCAAGGGGGAGCGGGCCATCCTGGACCGCTGGACCGCGCCCACGCCGTTGGTGACGATGGCTAGGGTGAAGCGGGAGGCTAGGGCTTGGCAGAGGGCTTCCGCCCCGGGAAGCAGGGTGGCGTCCTCTCCCAGGCGGGCCAGGTAGTAGGCATTCATTCTTGGGCCGTCCCCCACGGCGTCCAGGTCGGACAGGAGGGTGAGAAAGCGCTCTACCACCAGGGCGTCCCGTGCCACCTCGCCCCGCTCGTGGGCGGCCCAGAGGGCGGCATTGATGGACTGATACCGGGCGTGGACGGCGTCGCCGCCGGGCAGGCCCCAGTGGGCCAGGGTGGCCTCCAGGGCGGCGTGCTCGGCGGCGTCAAAGTCGAACAGGGTATTGTCTGCGTCAAAGAGGACATAGTCGTATTGAGCCATGGCGCTAAGCTTCCTTTCTCAGGCGGAGCTTGAATTGCAGGATCATGCGCACCAGGGAGGACACCAGCAGAACCCCGATGGCCAGGGAGGCGCTGATCCCCAGGGTGTGGAGGAGCCGCGCCAGAAAGGGGCCGGTTTCCCCCTCTATGGCGAGGGCCATGGTGTAGTAAATGCCGCCGCCGGGAACCAGGGGGAAGAGGGATACTACCAGGTATCCAATGGCGGGGCAGTGGCGGATGCGGGCCATAAGTTCGGAATAGGCCGAGATGACCACCGACGCCAGAAAGACCTGAATGAGGTCGCTGTGGAACAGAGGCGCAGTGACCAGGTAGACCAGCCAGCCCAGGGCCCCCCCTGCGGCACAGATGAAAATACCCGCGTGGATATTAAAGAGGATGCAGAATACAGCGCAGGCCAGGAACGCCCATAGACAGGGGAGGAGGTACTGGGTGAGAAGCTGGGTCATCCCACGCCACCTCCCCATAGAAGCCGGCCCAGCCACAATGCTGTGCCGGTGCCTAGGGCAATGGCCGAGGCGATGAGCAGGGCCTCGGCGGTTTTGGAGATGCCCGTGATCATATCCCCCGCGATGATATCCCGCATGGCGTTGGTGAAGATGAGGCCGGGCACCAGCAGCATAAGCGCGCCGATGGTGATAATGTCCAGGTTTTCTCCCAACCCAGCCGTGGTAAGGCCAAGGGCCAGCAAGCTGGAGACCGCGCCCCCCGCCATGGCCTTAAAAAAGCGGCTGCCACCCATCCGGGTGAGAAAGCGCAGTGTGCCCCAGATGCCCAGCCCGCACAGACCGGCGGCCAGAGCGTCGGTCCCGCTGCCGCCGAAGAGAAGGCAGAAGAACCCCGCACCCAGGGCATTGGCCGCGGCCTGGACGGCGGGGGAGTACTCCCGCTTGTTGGCGGCGAGGGAGGCCATAAGAATCTCGGCCTCCTCCAGGGGGGGCCGCTGGGTGCAGAGGCGGCGGCACAGGTCGTTGTACCGCTCCAGCTGGTCGATATTGGTGCCGCCCACGGTGGTCATACGGCGGACCCGAGTGAGGGTATGCCCTTGGGGGGAGACCATGCTGACGATAATGCAGCTGGGAATGGCAAAGACCTCTCCTGGTTCCAAACTGTAGGCCGTCAGGATCCGGTTGACCGCCTCCTCCACCCGGTAGATTTCAGCCCCGGTCTCCAGCAGGCGAAAGCCCATGTCGGTGGCCAGGTTGATGAGCTTCTCATAGTCTAGGGGGAACTCCCCACACCCCGCGTCCAGGGGGTTATTCCGGCTTTCTTCCATGGAGCTCCTCATGCTCGCGACCGAGCTCGGCGTACAGGTCGGACAGGGGCCAGTTGCGGTTGGTGGGGGTGAGGACGGCCTTTCGGTCCGGGGGCGGGCAGTTGGCCGCCCGCATGGCCTGGAAGAGGACATCCATCCTGGGGCGGGAGAGATTGCACAGCACCATGATGGGCTGGGCCAGCGTGGGGCTAACCAGGGGGCGGGGCGTGGCCATCTGCCCGGGCAGTCCGGCCAGGTAGCCCACGGTTTGGGTCACCTCGCCCGGTGCCACCGGGCGGCCCCTCATGCCCAGGTCGGCAAAGACCTGGGCCGAGCGGGCAGCGTGCACCGGGTCGGGGATGGCGTATAAAATCAGTTCGCCGGAATCCATGATAACCTCTCTCTCGGGCAATACCGCACCACAGAAGGTGGGGGAATTGCGCCGTTGATTTTTTAGGGCTGGAGGAGGTGGAGATAGGCCCCGTAGCCATCCTCCTCCATTCTTTCCCGGGGAATGAAGCGCAACGCGGCGCTGTTGATGCAGTAGCGCAGGCCTCCGCGGTCGGCGGGGCCGTCGGGGAAGACATGGCCCAGGTGGGCGTCACCCTCGGTGCTGCGCACCTCGGTCCGGGTCATGCCAAGGGTTAAGTCCTCCTTCGTGGTAAGAAGGGTTTGGTCGATGGGCCGGGAGAAGCTGGGCCAGCCGCAGCCTGCATCAAACTTGTCCCGGGAGACAAAGAGGGGCTGCCCCGTGGTGATGTCCACGTAGATGCCCGCGCGGAACTCGTCAAAATACTCGTTCAGATAGGGGGACTCGGTGGCGCTTTCCTGGGTGACGGAGAACTGGAGCTTGGTGAGTCGCTTTCGCAGGGCCTCCCTGCCGGGCCGGGCAAAGCGGAGGGCGGGATCGACGGCCTGCTTCACCTGCTCAAATTTGACGGAGGGAATGTGGCAGTAGCCCCCCGGATGTGTCGCCAGGGAGTTCTGGTGGTACTCCTCTGCGGGGTAAAATTTCTCCAGTGGGGCCACCTCAATGACGATTCTCTCGCTGTAGCCCTTTTGCAGCGCGGTGATGGAGGTGTGGATGGGCTCCTCGTCGGCCCGGTCGGTGAAGTAGATGCCCGTCCGATACTGGCGGCCCAGGTCGTTGCCCTGCCGGTTGATGCTCACCGGGTTGATGACGTCATAGTAAAGGCTGAGCAGGAAGGGGAGGGTAATCTGTTCGTCGTCATAGACTACCTTCACCGTCTCGGCATGGCCGGTGTCCCCCCGGCAGACCTCCTCATAGGTGGGGTTTGCGGTGAGACCGTTGGCGTATCCCACCAGGGTGGAGACCACGCCCTTGACATTGGAGAGATACTGCTCGGTTCCCCAGAAGCAGCCACCCGCCAGATAGAGCTCTCTGTTCATAAAACACCTCTTTTCTTCGTATTCGGAATGGATATGGGCCCCGTGGGAAAAAAACTCACACTCGGCAGGCTAACCAGGCGCGGGATTCAAACGCACCATATGGATATGGTCCTCCCACACACCGTTGATTTTCAAATACTGGGGGGAGAGACCCTCGTTTTGAAAGTCCAGTTGCTCCACCAGGCGGAGGGAGCGGGTGTTCCTGGGCATGATATTGGCCTCAATCCGGTGGAGGCGGTAGTCCTGAAGGATGACATCGATTCCCCGGCGCAGTGCCTCGGTCATGTAGCCCCGGCCCAACTCGTCCTGATCCAGTTTATAGCCCAGGTGGCAGGATTGAAAGACGCCTTGTACGATATTGCTGAACCCAATGGAGCCGATGACCCGCTCCTCCTCTCCCCGCTTGAAGAGCCAAAGGCGCAGGGCATCCCCGGCCGCCCCCTGCGCTACATCCTTGGCCAGCTGAGTGCGATGGGTGATCTCCTGGTAGAAGCGCTCCTCCCGGAGGGGCTCCCAGGGGAGGAGGAAGGCGCGGTTGCGGCGGTAGTAGTCCAGCACCAGGGGGGCGGCGTCAGGCCCAAGGGGCTTGAGCAGAAGGCGCTCGGTCTCATAGCTCACAGGTTTCATAGGAGGCCCTCCCCAGCTAAAATTCATTTGCTTCTTACATACTCGCCAATTTTCCGGTCCATGGTGGAGATATGCTTGTTCAGCCACTCTAGCACCATCTGGTTATCGACACCCACAGATAAATTTTGTGACCAGGGCATGGAGAAATCCTTCCAATCTATGATGTAATGGTGGTAAAAAGGAACTGGGGCGGCGGGGAATGTCCGATGGCATTCTCCCGCCGCCCCGGCTACGGAGGGCCTATTTGCTCTTGGCATACGCTCCGCGCTTATTGTCCGGGGTGGAGCGCCGGTCATTTGCGCCAGAAGGTGGTACAGCCGGCTTTATCCTCCAGGTTAAAGGAGATGATCTTCTCCAGCAACCCGTAGTCCACCGGCAGTGCCCAGGGGAGGCGCACCAGTTGCTTCGTGTAGCTGTACCCTGCGTTGAGAATGTCCCCATGGAACGGGGGGATACCCGCCGCCTCGGGGGATAGCGCCATATGGCCCTTGGAGACGCTAAACCCTATGATAAAGGTACCATGGAGGGTGAACATGGGCTGGTTCCAGGCGATTCTAGGGGTGAGCTGGGGAAAGGTGGCCATGACCCAGCGCAGTACAGCTTCCATCCGAGGTCGCTGTGTGACCTGGTCAATCCCGTCCAGATAGGGAGAAAAGACGTCAAGAGATGTCACAGGGGACTCCTTTTTAGCGGGGGGCTTGCGGGCAGACTTGGGTTTGGGGGTGTTGAGAGCCGCCGCAGCCAGGACTAGGTCGGTGAAGGCGGTCTCATCCAGCTTGTCTCCCTGGCGGAGGTCGATGGCCCGGCGGGCACTCCCCTCCATGCTTGCGTTGAAGAGACGGTGAGGGTCCTCCAGCTGGGCCCCTTTGGCAAAGGTCAGCTTGACGGTGTCCTGGTAGGTCTCACCGGTGCAGACCATGCCGTCCTGATACCAGACGGGTACCCCCCGCCACTTCCACTCCTCGGTGGCGCTGGGGAGGGCGCGGAGAATGAGTCCCCGGACCTGGGCCAGGGTCTCACCCCGCCAGTCGCCAAGCTCTGCAATGCGCATATCAATGTGCTGGGAGGGGGGGAAACCATCGGCGGAAGTCACGTCCATAGAGGGGCCTCCTTATTAAAAGAAAGAAAAACTCCTGCCCTATTGTGTATCAGCTGCGTTTTATCAATGTGACTGCGGTTTGGCCATGCTCACGGAAGACCCGAATGGTATTTCGCGCCGTCTTGGCCTGGTAGAGGGCCCGGTCGGCCCAAGTGAGCAGGCGCGCCGCATGGCGAAAAATAAGGCGTATTGCTATTGTACGCAATTCCTACCGAATAATCAACCTTTTTCTTGATGGCTCAAGAGGGAGAGGACGCCGCCGTGGTAGCAGATGAGCTGTTCCGCGCCGAGGCACAGCAGGGAGTGGAGCGAGCGCTCGGCCTCCTGTAGATTTAGGGCGAACTGGGGGTTGGCCACCACGGGCACACCGTGCTCCAGCGCCGCGGCGTCTCCCATAATGATGGTCCGCTCCGCCTCCAGATAGAGGGAGATATGGCCCGGCGTATGTCCGGGGGTGGCCAGCACAGTGCAGCCCCCGCACCAGGGGGGGCGATCCCCACCCTCCACCACCAGGTCCACCGCCACAGGGCGGACCTGACGCAGGAGAGCGCAGAAGGCCTGCCCAAATTCCCGCTGCTCGGGGGGCAGGGTGGCCTGTAGGGCCTCGGCCTGCTCCAGCCGCAGGGATTTGCGCTGCCCGGAGAGATAGGGGGCTTCTTCCCGGCTGGCGGCCACCTGGATGTGGGGGTATTTCTCCTTTAGGGCATGGAGGGCCCCCATATGGTCGTGGTCCTGGTGGGTGATGAGGACATGGGTCAGGGAAGTACAGGAGAGGCCGTGGTGGGCCATCTCCTCCTCCAGCAGGGGGAGGAAGCCGGTATAACCGCAGTCTACCAGGACTAGGTTTGTCCCGTCCCCCAGCACCACGGGGTGGATTACATCCTCCACACCGCCGAAGCGGACGGGTAGGTATAAAATCGTGAGGGAATTCATGGCTTGGATTTCTCCTTGGCAGTTGTGTGGCGCGCTAGGGCGCCAGAAGATAGTGGTTTTCCTCGGTGGCCTGCTCCAGGGTCTTGAGGGTAAAGGTTTTGTAGCCCAGGGCAATGAAGGGGTCGGCCTTGGCGATGTCTATAGCCTCGTCCCGGCTGTCTGCCAGGAAGACCACCATGCCGCCGGGGTCATCCGTAAAGGGTCCGCAGAGGACCAGCTTGTCCCGGCGCTTCAGGGCCTTCAAATGCTCCACGTGGAGGGCCACCACGGCCTGGTCCAGTGGCCTCTGGTTTTCCATGAGATAGACGTACATGGGCCGATCGCCTCCTTAAATTCGCCCTGCCTCTTTGAGCCAGGCGACGGTATCGCTGAGGGTTTCCCTCATATCCCTTGTGGTATAGCCCAATTCCGTGGTTGCCTTTTGGTGAGAAAACAATGCATTGCCATTCAGCGTGTAAATGGAGTAGGAGGTAAACAATGGCGGCTGCTTCAATCGTTTATAATATAGTTCTGCAAGGGGCGCCGTAGCTTTCACAAACCAAAGGGGCAAGAAGGTTTTGATTTTTTTCTTGCCGGTGATCTCGTGCAGCAGGGTGAGGAGTTCACGGACGCTGAAATATCTGTTAGACAGGATATAGCACGCGCCCCGCGTCCCCTTATCGCAGGCAGCCATAATTCCGGCGGCCACATCGCGGACATCAACAAAGTCATAACCGCCCCGGACACCGGCCGTCAATCTCCGTTTATAATAATCGATGACTAGGGTCGTGATATGCCCTCTCCCGTGGTCAAAGGGACCGGTAATGCCGGAGGGGTGTACGACGCAGGCATCTAAGCCCTGCTCTGCAGCAGCTAGCACGTAGTTCGTTGCTTCCGCTTTTGTCTTCGCGTAAAATCCAACCACATCATCCGGGTTGAATTCGGTGATTTCCGTCATGGTGATCCCCGCAGGCTGTTCCGGGATGGCATGGACCGAACTGACGTAAATCAGTTTTGATGCATACTCCCTGCATAAATCAACAATATTCTTTGTTCCTATCACATTTACGTCATATACCATCTGATCGAAATGGGACGCAATCGAAACAATCCCTGCACAGTGAATGACAACGAGGGATCTTCCACCCAGGTGTTCAAAGCATGCGCGGATGCTTTCCTTATCGCATACATTTCCGAAATGAATCTCCGCCCCTTCGGGGAGGTACTTTTCCTTCGGAAGTACCAAGGCGCGTACCGCTTTCCCTGCTTGAAGCAAGGCCTGCGTGAGTACACTGCCTAAGTGGCCTGCCGAACCGGTGACTAAATACAATGCTTCCATAGAGACATCCCCTTTCAAAGGATTTGCGAAAACACAATATTAGCGCCCAACCGCGTTAAGAACCTTGCTCAGTGTCGGAAAATATGAGGAAATTAAGGTCAAGCATTAAAAATATCAAGCTTTGAAAATTCGTTTCTGATGCTCATAATATCCCATGGCAGGTATTCTGCAATGGTAAGTCCAACAAGAGAGGCCTCTTTTGAGGCATCTGCGATGATACGAACCGCATCTGCCAAGGTGAGCTGCCCTACGGCATACTCTACAGGCGGAATATGGGGTTCATGACATAAAAGGGAATAGAAATCCTTTGGAGACAGGACGTCCAGGTCAAAATGAACCAGCAGGTGCTTGAATTTGTTTTTTCGGAGCCATTGGAGGACCGGCTGGCTGCCGCCGGCAAGATCTGCGGGAGTGGCATAGGGTATTTGTAATTGATCCAGTCGCGTCACTTCATAGTCCATCAGTTTTGATTCAATCAGCCCTGCATACATCACCTGCTTGGGGGTGAACGGGTGCTTGACGATTTCCGCAATCGGAGGAGCACCCTCCCCCAAGAGATTCCCGAGAACCATGGCGTGCTCATGGGAATCATCCTTTGGCGTAGAAACATCAGGATGTGCATCCATCCACAAGATGCCCGTATGCTCCGGATATTTTCCGTGGAGATAGTCAAACGGGGCCTGCGACACGGAGCAGTCGCCGCCGAAGGTGACGATCTGATCCGGCTGGTGCGCTTCAAGCAGCTGATATGCCGTTTTTTGCTGGGCAAGGATTGCCGATGTTTCATAAGTGCCGTGGGTAAACTCCAGTTCCTTGTCAAACGTTTCTGCCACAGGCACTCGAATTGTTTCGCACTGCTGTCCCTGGGGTGCCACCAGCGACAGGATTTCCGCGCCCATCGCATAACCGGGATGGATGCCTCCCTGCCATTCTGGGAAGAGGAGGCGAATTGTTTTTTTGTCCATGACAATCACCCTTTCCTTTATCGGCCTTGTAAAACAACTTGATTTTTCGGTTTATTTGGTTATTCATCGTTGCTCTATAAGAGTGAAACCCATAATACAATCATCGCATCATACACACCATTTCTAAATACATGAAATACTAAAATTCAAAACATTCAACCTAAACACAAGACCCTGCCATAATCAAAGAACAAAATAGTCCATGACCGACGCTTCACGGAATCCACAGGACTTGTATAGGCTGAGGGCCGTCGCGTTTTCCGTGGCGACCTGAAGTATGATCTCCACCGCGCTTGCCGCTTTTAATGTTTTTATCGCTTCCAGTAGAATTGCCCGACCAAGGCCCTTTCCGCGGTGCTCCGGCAAAACGCCCAGTCCGTAAATTCCTCCAAGCCCATTTGTCAATTGCAGGTGGACTTTTCCGATGAGCTGATGATTCTTTTCTGCGAGATAAATGGTCATGCCTCGTTTTTCCTCATCCTCGGGGAGCGGAATGTTGTCATTCCCTTCCACAAGACAGTCACCAAAATAAATTGCATTTTGGCGGGCCACTTCAAAGGCATCTGCATTCGTAGCCTTTCTAAAGCTGATGTCACACGGTAGCCTCTCGTCTGCTCTGGTGCGCTCATTCTGCAGATACATCTCAAATTCCGAGACGCGGTATACTGCATTGATTTTTTCTAAAAACTTCTGACCGGAAGCAGCGTTTCTGTCACACAATAGGAGCACAGGGCCTGCATTCCTCCGCCTGCACTCTGCAAGTGCTAATTGAAGCAGGGTTGAGAAAACTCCCTGCCGCCGAAAGTTCGGATGCACCATCCCAGTCACCTCGGGAGGTGCGGTTGCACCTCCGAAGGCAGATACCCCAAGATACCCGACCAACTGTGCCCCGGAAAAGTACATGAATTCATTAAGGTCATGCAGCTTGCCCTTATCGGTGAGATGAATCGCATCGCTGCGCTTATAGTCAAGCTCCAACTTTAATGTGATTTGGTCTGCCTTGGAGCAGTGAGATTGAAGCAAATGAATCAAATCATAATCTTCCTGGTGAAGGTGGCCGATTAGCTTAAACCATGGGTCTTTTATTGTGTGCGTCATAGGGACTCCTTGGTAAATAAATAGCTTGTCATAGATAAGGAGCCCAGCACACAGTTGCTATTATAGGTCAACACCCGGTCGTCTTCCTCGGAGGCGCCCAGGATATATAAAATGGGGTTAAAATGGTCCGGGATTGGCACGGCTAATTTTGCCGTCTCCCCCAAGCTTTGATAATGAAGAATTTTTTCATGATTTCTGCGTTCGATCTGTTCTTTTACAAAATCATCAAACCGGTAAGCCCAATCATAACCGCTCTCCGCCATTCCCCAGTCAACCATTTGCAGATTGTGTACAATATTCCCGGTGCCGAGCAAAAGAACACCTTGCTGTCTTAACGCGTTTAAATCCTTGCCGATTTGATAGTGAACCTCCGGCGGGGCGGAGGCATCGATACTAATCTGAAAGACGGGGATATCCCGCGCGGGATACATATGGACCAAAACGGACCAGGTGCCGTGGTCAATGCCCCAGGATTGATCGAACACTGTCTGTTTACCAATGAGATTTTTTACCTGCTCTGCAAGCTTCGGATTGCCGGGGGCGGGGTATTGAACTTCATACAGCTCTTTCGGGAATCCGTACATGTCATAGATGGTTTTTGGATGCTCCTCATTCATAATCCTGGTGCCTTTTGTATACCAATGGGCTGAAATTGATACGATTGAGGTGGGTTTAGGGATTCTTTCCGCCATTTCCCGCCAGCTTCTCGTATAGGTGTTATCTTCGATAGCGTTCATAGGGGAACCGTGGCCTACAAAAATCATCGGCATGGGAAGCATGGGATCAACTCCTTAAAAGATGGCGGGTTTTGATATCGGTAGGAATCTTCTGGTTACCTTAAATATATCATGTGGTGCCACAATCTGCAATCTTGCCTTTCGGGTTTTGGGATAGGACGCCGACAAGATGGCTGGTGGAAGTTGATTAGTTTCCCCAGCCATAGGGACCTGCAGCCCGCCAAGGATTTCCTTGGCGGGCTGCAGGTTGGTCTTAATTGTTCCCATGGTTTGTCGAGTGAGGCCCGATGAGGCCCTTTGTGTTTTACAGACTATTGGCTTAGCAAATGATATAGCACCTGTGCCATCTCAGCGCGGGTCGTTGTGTCGGTCGGGTTCAGATTCCCGTTGCTTCCCGAGACGATTCCGCTTTGGGTCAGCAGGGACATGGCCTCTTTGGCCCAGGGAGCAACCTCGTTTGCGTCGTTGAAGCTGGTTAGGTCTTTTCCGGACGTTCCCGTTGGCAGTTGGGCGTTGACCTTCAGCGCACCATGGAGCAAGGTGAACATCTCCTGTCGGGAAATGGGGCTCTCCGGCAGGTAGCGGTTATTGCCCACACCGTTTGAAATGCCCAGACGCTTGGCCGAGGCCAGGTAGCCGGTATAATAGGTATTGCCCGCATCCGAGAAATTGTCTACGGGGTTCGCTTCCGGTTTAATTCCATAGGCGTTGAGTAGCATCACAATAAATTGGCCTCTGGTTAATTTGGCGTCGGGGGTGAAATTGCCGCCTCCTGTGCCGGTGGTAATCCCCCTGGCCGCGATAAAGGAGACCGCTTGATGGTACCAAGCGCCGGCAGACACATCCTGGAAGTCCACCCTGTTGTAGCCCACTGCGTAGTGACTGAAATGGGTGGTATTAAAGATAACGCTTCCCGTTGCGGCATCGTATCGGCCGGTGGGGACACAGCTTAGGTTGCCGCTGCCGTCGATATACCAAATGATGATGCCGCTCGGGTGTTTGAGCTCTGCTGCTGTGGGCTGATATGGGATGGAGACGGTGACGGGAGCGCCGGGGTTCGACCAATCGGTTTGAATGCCATCGAGTAAGAGCTGTAGCGAGATCAGCGGTTTGTCTCCAATCGCTTCCTTCGCCCGGTCGGACAGGGTAGATTTATCACCCTGCGCTATTTTGAGTTCCACAGTTGTGCCGCTGATGCCTGCGAGGCCCGTTAGCATATTGGAGGGGGCGAGGACACTGGCGAATTCGCTTTCTACTCGGATTGTGCTGCGCGAATCGGGCTGCGTAAGGTTCTCGAGGGGAATTTGCACGCTGCCGTCAGACGGGGCCGGTAGTCCGCCGCCACCGCCACCGCCGCCGTCACCGCTGGAGGTGCGTACGAATTCGGCGGTGACAACTACATTTCCGGCGGGCATGGTAAAGGTGTAGCTGAGTCTATCGGCGGAAACCGCTTCCGTCAAGGTGCCGTTGTCGAGGGTTAGGGCCGAGAGCTGGTATCCGGTCTCCGGAGACACGGTAAGGGTTACGGTGTCACCCGCAACGGCGGAGGAAACGGAGGCGGTGACATGACTGGGGACAGTGATGGTATAAATCGCATGATAGATCTCGTCCTCCGCAAGGGTAAAGCCCTGTGTCAGATTACCGATGGTTGCGGTGTACCACGCCCCACTGTCCTCCACGGAGACGGTGGCATCTTCATTGACAGCAGCTTCGAGCAGCGCCTCCAGGTGCTGCACACCGGTACCGTAGCCGCTGGCGGGAGTAAAGGTCATGGAAACCCTGCCGCCGGTGCGCACCGATTCCGAGGTTGTAGCACGGCGGGTGCCGTCGTCCGTGGGATGGATGGGTGTGACATAGGTGATGGAGGAGGTGCCCATCGCGGTGGTATCGGGAAGGGTGACGGTATTCGTCTCTAGTACGGTGAAATGAACCCTGATCGTGCTGTTTTGCATCAGGGGGTCGATGGTGTAGATCGGGTCAAGGACGAGATTCCCGTGGGAATCCAGAACAGCCTCGCCTTCCGGGGCGGTAAGGTCACCCGATGTTATCGTCCAATGGTCCACCATATCGCCCTCTTGGGGCGTGGCGGAGAATTGCAGCGTGCTGCCGCCATACTGCAGCGACCCGCTGGTGATGGGGCTGTCGTCGACCATCGCCGCCAACGTGCCAGCGGACTCACCCATTTTGACATAGTACACGGCGTAGCTGCTGGCCGCCTTCAGATAGGCGGTGGCGTCGATGTTGCCGTCTATCTGGTTGATGGGGTAGGTTTTCCGGGTGGTATAGGTGTTATTGCCGTTTACGGCCCACTGCTCCACCATGCTTCCTCCTTGAAGGGCTACGGACAGAACGATGGATTCGCCTTCGTATACCGTAAGGCCTTCTGCCGGCACGGCATTGTTTTCCGCCACCGGTTCGCCGTAGATATCAGAAAGGGTAAAATTCATGGCGCCGCGGGTGGGGTCGCTGACGGCGGCGGTCACGGTGTAGGCGGGGTTTGGAAGGAAGACTGCGGTAACGTTCAGATTGTCACCCAGCGCCGCAATGGTCAGGGTTTTTGCACTGTCGTCCAGAGTCGTCCCATTGCGCTCCACCGTCCAGTGGTCGAACCGGTAGCCCCGGTTGGCACGGGCCGCGAAGGTGAGTGCATTGCCGCCGCTCACGGCGGCAAGATCGACGGCGGAGGCTGTCTCACCGTTTATTTTGGCCGTGACAGAGCCGTTCCCCCCGACCACCGTGACGGCATAGACGTTGCGCACGGTTGTAAGCGATATCGCGGTGTTTTCGGTGATGGTAAAGGTATAGCTGGCGGACTCCGCCGTCACGACCTCATTGTCCGTGAAGTAGGCCTCCGCTGCGGCCTGGTAACCGGTCTTTGGCTCGACGGTGATTTCGGTGTCGCCGGGCACAGCGCCGCCGCTTGTGACCATCCGCTTGACCTTGGCCGTTGTGGAATTGCCGTCGTCATCGTACATGTAGTAGGCCTGGATATCGCCGCTGAGGGTAAGGAGGTATGCGTCACGCTCGAAGATGGCGTATACGGTCATGGAGGCCTTGCCGGCTGTAACCGTCAGGCTGTTGGAGCCGTCCGGGCCAGGGGCGCCGGCCAGGACTGCGGTGGTGCCGCCGGAAACGGTCTGCCATTTACTGAAATGGTAGCCCGCCTTCGGGGCGGCGGTAAAGGTGTATTCCGCACCGTAGCTGACATAGGCCCCGGAGGAGAAAAAGCTGTCGGAGCAGGTGACTGTGCCGCCTGCCACAGGCTGGGCAACGGTGAAGAGTCTGATTTCGGCGGGCTTAAAGGTCACCGTAACGGTGGCGGGCTGCGCCTCCGTGGTGAGGGGATAGGTCGTTCCGCCTGATTGGGTTTTTGTGGTGCTGTTTTCGAAGGCTACGGTCCAGGTATCCACCTGGTAGCCGTCCTGGGGGGTTGCATACAGCACCACGGTTGTTCCTGCGGTATAATCGGCATAATTCTGCGCGGCACTGCTGATACCCGCCGTACCGACCGGCCTGGTCGTGCCCGACGAATCGGTGTAGTTTGCCGCGTTCACCGTTAACCGGAAGGTGGCTCCGACGATGATGTAGCTGCCCGAATGATAGGTCACATTATAGTTACTGTAAAGCGTGCTTGGTGTTGCATCGGTCACACAGGCGGTGACGGTGTACCGCCCGGGCTCGGTGTGATCATTGAGGCTGGTGGGGTTACCTGCAGAGTTGACCGCCACATAGGACAGCTTGAGCGCAGCAAGCTGATCGGGAGTCAAGTCAGTACTTTCGATCACGGGGGGATTTTCATTGACAGCCGCTCCGGCGCTTACATTATTTCGGTTTGCAACGGATATGGTCACCGGCTTTCTGGAAACGGAGAAGGCCAGGGACGCAACAACTACATCGTTCACCTTAGCCAAGAGCGTGTAGCTGCCCACATTTGGGGTAGGGCTGCCGGGGGCGAAGCCGGATTCGCCCTCAATCTCGTAGCTGACGCCGGCGGTAACGGTGGTTGCCGTGACCTTGCCGTCGATGTCCTTGCCGATTTGCTCCAGCAGGGGATGGAGGCTTTTGCCATAGGTGAACTTGGTGACGGGACTGCCTTTCTCTGCGGTGGAGAGGGAAAGCCGGTACGCCTGGCCGTCTCCGACCACCACCAGGACGCCGGAGGGGGTTTCGATGTCCTTGAAGACCTTGCTGCCGCTATAATAGGCGCTTACGGTGTATACGCCGGTTGGCAGGCTTGCGATGTTGAGGGAGGCTGTGGAATAATATCGTTCGACACCGTCCAGATGCTCCGTCGTCAAAGAGACGGCCAGAGGCTGTGTCTCGTTATATTTGTAGTCCGTACCCGTCACCGTAAAGGTGACATTGCCTGTGGGCGCCGCAGAGTGGTTGGCATTGGCGGAATAGAGCTTCATGCCCGCGGTCAGGCCGGTTTGCGTAGCTCCACCGCTGAGCGTGGTCACGCGTTCTTGCGACGTGAGGATGCCGACCGGGGTGCGCTTGGAATAGACGGTACGGAATGGGTCTGAGTATGCGGAGATGTAGTAGTTGGCTGCTGTGCTCGTGTCGTAATAGATGGCGTTGACCCGGCAGCGGTAGCTGCTGTCGTCGGCGGCGCCGGCGTTACGGATGGTAAGGCTGGCGGTCGTTTTACCCGAGAGATCGCTCCAGCTGCCGTCGGTCAGCTTCTGCCACTGATAGCTGAGACTTTTGTAATTGGAGGAGTTTGCTACGCTAGCGACAGCGGTACTGTCGGCATCAGGATAGATGGGCAGGGATCCACTGTCTTCACTGAGGCCGTTGATTACAATGGAGGGATACCCCACCGCCGTCTTGGTACGGCAGCTTATGGGCTCGCTGTAGATGCTTTTGGTCGGGGCGGCCCCCCGCAGGGCTTGAAGCTGGTAATCATATTCGGTATAGGGGGATAGGCCAGTATCCGTATAACTGAAATAGTAGGTTCCGGTGCTTTGATCATAGCGGGTGGCCTGGGAGAATGGGATGTAGGCAACCTCATGACTGCCGGAGCCGTCGGGGAATTCGTAATAGCGGTACAGATTAAATCCGGCTATGGTTTGAGAATAGCTCCATGTCAGGGTCGCGGAGTGGTCGGTGGTGCTGGAGATGTCCTGCTGAAAATCGCTTGGCAGGGAGGGGGGCTTGCGTACATCACTGACCAAATAGCTCACAACGGGGAAGGAGCGACCGGCATCCGTGAATTTGTAGCAGAAGATGCGCCAATTCATGCCGTAGCCGTAAGGCTGTGCCTCTATGGGCATGTTTTGCATGGAGCCGGAGAAGGAGCTGCCACTTGTGGAGATGGTTACCTTGCCTGCCCCGATTTCGGCCCCTGCGATCACGCCGACCGTGAAGCCGCCGGCCCCTGCGCCGACCTTCGCCTCAACCTCGGCGGAGGCCGAATATGCCGTATTTTTTTCGCTTGACATGGCAATTTCCTGAGAAATGCCGGAGCCGCCGGCAGTACTGCTGAAGCCCACTGCGGCAGGCGTGCCATTATAGGCGGCGATGACGTGATAGCCGTCCGTTCCCACCGGATAGGTGGAGGGATCGCCGATGGTATGGGTGAGCGCGTTTGCCGCGATGGTCGGCAGCACCCGATAATCCTTTGCAATGGACTCGTACTCGTCCAGAGAGAGAAGACGGATGGCCGCCTCGTGGGGGAGGTTGACGGTGGTCAGAACTTCCTTATAATTTCCCTTTCCGTCCGGCACATAGGAGGTGTATTCATAAATTTCCATTGGGATGGAGTAGAAGGCCACCATATCCTCGCCGGTGGCGGCGGTATAGGTGACGGTTTGCTCCAGAGTAGCGGTTTTCTCCGTGTCATAGGTAAAATGGCCGGTGATTGCGGCCTCTGCCTCGACGGAGGCTACCGTTACCCCAAAGACTTGAATGTCCTGCTCGTAAGCCACATAAGCGCCGATGGAGATGGTGGCGGACACGGAGGAGCCGGAGCCGGAGCCCTCGGTTTTGGAATAGGCGGTGGCAGATTCGGCGTAGTTGCCGGAGAGGTCCTCCCGGTTTAACAGGTCGGAGAAATAGGGGGGGGATGCCAGCACCGCCAGCACCTCCGGATCTGTGTAGGTGTAATAGTGCTTGCCGGAATAATTCATATAGCTGGAGTCTTGATCCGTGTTTGCCAAACAGATTGCGGTGGAGAAATCTGCCAAGGAGCGGTTTTGATAAGACTCACTCGGACTTGCTGCGACCAAATAGGTGCTGCCCAGAGTGAGCTTTTCATAGTTGGCATTCACTGTTTGGGTCGTAGCCACTGTAGTTGTCCCGCTGACGTAGGTATAATATGTTTTGATGTTAAAAAGCCGATGGAGCCAGTTTTTATAGTAGGGGGCTCGACTGTAAACCGGAACCTTCTGGGTTCCGGTGGCGGTATAGGCCGGTTTCAGCTCCACCTGCTCTGTGGAGGAGAGGGTCTGGGTCATGGTAAACAGGGTTCCGGCCCCCTTTTGACCCGTGAGGTCACCGGCGGTGGCGCCGTATTCGACATATTGGAGTTTGTCACCGGTGTCCTGCATGACAGCTTGGTTATCCCACGCCTCCTTCAGGTTCAGCCCCTTGTTGGTATATTCGATGATTAAGCTGTCGAAATAGAGCAGGTCCCCGCCGGTTGTCTGGGAGACGATGGCAGTATTGGCGGTGCAGAGGGGGAGAGAGTAGAAGGTGTCATTGTGGCCAGACATGGCAGTCCAGACATATTTCTCGTCATTTTTTTCAAATAGGTTAAAATTTTGATAGAGATTGGAGACGAAGGAGGTTCCGTTCCAGTCGTAGAGCGCCACATAGCGGGTTTGGGTATTGCCGTCCTTCAGGTCGGCATCCGACTGGCCGCAGAGAATCAGCACGTCGGTGTCCTTTCCGGAGGAGGAGCTGCCGGACATGTCGCCAAAGGCGAAGGAGGCGCGGACGATATTGGAGCTGCCGTAGCTGAGATCGAACTGCTGGGATTTGGTGAACAGGCTGGTCCCTTTTGCGCCAAACATGACCACGGCCTTTGAGCCCTTGTTTTGCAGTGGCCCGTAGTAATAGCCCCAGGTGGCGGCCAGGTCGTCGCGGCCATCCTTGTTCACGTCGCCGCTGGTGAGGGAAACCATGTTGGAGACCACATCGCCCTCACTCAGGTAGTAGGTCCATACTGCCGACCATTTGGCGGGGTTTTGATAAGCGGTTGCCCTATTGTCGTTACCGGTGAGCTGCAGGGCATAAACCACGATGCGGGAGTTGCCCACCTCGGGGATATAGACCGCAACCTCGTCAAGGCCGTCCCCATTCCAGTCGCCGGTAGCCGTTTGAAGGTAGTTTTGCAGCTGGTAGGGGGCCTCCGCAAAGTTTTCCACCAGCCGACCCTCATATTTCAGGTCCGGGTTTCCGATTTTGGCGGTGGTGGGAAGCAGCACCTTGGCGCTGGTACCGTATGTACCGTTCTTCGCGTCACCAAAGCGCAGGAAGAGGCCGCCATTACTGTTGAGCTGTGTAGTATAGACCATGACGGTCTGGGCGGAGAGCCCGTCTTCGCTACCCGTAAAATTGCCGGAGGCAACCTGGGATAGAGCGTAAGAAAAATCGCTGCCCAAATTGGTGGTGGCCCCGGTGGCGTCCGTTAGATAACCGTAATACGCTATGTCTGTCGCGGCGGCGTCGTTCACCGTTCCCGTACTGATCTTGGTATAGCTGCCGGTGGCGGTGGTTGTACCGCTGGCGATCGTCTTAGGGGCGGCGGCGGCCATGATGTCGGAAGAAGTCTTCGCGTTCCACGCGTCGTTGCCGTAGAGCGTGGAGGTTAGGGAATTGTTGTAGACAGTGTTGTGCTCTTCGCGTTCACTGCCGTTTTGTAATGGTCCGGTGGAGGGGTAGCTTTTTTCATGACTTGTATTGGATGAAAGGCCGACCTTGTAGAGCTCATACACCGGAGAAATGGACACGGTGTCTTTGCCGAAGGGGTTTTCCGTACTGTTGGGGTCGTAGCCCTCGGGCGCGCTGGAATCAATGCCCAGCGCTGTCAGGGCGTCCATGTCAGAGCTTGCACCGGTGCCAGTACTCGCAGCAAATGCGGTTGTGGGAATGAATGCGGCCATGATGCATAGGCAGAGCAGCAGACTTAAGAATCGCTTTTTCATGTGAAGTCCTCCTTTGCTTCCTTTTTTACCGGCTTCCTCGTACCCTGTGCAGACAGTTGGAGCTTAGATGTTGGTGTTTGCCGGGCCTTCCTTTGACGGTGACGTTGTGCTCCTCTCCTGGGGCGGGGCCGTCAGTACCAGGCGGGTCAGCTCCTCCTGGCTAATAATATGCACATCGTCGAACATCAGATTGTCCCCGTCGGTATACACCGCCATCGAACCATCGAACCCATCCGGAGAATCTCGGCCTCGAGCTCCGGGGTGGGCACCCATGTTTAGGATCAGGACGCTGCCGCTGGCCAGCTCCAGCCGGAGTTGTCCACGATCTAAAGGCTGAGCCCGGAGGATCCTCTTGGCGCCATTTAGAGAGTTCATTGCCAGAGCGATGGCCTCCCTGGCGAAAATCTCCAGCTCGAAGCTGGTGCCCGTGTCAAAGATGATTTTTTCTCCGTCGGTGGAGGCAGAATGAAATACGGCATCATGGTTTAAGTCGTAGTAGCGAGCGGCGCGCAGGTGGTTTTCCATATTCAGCTCCAGAATGCTTCCACTGCCAAATTCGATATGCAGGCGCCGATGGTCAAGCGGGGTCACCGCCTGGATTGTGAGAAACGCCTGTTTCTGACGCGATGCTTCACCAGCCATATGTGGTCCTCCCTGCTCTCTCATTTTTGCTGGGGTATGGGCATAGAAAATGCACCCTACTACTTTATATAATAGGGTGCAGAATTATTTCTTGATATGGTACATTGTACTTTTATTTTTTGTCGGGCAACAGGGTTAACTGTACCCTTGAGGTAAGGTCGTACTTCCGCAACATTCCGCTGATGATATTTCGGACGGTATGGGGGGAGATTTGAAGTTGATGGGAAATTTCTATGTTTGTCATATCATGCTTGAGGCACATCATAATTTCCTGTTCCCGGGGGGTCAGCTCTTTGGCGCCTGTAATGGCGGCAATTCCCCTGCACAGGGCTCCGGCCAGTGACCCGATGCGCTCCCGCGCCACACTGTCGCAGCTGGTGGTGGGCAGCAGCCGTTTGATTCCTGGATAATTTTCGGCAAAGGGCAACAAGACGCCGTCGGGCAGAGCAAGAGCAAGGACTTTTTCGAGGGACTCCAAGGCATTGCTGCGTTTTCCCAGGGCTTCAAAGGCCTGCGCCCGGTACAGGTGTATGTAAATCTGCGGCAACAGATTGGGGAAGATGGAGGATAGCGCCAGGCCAAATTCACTCACACCCAGGAGCTTTTGATACTCCCCACGCTCCAGAAGAAGCCTTTCGTAAATGATGTGTGCAAAGGGCTGGGTCATGATTACCAAGCGCTTGTCGCCTATTTCACCTGCGGCCAACCAGGAGGGAATTTCATCTTGACGGCCCAGCAGCAGGCACAAAAAACCACAGGCCAAATCCGGTGTATACCGGCACAAGTCCTCGGTGTTCTGGTGGGAGCGTTCCGCAAGGGCGGCAATGGCGCGGTGCAGCGTGGCTCCGTCCCCCGCGAGGAGGGAGAGGCGGGCCAGCAAAAACAGGCCGCATTGTACAATGCTACCTTGCCGGTTGCTGTCGGCTACGAAAATTGCCTTGTGGCAGAGGATTTCCGCATCTACCGGCTCACCCCGCATGAGGTGAGCCTCCGCCCGCATGATGGATTCGGCCGCGCTGCCGTGGCCCTTCGTCAGTTCATAGTAGGCGGGCATGTACTCGTCCATCTGGGCAAGCGCCTCGTCCAGCTTTCCGCTCTCTCGGTAAAACATATACAGCACCGAGGGGGAGCCAAAGGTCCAGGTGCTTTGGACATTGATGAGGGTGGCGGGCCCTTGCAGCAGCTCCAGTGCTTTGCGGTGGCGGCTGCCCATCACATCGATACGGTTATATTCCAAAAAGGACATCAGTAGTTCCATCTCGCCGTCCAACGCGTTCTTTTCTTCTTCGAGAAGATCACTTTGGGCGATGGCCGCGCGAATTTCCTCCTGAAAAACAAGGAGCCGTTGATTTTCATGCAGAAAGAACAGGGTAAAGGCCAGCGGCACCATGGCGGCGGGGTGCTTCCGCTTGGTCTCAAACGGGGTGTTCTCAATGATGTCCAGTATCATAGGCTTTGTGACCTCGTCCAGCACATCAGCAATATCATAGCTGGTCAATGGCAGCGCCAAGAGCCTCTCCCAATTCCCGGAGGAATAATAAAAGCGCAGGGTATTGCTCCGGTCGCCCGCCTGCTCCGCCAAATATCCCCCGGCGAGATAAATTTCCCTCCGTTTTTCCTCCGGTAAGAGGTCAAACTGCCCGTTTAAAAATTTTTGAAACAGGGCGTGAAGACAGAATCTTCGGGTTTCAGGGTCAAAATGGACGAATGCACGCTTTTCCCGCAGGAGAATCTCCATGTCCGGCGCGCTCATGCTGGCCATGGCCGTGGCCTGGGACAGAGAAAACCGAGGGAAAATGGAAATGGTGGTGAAAAATACTTTCTCAGCTTCGGGGAGGCGGTTCCACAGGACGTTGCGTAGCATGTTCTGGATGTTTCCGTCCTCAAATCGGCCGATTTCGATGAAGGAGATCAGCTGAAGGTATAGCGCGATCACCCAGCCCTCGGTAATGCGCTGTACTTCTTCCAGCTGTGGGGCGGTTAGGACAATCCCAGCTTGGCGGTAGTAGGCGTCAATGTCCGCGGCAGAGAAGGTGAAGAGGGCTTCCCGCAGGACAAGAAACCGGCTGCTTTCCACAATGGATTCCCAAACCCTTTCCGGGAGAAGCTGAGTGGCAGCCACCACATGCAGATGCTCCCCGCCGTGCTTCGAAAGCGCCGCCAGAAACAATCCGGGGTTTGGCAGCTTCCATGCAGTGAGGTCGTCCAGCACAAGATAGGTGTCCTCCGGGCAGCGAAGATTCCTGAGAATTCGCGCAATTTCCGGCATGGTATCCTCACCGGGCATGTCTTCCGCTGCCAGCCTCTCTGCGCTGTTTCGGTCAAACTGCGCAATCAATCCACAGAAGGTGCTCCATGAAGCACGGGGGTGTTCCTCCACAAAGGTGTGCCAAATTACCCGTGCGGTTTTGGAAACCCGTGAGCTGAAAAAATGTCGCAGCGCCGTGGTCTTGCCAAAGCCGGAAGGCGCCTCCACCAGCGTCAGAGGATATGACTGGACGGAATCCAAACAAGCCAAGAGATTTTTCGGGAAAAACAAGGTTTCCGGTTTCATTTGCCTGGTGCGTGCCATCGTCATCGCTCCTTTTTCTTCCCACCGGGATTTTTCAGGGTGTTTCTACAAAGTAGTTGCTGTTTCTTTGGCGTTTCGCTCCACCTGTGTTTTATTGCCTCCAGTTTATCACGTCTTGGTATTTTACGGTAGTACAATTTGAATCAGAGGGGTTATTTTGTGGGATGCCTTTCCTGGTTGACGATTTTGGAAACCTTGTATTCTTCCCGCGGGGCATGCACACAAGGGGCTGACTGCCTCCCTTGACATAGGGCGACCGGGCATGCTATTTTTGTTATATTGAAGGTATCCCACACGCCACTGGGTTACCTTGCGACATAAAAAAGGTGTGATGATGACCATGAGCAAACAGTTAGTACGGCAATTTTTCAAGCAAAATAAGATTGAAAGCAAGCTTCCATCTGCCCCGGCGTTGGTGTATTTTCATATTACGATGGAACGGAATCCCGAAGGGAGTAAAGAAATTCACACGATGATGAATCGTTTTATCTTCCAGGAGCAGGCAGGGCGCGAAACAAGCGCCTCTGCTGAACAAGCAGAGATTGAGGCTGCTGCCTCCTGCGAGGAAATTGTGCGCATCATGCGCCGCAAGTTCGATCCGATCAATCAACCTGTCATCATTGCAAAGGCGATTTCCTTTGAGCAGGAATTGGTTCCGGTTCTATTGCGGATGTTAAAGACAAGCTTAAGTGTGGCCTATCGAAATTAACTTTGTCCATAGTGCTCTTCTAAAAAATCAATGGAGGGGAGTGTCCCAGCAAGTGTGTAAATGGAATAATGCTCCAAGAAAAT
>RRZU010536372.1_pt1 | contig 24612 bp, 23 predicted proteins | sample 2165561 | NCBI WGS metagenome assembly RRZU01 (sample SAMN10456909, study PRJNA506462) | wastewater metagenome | isolation source: wastewater sludge | place: USA: Moscow, Idaho | reverse complement strand
TTTCAGCTACCATGTTTAGCGCTGCCACCCGCTCAGGTAAATCTTTTTCAATCTCTTCCATTGATTGCACTGATGGCTCGCTGATGCTGGCAAGCTCTTCTGCGGCTACGCTGCACCAGTCGCGCACCAAACGTTCTGTCATTTCGACATGGCATTGCATACCTAAATGCACGTCGAGTGCAAAAGCCTGGTTTTCACAATACTGGCTGGATAGGATGCACGTGGCACCTTGAGGCAGGCTGAAAGCTTCGCCGTGCCAATGAAAGGAATTGAAGCTGGCTAGATCACCAAACCATTCACGCGCAATCGGATGATCCGGTACGGTGACTTCACCCCACCCCATCTCTTTTGCCGGATTGGCGCTGATAACGCCTCCCAGTGCCTTGGCCATCAATTGCCCACCCAAACAGTGACCCAATACCGGCATATCCACGGCAGCTGCCTGTCGAATCAGTGTTAGCGACGAATCGATCCAGGGTAAATCATCGTTGACGCTCATGGGCCCCCCCATAAACACTAAACCACTGAATGCATCGATACAGGCTGGTAGTTTTTCTCCAGCGTCGATTTTAATCAGGCGCCAAGGAATATGATTGTTGTCGAGAAATGTGGCAAAATAGCCCGGCCCTTCGATGGGTATATGTCTAAAAATTGCAACCGGCTTCATAGAAAACTTCCTGTCACTATATTGAATGATGTGATGACCGATTTTAGCCTGTTTTGCAGCATGCTGAAAATTCAGGTTGATATTTCTTGGACACTCATGAGCCGCTCATTAACCATAAACCGTAACTCTTTGATTGTTATTTGCTCAAAATGGATCGCGCAATGTCAGTAAAAAAACATACCTTTTCTGATTTGGTGCGGATTGAGCAATTACGCAAGATTGAATCGATCAAAGCAGAAGAACTATCCTATACCAGCATCAAGAATATACCGAGTTCTACAAGCAGCGATTTCAGTTATCCTGAATTCATACATCAGTTGAAGATTCGCGCTCATCATTTGATTTACGAGAATGCGCTGGCAGATAAGTTGCGGCAGCCGAGTCAACAGTTTATTCGTGCGCGCCGAATAGGTTTGATCATAGCAGTGATCTTGGGCGGCCTGGCAGCGAGCCAGGCGGTGAGCGAGTCTTCCACGCTGAATATTTATTGGTTACTTGCAGTGCTGCTGGGATTTAATCTGATTTCCCTATTGTTATGGATATCCGGTATTGCTTTGAATTTACAGAATTTAAGTAGTGGCGTCGTGGCGCAATTAGCCAGCTGGTTGCCTTATCGGCATAAGCATGATCCCACGATCGCATCGTCGGCATCGCAGGCTTGGTGGGAAAGTTGTTTAACGGGGAAGGTAGGAAAATGGCGTATTAGTGTACTAACGCACCAACTCTGGTTAACTTACTTAACCGCCGGATTAGTGTTGTTGATATTGCTCATGCTGGCCAAGCAATACAATTTTATATGGGGTACGACATTATTGCCAGATAGCACTTTACCTAAACTTACCCAAATCTTGGGTTCACCTCTGGAGGCTGTCGGCTTAAAAATACCGGATAACCCGCAAACCGTTGCAAGCAGGATAGGAGCAGATAAGCAGGATGTGGAAACGCGGATGGCTTGGGCTACTTTTTTGATCGGTACCTTGATGGTTTATGGCATATTTCCACGACTGCTATTGCTCGGTCTTTCCTGGGCCATGCAAAAATGGAGTGAGTACCGGTTTAAGCTGGATCTATATCTACCTTATTATATTGAATTACGTCAGCGCTTGATGGGGCGCGATGTTAAAGCAGAAGTTATCGATGCCGATCCGCAGGCAGGTATAAAACCTGCTGACATAGCTCGCCCGCCTGATAATGTCTCTATTCCAGCTAATGCACAAGCATTTGGCATTGAATTGGATAGCACAACGCCCTGGCCTGAGCAGGTGATGTGTCGGTTGAATATTATTGATCAGGAATCTCACGACTCAGCGATCGCACTGATAAGTAAAATGAAAGCCCCAGTATTGCTGGGTGTGGCTGCACATCGCCTGCCGGATCGCGGTGTGCAGCGCATGATTAAAGAATTGGTCGACAGTAGTAATACCAAGCCCTGGTTGATTTTGTTGAGTAAGTCATCAGCATCCGTTGCTAGTGCACGTGAGTTTGCTTGGTTTCGCTTAGCGAAAGCTTGCGGAATTCCGGCTGAGCATGTAATTACCCGATAATCATGATTGTAAAAAAAACCAATGGCTTGGACGCTCAATTATTGTTGAATATTGCTGTTGTCGGGCATACTAATACCGGTAAGACATCATTGGTTCGTACTATGTTACGTAGCACGGAGTTTGGTGTTATTGAAGATGCCGCAGGCACCACGCGACATGTTGAACAGGCGACAATTAGCGCTAACAATGAACCGATTCTGCATTTGTATGATACGCCCGGTTTGGAAGATTCTAGAGCTTTATTTGCGCATATTAAAAAGCTGCAAATTAGATCAAAATTATTGTCTCCGATGCAAATGCTGGAGCAGTTTGCGGCTAATGTTTCTGTCAGTGATCCGTTGGAACAAGAGGCAAAAGTCATTCGCCAGGTACTACGCAGCGATATTCTTTTATACATCATTGATGTACGAGAGCCTTTTCTGGAAAAGTATCGTTTGGAACTGGAAATTCTCACGCAATCGGGTAAACCAATTATCCCAGTGTTTAATTTTATTGCCGGGCATGATCGGGAGCTGACGAAATGGCGTGAGCATTTAACTGCTTTTCACATGCACGCAACGCTTGAATTCGATACGGTTGCATTTACCTTTGACGCCGAGAAGCGTTTGTATCAGAAAATGCAGACCTTACTGGAATCTCACTATGATCGATTGCAGAAGCTGATCGATTATCGCGCAAAATTATGGAACCAGCTTTGCTTGTCGAGCGCCAAGCGGATTGCTGAGTTGATTGCAAATGTTGCTTGCTACCGCGAAAGCAAGGCGACTGGAAATAATCTAGTCACAAATTCATTGATTGAAGATCGGTTACACGATTTTGTTCGTAAAGCCGAGCAGCATTGTTTGCATGATTTGTTGGTGATCTTCAATTTTTCGGAAAAAGATGTCGAAATTCAGAAAATTCCTGTCAGCAACGGTCAGTGGCAGCTGGATATCTTCGCGCCTGGTATACTTAAAGCGTATGGATTGGATGTCGGAAGTGCGGCGGCTAAGGGCGCTGCAGCGGGTGTCGGTATTGATCTGATGGTCGGCGGCATGAGTTTGGGAGCGGCTAGCGCATTGGGTGCTATCGCTGGCGCTGGTTGGTCGACGTTCAGGCGCTATGGCGATGAAATCAAGGCGACCGTCAAAGGCACTAAATGGCAGTGCGCTGATGAAACTACTTTGCAGGTATTGTATTTGCGCCAGAAACACCTATTGAAAAAACTGATGCATCGAGGTCATGCGGCGCAAGATACCTTACAGGTGGATAAGGTTGGGAACGAGAAGTTACCTAATGACTGGAGCAAATTGATCAGCGCCTTACGTCAGAATCCAGGCTGGCAAGAATCTTCTGCTCTGCGTAACAGTAATCCGCAATATCAGCAGATAGAAGCTAAATTAGTAGATGAATTGCTGGGTGAGGAGTAATACTTAAAGTGTTTTGAGTATTCATTATGCAATCGTGGTCTACGATGTTTGGAAGAATGTGTTGGCTATATGTTGCAAATACTGCTTGTCTCCGTGGAATCAACTTTGTTTGATTTGTTTTATGAGGGTGCCGGGATTATTCAAGAAGTGGTGAAGTAATTGGGACAGTTGATCAGGATCAGAAGGTTTAGACAGAAAGGCGCAGTGATGAATGCTTGCTGATCGTTCTCCATAATGTTAACCGGTCAGCTTGATGATGGGGATATTGGTTAACAGTAAATTATGACGAATACGCCGCGTTGTTTTCACCCCATCCATTTCCGGTATTTGTATATCCATAAAGATTAAGTCGAACGGTGATTCTGTTGTGTTGAGTATATTGCATTGCAAAGTGAAGGTTAACACGGGGAAGATTAAAATCGCATCTTCTTGCAAAAGATAAAAAACAGATTTGCTGAAAAACGAAATAAATCAGTTTTTGTGCAGATTTTTCTAAGATTTCAGTCGTAAAATGGTTCATTAGTAAAGATCAAGTATAATTTAATGTACTCAGTTGGGGTGAGATTCAATGTTTTCTTAGATGTTCGTGGCTGTTTTAGGATACTTTCTTCAGTTTTATGCGAATTCAGCAGAAAAATTAATGGGTGTTAGAATAAATAGTGCCTTTTGATGGGTTTGATTGATTATTTGGATTTATGAGTTGCGTGTAATATTGCGTTGTGACTTTAATGCCATACACTTTTTGCAAGCGGAACCAATTTTTCGTGCGAATATCTGAGTTTTATGCTTTATTTAGTATTCATTGTCGCAATTGCCATACTTATTCTGGGACCTTCTTACTGGGTTAAACATACTCTTACGAAGTATAGTTACCCCGATGACCGTTATCCAGGCACTGGCGCTGAGTTAGCGCGCATACTGCTTGATTGGGCAAATTTGCAAGCGGTCAAGGTTGAGGTGACTGAGCAGGGGGATCACTATGATCCGATTGAGAAGGCCGTTCGCTTGACACCTGAAAAATTTAACGGCAAATCGTTGACAGCGATTACTGTAGCCGCACATGAGGTTGGTCACGCGATCCAAGACCGAGATGGTTATTTGCCGTTAAAATTGCGAACGCGACTGGTTCAAATTGCTGCTCCGGTCGAAAAATTAGGTGCAGCAATTCTGATGATTGCTCCCTTCATCACAATAATTACACGGGCACCGGTCACAGGCGCACTGTTTTTTGCAGGTGGTTTGTTAACACTAGGTACGGCTACGGTTATACACTTAGTGACGCTTCCAATGGAGTTGCACGCCAGCTTTGCACGGGCAATGCCTATGTTGCAGCATGGCAAGTACCTGATGCAAGGGGATGAGCCCCATGCGCGCAGGATTTTACGTGCAGCAGCATGGACATATGTTTCGGCTTCGCTGATGACACTACTTAATATTGGCCGATGGTGGGCTATTTTACGACGCTAGTGTGGTTTGTGTTTGGGGTTCCTGACATGGCAGTATTGAAATGCTGAATACTGTCTTGACCCTGTCATATAAGCAACATACTATATAAAGATTTAATGTCAGAGATCTTATTGGTTAATAAAGTAAATAAAGGATGAACATGATGTATTCGGTTAGGCGACAAAAAGCAAACAATATGCGTGGATTTACACTGCTCGAGCTACTTGTTGTAATGGTTATTATTGGTTTGTTGGCTGCTTACGTTGGACCGAAGTATTTTTCGCAAGTCGGTAAATCAGAGATCAAAATGGCGCAAGCGCAAATAGATGCATTAGAAAAAGCATTGCATCAATACCGCCTGGATGTAGGTAGTTATCCGGCGACTGAATTGGGTTTGGCCGCATTGGTGAATCGCCCCAGTAATGAGCCCAGATGGCATGGACCCTATCTTTCCAAAATGCCGCCAGCCGACCCTTGGGGGCGCGCATATGTTTATAAGTACCCTGGCGAGCGTTCCGAGTTTGATTTGCTCTCGTATGGTAGAGACGGGCAGCCCGGTGGCGATGGCGAGGCGGCCGATATCACCAACTGGTAATTAGTTTATGCGTTTTGAAGTAAAAGCGGTTATTTCTGGGCAAGGAACTGTACACTTAGAACTGGAAGCCAACAGTGAGGCAGAAGCACGCCAACAAGTGATGGAACAAGGCGGTATGGTGTTGAGTGTACGCAGGAGATTTTCCGGTTTTGCGTTTAAATCGCGCACCCATTTCCCATTAGTGCATTTTAGTCAGGAATTGCTTTCCTTACAAACTGCAGGATTAAGTCTAGTGGAGAGTATTGAAACTTTGCTGGAAAAAGAACAGGATACCAGCAATCGTAAAATTATCCAGAATATTCTCGATCGACTCTACGAAGGAATAACTTTTTCACAAACATTGGAAGATTACCCGCAAGCATTTCCGCCGTTATATATTGCAACGGTTCGTGCCAGTGAACGGACTGGCGATCTTGCTGAAGCGCTAACACGATTCATTACGTATCAGTCACAAATGGATTTTGTCCGTAAAAAACTAGTGGGTGCATCCATTTATCCCGTATTGCTATTAGTAGTTGGCTTGCTTGTCTCGGTTTTTCTAATGGTATTTGTCGTTCCCAAATTCAGCGCTATTTATGACGATATGGGAAGCGATTTGCCTTGGTTATCGCTGTTGCTGATTAAATGGGGTCAGTTTGTGCATGAGCGTGGTTGGGAATTGGCCATTGCCGCAATGGCGCTGTTGGTTGTGATGGGATATATCGTCAGTCGACCCACTTTCTGGGCGAATGTTATGCAGCTATTGTGGCGCATTCCTGCGATTGGCGAACATATGCGGGTTTATCAATTAGCTCGTTTCTATAAAACACTTGGTATGTTGCTTCGTGGCGGAATTCCTGTCACGCAAGCATTGGAGATGGTCAGCGGATTGTTGCAACCCCATTTTCGACCCAAAGTTGCCGCAGCTGCCAAACATATTCGTGAAGGTAAAACAATTTCCAGCGCAATGGAGCAAGAGGGGCTGACAACTGCGGTAGGTAATCGCATGCTCCGTGTTGGTGAAAGAACCGGATTGATGGGAGATATGATGGAACGAATCGGTAATTTCCATGATGAGGAAATTGCTCGTTGGGTGGAATGGACAACCAAGCTGATTGAGCCTCTATTGATGGCATTTATCGGCATTGTGATCGGTGGCATTATCATTCTCATGTATATGCCTATTTTTGAATTGGCAGGAAGCATCAATTGATGGAAGCCTCCGTACAAATTGACAGCAAACGACCCATTGATCTCAATCAATTGGCTGAAATTCGCCGTAAGGCAGCTGCACAAGGTGTTTCTGTTATTCAGATTTTGGAAGAAGATAGCGCTTATACGCCCGATGAGCTGATGCAACAGCTGGGTCAATTAATGCATATGCCCGTGTTGGAGATGAAAGAGATTCATACATTACGGCCCGCTTTTGATATTTTGCCGTTTGGTGAAGCAATGACGCATGAGTGTGTGTTGTTTTACAATGACCAGAAGTATTTATTCGCAATCAGCAACCCATTCTCCGGCAAACTGCGTGCATGGGCGGAAGAACGGTTTGATCGGGCAGTGGAATGGTATCTGGTACATCCGGCCGATTTGAGTGCTTTTTTTACCCAGCAAGAAAAAACCATGCGCGCTATGGATCAAGTGCTGTCATCGGCTGAGCTGGATAAGATACAAAGCGGTATTGAAGATTTATCGTTGAAGAGCATTAACGAAGGCACCAGTAAAGTAGTGCGGCTAGTACATTCCACCTTGTATGATGCGCATAAATCACAAGCCAGTGATATTCATTTGGAAATGTCGCCGGGCTTATTGTCGATAAAATACCGCATTGACGGTGTGTTGACGGCTATTGGTACGATACAAGGCGCAGATCTGGCTGAACAAGTCATTTCCCGCATTAAAGTGATGTCCGAATTGGATATTGCCGAGCGCCGGGTGCCACAAGATGGCCGGTTTAAAATTTCTATCCAGGGGCGTGAGATAGATTTTCGGGTTTCCATCATGCCGAGCATTTTCGGCGAAGATGCCGTGCTGCGTATTCTCGATCGTCAGGCGTTATCCGATCAACTCGAAGGCTTAACCCTGAACCAGCTAGGTTTTAATCAGGCAGCAATCGCGAGTATTCGCCGCTTAAGCTCTGAGCCCTATGGCATGCTGCTGGTTACCGGCCCAACCGGTAGTGGCAAGACGACATCTTTGTATGCTGCGATATCAGAAGTGAACAAGGGTCATGACAAAATCATTACGATTGAAGATCCGATTGAATATCAGCTTTCGGGTGTGTTGCAGATACCGGTAAATGAGAAAAAAGGACTCACATTTGCTCGCGGTTTGCGTTCAATTCTGCGGCATGATCCTGACAAGATTATGGTGGGCGAGATCCGTGATGCTGAGACTGCACAAATCGCTATACAAGCCGCATTGACCGGGCATTTGGTGTTTACTACGGTGCATGCAAATAACGTATTTGATGTGATTGGCCGGTTTTCACATATGGGTGTGGATCCCTATAGCTTTGTGTCCGCTTTGAACGGAATTGTCGCGCAAAGATTAGTGCGCTTGCTCTGCACGCATTGTGCCGTGGATGAGCGTCCGGATGACAGTGTGATTGAGGAATCCGGCATTCCCCCGGATCAGGCAAGTCATTACAAGTTTCGGAGTGGTAAAGGTTGCGGACAATGCCGCGGCAGTGGTTTCCGCGGTAGAAATGCGATTGCTGAGATTTTGTTATTGAACGATGAAATTCGTGAATTGATCGTTGCTCACGAACCGATCCGACGTATCAAGGAAGCAGCCCGGGACAATGGCACCCGTTTCTTGCGTGAAGCGGCGTTGGATATGGTGAAACAAGGACTAACCAGTTTAGAGGAGGCAAATCGTGTCACGATTGTGGCGTGATCAGATTCAGGTGTTTCTGGCGCCAGAACGACTGGACTGGGTGCGTTTGAAACGCGGACTTAAACCAGTGCAGACTGCCAAAGTAACGGCATTCTTCGAGCCTGTTGTGGATGCTCCTGTCTGGCATGCTGCAGCGCGGCAACTAGAAAAGGTTTTGGCAGAAGCCACCGGGACGGAAGTGTCTGTGATTCTATCCAATCATTTCTTGCGCTATGCAGCGTTGCCACCGCAAAACGAAATCGCCACCCCGGAAGAAGTAAAATCTTACGCCGAATTCCGTATGCGTGAAGTCTATGCTGAGCGGGTTGATTCCTGGGTACTCAGCATCAGTAATTGGAATCCAATTGACGGTGCGGTTTGTGCGGCGATTCCACGCGATCTGTTGATGCAATTGGAGCATATGGCATTGAGTCATGGTTGTAAAATTAAAGTCATAGAACCCTATCTGGCATCGGTTTACGATCGCTGGCAAGCGCAATTGAAGGGAGAGAAGATCTATTTGGCAGTAATTGAGGCGGGACGTATTTGCATCGCAATAACGCATCACGGTAAGTGGCAAAGCATCAGAAATCAACGGATTTTGCACAATGCGGCCGACGATCTGTTGGCAGCATTGGATCAGGAAGTTATCTGGTCTGGAGCAAAAGAAGCAATGGAGTTTGTTTATCTTTTTGCACCCGAGCACCCTGAGCTGACCCTACCACAGGAAAGTGGCTGGTGTATCATTTCGCTCCCTGCTGGGAAAATGACAGCCTTGGCGCATTATCCATCCGTTCCAACCAATCAGTCGGGGCTCAATCAATGTCCCGCCTGAGATTACGATTTCCTTATCGAGAGCAATCTGCACCCCGGCTTGATCTTTCGTTGCTGCTGTTGGGTTTGTCGATCATCGTGGCAGTATTTTTTCAATTCCGCTATCAGGTTGAAGAGATCAATGCTTGGAGTAACCGGGTTGAGCGCATGGAGAGACAGCAACAACAAAAGGCTGCTCCACGCACCCGAGCTACATCTCGTATCCGTGAATTTGGCCAGGAGATCCAGAAGGAAATTACACAAGCCAATGCAATTCTGGATCAGCTGAACTTACCCTGGGAAATGTTATTTGACTCGATCGAACAGGCAGCGACCGAAGATGTTGCCTTGTTATCATTACAGCCTAATTTCTCCAATCGCAGCTTGCGTTTGAGTGGAGAGGCCAAGAGTATGGCCGAGTTACTGGATTTTGTGGAAGCGCTGGAACGGGAATCGGTATTTGAGAATGTGCACTTGTTAAATTACAAGATTAAATTAGAGAATCCGCAGCGTCCGATTATTTTTCTGTTAAATGCCGAATGGATTCAAACTACTTAAAAAGAGAATTGCCGCAAATTTCGTGGAATCGACTCATGCCGCTGCTGCGTTGGCAGCTGGGGCGTCTGGGTAATCTGGGCAAGATCGGCATTGGTTTGATGCTGGCAACAGGTATTTATTATTTGTTGGTCGTGATGCCGCAAGAAACAGAGTTGCAGAAACTTAAAGATCGAGCTGTTACGCTGCAAGCGCAGGTTGTGTCGAAAAACACTTCTGGTGATGGCGCAGATTCCGAAGCCGGTAAAAAAATGAGCGGCGATCAGGCGTTACAGGTGTTTTATGACTTCTTTCCGCGGATTGATTCTTCGCCATTCTGGATTCGTGAATTGGTGCGAGTGGCTAAGAAGCAAGGTGTGGAGTTGACTAGTAGCGATTATCGGCTGATAAATGACAACGATGCACGTCTGGCGCGCTATGAAATGGTTTTGCCCGTGAAAGGTAAATATTCCCAGATTCGTGCGTTTATTGCCGAGGCTCTGGAAGCTGTCCCGGCTATGGCGATATCGGCGATCGCTATAAAACGTGAGAGTACGGCCAGTGATAAGCTTGAAGTGCGACTGGAAATTAATCTTTATATGAATAAATAATAAAATGGATGCAGCGGAAAAAAAACGGAAAATGATCATTGGAGGGGTGCTGGTAGCGACAGTGATCGCTGCGGCTTTGGTCGAAGTTGATGACGAGCCTGAATTGCATGTTCCAGAGACCCTGCAATCAGGAAGAACAGCTCAGGACAGAGCTAAAAAAACTGAATCGAACGCTGCGCAACTGGATGTGAGTAAGCTCGGGCAACGGAAATTTAGCCCGGTCGCCGGTGAGTTGTTTGCATCTACGAACTGGGTGCCGAAACGGACTGTTATCGACGATCATGAAGAAGAACAAGCAATCAGAATGGCACAGGCCGCAAGAGCCTCGGCGCCTCCTGCGCCGACTGCACCGCCTTTGCAATTTAAATATGCGGGTAAAGCGATTGCGGACAATGAAACATGGGTTTTCCTGTCGCAATCCGGAGAGAATCTCATTACCAAGATTGGCGGAAAAATTAACGATACATACCGGCTGGACTCGGTCAATGACAACGCCATCACGATGACTTATTTGCCACTCAATATCAAACAGACGCTTACGATCAACAATCAAATCGCAGGAACTTTCCGATGAGAAGCTGGAATACGATTGTCCTTATCATTTTGTTCATATCTATTGCAGGATGTGCGATCAATAACCGAACATTTGCCACCCGGAATATAGCATTCGATGATGGGCAAAAGCTGATTGCGCAAGGCCAATTTGAAAGTGGCCTTGCAAAATTAGAACAAGCGCGACGTGAGGAGCCGGAGAATAAAGAAATTCAAACAGTGACGGTACGTCTAGGCGAAGAAGTTATAGCTAAGCTTCAACTTGAAGCTGAGAGTTTACGCTTATCTGGAGATTTGGAACGTGCAGAAAAAGCATTTCAACGCATCTTAAATCTATATCCATTCAATGAACGCGCTAAAGCAGGCCTCGAGTTGATAGCATTGGAGCGCCGCCATATCGCTGCGGTCGATGTTGCAAAAGCATTGTTGGCTCGCAATGATGTATTGGGGGCAGAAACAATGGCTCGTGCCATTTTGCAAGAGAACTCCGAGCAGTTACATGCACGTCAATTGATTGCTGAAATAAATTCGCGACTATCTCGACCAGAAGCAACTGATTTGGCACTGGAATCCGCTTTCAAGAAAGCGGTAACTATGGAATTTAAAGACACTGACTTAAGAACTGTGTTTGAGTTGATGTCCCGCACGGCGGGCATCAATTTTGTTTTTGATAAAGATATAAGACAGGACACCAAAATATCTATTTTTGTGCGGCAAAATACTATCGAAGATATACTGAAGTTGATTCTTACAACCAATCAATTGGCCTACAAAGTGCTCAATAGTAATTCGTTGTTGATTTATCCGAATACACCAGCCAAGTTGAAGGATTATCAGGAGCTGGTCGTGCGCAGTTTTCAAATTGCACATACCGATGTCAAGCAAATGGTTGCGATGGTTAGGGGCATCGTTAAGGCCAAAGATATTTATGTCAACGAGCAACTCAATCTGTTTATTATGCGCGATACGCTGGAAGCGATTCGTTTAACCGAACGATTAGTGAGCTTAAATGATTATGCAGAGCCCGAGGTCATGCTCGAAGTTACAATTCTGGATATTACGCGTACTAATTCCTTTTTATTGGGACCTAATTTTCCTCAGTCACTTCAATTTAACTATGCAGGAAATGCCTCTCCAAGTACTACAGCTAATTTAATCAGTCAATTTGGTTTTGCCGGTCTTAGTAGTTTTGGTATGACTAGTCAAGCTAAAATTGATTTCCTGCAAAATTTTTCAGCGGGAGATATATTGGCCAACCCCAGAATACGAGTCAATAATCGAGAAAAAGCGAAGATTCATGTGGGTACCAAGGAACCCTTTTTTACGGCCAATGTGCAGGCTGGTATTTCCGCCGTTGTTACTGCAACGCCAACTTTTATCGATTTAGGTGTTAAGCTCGATGTTGAACCCCGTATTGGAACAAACAATGACATAACACTAAAAGTTACTTTGGAAGTGAGTTCTCTGTTAAGTACTATAACAGGTCCAGGTGGAGCAACTGCTCCACGTGTTGGGACGAGGAATGCTGAAACCCTTCTCACTGTAAAAGATGGGGAAACGCAAATTATAGCGGGGCTTCTTGATAATCGAGAAAGAAGAGATATGAAAGGTCTAGCAGGATTATTTAACATTCCAGGGTTGGATCGATTGACGTCGAATCAAGATATTCAAAGAATAAAAAATGAAGTGGTGTTGCTCATAACTCCTCGAATTATCCGCAATCTTCCTAAACCAATCAATTTAGAAAATGAATACCATTTCGGCACTGCCAGCGAAGCGGGTAAATTACCGGTTGTGATTCAAAAAACCGCAGCGCAATCCTTGGCAATTGCACCAACCGGTTCTGGTTCAGGTTCATCTGCTGCAAGAGGCTTGGATGCCTTTGCTGCGACACGGGAAGAATCGGATATTCCTAATCCTTTTGCCGCTGCTGCAACGATGACGCCTACATTGACGATGCAGGCGCCAACCACGGTTGGCTTGGATAAGGAGTTTTCGGTCAATGTCCGGCTGGTTGGTGCAAAACCGATGGTCAATACAGAGCTCCAATTAAATTACGAATCCAGCGTCTTGGAAGCGCTCGATGGCGGGGATAAGTCCGGTACGCGCACTATCCGGCTGGGTAGAGACCAAACGACCGGCTTGGCTACGCAAATACGATTTAAAGTGATTGCGGCTAATCCTGGCATCACGGAAATCAATATTCAGAATGCCACGGCTGAAGATCTGGAGACCGGAGAATCGGTCGATGTGATGTTGCCTGCAACCGCAACTGTTAATATTAAATAATTTTCATGCGGAGTTCATTGACGTTCTTTCGTAAACATAAAGGCTTTACACTAATTGAGTTGATGATCGTGGTCGCGATCATGGGGATTCTGGCGACAGCGGCCATGCCGTTGCGTGAGCTCATGGTAAAGCGGGAAAAGGAGCAAGAGCTGCGCGTTGCATTGCGCCAGATACGTACCGCAATTGATGCCTACAAACTGGCTACCGACGAGGGGCGCATCGCCAAAAAAGCCGATGAATCAGGTTATCCTCCCAGGCTTGAAGAGCTCTACATGGGCGTGCCGGATATCAAAGATCCTAAAAAGAAAATTATTTATTTTTTGCGCCGCCTGCCCAGAGATCCCATGTTTACAGAATTGGATGTTATGGGCATGGGCATACAGTTAACTCCGGCAGAAGAAACCTGGGGGAAACGCAGTTATGAAAGCCCCTGGGATAGCCCCAAAGAGGGCGATGATGTTTTTGATGTTTTTTCACGCTCGGAAGCCATCGGCATGAATGGCGTCCCTTACCGGGAATGGTGATCGCATGTCAGCAAATCTGAGACACCGGGGGTTCACCCTGATCGAGTTGCTGGTGGTCATGGCCATTGTTGCCACGTTACTGAGCCTTGTCGCCCCGCGTTATTTCAGTTCGCTCGACAAAGCCAAAGAAGCGGTATTACGGCAAGATCTCTTGATTATGCGGAATGCAATAGATCAGTTTTATTCCGACACCGGAAAATATCCGATTGATCTGGAGGAGCTGGTGGACAAGCAGTATTTACGCAAGGTTCCGATAGATCCATTTACTGAAAGCAACCAAACCTGGATTGTGATGCCGCCCAAGAATGAAATGGAATCAGGTGTCTATGATGTTCATAGTGGTCACACCGGGCAATCAGCGGACGGTACCTATTATGAAGAATGGTAAGCGATTCTTTCTGAGTCGTATTTTTTAGCGAGCTAGAATGTCTCAGCGGGAAAATGGTTTTGTCTATCTCTGGGCGTTATTTTCTATCGCTTTGGCTGGCGTTATCATGGCTGGGGCAGCGCAGGTATGGCAAGCCAAATCCCAGCGCGACAAGGAAGCTGAGCTGTTGTTTATTGGCGAACAGTTCCGCAAAGCTATCATGTCTTATCATAATAGTGGCACAAAGCAATACCCGGAAAAATTGGAAGACTTGCTGCAAGATGGCCGTGCAATAAACGTTCAGCGTCATTTACGTAAAATCTATCTGGACCCGATCACCAACTCAGAGGAATGGGGTCTGATTGAGGAAACTCCGGCCAATACCGCCGCCGGTGCGGCAGCAACACAAAACAACGCAGCGTCGAACCAAAGATCGGCGACAAATCCAAGTTCAGCCACGAATCCAAATACAGCTTCAGGAATGGGTGCAGCTTCAAGTCCAAATGTAACTCCAAATAATCCCAATGCCGCTGCCAATCCGAGCGCAGCAGCGAGCCCCGGCTTAGCTCCTAATGCTAATCAAACGGCGGGCGCTGCTGGGCAAGCTTCCGGCAGTAATCCGGCAACAAGCACCAGCTCTGGAATGAGCTCTAATATTGGGAAGAGAATCATCGGGGTATATAGTCTTTCGGAGAAGAGGCCCATAAAAAAAGACCAATTTCCCGAGGTTTATGCCAAGTTCTCGGAAGCTAAAACTTATCAGGATTGGAAATTTATCTATAAACCTGGAGAAGGCGCCGCTGCAAAAGGGGCAGCATCGCCACAGAATCAGCCCAGTACCCCTGGAGCAGCGCCAGCGAAAGGTTCGCCTTTTTCACCGCAATCCTCCCAAGGCTCATCGGGTTCGTCCGGTTCATCTGCTTCACCTTTCGCGCCGCAATCTTCTCCAGCACCCGCTCAAGGCGCTTCGCCTTTCGGATCGAAATAGCTCAGCGGAAATTTTGAGATATCGCCAATCGTATTCCCGTATCATTCAGCTCCGGTATTGCGGTAGGCTGTCACCTGAATTTCAATTTTCATGCGCGGATCGGACAAACCGGCCGCCAGCATCATCGCCGATGGTCTGACATCACCGAGATATTTGCGCATCACCGGCCAGCATTTCTCGAAGTCTTCGGCTTTGGGAAATACATACGTGACGCGCACTACATCTTTCATGCTTGCGCCGGCTTGTTGCAATGCCGATTCGATGTTCTGAAAACATTGTTCCGCTTGTTCCAGCAAATCATCCGAGATAGTCATTTTGCTGTAGTCAAAGCCGGTCGTGCCGGATACCAACACCCAATCACCTTCGACCACCGCGCGAGAATAGCCGATTTCCTTTTCAAATGTTGAACCTGAGCTGATGAGTTTACGTGCCATACTGTGTCCTTTTTGTCTGATTGAGAAAGTTTTGCGCAAGATATCTCTATAATGGCGCAATGCGTTTATTGTAAAACGAGTTTTGAGCCAGCGCTTTCAAATCTGTAAATGACCATGACCATGACGATGACATTTTATTGGCATGACTACGAAACATTTGGTGCCGATCCGCGGCGTGATCGTCCGGCGCAGTTTGCCGGGGCGCGCACCGATGAAGATCTACATGAAATTGGCGAACCGCTGATGATCTATTGCAGGCCGGCGCGGGATTTTTTGCCGCATCCGGAAGCCTGCCTGCTTACTGGCATTACGCCACAACTGGCTGATACGCAAGGGCTATCGGAACCGGAATTCATCGCACGTATCCACGCTGAATTGGCGCAACCGGGTACCTGTGGCGTTGGCTACAACTCGCTGCGGTTTGACGATGAAGTGACGCGCTTTACTCTGTATCGCAATTTTTATGATCCCTATGCGCGCGAGTGGCAGCAAGGTAATTCACGCTGGGACATTATTGATCTGGTACGTATGACGTATGCGTTGCGCCCTGCTGGCATCACCTGGCCGCAACATGAAGACGGGCAACCCAGTTTCAAGCTGCAGGATCTGGTCGCCGCTAACGGTATTCTGCATGAATCCGCGCATGATGCCTTGTCCGACGTGCGTGCCACGATTGCCCTGGCGCGTCTGATACGCACGCAACAGCCGCGCCTCTTTGACTGGTTGTTGCAGCTACGCGATAAGCGCAAGGTCACGACACAACTTGATCTAACTACGCGCAACCCGGTATTGCACACGACGCGCATGTATCCGGCTAAAACCGGTTGTACTTCTCTGGTCATGCCCTTGATTATGGAGCCGGGAAATAATAACAGCGTACTGGTGTATGACTTGCGCCACGACCCGGAAATGTTCCTGCAGCTGAATGTAGACGAATTGAGCCAATTGCTGTTTACCCGTAACGACGACCTGCCCGAAGGCATGCAACGGCTGCCGGTCAAATCAATAAAGATCAACAAATGCCCAGCGCTTGCGCCACGCAGTACTTTAGATAATGAAGCCGCCGAACGTATCGCACTCGATCTGGATGCTTGTTATCAACATTGGCAAGCATTATGCGCGACTCCCAATTTCTTTCAACGCGTGGCTACCGCTTATACCAGTCGCGCATTTGAGCCATCTGGTGACGTTGATGTGGCCCTGTATGATGGTTTTCTGAACAATGCGGATGCAGCATCGCTGGGACAAATACGAGCAGCTTCACCGAAACAGCTGGCAAAAATGCAGTTTGATTTTCATGACAAGCGATTGCCTGAATTGTTGTTTCGCTATCGCGCCCGTAATTGGCCGGAAACATTAGAGCCAGCAGAAGCGGAGCGGTGGGAATTGTTGCGCTTGCAGCGCCTGACGCAAGCAAATGGCGGTGGGAGCATCACTTTTGACGAATTCTCGGCGCAAATTGCGTTATTGCGGGAACCGTATAAGGCAGATGAGAATGCTAAGCGGATATTGAATGAATTGGCAGCATGGGGTAGTAACTTAATGGATTCGTCATAGATACCTTACATCCAGAAACATTTTTTCTTTTGCCTTGCATCAGCTGTTTCAAAAACTTTTTGTAACGGCTGTTAACGTCTGAAACTATCTGTCGTGATTTCTTTTTCTCCGCACAGCTTGGCGGTTTCATTGACGCAGCCGATTGCGGCAGTCATTTCAAATTCTGCTGCCTTGGCTTCCGCTATCGCAGTTTTTATTGTTTCCGCCTCCATATCAATTGTTTTTGTCGGATCTTCGGCTAAGTTGCGTATTTGTGTCGAAAGGTTGTAAAGCAGAGCAAAGCGTTTTTCTGCTGCATCCTTAGCTTGTTTCATAAAGGCGTGATATTCGCCCAGCAATTCATATTTCATCGCTTATCCTTCAACCTGTTAGCCAAGCAATTAAAACTTGCCGGATATTAGTGTCGAGTTCTACCAAGGCTGATTGGTAGAGTCTGGTAACGAATTATGGAACCAATACAAGTTTCATGCACCCCACAATATCACAAGAAATTATACTGAATCCATCAGAGAAACCCTCAATTAGTTCTTAACTAGACCTATGCGCGACCGAATATCGGATACAGCATCTGGTGTCCGTTCAATACGTACCCCCAGCTTCTTGACCCCGCGTATGATCCCAAGTTTGGCAACGCTAACTTTAACCCACGGTGATTGAAATTCCGTCAGAATAGTTTGCGCGATATGCTCAGCCAATGCTTCTAGTAGTGAGAAATGGTGCTTTGTCAGGATTTCGTTAATTCTTTCGATGATCAGCGCATAATCCAATGCGTCTTGGATGTTATCGGATTGACATGCACGGCTGGTGGGCAGCGCGATTTCCAGGTCTATCTGGATAGTTTGTGGAACTATTCGTTCCCAGGGATAAATGCCAATCAGGGTCTTGGCCTTGAAGTCGTGCAGAAAAATAATATCCATCGTTGATTAGGCGCTAAAATGTGTGGGTTAATCTGGGAGTGCCGGAGGCTTCATTGGTATGAACAATACGCGATTCTATTCTATTTTGTCTGGGTGGTGCTGATCACATGACGTTATTGGTATTTGCTTTGCTGGCTTATTTGCTGGGATCGGTTTCCTTTGCCGTGATATCCAGTTGGATTTTTAGATTACCCGATCCGCGCACGTACGGTTCAAAAAATCCGGGTGCAACCAATGTCTTGCGTAGCGGCAAGAAAGCAGCAGCAGTTTTAACCTTGCTGGGCGATGCCGGAAAAGGCTGGGTTGCAGTAATTCTGGCGCAAACGTACGCTACGACTTGGGGATTAGGAAATGAAACAGTGGCTGTGGTTGCCTTGGCGGTGTTTCTTGGGCATGTATTTCCGGTATTTTTACGTTTTCAGGGTGGCAAAGGTGTGGCAACTGCAGTGGGAGTGCTGCTGGGCCTGAATTTGTGGATAGGTCTGATGGCCATTGGAACTTGGATACTGGTTGTACTGATCTGGCGCATATCATCGTTGTCGGCTTTGGTTGCCGCCGCGTTGGCGCCAGTATATGCCGGTGCCATACTTGGCTTTGAAGGCAGTACATTGGCTGTGTTGTTGATGTCGCTGGTATTGATTTGGCGGCATCAGTCGAATATCGTTAATTTACTTGCTGGCAAGGAAGGGCGCATTGGTGAGAAAAAATCTCCCGGCACCTAATCAGCTTCCGGCTTCTCAAGCATTTCTAGGTCCCAGCGTGCCTTGACGGTGAAACTGCTGGCTGGTTGCCAATTCTTTTCCGGCATCGACTGGAGTCGCATGGCACCGGCAAATGCGATCATGGCGCCATTGTCAGTACAAAATTCAAGTTCTGGATAAAAAACCATCGCGCCTTTTAAGGCCGCTTTATGGTTGAGACTTTCGCGTAATTGCTCGTTGGCGCCGACACCTCCGGCCACTACCAGTCGTGTTAACCTTGATTGCGATAAAGCGGCCAATGATTTTTCCGTCAATACCTCCACTGCCGCATCTTGAAATGCCAAAGCAATATCCGCACGGATTTGGTCGGTACTTTCCTGTTTGTTGACTAAAGTCAGCACCGCAGTCTTTAGCCCACTGAAACTAAAATTGAGATCCCCGCTATTCAGCATTGGTCGCGGCAGTTTAAATTGTCCTGGGCGGCCTCGCCGCGCGAGTTTGGATAAAGCCGCGCCACCCGGATAACCCAATCCCAGTAATTTAGCCGTTTTATCAAATGCTTCACCGGCAGCGTCGTCTACAGTCTCGCCCAGCAGTCTATAGTGGCCAACTGCATTCACTTGCATCAATTGCGTATGCCCTCCCGATACCAGCAAAGCAATGAATGGAAAGTCTGGTGCTGGCGTAGATAATAACGGAGACAGTAAGTGTCCTTCAAGATGATGAATGCCCAGAGCAGGAATCTTCAACGAAAAACTCATTGCTGCGCCAATACTGGCACCGACCAGAAGCGCACCGGCCAAACCGGGGCCCTGTGTATACGCTATGGCATTGATTTGGTGCAAGTCACATTTCGCGGCTGCTAATGTTTGTGTAATCAAGGGCAACACGCGCCGGATATGATCGCGTGATGCCAGTTCGGGCACCACGCCGCCATATTCGCTATGCATTTCTATCTGAGAATACAATGCGTGACTCAGCAGACCGCGCTTGGTGTCAAAAAGTGCGATTCCGGTTTCGTCACAAGAAGTTTCAATTCCTAAAACAAGCATTAGAAAAAATCAGGGTGGTTATGGTTTTATGGATAGACTTTCACTGGATCATTTTAGCATTGTGACGCTTAATGACCGGTAGCTTTTGCTGCATCCTATCGATCAATTTAGCTCGCATAATGCCCGATTCAGAATCCTTTTGCTCAGACGCATTTCACATGGGGAAAGGCTGTCAGTAGATAAATTCTCATAGAGAAGATATAATTCGCTGAATAATTAGCCTTTAAAACAAAAAACCAAAACCATTTATTCTAACCGTTCACCTCATCAAGATTACCTGCGTTGCTAATCCACGAAACACAGAATGCTTTAATTCCATGCCTGCTTTTGAGGGCAGATCAGGTGAAATGGTACACAATAAACCATAATCCATCCGGCATGTTCGTTGTTAGCCCTATTGATTACTTAAAAATTTATTAATTCTGGAGGAAAAATGAGTCACACGCTTTATGAAACCACCGTGCAGCGAGTACAACGCTGTGAATTGGCCGTACCGGGCTCCAACCCAGGGATGTTTGAGAAGGCATTGAATAGCGGTGTAGACTTTGTTTTTCTCGATTTGGAAGATGCAGTCGCTCCCGACGACAAAGTCCAAGCGCGTAAAAATGTTATTCAGGCGCTTAATGATTTGGATTGGAAAGGTCATGGCATCACAGTTTCCGTGCGCATCAACGGTCTTGATACGCAATACATGGTGCGTGATGTAGTGGACTTGGTTGAACAGGCCGGAAGTAAGATTGATACGCTGTTGATCCCGAAGGCGGGCGTTTATGCGGATGTCTACATGGTGGAAGCCATGGTGACGCAGCTTGAAAAGCAACAAGGTCTGACCAACCGCATTGGTCTGGAAGCATTGATCGAAACCGCGCTGGGTATGGCCAATGTGGAAGATATTGCGCGTCACGGTACAGTGGGGCGATTGGAAGCCTTGCATTTTGGGGTGGCTGATTACGCCGCTAGCAACCGTGCCAGAACCACCAACATCGGCGGCTTGAACCCGGATTATCCCGGTGACCAGTGGCATTTTGCCATCAGTCGCATGATCGTGGCCTGCCGTGCTTATGGCTTGCGCCCTATCGATGGCCCATTTGGCGACATTAAAGATCCGGATGGTTACGTGCTGGCGGCGAAACGCGCAGCTGCACTAGGCTGCGAAGGTAAATGGGCCATTCATCCGACACAGGTTGAATTTGCAAACGATGTGTTCACCCCGCCTGAAAGAGAGATTGAAAAAGCCAAACGTATTCTGGCTGCGCTCAAGGAAGCTGCCGCCCAAGGTAAGGGCGCTGCAGCATTGGATGGTCGTTTAATAGATGCGGCTTCCGAAAGAATGGCCAATAATGTGGTGAAAGTCGCGGATGCGATTGCCGCCAAAAACGGTCGATGATTAAAAGCCGCAGATTGCGGCTTTTGTTTTTATGATGCAATGAATTGAACTTATTGAGTTAACGCAGTTATTGCGATTGTGGGGAAATTGAATTGAACATTCACGAATATCAAGCAAAAGAAATTCTGGCGCAGTACGGCGTCAAGATTGCTGAAGGTGGCCTCGCCTACAGTATCGTCGAAGCAGTGCAACGAGCCAGAGAAATAGAGGGCGATGTGTGGGTCGTTAAGGCACAAATTCATTCAGGTGCACGTGGCAAGGCGGGTGGCATTAAGGTGTGCAGAACGCATGCGGAAGTCGAACAAGCCGCCGAGGAGTTAATCGGCAAAAAATTGGTGACGCATCAAACCGGTCCGGCTGGAAAAATTTGTTCCAGGATCTACGTTGAAGCCGGAACCAGTATCAGCAAGGAGATGTATCTATCTTTCATGGTCGACCGCGCTAGTGAGCGCATCATCATGATCGGTGCTGCCGAAGGCGGGATGGAAATCGAGAAGCTGGCAGAGACCAATCCAGAGGCAATTATCAAGATTTATATTGAACCCGCCGTCGGGTTGCAGGATTTTCAAGCGCGAAAAATGGCGTTTGGTTTAGGTATCGACCCGGCGCAACTGAATCACGCGGTGAAAACCATCAAAGGCTGTTACCGCGCGTTGCGGGATCTCGACGCTAATACCCTGGAAATCAACCCGCTGGCCATAACTGCCAATAACGAAATCGTGGCAATCGATGCCAAAATGGTATTTGACGAAAATGCATTGTTCCGCCGTCATAAGATCGCTGAATTGCGTGACAATACGCAAGTAGACAGTCGCGAAGTCGCCGCCGCCGAGGCCGGTTTAAGTTATGTCGGACTGGATGGCGACATCGGTTGCATGATCAATGGCGCAGGCCTGGCGATGGCGACGATGGATATGATCAAGCTGGCAGGCGGCGAGCCTGCCAACTTCCTCGACGTCGGTGGCGGTGCATCCGCCGAGCGTACTGAAAAAGCGTTCCGTCTGGTACTCGCCGATGCCAACGTTAAAGCGATGCTGGTGAATATTTTCGCCGGTATTAACCGCTGTGACTGGATTGCAGAAGGCGTGGTGCAAGCAGTCAAGAACATCGATATGAAAATCCCGTTGGTGGTTCGTCTGTCGGGGACTAACGTCGAGGAAGGCCGCAGCATCATCAAGAACAGCGGCCTGCCCATTATCACCGCCGATACGTTAGCGGAGGCCGCAGAAAAAGTGGTTCGCGCCCGCAACGAAGTCGTCGCACAAAAAGCCTAGGAGTACAAAGTGGCCATATTAATCAACGAAAAAACAAAAATTATTGTGCAAGGCTTTACCGGAAGAATCGGCACCTTTCACGCACAGGAAATGATTGACTACGGTTCCAACGTGGTCGGCGGTGTCACGCCCGGAAAAGGCGGACAAACACACCTGGGATTGCCGGTATTCAATACGGTTAAGGAAGCGGTCAAGCAAGCTGGCGCAGAGGCCAGCATTGTCTTCGTACCACCGGCCTTCGCTGCAGATTCGATCATGGAAGCCGCCGATGCTGGAATCAAATACTGTGTCTCGATCACCGACGGTATTCCGACGCAAGACATGATGACGGTCAAGAATTTCTTGCGCCGTTTCCCGCAAGAAGAGCGCATGCTGCTGACCGGCCCGAATTGCGCCGGAACCATCAGCCCAGGCCGCGCCATGCTTGGCATCATGCCAGGCCATATTTATATCCGTGGCAATGTCGGCGTGGTTGGCCGTTCCGGCACTTTGGGATATGAAGCTGCCGACCAGATGCGTTTACTCGGTATCGGCATTTCCACCTCGGTCGGCATCGGTGGTGACCCGATTCCCGGCAGCTCGCACCGCGATATTCTGGAACGGCTGGAACAAGACCCTGAAACCAAAGTCGCGCTGATGATCGGTGAAATCGGCGGCCCGCAGGAAGTCGACGCGGGTAAATTCGCCAAGGAAAATATGACCAAGCCACTGGTGGCTTATATTGCTGGCTTGACCGCACCGGAAGGGCGGCGCATGGGACACGCCGGAGCGATCATCTCCTCCGCCGGAGAAAGCGCCGCAGAAAAAGTTGCGATACTGAAAGAACTCGGTGTCACCATCTGCCCAACGCCGTCATTGATGGGACAGACGGTGGCGGAAGTGCTGGCGAAACTGTAATAGTCATCCTCACAATAAGAAACCCGAGAGTACCATTCCTCGGGTTTTTTATTGTCTCAGCGAAAGCTCGTGTCAATAGCTTAAGAATAGTTGTATTTTTTAACGCAATATATTCGTCGTGATCGTACGATTCTGTGTACAGATAAGTTTGACCCATTGTTGCGCTGATGATCGGAGAAATCGGCGTTCCGAGGGAAGTTGCCATAGGCAATTTCACCAATAAATCATCCTTGGAATGCTTGCAAAAGCGCTTTTACAAAAGTCATAATTCTGAATGAATTCAGTGCTATGATTCAGCTTGCTCCATCAGAGAGGGTGCAAGCGGTTACGGGCGGTGTTGGCTGGAGCAGAACCAGGAACATACTGTAGCTAAAAATTAATAAACAGGCGATTTTAAGAATAATTTCTATCAAATTTTCCAAGGATAATAAAAATGACAACGATTCGAGTCGATGATGCTTTTGTCGATGAAACCAATGCAACTGCAAATTTTACTGTATGGCTGGATGTTGCTGATGCTAACCCGGTAACCGTCAATTACCGGACAGATCTGAATACCGCTACTTACGGCGGTAACCAGGATTTTGTATTTACCTCGGGAACCTTAACCTTTAATCCCGGTGAAGTATCTAAGACGGTCAGTGTTTCTATCACCAATGATGCGATCGCTGAAGCGATTGAGAATTTTGAATTGAATTTATCTTCACCCAGCGCCAATGCAACGATTGCTGACGCTTCCGCGCTTGGCACCATCATCGATAATGATGCACCTTCGGGCACGCCGGTTGTTTCAATCAGCGACTTTACGGTAGACGAAGCGACCAAGGAAGCTACATTTGTCATTGTGCTTGACCGGCCATCGAACAGTGTGGTTTCGATGAACTATGCAACACAGAATGGCACGGCATTGGCGGGTTCGGACTTTGTCGCCACGAATGGTGTGCTGAGTTTTACCCCAGGACAGACTGCAAAAACGGTCAAAGTTACTTTAACCAATGACACCGCGTTTGAATCGTCAGAAGCATTTAATCTGGTGTTGTCTGCGCTTACCAACGCCACCACGCTGGACAATGTCGGCACTGCAATTATTTTTGAGAACGATGCAGCCGCGGTGAGCAACTCGAGAATTTCTGTTGACGATATATTTGTCGATGAATCGCAGGCCTATGCGGATTTTATCGTGCGTCTGGATGCG
>RRZU010746015.1_pt1 | contig 24631 bp, 23 predicted proteins | sample 2165561 | NCBI WGS metagenome assembly RRZU01 (sample SAMN10456909, study PRJNA506462) | wastewater metagenome | isolation source: wastewater sludge | place: USA: Moscow, Idaho | reverse complement strand
TAGGTGTTCCACGTCGGGAAGGTGTTGCAGCAGACGACCAGGGCCAGGCCGCGCGGGACGACCCGGTAGTCCTTCTGCATCCGCAGCGGCGCGTCCCGGCCCGGCTTCTCCCAGACGACCGAGGCAGGCACCCGCTCCTGCTCGACGAGCGCGGCGACGACCGACTCCAGCGCCCGGTCCTGGGCGTGCGGGCCGGCGGCCTGGAAGGCCATGACGAAGGGCTGGCCGGAGGTGTGCATCACCGCATTGGCAATCTCGAACGACCGGGCGTTGATGCGGTCGACGATCTCGACGCAGACCGCCGCCCGGACCCGCGCGCCGGCGTCGCGCCAGGCGGGCAGCGCGGCCTGCGCGGCGGCGACCGCGGCGTCGACGTCCAGGTGCGGGTAGGTCGTCCCGAGCGTCGGGCCGTAGGGCGAGACCTCGGCGCCCACCCAGGTGCCGTCCCCGGGTTGGTCGGCGAGGGCGTCATACCGGTGGCCGAGGTGCGCCTCGTATGCCGCCACCCCGTCCGCGGCCGCGGTCTCGCCATACACCCGCGGTGACGGGGACTCGGGGTACTTCGAGTAGTAGCTCCGCGCGGCCAAGGCCTCGGTGGCCGCGGCCAGGGTTGCCGCGTGGCGGTCGAGGAGCTCGTGGGCGGACGGGGAGAGGGGCGCCGGTGCCGACATATGTCGATGGTAGCCACGCGACCCGCACGGGCGAGGTGACCTCGGACCCACCCACCCCGCGAGCGCGATGCGGGTGCCACGATGGGGGCCATGGACCTCACCGTCGCCGTCCTCGGAGCTGGCGCCATGGGATCGGGGATCGCCCAGGTCGCCGCGGCGGCGGGCGAGGACGTCCACCTCTATGACGAGTCTGCCGGTGCCGCCGAGGCGGGCGCCGCGCGGGTCCGCTCGGGGCTCGCCCGCGCCGGCGACCGCGGGACGCTCACCGCGGACCAGGTCGCCGCGGCGCAGACCCGCGTCCACGTCGCCGAGACCCTCGACGCGCTGCCCGCGTGCGACCTCGTCATCGAGGCGGTCGTCGAGGACCTCGCCGTGAAGCAGACCCTCTTCGCCGAGGTCGCCGGACGGCAGGGCGCGACGACGATCCTCGCGTCGAACACCTCCAGCCTCGACATCGGCGCGATCGCCAAGGCGGTGACCAGCCCGGAGCGGGTCCTCGGGCTGCACTTCTTCAACCCACCGCCGGCGATGCGGCTCGTCGAGGTCGTCCGGGGCCGCGCCACCGACCCCGCGCTGGTCGAGCGCTGCACCTCGCTCATGCGGGCCTGGGGGAAGACACCGGTCGTCTGCGCCTCGACGCCCGGCTTCATCGTCAACCGGGTCGCCCGACCGTTTTACGGCGAGGCGCAGCGGATGCTCCAGGAGGGGCTCGCCGACGCGCCGACCATCGACGCGGCGATCCGCTCCGGCGGCTTCCCCATGGGACCCTTCGAGCTCACCGACTTCATCGGCCAGGACGTCAACCTCGCCGTCGGCACCTCGGTGTGGGAACAGACCGGTCACGATCCGCGATATGCACCAACCTCCTTCCAGCAGGACCTCGTCGGGCAGGGTCGGCTCGGGCGCAAGAGCGGTCACGGCGTCTACCGGTATGACGCCGCAGGCTCCCCGGAGGGCGCGAGCGCCGACCCTGAGCAGGTGGCCGCCCTCCTGACCGGCCCACTGCGGACCAACCCATTGGCGCGCACCGTGGCGATGCTCGTCAACGAGGCCGTCGATCTTGTGGACAGTGGGACGGCGAGCGCGGGGGATGTGGATATCGCGATGGTCCTCGGCACGAGATATCCCAAGGGTCCGATCGCCTGGGGCGCCGAGATCGGGTACGACGTCATCGCCGCCCAGCTCGCGGAGCTGGCTGCGGCATACCCCGGTGGTCGCTACCGACCCAGCCCCGGGCTCACCGCGCGCTGACTGCCAAACCCGCTGACCGCACACCCCCCGACCACGACCTCAGGAGCCCCCGTGACCGACCCCGACGCCGACCTCGCCCACGTCCGGCGGATGTGGGCCGACGACCTCGCCTCAGCCACCCTCGGGATGGACGCACAGGTCGTCGAGGTCGACCACGCGGTGGTGCGGATGCCGGTGACGGCGACGATGGTCAACGGCCACGACATCTGCCACGGCGGGTATGTCTTCACCCTCGCCGACTCGGCCTTCGCGTTGGCCTGCAACTCCAGCGGGCAGACCACCGTGGCGGCCGGCGGCGATATCACCTTCATCGCGCCGGCCCGGCTCGGGGACGTCCTCATCGCCGAGGCGCGGGTGCGGGCGGCCTACGGGCGCAGCGGGCTGACCGACGTGCGGGTGACCAGGGAGGGCGACGGCGCGCTCGTCGCCGAGCTGCGTGGACGATCCCGAGCCCTCCCGGCCCGCGGCTGACCGCGGCCGTCCCACCCGCTCGCGCTGACCGACGGCGTACCTCGTCGTCAGAACCCCGCAACGCCATCGATTCCGCAGCCCGAACGCGCGTTTGGCCCAGCGATCTACGGCGACATCCGGGCCATAACGACGTTTCCCCTCACGTTCAGCCCGATTCACCCCGCCAATCGGTTACAGGTGCACTCCGATCCGGCCGAAGTCGTGGACACCGACCACTCTGATGGGGCACCCTTCCGAACGGGCCCGCTGCACAGGTGCTGCGGCGGCATCGACCCCAAGAAACGGGAAGGACACCACCTGATGAACCGCCGCTCCTCACTGGTCTTGACCAGCCTCGTCGCCGCCGGACTCGCCCTGAGTGCCTGTGGCTCGAACTCGCTGTCCACCGACAACAAGTCCACCGCGCCCGCCGGCGCGACGACGACCGCGACGGTCGACCCGGCGCTGGCCGCCAAGCTGCCGGCCAAGATCAAGGCCGCCGGGAAGATCGTCATCGGCACCGACGCGACCTACCAGCCGAACGAGTACCTCGACAATGACGGCAAGACCGTCATCGGCATGGACGTCGACCTGTTCAACGCGGTCATGGCGAAGTTCGGCGTCACGACCGAGTGGTCGCCGAGCGGCTTCGACTCGATCATCCTCGGCGTTCAGAGCGGCAAGTTCGACGTCGGCGTCTCCAGCTTCACGGTTAACCCCGACCGAGAGAAGCAGGTCAACATGGTGAGCTACTTCAAGGCCGGCACCCAGTGGGTCGTCGCCAAGGGCAACCCGAAGAAGATCGACCCCGAGAACGCCTGTGGCCTGAAGATCGCGGTCCAGAAGGCCACCGTCCAGGTCGACGACCTGAACGCCCGGAGCAAGAAGTGCACCGACGCGGGCAAGGCCGCAATCGAGCCGCTCATCGACGCCGACCAGGCCAAGGTCACCGCGATGGTCCAGTCCGGCAAGGCAGACGCCATGATGGTCGACCTCCCGCCGGCCATCGCCGCGGTCGACCTCACCGGTGGGACGGTCGAGCTGCTCGGCACACAGTACGACTCGGCCCCGTATGGCTACGCCGTGCCCAAGGACCAGACCGAGTTCGCGAACGCGATCGTTGACGCCCTCAAGGCACTGGAGAAGGACGGCACCTACAAGGCCATCCTCACGAAGTGGAAGTGCGAGGGTGGCGCCATCACCGACTTCGGTGTCAACACGGTTAGCTAAGGGATGACAACCCAGACGATGGACCGGCCGGGCGAGATCAACGCCCGGCCGGTCCGGCACCCCGGACGGTGGGTGGCCGTCGCCATCATCGCGATCGTCGCCGCGATGATGATCAGCTCCTTGGTGACGAACCCCAAGTGGGACTTCGGCTACGCCTTCCAGATCATGCAGCAGTCCTCGGTCATCAACGGGCTGTGGATGGGCACGATCCTCGGCACGGTCGGCTCGATGATCCTCGGTGTCGTGCTCGGCGTGATCCTCGCCGTCATGCGGCTGTCCGACAACTTCGTCCTGCGCGGGGTCGCCTTCGTCTACACGTGGTTCTTCCGCGCCATGCCCCGATACGTCCTGCTCGCGATCATGGCCAGCGGTGTCGGGTACCTCTACAACAAGTTCGATATCGGTGTGCCCTTTGGACAGCAGATCGCGAAGTCGCTGGGTCTGAGCAGTGACCTGACGTTCTTCCAGTTCAACTGGAACGACTACTCGAGCACGGTATGGATCGGCATTCTCGGCCTGGGTCTGTCCGAGGCGGCCTATATGGCCGAGATCGCCCGAGCCGGCATCCTCTCGGTCGACAAGGGCCAGGCGGAGGCCGCCCAGGCTCTCGGGATGTCCCCGGGGATGACGATGACCCGGATCGTCCTGCCCCAGGCCATGCGCGTCATCGTGCCGCCGACCGGCAACGAGACGATCGCCATGGTCAAGGACACCTCGCTGTTCATCGCAGCGAATGTCATCACCGAGCTCTACTACCAGTCGACGCTGTTCGGGTCGAAGGCGTTCAAGATCATGCCCGGATTCGTCGCCGCGACGCTGTGGTACCTCATCGTCTGCTCGATCCTCATGGTCGGGCAGTCCTACCTCGAGAAGTACTACGGCCGCGGCTTCGGCGCACCCACCGGAAAGAAGCGCAAGAAGGCCGAACAGAAGATCATCGCGGCGGGAGCGGACCACTGATGAGCACCCCCACCCTGCGCACCGGCGAGCCGCTCGTCCACGCAGTCAACGTCAGCAAGTCCTTCCACGACAACCACGTCCTGCGCGGCATCGACCTCGATGTCTACCCCGGCCAGGTCGTCGTCCTCCTCGGGCCGTCCGGGTCCGGCAAGACGACCTTCATCCGGTGCATCAACCAGCTCGAGACGATCGACGGCGGCCGGATCTTCGTCGACGGCGAGCTCATGGGGTATGCCGACAAGGGCGGGGTCCTGCACCGCCTCAAGGACAAGGAGATCGCCGCCCAACGCCGTGACATCGGCATGGTCTTCCAGCGGTTCAACCTCTTCCCACACAAGACGGTCCTCGAGAACGTCATGGAGGCGCCGATCAAGGTCAAGGGCGAGAACCGCAAGGTCGTCGAGGAGCGGGCCGTCGCCCTGCTCGGACGGGTGGGCCTGGCCGACAAGCCGGCGGCATACCCGGGGCAGCTCTCCGGTGGCCAGCAGCAGCGGGTGGCTATCGCGCGGGCTCGGGCGATGCAACCCAAGCTCATGCTCTTCGACGAGCCCACCTCGGCGCTGGACCCCGAGCTGGTCGGCGAGGTCCTCGCCGTCATGCGCGAGCTCGCAGCGTCTGGCATGACGATGATCGTCGTCACCCACGAGATGGGCTTCGCCAAGGAGGTCTCCGACCACGTCGTCTTCATGGACGGCGGGGTCGTCGTCGAGGAGGGCCACCCGAACGACGTCATCGGCAACCCGCAGCACGAGCGGACCAAGCTCTTCCTCCGTCGGGTGCTCGCCGAGGATGAGAGCGGGTAAGTCCCGAGTCCCGCCTGGAGCGGCGATCCCCCGCCTGCGCCGGGTGGTCCCTCTGGGGCCACCCGGCGCAGGTGTGACCTCCTGCCTGTTGCGTCGGCCCACGCAGCGGGGCAGGCTCGGTCTGACACCTCCCCTCACCGCCGAAGGACGTGCGATGACTCCGTATGTCGACCCCGCTCTGACCTGGGACCTCGACCACCTGCGGGATGTCCAGCTGCGGCGGCTCAAGGACACCCTGGCCCGTGCCTACGCGAACGTGCCGCACTACACGGCAGCCTTCGACGCGGTCGGCCTGCACCCCAACGACGTCAAGACGCTGGCCGACCTCGCCTCGGTCCCCTTCACCACCAAGGAGGACCTGCGACGCAACTACCCCTACGGGATGTTCGCGGTCCCCCGCGAGGAGGTCGTCCGGATCCACGCGTCGTCGGGCACGACGGGCAAGCCGACGGTGGTCGGCTACACCAAGGCCGACATCGAGATGTGGGCCGATGTCATGGCGCGGTCGATCAATGTCGCTGGTGGGCGGCCCGGCGATATCGTCCACGTCGCCTATGGCTACGGCCTGTTCACCGGTGGGCTGGGTGCGCACTATGGGGTCGAACGGCTCGGCTGCACGGTCATCCCCGTCTCCGGAGGTATGACGGAACGCCAGGTCCAGCTCATCACCGACTTCAAGCCGCGGATCATCATGGTGACCCCGAGCTACTTCCTCTCCATCCTCGACGAGATGGAACGCGCCGGCATCGACCCTCGAGAGTCCTCCCTCGAGATCGGGATCTTCGGCGCCGAGCCGTGGACGCAGCAGATGCGCAAGGAGATCGAGGCCCGCTGCGATATCGACGCGGTCGACATCTACGGGCTCTCCGAGGTGATCGGCCCAGGGGTCTCCCAGGAGGCCGGGACGACCAAGGACGGGCTGCACATCTGGGAGGACCATTTCTACCCCGAGGTCGTCGACCCGATCACCCTCGAGCCGGTCGCCGAGGGCGAGCAGGGTGAGCTCGTCTTCACCTCGCTGACCAAGCAGGCCCTGCCGATCATCCGCTACCGCACCCGGGATCTCACCCGGCTCCTGCCGGGGACTGCGGCGCCGTCATACCGACGGATGGAGAAGGTGACCGGCCGCACCGACGACATGATGATCATCCGCGGGGTGAACGTCTTCCCGACCCAGATCGAGGAGCACGTCCTGCGCGAGCCGGGGCTGGCGCCATACTTCCAGTGCGTCCTCACCCAGCCGGGCAAGCTCGTCGAGCTCACCGTGCTCGCGGAGACCACCGACTACATGTCGCCCGAGGCACGCGCGGAGATCGGCAAGCGGCTCCAGCACCGGATCAAGGCGACGATCGGGATCACCGCCAAGGTCGACGTCCGCGACCCGGGTGCCATCGAGCGCTCGGTGGGCAAGGCGCGCCGGATCGTCGACCAGCGCCCGAAGGGCTGACGGCTCGGTCAGCTTTCGGCCCGCCTCGGGCGTGCGGACGACATACGGTGTCCTCATGCGCGTTCTCGTCAGCGGTGGTGCGGGGTACATCGGGTCACATACGGTCGTCCAGCTCGTGGCGGCCGGGCACGACGTCGTCGTCGTCGACTCCTTCGCCAACAGCAAGCCGTCGGTCGTCGGCCGCATCGAGGCGCTGACCGGTCAGGTGCTGGCGCTGCATGCCTTCGACCTCACCGATGTCGACAAGACCGAGCGGCTGTTCGCCGACGAGCCCTTCGACGCGGTGGTCCACTTCGCCGGCTTCAAGGCGGTCGGCGAGTCGGTCGAGAAGCCGTTGGAGTACTACGAGAACAACCTCGGCACGACCTTCTCGCTGGTCCGGGCCATGCGCCGGCATGGCGTGCGCCGGCTCGTCTTCTCGTCGTCGGCGACGGTGTATGGCCCGACCCCGCCGCTGCCGATGACCGAGGACCTGCCGACCTCGGCGACCAACCCGTACGGCTGGACCAAGGTGATGCAGGAGCAGATCCTCCGCGATGTCGCCGCGGCCGACCCGACCTGGCGGGTGGCACTGCTGCGCTACTTCAACCCGGTCGGCGCCCACTCCTCCGGGACCATGGGTGAGGACCCGCAGGGGATCCCGAACAACCTCATGCCGTTCATCGCCCAGGTGGCGGTGGGTCGGCGGGAGAAACTGTCGGTCTTCGGCGACGACTACCCGACGCCGGACGGCACCTGCCTGCGCGACTACATCCACGTCGAGGACCTCGCCGCCGGGCATGTCGCCGCGCTGGCTCGGCTGGCGATCGCCGAGGAGCCCGTCTCGACGTGGAACCTCGGCACCGGTGAAGGCACCTCGGTGCTCCAGGTGCTGCACGCCTTCGAGGCCGCGGTGGGTCGGGCGCTGCCGTACGAGATCGTCGGCCGCCGCGCCGGGGACATTGCTGCGTCATACGCTGACCCGACCCTTGCCCACACCGAGCTGGGGTGGCGGGCGACGCGGACCATCGACCAGATGTGCGCGGATGCCTGGCGCTGGCAGAGCGCCAACCCCACGGGCTACCCCGACTGAGGACCCTTGGGAATCAGGCGTCGTCGGGCTCCGGCGGGGTCCAGCCGCGCGCCTTGAGCAGCGGGATGTCCTCCTCGTCGAGCAGCTCGGGGTCGATGTCGGCCGTGCACCACTTGCACTTGATGGCGTCGATCGCCACGAACTCCTTGCAGTGCGGGCACTCGCGCTGACCCTGAGCCCGGAAGTTGCCCATGCCGGCCCGCTTGATCACCTTGACGATGCCGAAGAGCACCAGCCCGAGCAGCACGAAGCTCACGAAGTCGGTGATGAAGGCGCCGTACTTGATCTCCGCGCCGTTGACCGTCAGCACCAGCGCGGTGAAGTCCGGCTTGCCGAAGATCGCGGCGACCAGCTGGAGCAGGACGTTGTTCGCCAACGACTCGACGAGGGCCGCGAAGGCCGCACCGATGATGAAGCCCAGCGCGAGGTCCAGCATGTTGCCGCCCATCGCGAAGGCCTTGAACTCTGCCCAGGATTTCCGCATGGGTCATAGGTGAACAGATGGTGACGTGATCTGACAAGGCCGGGCTATGGAGCGGGACGCGGGTGCGGAGGGTCGGGCGGGGGTGGGTGACCTCCCCTTCCCTCCCCTTCGCTCCCCTTCCCTCCAGCGAGAGATGGCAAACGGCTGGTATGCCGCCCCAGCATCCCCGTCATACCAGCCATTTCCCATCTCTCGAGGACTGGACAGACGGCACGCAAGAACCCCAGTGGCGTGCGACTCCAGAGCAGGGCGGAGGGACGGCGGCATCCCCGGCCCGAGGACTCAGCCGGCTGACGGTGGTGGCGGCGGCGGTGGGGGTGCCGGGGGAGCTCCGGCAGAAGGCGGAGGCGGGGCGGCGGGAGCTCCGGCAGGAGGCGGAGGCGGGGCGGCGGGAGCTCCGGCAGGAGGCGGAGGCGGGGCGGCAGGAGCTCCGCCAGGAGGCGGCGGGGGCGGCGGGGCACTCGGAGCACCCGCACCCCCAGGAGCCGCAGCCCCACCGACCGACCCGGACCACCCACCCGCAGCAGCCGCACCGGGCGGCGGAGGCGGCGCGGTCTGCAGGGTCAGGCTGGGCAGACCGCCGGCGGCGTCGATCGCCCGCAGGGCGGTCAGGACCCGCTCGCGCTCGTCGGCAGCGAAGGGTCGACCGGTGGCCTCGGCATACGCGAGCACTCCGAGGTCACGGAAGTAGCGGTCCGCGTCCCGCCCGGCCGCCATACCCGGTCCGGCCATACCGGCCGAGGCAAGCGCAGTGTCGGCCTTCGCGGCGAGCTCGGTGGCCGCGGCCTTCGCCTTGTCGAGGAATCCCATACCGCCATCGTGGCCCTAGACGAGATCGGGGTAAAGGGCCTCGAAGGGATCGTCCAGGCACCCGCGGCGCGACATACTTGGACGCAGCACTACCGACCCCGCGCACCAGGTGAGGACTCGACGATGGCGATCCACGGCTCCCTCTTCAGCGACTACAAGGAGAACCCGGCCTCCGACCCGTTCCTCCTGCAGAACAAGAAGCTGCTGAAGATCAACATGGCGTACGGGCAGGTGTGGGCCAAGACCGGGTCGATGGTGGCCTACCAGGGCGATGTGCGGTTCGAGAACCGCGGCGCCGGCGGGCTCAACAAGCTGCTCAAGCAGGCGGTGACCGGCGAGGGCGTCGACGTCATGTCGTGCACCGGCCAGGGCGAGCTCTTCGTCGCCGACCAGGCGCAGGAGATCCAGGTCATGTACCTGGAGAACGACATGATCTCGGTCAACGGCAAGAACGTCCTGGCCTTCTCGGGATCGATCGAGTGGGACATCCACCGGATCCAGGCCCGCGGCGGGATGATGGCCGGCGGACTCTACAACGTCTCGATGCGCGGCACGGGCTATGTCGCGGTGACCACCGACGGGGACCCGGTCGCCCTCGATGTCGCGAGCGCACCGACCTTCGCCGACGCGCAGGCGGTCGTCCTGTGGACCTCGGGTGTCTCGATGGACGTCCGCATCGACACCGGCGGCATCAAGTCGATGCTCCGCGGTGGCAGCGGTGAGATGGTCCAGATGGCCTTCGGCGGCCAGGGCTATGTCCTCGTCCAGCCCTCCGAGGGCCAGCTCTTCGGCGGCGGTCAGCAGAGCGGGTCGTCCAGCAGTGGCGGCGGCATGCTCGGCAACCTTCTCGGCGGGTAGCCTTCCCGTCATTTTCCGTATGCCGCTCCCGGATCTCCCCGAGGGCGGAATCACCCGCGGGCTCGACTGCGGTCTCAGCAGCGGTCGCCGCAGCGAGCGCAGGCGCGGACCGAGAACTCGCTCGGAGCGGTATTCCGTACGGCCGACCGTGCCGCGTGGCCGTCCCGTTCAGTGGGACGAATAGAGTAGATGTAGGTCACATTTACCTGCCCTTTACCTTCGCGCGCACCCTCGCCACGTGCATAAACGTGCACGTCAGCACGCGGATGGGCAGTCCGGCCCAGGACCTTCGTCCCAGGAAGGTCCAATACGCAGACGTATCGTGAACGCGGGGATGTGGGTCGACGGGGGGAGCCTCCCCTGCCCCGCTCCCATCCCAACCCTGCGAGACACAGCACCTGTCTGTGAGAATCAAGGACATCACGCGATGACCGCCCTGGACCTGGCTCGGTGGCAGTTCGCCATCACGACCGTCTATCACTTCCTCTTCGTCCCGATCACCATCGGCCTGACCGGACTGATCGCCGTCATGCAGACGATCTGGCACCGTACGGGCAACCCCGAGTGGCTCCGGTTGACGAAGTTCTTCGGCAAGCTCTTCATGATCAACTTCGCCCTGGGCCTGGTCACCGGCATCGTCCAGGAGTTCCAGTTCGGCATGAACTGGAGCCTCTACAGCCGGTTCGTCGGTGACATCTTCGGTGCGCCGCTGGCGTTCGAGGCACTGCTCGCCTTCTTCCTCGAGTCGACCTTCCTCGGGCTGTGGATCTTCGGGTGGGACCGCCTGCCCCGCAAGGTCCACCTCGCGACGATCTGGCTCACCCACATCGGGACGGTCTTGTCGGCATACTTCATCCTTGCCGCGAACTCGTTAATGCAGAACCCGGTGGGCTACACGTTCAACCCCAAGACGAACCGGGCAGAGCTCGACGACTTCCTCGCCGTGCTGACCAACAAGGTCCAGCTCGTTACCTTCCCGCACGTCATCACCGGTGCGTACATGACCGCGGGCGCCTTCGTCATGGGCGTCGCCCTCTACCTCATGCGCAAGCGCGCGATCGAGAGCCGCACCCACGCCGACCTGCCGATGTACCGCAACGCCGCGCGCGTGGGGGCCTGGGACGCCGTCGTCGCCGGCCTAGCCGTCGTCGTCACCGGCGACCTGCAGAGGAAGAGCATGACCGAGGTCCAGCCGATGAAGATGGCGGCGGCCGAGGCGCTCTACGAGTCCTCCAGCGGGCACGCCCCGTTCAGCCTGTTCACCATCGGCTCGCTCGACGGCAAGGAGAAGGTCTTCTCGCTCGAGGTGCCCGGCGTGCTCAGCTATCTCGCCACCGGCGACGTCGCCAAGCCGGTCGAAGGCATCAACGACCTGGAGAAGCAGCTCCAGGCCACGTACGGCAAGGACCCACTGACCGCCGCTGCGTCATACACACCGACCATCTGGCTCGCGTACTGGAACTTCCGGCTGATGATGGGAGCCGGCTTCCTCGCGATGCTCTTCGGCCTCATGGTCTTGTGGCGGACCCGCAAGGACGGCCTGCCGATGGAGAAGTACTGGAAGCTCATCGGGATCTGGACCCCGTTGCTGCCCGTCTTCGCCATGTCCTTCGGCTGGATCTTCACCGAGATCGGGCGCCAGCCGTTCCTCGTCAACGGGATGATGTCGACCGAGGCCGGGGTCTCGACGTCGGTGGGTGCGTGGAGCGTGGCGCTGACCATGATCCTGTTCACTCTGCTCTACGGAGCGCTTGCGGTGGCCGAGATCAAGCTCACCCTCAGGTACGCCCAGCGTGGCGCCGTCCCCGTCGCCGAGCCGGTGGATCCGTCGACTCGCGACGCCGACGCCCCTCTCCTGTTCGCCTACTGAGTCAAGGACTCTCGTCATCATGAGCAATCTGTCAGCCCTGCAAGTCGTCTGGTTCGCCCTCATCGCCGTCCTGTGGATCGGCTATCTCACCCTCGAAGGCTTCGACTTCGGCGTCGGCATGCTCCTGCCGATCCTTGGCAAGGGGCGCACCCCGGAGGAGTCGAACCGGCGTCGGCGCGTCCTCATCAACACCATCGGCCCGGTCTGGGACGGCAACGAGGTCTGGGTGCTCACCGCGGGTGGCGCCACCTTCGCGGCCTTCCCACAGTGGTACGCCACGCTTTTCTCCGGCTACTACCTCGCCCTCGCGCTCATCCTCGTCGCGCTGATCCTGCGCGGCATGGGGTTGGACTACCGGGGCAAGGGGGACACCGCGCTGTGGCGGCAGCGGTGGGACTGGTGCATCACCGGCGGGTCGTATGCCGCCGCCCTGCTCTGGGGCGTCGGCCTGACGAATATCGTCTGGGGCAGCCCGGTCAAGGTTGACCCCGAGGTCACCGGGAACTACATCTTCGACGGCACCTTGTTCAGCCTGCTGGGACCGGTCCCGCTGCTCGGCGGGCTCACCTTCGTCGCCCTCTTCCTCACCCACGGGGCGATCTTCGTCGCGCTGAAGACCGACGGTGACATCCGGCACGAGGCGCGCGCCCTCTCGGTCAAGACCGGTGTGGTCGCGGCCGGGCTCGCGGTTGTCCTGCTCCTCCTGGTCAACACCAAGCACTCCTCGACCATCGGTTGGGCCGGTGCGGTGCTCGCCGCGGTCTGCCTGCTCGCCGGGCTGTTCGCGGCGCTCAAGGGCCGCGAGGGCTGGGCCTTCGTCGGCACCTTCGCGACGATCGCCTTCGCCGTGGTGTCCTACTTCGGCGCGTTGTTCCCCAACGCGATGCCGTCGTCGCTCGGGTCGGTCAACGACCTCACCCTGCTCGCGGCGTCGAGCACCCCGAAGACGCTGACGATCATGACCTGGGCCGCCGTGGTGTTCACCCCGGTCGTCCTGGTCTACACCGCGTGGACGTACTGGGTGTTCCGGAAGCGGATCGCCGTCCACCACATCCCCGACGAGCAGCACGTCACTGCAACGGTTCGGGGCTGATCACAGCGGACCGGTCCGCCCGCGTCGTCGGGAGGGGCGGACGGACCGGTCGTCAGACCGCTGAGGCTCGGGTAGCGGGGAGGCTCTCGAGCCTCAGCGCCTGTGGATAACCCCCCTCCTCCGACAAAGACACACCTTTAGAACGCTTCTAAAGGTGTGTCTTTGTTGGGAGGGGGAGGTTATCCACAGGGGGGGAACAGACAACATGAGGAACGTAGGCTGAGTCGGTGCGACCGTTCGACCCACGACTGCTCCGGGCAGTCCCCGAGTCCCGCCGCGGAGTGGGCGCCCTGGCGGCTCTCGGGGTCATCGCCGGGAGCCTGGCGATCGCCCAGGCCTTCACCGTCACCTCCCTCGTCGTCGCCGTGGTCGGCGGTATGCCGGTCCGCCCCTCCCTCCTCGCCGTCGTCGCGGTCTTGACCGGCCGAGCCCTGGTGAGCGCCACGACCGAGTGGGTCGCGGCACGCGCCGGCGCCCGGGTCTCGACGGCGCTGCGGGAGCGGCTCCTCGCCAGCTGGCTGACCCGCCCGGCCGACGCCCGCCCCGCGCAGGCGCAGGCCCTCACCCTCGCGACCACCGGGGCCACGACCGTCGAACCGTATGTCGCCCGCTATCTGCCCGCCCTCGTGGCCGGCGTGGTGCTGCCGGTCCTCGCCGTCGGGACCTTGCTGCTCGTCGACTGGGTCAGTGCGCTGGTCGTCGTGGTGACCGTGCCGCTGCTCCCCTTGTTCGCCGCGCTGATCGGGAAGGCCACTGAGGACGCGACCGCCCGCCGGTGGAAAACCTCGGCGTCCCTGGCGGGTCACTTCCTCGACGTCGTGCGGGGTCTGCCCACCCTGGTCGGTTATGGCAGGGCGCAGCGGCAGGCGCGAACGATCGGCGAGGTCAGCCAGCGACACCGTCGCGCCACCGTGGAGACGCTGCGCATCGCCTTCCTCTCCTCTGCCGCACTCGAGCTCCTGGCAACCCTGTCCGTTGCCGTCGTCGCCGTGAGCGTGGGCATTCGGCTCGCCAACGGCTCGATGGCCCTGCATACCGGACTGCTGGCCATCCTCATCTCCCCCGAGGCCTACTGGCCGATCCGCCGCGTCGGCGCCGAGTTCCACAACGCCGCCGACGGGGCCGCTGCGGCGGACCAGATCCTCGCCGAGCTGGACCCAGCGCCGGGACCAGTGCCCGCATCACCCACGGTCCGCGAGACGCCCCGCGCCACGTCGACCACCCCGCATCGAGTCCGGGTCGAGCACCTTGGCTACACCTACCCCGGCGCGGAGCGCCCCACCCTCGAGGACCTGACCGAGGACTTCCCGCAGGGCCTCACCGTGATCACCGGCCCCTCCGGCGCGGGGAAGTCCACCCTCCTGGAGATCCTCGCCGGGCTTAGACACCCCACGTCCGGCACCGTCACCGCCCCGCATGCCCACCTCGTCACCCAGACTCCCTTCCTCACCGCAGGGACGGTCCGCGAGAACCTCACCCTCGGCGCAAGCCAGCCCACCGACGCCGAGCTCGATGCCGCGCTCGACGCCGCGCTCGACGCCGTCGACTTACGAGCGGTCGTCAATGCACTCCCCGACAAGCTCGACACCCAGCTCGGGGACGCCGGCTTCGGCCTCTCGGCGGGGCAGCGCGCCCGGCTGGCCCTCGCCCGCGCGCTCCTCGCGCCCGCCCCGATGCTCCTCCTCGACGAACCAACCGCCCACCTCGACGAGGACTCCGTCGCGCGGGTCCACGCCCTCATCACCACGCTTGCGCAGGACCGGGTGGTCGTCGCGGTCAGCCATCGCGCCGAGCTCGTCGCCCTGGCGGAGCACGTCGTCACCGTCCATCCCGCGCCGGCGAAGGCAACCAGATGAGTCTCATCCGCGACCTGTCGACCCCGGCCCTGGTGCGCTCCGGACTCATCGGCGGGCTGGCGACGACATCAGGTGTGGCGCTGACGGCGACCTCGGGCTGGCTCATCGTCCAGGCCAGCACCATGCCGGCCATCCTCACGTTGCTTGTTGCCATCGTCTGCGTCCGCACCTTCGGCATCGCCCGCCCCGTGCTGCGGTATGTCGAACGGGTCCGCTCCCATGACGCCGCCCTCGCCTCGCTCGCCGAGCGTCGGGTCCGCATGTATGACGCCCTCGTCCCGCTCACCCCGGCGCGGCTCGGGCGGCGCAGCCGCTCCGACGTCCTCACCTCGGCGGTCCGCGACCTCGACGATGTTGTCGACGCCCAGGTGCGGGTCGTCGTCCCGCTCATCGCGGCCCTGACGGCAGCAGGGGTCGCCATCGTCGCCACCGCCGTCCTGCTCCCCGCGGCCGGCCTGGTCGTCGCCGGGGTTGTCGCGTCGATGGTGGTGTCTGCCGCGCTGGCGCTGCGGGCCGAGTCGTCCAGCCAGGTCGCCGGGCTGGAGGCCCGGGCCGCCGCCTCCCGGGTTGGAGCCCTGGTCACCTCGAACGCCACCGACCTCCAGGCGATCGGCGCCGAGGCCGACGCCCTGCGCTGGCTCGCCGCAGCTCACTCCCAGGTGCGCCGGACCGCAGGCACCGCCGCCCTGATCCGCGGGCTGGGGCTGGCCTGGCAGCAGCTCACCACGGCTGCAAGTACTGCCGGTATGGCGCTCGTCGTCGCGCCCGCCGTCGGCACCACGGTCAGCGGACCGGTGGCCGCGCTGCTCATCCTCACTCCGCTGGCTCTCGCCGACGCGACGACGACGATCCCGGACGCGATCGGGGCCTGGGCGCGGGCCCGTGCCGCAGACGGTCGGCTCAGCGAGCTGCTCTCCCAGGAGCCCGCGGTCAAGGACGCCACCGGAGCCACCAGCCGAGACGACGGCGAGGCAACCGACGTCGGCGGCCCCCCAGCCAGCCTCGGCGGCTCGGTCCGGGTCGACCAGCTCGTCACCCGGTGGCACCCGAGCCGACCCGCCCTGCCCGCCGTCACCTTCGACCTTGCCGCCGGTCAGCACCTGGCCATCACCGGGGCCAATGGCTCGGGTAAGTCCACCCTGCTCGCGGCCTTGGGGCGGCATATCGATCCGGAGGACGGCACGTACCTGCTCGGCGGAACGGACGTCCTCGATATGCCGCTGGTCACCGCCCGAGGGGCGATCGCACTGGTCGACGACGAGCCGCACCTATTCTCCAGCACGCTTCGAGAGAACCTGCGGCTCGCCACGCCTGCCGCCACCGACGAGGAGATCGAGGCCGCGCTGGCGGATGCCGGCCTGCAGGTCTGGCTGGCGGGGCTGCCGGAACGGCTCGACACCTGGCTCGGCTCGGGTGGCCGGGGCGTCTCGGGCGGCGAGCGCGCGCGGATTGCGCTGGCCCGGGCGCTGCTCTCCGGGCGTCCGCTACTCCTGCTCGACGAGCCCGTCGCTCACCTCGATCATGCGACCGCGGTCGCCGTCATCGCGGACCTCACCCGCACGAGCACCGATCGAACGGTGGTCATGGTGAGCCATCGCAGCGACGGTCTCGACGGCTTCGACCGGGTCGTCGACATGACCGAGCTGCAGGAGCCCACGCCGCCGGGGTGATGCGTCATACCTGAGCTTGGTGCGTCCCTCGACTGTCGCCCCAGCCGGAAACGCGCGAAGATCGAAGCACCGACCACGGAGGTGCCGCATGTCCCAGCCCACCGACCACAGCGCCCCGCTGGACGAGCTACGGCGCCGTCGCGCCGAGCTCCGGCAGTCCATGGGGCTCGTCGAGTTCACTATCGCCGCGCCGATCCGGGAGGATCCGTCCCGCTGGCTGGACGCTGTCACGCGGGCGTGGCAGGAGCTCGAGGAGGACTTCACCGACCACATCGAGGTGACCGAGGGACCCAAGGGCCTCTACCGGGACCTTGAGACCACGGCCCCCCGGGTCAGTCGACGGGTCAACCGGCTGATCGCCGAACACCAGGGGCTGCAGGACCAGTTCGCCGAGATCCGCGGCGTGATCGACGCTGGAGTCACCGACGCCTCCGGCGCCACTCGGCTGCGTGAGCTGGCCACGCACCTGCTCGCGACGCTGGCCAAGCACCGTCAGCGCGGGTCCGACCTCGTCTGGGAGGTCTACGCCTTCGACGTCGGCGGCGAGAACTGATCTCGGCGCCGCTTGCCGACCCGACCTGACCGTCGCGATACGCCCATGGCGCGGTTCGCCGTGACCTTCGTCTGCAGTGGCAACACCTGCCGGTCCCCCATGGCCGAGGTGGTCCTGGCGGCACTACTTACCCGCTCCAGGCTCGCCGAGCATGTCGTCGTCAATAGCTATGGCACCGGAGACTGGCACGTCGGCGAGCTGGCCGACCCCAGGACCGTCGCGGCGCTGGCCGAACACGGGCTCGACGCGACCACGCATCGCGCTCGCGTCGTCCCGCCCGACCTGCTGGGCCGCTCGGACCTCATCCTTTGCGCCGAAGCCCGGCACCAGCGCAGAGTTCAACGCCTCGGGGTAGCGCGGCCCGGCCAGGTGCGTCTGATCCGCGAGTTCGATCCGGGCGCGGTGGCCGCTGGTTGCCTCGACCTCGCCGACCCCTACCACGGGACACTCGAGGACTACCGCCGCTGCTATGACGACGTCGCCGCCGCCTGCGCCGGGCTCCTGGCGGAACTGCCAGCGGTGCTCGGAGGCCTTTCGGCGGGGGACGTTGCAAACCTCCCATAATGCGCTTCAGTGCGTCTTGTTATGGATATATCGTCGTTTTGAAAGGGCCCGCTGCTATGTTCGACGTGTGGCGCGCCCGTCCTCGTACGACGAACAGCTGCGCATCCGGCTGGTCGCGGTGACCGCGGACACGATCGCACGATCGGGCACCGACGCCGTATCGCTGCGGCGGCTCGCTGCGGCCGCGGGCACCTCGACGAACGCCATCTACGCCCTCTTCGGCAGTAAGCCTGGACTCGTCGCAGCTGTCGTCGACGAGGGCCGGCGCAGCTTCGGCGCGGCACAGGCCGCCGCCCTCGACCCCTCCCGAGACTCCCGGGAGGACGCGATAGCCCTCGGTCACGCCTACCGCGACTGGGCCCTGGACCACCCCGACCTCTACACCGTGATGTTCGGCTGTCGGACGGTCCTCAACGACCGCACCGCCCCGGACGCCGACCCGGTGCCGAGCATCGCCCCGCTGGTCTCTGCCGTCGAGCGGCTCGTCGCCGATGGCGTCGTCCGAGGGGACACCGTCCTCGAAGTGGCCTGGACGATCTGGTCGGTGGCCCACGGGATGGTGAGCCTGGAGATCGCCGAGGGTGTGCCGAGGCGGGCTGGACGCCGCGACGTCTACGACCGGGCACTTCGGGTCATGCTCGACGGCTGGTCCGCCCAGCCGGCCCGCGCCTAACAGGGGCCCGGGTCTGGGAGGATGACCGGCATGGGCACTCTCGCCGATGCCAACCCCCCGATCCCGCTCGGGGCACTCGACGGGCGGTACCGCCGCGCCGTCGCCCCCCTGGTCGACCACCTCAGCGAGGCCGCGCTCAACCGCTCACGGGTCCACGTCGAGGTGGAGTGGCTCATCCACCTCACGACACAGGGCACCGTCCCCGGCGTGCGCGCCCTCACCGCCGACGAGATCGCCGCGCTGCGCCGGGTCGTCGCGGACTTCGGCCCGGCGGATGTTGCCGAGCTCGCGGCGATCGAGCGCGAGACCGTCCACGACGTCAAGGCGGTCGAGTACTACCTCAAGCGCCGCCTCGCCCGGATCTGCCCCGAACCGGCCGACGCCGGCCTCGCCGAGATGGTCCACTTCGCGTGCACCTCCGAGGATGTCAACAACCTCTCGTATGCCGTCATGGTCCGCGGCGCGGTGCGCGACGTCTGGCTGCCCGCCGCGACGGCCCTGACCGACCAGATCGCCGGGCTGGCCAAGTCGCTGGGCGACATCCCCATGCTGGCGCGAACCCACGGGCAGCCCGCGACGCCGACCACCCTCGGCAAGGAGCTGGCGGTGCTGGCCTGGCGGCTGCGTCGGCAGCTCGACAAGGTGGCGGGGGCGGCATACCTCGGCAAGCTCAACGGCGCGACCGGCACCTACGGCGCGCACCTTGCCGCGGTGCCGGGGGCGGACTGGCAGGAGGTCTCGCGGACCTTCGTCGAGCACCTCGGGCTGACGTGGAACCCGCTGACCACCCAGATCGAGAGCCACGACTGGCAGGCCGAGCTGTATGCCGACCTGGCGCGCTTCAACCGGGTGCTGCACAACCTCTGCACCGACGTGTGGACGTATATCTCGCTCGGCTACTTCGCCCAGGTCCGCGGTCAGGGCTCGGTCGGGTCGAGCACGATGCCGCACAAGGTCAACCCGATCCGGTTCGAGAACGCCGAGGCCAACCTCGAGCTGTCGTGCGCGCTGCTCGACGTCCTCGGCTCGACGCTGGTCACCTCGCGGCTGCAACGCGATCTCACCGACTCCTCGATGCAGCGCAATATCGGTGCGGCCTTCGGGCACGCCATGGTCGCCCTCGACAATGTCAGCCGTGGACTCGCCGGCCTCGACGCCGTCCCGGAGGCGATGGCCGCGGACCTCGACGCGAACTGGGAGGTCCTCGGCGAGGCGGTCCAGTCCGCGATGCGGGCGCTGGCGGCTGCCGGGGTCCCCGGCATGGATGCCCCGTACGAGCGGCTCAAAGAGCTCACCCGAGGACGCCGGATCACCGGCGCGGACCTGCGCGAGTTCGTCCGCGGGCTAGCACTGCCCGCCGACGTGGAGTCCCGGCTGCTCGCCCTCACCCCGGCGACATATGTCGGTCTCGCGCCCTCGCTAGTGGCTCACCTCGACCGGTAGGCGTCGGCGGATCACGCCCCCGGCCTTGCCCGCCTCAGGCGTGTCAGTAGGACGGCAGGACGAACCACGTCGCCCGCGCGTAGGCGACCGGCTCGTTGCCGGCGTCGAGCAGCACCGACTCGGTGAAGACCTTCTTGCCGGAGACCCCGGTCCGACGGCTCACGGCGACATAGGCCGCTCCGTCGATGACCGGCTGGACTGACCGCAAGGCGATCTCGCCGGTGAGCAGCCCCGCGGGCGGGGTGGAGACCTCGATGACCGGGCCGACCTGGGTGCAGTCCAGGACCGCCCACGGCGCCCACACCGGCACCGCGGCGTCGAAGCGGGCGGTCCAGGCGGCGGCATTGAGGCCGGCGTCCGGGACCGGTCCGGGCGAGAGGCGCCAGCCGTCGGTGCGGGCGGTCCCGCAGCCGAAGCAGGTCGGGAAGGGGTTGAAGGCGTCCCGGTCGCGCCACCACGCGGCGGCTGCCGCCTCCACGTCTGAGCTGCTGAGCACCGGGAAGGCCTCGACGACCAGCGGCTCCGACAACGGGCGGGCGACCGCGACCGCGGTGTCCCCGGCATACGCCGTGACCGACCCGTCGTCGCCGGTGACCGCCGCCATGGCGGTGGCGAGCGGGACCGGCGACTGGAGCCGGACGACCACGCCGTTCGCCCGCTCCGCGACGAAGGAGGAAAGCAGGCCGGCGGAGATCCCGCCGTGCCCGGAGGCCGGCGGTCCGTTGTGGGCGGCATCCACGGAGAACATGGTCCGAGCCTAGGGTCTCGACGCCCCGTCCGCCCCTCCTCCCTGTCGTGGGATACCCATGGGGGGTATCATGGGGTCATGAGCGGCTACCAGGAGTCCACCGCGGCCTACCTGACCCGGCTGCGCCGGATCGAAGGCCAGGTTCGCGGCATCCAACGCATGGTCGCCGAGGACGTCTACTGCATCGACGTCCTCACCCAGATCAGCGCGGTGACCAAGGCGCTGCACGCCGTCGGTCTCGGCCTGCTCGAGGACCACCTCGCCCACTGCGTGGTCGGCGCGGCTCGCGAGTCGGACGAGGCTGCCGCGGCCAAGGTCACCGAGGCCTCCGCCGCGATCGCCCGGCTGCTGCACAGCTGACCGGCATACCGGGAGCACGACCGAGAACTTCGCCACGAGCACGACCCCCCGACAGAGCCGAAGGAGAGCACATGACGACCACGACCATCACGGTGACCGGGATGACCTGCGGGCACTGCACCGCCGCCGTGACCAAGGAGCTGCTCACCGTCCCCGGGGTGACCGATGTCGCGATCGACCTCGTCGCCGGTGGTGACTCGCCGGTGACCGTCACCAGCGACGGCGCCCTCGACACGGCGGCGGTCGTCGCGGCCGTCGACGAGGCCGGCTACGCCGCGTCGGTCCCGGGAGCCTGACCACCATGACGACCGCCCCACCCGAGGTCGGGCCGGCGCCCGCCCCGACGCCCGGCCAGGAGGTCGACCTGGCCATCACCGGCATGACCTGCGCGTCGTGCTCGGCCCGGGTGGAGCGGATGCTCAACCGGCTCGACGGGGTGGCCGCCACGGTCAACCTCGCCACCGAGCAAGCCCACGTCCGGTTCGCTGCGCCGCTCACCGTCGGTGACCTCGTCACCACCGTCGAGAAGACCGGGTATGGCGCCTCCGTCATCGAGCCCGAGCCTTCCGAGGCGGGAGGCGTCCGCGCGACGCGGCCGACCGACGAGCGCGGGCTGCGGCCCCGGCTGCTCGTCGCCGCGGTCCTCACCGTGCCGCTGGTCGTCATCGCGATGGGCGTCGAGCACTGGACGGCCGGGCGGTGGCTCCAGCTGGTCCTCGCGACCCCCGTGGCGCTGTGGTGCGCGTGGCCGTTCCACCGCGCCGCCGCGGTCACCGCCCGGCATGGCGCCTCGACGATGGACACGCTGGTGTCGATCGGGGTTCTTGCGGCATACGGGTGGTCGCTGGTGGCGCTCGTCGCCGGAGGGGAGCACGGCCACCTGTACTTCGAGACCGCCGCGGTCGTCACGACCTTCCTGCTCCTCGGGCGGGTACTCGAGGCCCGCGCGAAGGCCTCCGGGCGCGATGCCCTCGAGTCGCTGGCGGACCTGCGGCCGCAGACGGCGACGCTGCTGCGGCCCGATCTCGCCGGCGGTCCAGGGGTCGAGACGGTCGTCCCGGCCGCCGCGCTGCGGGTCGGTGACCGTTTCGTCGTCCGACCCGGCGAGCGGGTCGCCACCGACGGGGTCGTCGTCGACGGGGCGAGTGCCCTCGACCGGTCGATGGTGACCGGCGAGTCGGTGCCCGTCGACGTCGGGGTCGGCGACCAGGTCACCGGCGGCACGGTCAACGCCCATGGCCGGCTCGTCGTCCGGGCCACCTCGGTCGGCGCGCAGACCGTCCTCGCCCAGCTCACCGCGCTCGTCGAGGCCGCCCAGACCGGGAAGGCCCCGATCCAACGCCTGGCGGACCGGGTCAGCGCGGTCTTCGTCCCCGTCGTCCTTCTCCTCGCCGCCGCGACCTTCGTCGGCTGGCTGGTCACCGGTCACGACGTCGCGACCGCGCTCAAGGTCGCCATCACCGTCCTCGTCATCGCCTGCCCATGCGCCCTCGGCCTCGCCACGCCGACGGCCCTGCTCGCCGGAACCGGCCGCGGCGCGCGGATGGGCGTGCTCATCAAGGGCCCACAGGTCCTCGAGAACACCCGCCGGGTCGACACCGTCGTCCTCGACAAGACCGGCACCGTCACCGCCGGCGACCTCGCCGTCGCCGCGGTGGTGACGGCCGGTCGGCGCGACGGCTCGGCCGCCCTGCGCGCCGCCGCGGCGGTCGAGGCCGGCAGCGAGCACCCGATCGCCCGGGCCATCGTCGCCGCCGCTGCGCGCGAGGGTGTCGACGTCCCCGCGGCCACCGACTTCCTCGCACTGCCGGGCAACGGGGCCCGCGCGACGATCAAGGGCACCGAGGTCACCGTGGGCCGGGCCGACCTCTTCGACACCATCCCCACCGAGCTGACCCGGTTGCGCGCGCGCGAGGGCAGCACCGTCTATGTCGGCTGGGACGCCACCGCCCGGGCCGCCTTCACGGTGACCGACACCGTCCGCCCGACGTCGAGCGCCGCGATCGAGCGGCTGGCCTCGCTGGGCCTGACGGCATACCTCCTCACCGGCGACGAGGAACGCACGGCGCACGCCGTCGCGGACCGGGTCGGCATACCGAGAGAGCGGGTGTATGCCGGGGTACGCCCGGACGGCAAGCACGCGGTCGTCACCGCTTTACAGCAGGCGGGCCGGACCGTGGCCTTCGTCGGGGACGGCGTCAACGACGCGCCCGCGCTGGCGGCGGCGGACCTGGGAATCGCCATGGGCTCGGGCACGGCGGTCGCGGCCGACTCGGCCGACATCGTCCTCATGCGGGCCGACCTCGGGGCGGCCGCCGACGCGGTCGCGCTGTCCCGCAAGACGCTGCGGGTCATCAAGCAGAACCTGGCGTGGGCCTTCGGCTACAACCTGCTCGCTCTTCCGGTGGCCATGCTCGGCCTGCTCAACCCGATGATTGCCGGGGCGGCGATGGCGTTCTCGTCGGTCTTCGTCGTGACCAACAGCCTGCGGCTGCGGACGATGCCGCTGAGCGACGGCGCCTGACCGGACCCCGTGGCGGCGTCAGACCGGCGTCAGATCGTGACCGGTCCGGTCGGGGTGGTGAAGGTGCACGACAGCAGGCCGGGCGTGCCGTGCGGGGCGACGAAGTCGAAGGTCAGCGTGCTCGGGGTGTAGTCCGGGCCGACACCGCACCAGGCCCGGACCCGGTCGGGGTCACCGGCGATCTGGAGGCAGCACAGCTCGACGTCGCTGGCACCCGAGCGTGAGGGGTGATGCTCGTCGTCGGTCTCCCACTGGATGAAGAAGGGCAGCTGCGGGTCCGCCTGCAGGCCCTTGACGCCCACCTGACGCCACTTGAGCTCGAAGCCGTCCGGGCGATGCCGGTTCCCTTCGGCGGAGGGCACGCCCAGGCGCTGCTCCACTGTGGTGATGTCGTCGACCCGGAGGACGAAGCCGATCCAGCCACCACCGGCCTCGGACCGGGAACGGACGACCTGGCCGAAGGAGCACTTGTCTGCGGCCGGGTGGTCGAGCGCCTCGATGACCTCGACATACCGGCTTCGCGCCAGCGGAATGATGAGGTTCTTGGTCCCGAACCGCGGGTGGACCCCGCCGTTCACATAGGGCACACCGAGCTGCTTCGCCAGCCGCTCTGCTGTCGGGACGAGACCGTCATGCTCGGCCGCGTACGAGACATGGTCCACGCGCATGAACTCATGGTGGCACACGTTCAGGTGTGCTCTTGACCACCCTCCAGGCGCTGGCGGACCGCCTCGTACAACACCACCGCGGCCGAGACCGAGACGTTCAAGGAGTCGGCGCGCCCCGCCATGGGGAGCCGGACCACGTGGTCGGCCGCGTCGAGGACCGCCCGGGTCAGCCCGTGCTTCTCCGAGCCCACGGCCACCGCGACCGGGCTGGTGAGGTCCACCTGGCTGTAGAGCAGGTCGGTGTCGGGGGTGGTCGCGACGAGGGTGATCCCGGTCTGCGCGACCCACTCGAGGACCTCGGCGGTCGAGGCCGCCGCACACGGCAGGGCGAAGACCGTCCCCTTGCTGGCCCGGACGACATTGGGGTTGCCCCAGTCGGTCACCGGGTCGGCGGCGACGACGAGGTCGACCCCGGCCGCGTCCGCGGTGCGCAGCATGGCACCGAGGTTGCCGGGCTTCTCGACACCCTCGGCGACGAGGACCGGCGGGGGGCGCGAGGACTGGACGAGGGCCGACCCGGACCCGGGGGGGGGGACGACGGCGAGGGTGCCGTCGGGGCCGTCGCGGTAGGCG
>RRZU011133284.1_pt1 | contig 24656 bp, 24 predicted proteins | sample 2165561 | NCBI WGS metagenome assembly RRZU01 (sample SAMN10456909, study PRJNA506462) | wastewater metagenome | isolation source: wastewater sludge | place: USA: Moscow, Idaho | reverse complement strand
TACTGCTTATCTGCTTAAGTGGACTAATTCTTCAGAATTCGCCAAAAGTGTTGCTAGGGATGGATTCTCGCGTTTCTTCGGCCAGTGATTCGGGTTCATGGAGCGGGGCGTCGATGCCGCCGATGAGGTCGTTCAGCGGGTGTGGATCGGTGTTGACGGCTTGCTGGAGCAGTCGGTAAAACAGCATTCCGCGAGCGTTTGACCTGCGCCGATTGAACCGGAAGGTGAATTCGTCGAGGTAGTACGGCAGGTGCTCACGCTCTACGCGGTAATGGTGGGTGCCGGCATTCCAGCGTTTGAGCAGTGAAGCGACCCGATGCGGGCCGGGCAGGGTCACGTGGCCCGGTTCAGGGGCGCTGTAGCCAGAGATGTACTCGTGTTGGTAGCCCTCGTTGGCCAGCGCGCGGAACATTCGGGCGCCGTCGGTGCGGATCAGCGAGCCCGGTTCGGCACTATTGCGGGCGAAATCCACGAGCTGTTTGGAACCGGGCGCGTCCGCGACGGCCAACCGCACTCGCCCAAGCCGCAACTTTCGATTCACCTCTGTCCCAATGTTTTCCACGGCAATCATCACCGGGACCTTGGAGGTGGAAGCGCCCAGTCTGCCGGTTGCACGACCACCGATGAACGACTCGTCAACCTCCACGACGCCGCGGAGCTGGTCGCGATCCGAACGCACCATGGCCCGGCGCAGTTTGTGCAACCACGCCCAAGCGGTCTCATAGGAACCCAGCCCGAGCATGTCGTGCAGGTTCTGCGCCGAGGCCCCGTTCTTCTGCGAGGTGACCAACCAGATAGCGGCAAACCACGTGGTCAGCGGCGTGCGAGTGCGGTGAAAGATCGTCCCGGCGGTCACCGACGTCTTGCGCCCGCACGCCACGCATTTCCAATGCTGCGTCGAGGTCTGCCACGCCCGATCACCGCCACACACAGGGCAGCAAAAGCCCCCTGGCCAGCGCAGATTCGCCAGGTAATTCAGGCACTCCGCATCATCAGGAAACCACGCCCGAAATTCCTGGAACGTCCGCGGATAGTCAACTCCACCGACCGGCCCACCATCCGCGATACCCACGCTGACCAGCATAGGTCCACTTAAGCAGATAAGCAGTACAAACTTTCGAACATGCTATCGACGGTACACCTACGCGCCGACAACAATGTTCAGCGCAGCCAGGACCCCAGTCGGTCCAGCGCAGAGGTGATATCGGACGTCGGCCCGGCGAACGACAACCGCACGAACGAGCCCCCGTGGACGGGGTCGAAATCGATCCCGGGCGCGATGGCCAGCCCGGTGTCGGCCAGCAGCTTCTCGCAGAACGACAAGGAGTCGCCGGTGAACTCGGAGACGTCGGCGTACACGTAGAACGCGCCGTCGGTCGGCGCCAGCCGGTCGATCCCGATATCACGCAACCCGCTCAGCAGCAGTTCCCGGTTGGCGCCGTAGTGCCGCAGGTGGCCGTCGGCCTCGGCGATCGACTCGGGGGTGAACGCGGCCACCGCGGCGAACTGTGCAAGCACCGGCGGCGCGATGGTGCAGCCGCCCGTCAGGGAGTCGATGGTGCGCTGCAGCGCCTTGGGCCCCAACAACCAGCCCAGCCGCCAGCCCGTCATCGCGAAATACTTCGAGAAGCTGTTGACCACCACGGCGTCGCGCGAGGTGCTCCAGGCGCAACTCGTCTGTGGCGCACCGGGATACACCAGACCGTGGTAGACCTCGTCACTGATCAGCCGGACGCCCGAATCGGCGCACCACGACGCGATCGCCGCCAGTCCCGCGGGCGCGATCACGGTACCGGTCGGGTCGGCGGGGCTGGCGACGATCCCCCCGTCCAGCGGGCCGGCCGCGGCCAGCATCTCGGCGGTGGGCTGGTACCGGGTATCCGGGCCGCACGGCAGCTCGACCACCGTGGAGCCGAGCGCCGACAGGATATTGCGGTAGCAGGGGTAGCCCGGGCTGGCGATGGCCACCCGGTCGCCGGCGTCGAAACAGGCCAGGAACGCCAACAAGAATCCGCCCGACGAACCGGTGGTCAGCACCACGTCGTCGACCTCGACCGCGAGGCCGTGGCGCTGGGCGTAGGACTGCGCTATCGCGGCGCGCAGCTCCGGGATGCCGAGCGCGACGGTGTAACCCAGCTGATTGGCCGTCAGCGCGTCGATGGCCGCCGCCCGCACGGGTTCGGGGGCACCGACACTGGGCTGGCCGGCGGACAGATTGACCAAATCGCCGTGGGTGCGTTGACGCTCGGCGGCGGCGAGCCACACGTCCATGACGTAGAACGGCGGGATGCCGGCCCGCAGTGCGGTCTTCACCAGGCCAAGGCTAATTCAGTGCGGCCGACTCGAGGCGGCGCAGGTACTCGATCGGCTGACCGAACAGCTGGGCGCTGCCGTGTGCGCGTTTGAAATAGAGCTGGATGTCGTGTTCGGCGGTGATCGCGATGCCGCCGTGCAGCTGGATGGCCTCGCCGGCGATGTCGCGGAAAGCCTCGATCGCGGTGACGTGCGCCAGCGCGGCCGATATCGGCGACGGATCCTGGAGTGCCTCGTCCACGACGGCGGCGGCGGTCTGGACCTTGACGTACATGTCGGCCATCCGGTGCTTGAGGGCCTGGAAACTGCCGATCGGCCGACCGAACTGTACCCGCTCCTTGGCATATTCGACGGTCAGCTCGAGACAGCGGGTGGCGGCGCCGACCGCCTCGGCGGCCAGCAATAGCGCGGCCATGTCGGCCAGGCCGGGGTCGGTGCCCAGCGGTTCGGTCTGCGTGCCGGTGAGCGCGGCCAGCCGCCGCGTCGGGTCCATCGCGACCGCCGGGGTCACGGTCGGTTCGGTCCAGCGGGTCAGTCGGCCGTCGGCGGCCGCGATCACGACGTCGGCGTCGGCACCGTTGACGACGAAGCCGGCGTCGAACACCACCGTGCCGATCGACTCGCCGGCGGCCAGCGCCTCGAGCGTGTCGGTGTCGGGTTCGACGCCGTCCTGGGGTGCCAGCAGAGCGAGTTCGGCCAGCGTGGTGCCGAGCAGCGGGGTGGGCACCAGGGCGCGACCCAGTTCGCCGATGACGGCCGCGGCGTCGGCGAGTTCACCGCCCGCGCCGCCGAGGTCCTCCGGGATGACCAGGGCCGCCGCACCGACCTGCTCGCACAGCAGTCGCCAGAGCGACTCGTCATAGCCACGCTCGGATTCCATTGCCGCACGGACGGATTCGGAGTCGGCGTGCTTGGCCACCAGATCCCGGACGGTCTGGACGAGTAGGGCCCGATCTTCTCTCGTGCTCACAGTGCCTCCAATACGCGGCGCCGGTGCGCCGTGGTGTCGCCCCAGGCCGACCGCAACGCCTGCGCGCGCAGCAGCAGCAAGCCCAGGTCATGCTCCTGGGTGAAGCCGATGGCACCGTGGGTCTGCAGCGCCGAGCGGGCCGCCAGCAGACCGGCTTCCGCGGCAGCGACCTTCGCGGCGCTGACGTCCCGCGCGGTGTCGGGGGATTCCGCATGCAGGCTCAGCGCCGCGCCGTATACCAGTGGCCGGGCCAGTTCGAGGGCGATGTGCACGTCCGCGAGCTTGTGCTTGATCGCCTGGTACGAGCCGATGACCCGGCCGAACTGGGAGCGCTGTTTGGCGTACTGCACCGAGAGGTCCAGCATCGCCTGGCCGGCCCCGATGAGTTGGGCAGCCGTCGCGAGGGCGCCGAATTCGCGCGCCCGCTGGACGTCAGCGGTCCAACTGCCGCCGGACGCGGTGACGTCGAACAGCTTTCGGCTCGGATCGAGTGATTCTCGCGAACCCTCGGCGGTGCCCTCGCTGGCCTGACTGTCGCGGCCCACCAGGATCAGGCCGGCGAACTCGGCGTCGACGGCGCGGGGTGCCTCGGGGGCGATGGCGGCGGTGGCGATCAGATCGCCAGCGGCTAGTTCGGCACTGCGCTGGGCGTCGGAGGCCAGCAGAACCGGTGCCACGGCGATGGATTCGCTGACGGGACCGGGGACGCAGTGCGCGCCGAGGCGTTCGAGTGCGACCACCAGGTCCACTGGATGTGCGCCGATGCCGTCGTGCTCCTCGGCCACGGCCAGCGCTGTGACGCCGAGGTCGGTCAGCGTCTGCCACACCTTGCGACCGGGTGCGGTGTCCCCGGCCGCCCAGGCGCGTACCACTGCGGGAAGGTCGGCCGATCCGAGCGCCGCGTCGATGCTGGCGGCGAAATCGCGCTGCTGTTCGTCGATCTCGAAGTTCATTTGCCCTCCCTGGGCAGGCCCAGCAGTCTCTCGGCGATGATATTGCGCTGAATCTCGTTGGTGCCCGCGTAGATCGGTCCGCCGAGGGCGAACAGGTAGGACTCGGTGAAGGAATCGGCAACCTCTCCTTCGGGGCCCTGGAGATCCAGGGCCGTCTGGGTGATCGCGACATCGAGGTCCGACCAGAACACCTTGGTGACCGATGACTCGGCACCCAACTCGCCGCCGGCGGCCAGCCGGGTGACGGTGCCGAACGTCTGCAGCCGGTAGGCCTGCGCCTGGATCCAGGCGTCGGTGACCCGGTCGGCGAACTGGTCGCGAATCATCTTGTCCGGGGTGGACTTCCACAGCTCGACCAGTCGCGCTGCCGCCGAGGTGAACCGGGCCGGGCTGCGCAGTGACATGCCGCGCTCGTTGCTCGACGTGCTCATGGCGGCGCGCCAGCCGTCGTTCGGTGTCCCGATCACGTCCTGGTCGGGCACGAAGACGTCGTCCAGGAAGATCTCGCCGAAGCCGGTGTCGCCGCCGAGTTGGGCGATCGGCCGTACGGTGATGCCGTCGGCCTTCAGGTCGAACATGAAGTACGTCAGGCCCTTGTGCCGCTGCGCTTCCGGGTCGGAGCGGAACAGGCCGAATCCACGGTCGCCGAACGGCGCCCGGGAACTCCAGATCTTCTGGCCGTTGAGCTTCCAGCCGCCGTCGACCTTGGTGGCGGTGGATCGCAGCGAAGCCAGGTCGCTGCCGGACTCCGGCTCCGACCAGGCCTGCGCCCAGATCTCTTCGCCGCTGGCCATTTTCGGCAGGATCCGGTCGAGCTGTTCCTCGGTTCCGTGCGCGAACAACGTCGGCGCCAGCATGGACGTCCCGTTGGCGCTGGCCCGCCCCGGCGCGCCGGCGTGGAAGTACTCCTCCTCGTAGACCACCCACTCGAGCAGGCTGGCGTCGCGGCCGCCGTACTTCGCCGGCCAGCTGATCACCGACAGGCCGGCGTCGAAGAGCACCTTGTCCCACTGTCGATGCTGCTCGAAACCCGCCGCCGTGTCGTAGGACTCGGTGGGAAAGTGTGCGCGGTTGGCGGCGAGGAAGTCGCGCACCTCCGTGCGGAACGACTCGACCGATTCTTCTAGGTCCAGATCCATCAGATTGTCTCCCTCAGTAGGGGTTTGACGACCTTGCCACCCGGGTTGCGGGGCAGTGCGTCCAGGAACACCACCGAACGTGGGGTCTTGAAATTGGCCAGCTGTGCCTTGGTGTGTGCGATCACGGCGGCCTCGTCGAGATCGGTGCCGGGCAGTCGGACGACGAACGCCTTGCCCACTTCTCCGAGGCGTTCGTCGGGAACCCCGATCACGGCAGCTTCGGCAACGCCGGGCAGCCGGGCCAGCACCTGTTCGATCTCGGCGGGATAGACGTTGAACCCACCGCAGATGTACATGTCCTTCAGCCGGTCGGTGATGCGCAGATTGCCCTGGATATCAACGGTTCCCACGTCGCCGGTGTGCAACCAGCCCTCGGCGTCGATGGCCGCTGCCGTGGCCGCCGGGTCGTCGAGGTAGCCCAGCATCACGTTGGGCCCGCGCAGCAGCACCTCACCGGGTTGGCCGTCGCCGGATGCGTCGATGCGTAGTTCGAAGTCGGCGATCGGCCGCCCGCAGGTGGTGGCGACGGTGACGGCGTCGTCGTCGGGCCGGCACATCGTGCCGAAGCCGGCGGCCTCCGTCAGGCCGTAGGCCGTCAGCACGATGTTGATGTCGAGTTCGGTCTGCATCCGCTCGATCAGAACCACCGGCACCACGGCGGCGCCGGTGACGGCGAACCGCAACGAGCTGAGGTCGTACCGGTCGCGGTTGGGGTGATCGAGCAGCATCTGGTAGATCGTGGGCGGGCCGGGCAGCACCGAGGCGTGGTGTTCCTGCACGGCCCGCATGGCCTGCTCGGCGTCGAAGGTCACCATCGGGATCAGCGTCGCGCCGGTCTGCAGGCAGGCCAGGATGCCGGCCTTGTAGCCGAAGTTGTGGAAGAACGGGTTGATGCAGAGGTAGCGGTCGGTGGAGTCGATCTCGCCGCACGCCGCCCAGGCCGCCGAACCGGCCAGCGACTGGCGGTGCGCGCACAGCACGCCCTTGCTGCGGCCGGTGGTGCCGGAGGTGAAGAGGATATCGGAGATGTCGTCGGGGGTGACCGCGGCCGCGCGCGCGTCCGCGCTGGCTAGGGCGGCCGGCTGCGCGCCGCGGGCGACGAACTCGGCCCAGGTGCCGTCCGTCTTCTCGATGGGCACCCGCACGATGTGGCGCAGCGCGGACAGCGCATTGCGATCGAGTTCGGTGCTGCGGTCCGCGCCGAGGAACTCACCCGCGGCGATCAGCAGCGGGGCCTGGGTGCGTGCCAGGATGTCGGTCGCCTCGGTCGCGGTGTAGCGGGTGTTCAGCGGTACCAGTACCGCGCCCGCATAGTGGGTGGCCAGGCACGTGACCACCCAGTGCCAGGTGTTCGGCGACCAGATCGCGACCCGGTCGCCCGGATTGACGCCGAGGTCGACCATGGCGGCGGCGGCCTGCCGTACCTCGTCGCGCAGCTGCGTGAAGGTGAGCGTCCTGTCCGGAGTGACCAGCGCTTCGTGGTCGGGAAGCGCACGGGCGATCCGATCCAGCACCGCAGGTGTGGTCTGCGGGACGCTCGTCATCGAAGCTCCTCGTCTTCCCGTCCAGGTCGTAGACCGTTGGTGGCGCTGCCCGTACCCGTGCCGCTGGCGCACCAGGCCGCCGACCTCCTGGTGCGAACGGAGTCGCCCCGGGGGCTAACAAAGCAAGTGCTTGGTAGGTTAGCCTACAGGGATGGAGGAGGTCCAGAAGTTCCGGGCGGAGGTCCGCGAGTGGCTTGCCGACAATCTGGTCGGCGAGTTCGCAGAGCTGAAAGGCCTCGGCGGCCCGGGACGTGAGCACGAAGCATTCGAGGAACGCCGGGCATGGAACCAGCACCTGGCCACGGCCGGGCTGACGTGCCTGGGATGGCCGGTCGAGCATGGCGGGCGTGGCCTTTCGGTGGCGCACCGGGTCGCCTTCTACGAGGAATACGCCCGCGCGGACGCCCCCGACAAGGTCAACCATTTCGGTGAGGAGCTGCTCGGGCCCACGCTCATCGCGTTCGGCACACCCGAACAGCAGCAGCGCTTCCTGCCGCGGATCCTCGACGTCACCGAGCTGTGGTGCCAGGGCTACTCCGAGCCCAACGCCGGCAGTGACCTGGCCAACGTCTCGACCACCGCCGAACTCGATGCGGAGGGTCAGCAGTGGCACATTAACGGGCAGAAGGTGTGGACCTCGCTGGCGCACTGGGCGCAGTGGTGCTTCGTGGTGGCCCGCACCGAGAAGGGCTCCAAGCGGCACGCCGGACTTTCCTACCTGCTCGTGCCGCTGGACCAACCGGGCGTCGATGTCCGGCCCATCGTCCAGCTCACCGGTGACTCCGAATTCAACGAGGTGTTCTTCGACGACGCCCGCACCGACGCCGACCTGGTGGTCGGCGCGCCCGGCGATGGCTGGCGGGTCGCCATGGGCACCCTCACGTTCGAGCGCGGGGTTTCCACGCTGGGCCAGCAGATCCGTTATGCGCGTGAGCTTTCCGGCATCGTGGCGCTGGCCCGTGACAACGGCAGCATCGACGACCCGGCCATCCGGGGGCGGCCGACCCGGGCCTGGGGCGGGCTGCGGGCCATGCGGTCCTACGCGCTGGCCACCATGGATGTCGAAGAGCCGGGGCAGGACAACATCTCGAAGTTGTTGTGGGCCAACTGGCATCGGGATCTCGGCGAGCTCGCCATGGATGTGCTGGGCAAGGCCTCATTGGTGCTGCGCGACGGGGAATTCGGCGAGTGGCAGCGGCTGTTTTTGTTCTCCCGCGCCGACACCATCTACGGCGGATCCAACGAGATCCAGCGCAACGTTCTGGCCGAGCGGGTGCTCGGCCTGCCGAGAGAGGTGAAGGGTTGAGTCTTTCCAAAGTGCCGAAAGAGATTGACGGACACGGACTCCTGACCGGCAAGGTGGTGGTCGTTACCGCCGCGGCCGGCACCGGGATCGGTGCGTCGACCGCGCGCCGGGCGCTGCTCGAAGGAGCTGACGTGGTCGTCTCCGATCATCATGAGCGCCGCCTCGGCGAGACGCGTGAACAGTTGGAGGGCCTCGGGCTGGGGCGGGTCGAGAGCGTGGTCTGCGACGTGACCTCCACCGCTCAGGTCGATGCGCTGATCTCCTCGACCACCGCGCGGCTGGGCCGGTTGGACGTGCTGGTCAACAACGCGGGTCTGGGTGGGCAGACGCCGGTGGTCGCGATGACCGACGAGGAATGGGACCGGGTGCTCAACGTCAGCCTCACCTCGGTGATGCGCGCGACACGTGCGGCGCTGGCCTACTTCCGCGACGCCGACCACGGCGGCGTTATCGTGAACAACGCCAGCGTATTGGGTTGGCGCGCACAGCATTCTCAGTCGCACTACGCCGCGGCCAAGGCCGGTGTAATGGCGCTGACCCGGTGCAGTGCCATCGAGGCCGTCGAGTACGGCGTGCGGATCAACGCGGTGTCACCCAGCATCGCCCGGCACAAGTTCCTGGAGAAGACGTCGTCGTCGGACCTGTTGGACCGGCTGTCGTCCGACGAGGCGTTCGGCCGCGCCGCCGAGCCGTGGGAGGTTGCCGCAACCATCGCGTTCCTGGCCAGCGACTACTCCAGTTACCTGACCGGCGAGATCATTTCGGTGTCGAGTCAACGCGCGTAGTGACGTGACCAGACGCGACGAACTGCTGGAGCTGGCCGCGGCGATGATGGCTGAGCGGGGGCTGCGCGCCACCACGGTGCGCGACATCGCCGACGCCGCGGGAATCCTGTCCGGCAGCCTCTATCACCACTTCTCCTCCAAGGAGGAGATGGTCGACGAGGTGCTGCGCGGGTTCCTGGACTGGCTGTTCGCGCGGTATCAGGAGATCATCGACACCCAGCCCAATCCGCTGGCCCGGCTCGAAGGCCTGTTCATGGCGTCCTTCGAGGCCATTGACACCCGGCATGCGCAGGTGGTGATCTACCAGGACGAGGCGAAACGGCTCTCGGTGCAGCCCCGGTTCGCTTACGTCGATGAACGCAACCGTGAGCAACGCAAGATGTGGCTCGACGTCCTCGATCAGGGCATCAGGGAGGGTTGTTTCCGGCCGGACCTCGACGTCGACCTGGTGTACCGATTCATCCGTGACACCACCTGGGTGTCGGTGCGCTGGTATCAACCCGGCGGTCCGCTGACCGCCCAGGAAGTGGGCCGGCAGTACCTCGCGATAGTTCTTGGCGGAATCACGAAAGCCGCTACTACCAAAGGAGATTGACAATGGCTGAAGCATATGTGATCGACGCCGTTCGGTCCGCGGTCGGCAAGCGGGGCGGCGCCCTGTCCGGAGTCCATCCGGTTGACCTGGGCGCGCTGGGCTGGCGCGCGATCTTCGAGCGCAACGACGTGGATCCCGCAGCGGTCGACGACGTGGTGGCCGGCTGCCTGGACACCATCGGCCCGCAGGCGGGCAACATCGCCCGGCTGTCCTGGCTCGCCGCCGGATTCGACGAGGCGGTGCCGGGTGTCACCGTCGACCGGCAGTGCGGCTCGAGCCAGCAGGCCATTTCCTTTGGCGCCCAGGCGGTCATGTCGGGAACCGCCGACCTGATCCTGGCCGGCGGCATGCAGAACATGAGCGCGATCCCGATCAGCTCGGCGATGACCGTCGCCGAGCAATTCGGCTTCACCTCGCCCACCAACGAATCCAAGTTGTGGTTGGAACGTTATGGGGATCAAGAAATTTCGCAGTTCCGCGGCTCCGAGCTGATTGCCGAGAAGTGGGATCTGTCCCGTGAGGACATGGAGAAGTACTCGCTGCGCAGCCATGAGCGGGCCTTCGAGGCGATCAAGGCCGGGCATTTCGACAACGAGATCTTCACCATCGAAACCGAGAACGGCCCGTTCCGGGTCGACGAGGGCCCACGGGAGTCGTCACTCGAGAAGATGGCCGGCCTGAAGGCCCTGGTCGAGGGCGGCCGGCTGACCGCGGCGATGGCCAGCCAGATCTCCGACGGCGCCAGCGCGGTGCTGCTCGCTTCAGAACAGGCCGTCAAGGACCATGGTCTGAAGCCGCGGGCCCGCATCCATCACATCAGCACCCGTGGCGCCGACCCGGTGTTCATGCTGACCGGTCCGATCCCGGCCACCCAGTACGCGCTGGCGAAGACCGGTCTGTCGATCGACGACATCGACACCGTCGAGATCAACGAGGCGTTCGCGCCGGTGGTGATGGCCTGGCTGAAGGAGACCAAGGCCGACCCGGCCAAGGTCAATCCGAGCGGCGGCGCGATCGCCCTGGGCCATCCGCTGGGCGCCACCGGCGCAAAGCTGTTCACCACGATGCTCAACACGCTGGAGCGCACGGGCGGCCGCTACGGCCTGCAGGCCATGTGCGAGGGCGGCGGCACCGCCAACGTCACCATCATCGAAAGGCTGTAAACGGCTCATCTGCCGCGAGCGCTCATCCCGGTACGCAATTCGACCGCGAATCGGTACCAGGATGAGCGCTCGCGGGAGCAGGTCAGTGGTCGTGCAGCACCACGCCACGGATGTTCTTGCCGGCCCGCATGTCCTCGTAGCCCTCGTTGACCTCGGCCAGTTTGTACTCGTGGGTGACGGTCTCGTCGAGCAGCAGCTTGCCCTCGCGGTAGAGGCTGAGCAGGCGCGGGATGTCGGCCCGCGGATTCGCCTCGCCGTACAGGCTGCCCAGCAGCCGCTTCTGGAACAGCGTGAACATCATCATGTTCAGGGTAGGGTTCGAGTCCGCCATCCGGCCCAGGGCGGTCATCACCACTGCTCCGCCCTTGCGCACGAGGTTGGCGGCATCCTCGAGCATCGCGCCCTCGAGCAGGCCGACCGTCAGGATCGATGAATCGGCCATCACGCCCTTGGTCAGGTCGGCGACCAGCGCGATGGCCTCCGGCATGGACGTCACGAAGTGGGTGGCGCCGAATTCGAAGGCCTTCTGCTGCTTGGCCTGGATGGGGTCGATGACGATGATCTTCTCGGCCCCCGCCAGCCGGGCGCCCTGGACCGCGCCGCTGCCGATGCCGCCCAGGCCGATCACGACGACGGTGTCGCCTGGCGATACGTCGGCCGTGTTGACGGCCGAGCCCCAACCGGTGGTCACGCCGCAGCCCAGCAGGCACGCCCGCGACAGCGGCAGGTCGTCGTCGATCTTGACGATCGATGCCTCGGGCACGGTGCCGTACTGCGAGAAGGTCCCGACGAACGCCATGACGCCGACGTTCTGGCCACGGGCTCGGCGCCGGTGGGTGCCGTCGGCCTGGGTGCCCGCCATGATGAGCGCGCCGAGGTCACACAGATTCTGGTGCCCGGTCGAACAGAACCGGCAGCGGCCGCAGGCCGGCAGGAACGACGCCACGACGTGATCGCCGGGTTTGAGCCCCTGCACCCCGGGGCCGACCTCCTGGACGATGCCGGCTCCCTCGTGGCCGCCGATCATCGGCAGCGGGGCCGGCAGGTCGCCGGTGCGGATGTGTTCATCGGAGTGGCACAGCCCGGTGGCCTCCCAGGACACCAGCACTTCGCCGTCCTGCGGTGGGTCGAGGTCGATCTCTTCGACCTCCCAGTTGCCACCGAACTCCCAGAGGATTGCGGCATTCGTCTTCATCGGTGATCTCCTCAATCGCTTGGCTCCCCCCCCGGAGTCTAGGAAGTGGCCCAGAACGAATCCGGGTTTCCCTGAGATCTGTGCAGTCCCGGGGTTCACCTGGGGGGGCTAAGTTCGATCCGTGATGGCGCGCGGCGGGGGGGCGGCGGTGGCCGCCACGATGGTGTTGACGCAGTGCGCCAACCCTCCGCAACCGCTGGCACCCGTGGCATCTCCTGCCATCACGACCGTCGTCCCGCCGTCCGTCCATCCCGTCACCGCCGCCGAACTCGGTGCGAGCTGGCATCCCGGCTGCCCGGTCGGGCCGGAACAGTTGCGGCGCGTCGAGCTGACCTATGAAGGCTTCGACGGTACGCCGCATCGTGGCGAGCTGGTGGTGCACCAGGATCGGGTCGTCGAGGTTCAGCAGGTGTTCGCCGAGCTGTACCGGATGCACGTCCCGATCTCGAAAATGCAACTGCCGCAGAACTATCCAGACGCTCAGGACGAGCTGTCGATGGAGGACGACAACACCTCGGCGTTCAACTGCCGCGGGATCCCCGGATCATCGAACTGGTCGCAGCACGCGTACGGCCGGGCGGTCGACATCAACCCGCTGCAGAATCCGTCCGTGCACCAGGATCGCTGGCTCGAGCCCAGCACCGCCGAACGCTACCGGGATCGCGGTCGCACGGATGCCGGGATGCTGCACGACGGCGACGCGGTCGTGCGTCTGTTCACCGACCGCGGCTGGACCTGGGGCGGGCACTGGCGAAATCCGACGGACTACCAGCACTTCGAACTGCCGGGCTGAGCGCCGCGACCTCAGACGATGCGGGCGCTGGCAGCCTGCAGGTGCGCGACGGCCTCGGCGACGATGGCGGGCACCAGTTCCGCGCACGACGGCAGATCATCCAGGATGCCGGCCACCTGTCCGGACGCCAGCACGCCGGCGTCGGTGTTGCCCTCGACCAGGCCGGCCTTGAGCAGCATCGGGGTGTTGGCCGCCATCACCACCTGCGACCACGTCAGGTCCTTGCCGTGCCGCATGGCCATGCCGTCGCGGATCATCGACCGCCATGTCATACCGGTCATCTTCTTGAACTTTTGCGCGTTGCCGATCGCCGCGGTGAAACCGCGCACCCGCGAACCGCTTTCGAGCTTCTCGACCAGCCCGGTCCGCAGGACGCGGTGCGGCATGCCGTCGACGCGCGTGGACACGACGGTGCCGTCCAGGGCCGACGCCAGGTAGCGCTGCTTGACATCGTCGGGGACCGTGGAGTCCGAGGTGAGCAGGAACCGGGTCCCCATGGCGACGCCGGCGGCGCCGTACGACAGCGCGGCGGCCAGCCCGCGGCCGTCGAAGAACCCGCCGGCCGCGACGACCGGCATCCCGGTGTCGGCGACGGCGTCGAGCACCGACGGCAGCAGCAGTGTGGTGGCGACGGGTCCGGTGTGGCCGCCCCCCTCGCCGCCCTGCACGATCACGGCGTCGGCACCCCAGCCGGCCACCTTCTTGGCGTGCTTGGCAGCGCCGACCGACGGAATGACAACCACCCCGGCCTCTTTCAGGCGCGCGATCAGGTCGGGCTTGGGGGCCAGGGCGAAGGAGGCAACCTTGACCCCTTCGCGGATCAGGAGGTCGACACGGTCGTTCGCGTCACCCGCGTCGGCGCGGATGTTGATGCCGAACGGCTTGTCCGTGGCGGCCTTCACCTTGGCCACCGCGGTGCGAAGCTCGTCCAGCGTCATGGTCGCCGACGCCAGGATGCCCAGCCCGCCGGCGTTGGAGGTGGCGGCCACCAGTCGGGCGCCGGCCACCCAGCCCATGCCGGTCTGCACGACGGGGTGCTCGATGCCGACCAGTTCGGTCAGCGGGGTTCGCAGCGAGCTCACAACTTGACCTCTTTGTCCCGCAGCGATTTCGGGTCGATCGTCTGCAGCAGTTCTAGCTCGGCACCGCTGGGCAGCCGGGTGGTCCCGGCGGTGTCCAGGCCGGCCACCTCGAAGGCGGTGTTCTCGGCGACCTGATCGGCCTCGACCCCGGGGTGCAGCGACAGCGCGCGCATGGTGTGGTCCGGGCCGTTGAAGTCGAACACGCCCAGGTTGGACACCACCCGGTAGACGTCGACGAAGCGGTACGCGGGGTTGTCAGGATCGACCTTGTTCCAACCGATTCCGGAGACGATGTCGACCGAGTCGCAGAACACCCGCGTGGAGTGGTTGCCGACGAAGTAGCTGGTGGCGTGGTTGATGGTGTTCCCCGGCGCTCCGCGCACCCCGAACATCTGCCGGTTCGGATGCTGCAGGGGTCCGAACGCCGACAGGTTCTGGTTGCCGAACCGGTCGATCTGGTTGGCGCCCATCACCACATGGCGACGGCCCCAGGCCAGTGTCTCGAACACCCGGCCGAACGGCATCCAGCCCTCGATGGCAGCCGGCGCGCCGATCGCGGGGGTGTCGGCGATCAGCCGGGCCTCACCGTCGGTCAGTGCGATGTCGGGGGAGAACGTCAGCCTGGCCAGCCGGGCTCCGATGGACACAATGGTGGTCATCGGGGAAACCATGATCTCGCCGGCGTCACGGAACAGTTCGGCACAGGCGACGGCGCAGACGTCACCGCGGCTCACGGAAATCATTTGGCACCATCCTTCTGCTGCTCGGCGAACGCGCGGACGGCCGCCTGGTAGTCGGCCTCGCTCCCCGACAGATACGTGGACACGAACTCGGCCCAGGTGTCCTCGGCGCCGGCGGCCTCGGCGTAGTGCCGCTGGAACTTCTCGTCGCGACGGTAGTCGGGTTCGTTGGTGGTGAAATGCGCACCGTTGGGGGCCTCGACCACGGTGTCGACCATCATCCGGTTGATCAGGAGCTGCTGTGGCACAACTGATTTGACCAGCTCGTCGGTGGCCACCACCTTCTCCACCGAGAGCAGTCGCCGCTGCGCCGACATGAGGAACAGGTCGTCGAAGTACGGGTCGATGCCGGTGTATGCGGCGTTGCCGGATTGGTCCCCGAGGTTCATGTGGACCAGGGCGACGTCGAGGTTGAGCGCGGGCATCGCGATCAGTTCCTCGTACCCGTCGCCGGTGGGATACGGCGACGTGACGGTCTTCAACTCGTCACCCCAGAACGCCCGCACATCGCTGCCCAGGCCGGCCCGGATCGGCAGGAATGGCAGGCGCTGGGCGGCGGCCTGCAGACCGCAGCGCAGCATGCCCTCGTCCATCTCGCGGGCCTCGATGGCACCGGTGGTACGGGCCTTGGCGAACCATGGGTCGTAGAACGGCGGCGAGTCCAGCGAGACGAAGCCGTAGTAAACCCGCTTGACCTTGCCCGCCGAGCACAGCAGGCCCAGGTCGGGTCCGCCGTAGGTGACGACGGTCAGATCGGTGACGTCGGTGCGCAGCAGCGCCCGGATGAAGGCCATCGGCTTGCGCCGCGAGCCCCAGCCACCGATGCCGATGGTCATCCCGCTCTCGACGGCGGCGACGGCCTGGTCCAGAGTTGTTCTCTTGTCGCTCATGCCTTTTCACCCTTGGAGGTGCCGGCGAACGCGTCGCGGTGCTCGTCGGAGACGCCCGCGAGGTTGAGCTCGAAGGTGAAACCCTGCTCCATTCGGTAGCGCGCGGTGACGGGCTGCACGTCGATGAAGTTGAGTGCCTCCTTGGCGGCCCGGATCACCCGGGTGTCCTTGGAGGCGATGTCGCGGGCCACCCGCAGTGCCGACTCGTCCAGATCGGCGCGGGGCACCACCTCGTGCACCGAGCCGAAGTGGTGCAGCGTCTCGGCATCGACGGTGGCGGCGGTGAAGAACAGTCGCCGCATCATGTGCTGCGGCACCAGTCGGGACAGGTGGGTGGCCGCGCCCAGTGCGCCACGCTCGACCTCGGGCAGGCCGAACTTGGCATCGTCGGAGGCGACGATGACGTCGGCGTTGCCGACCAGTCCGATGCCGCCGCCCACGCAGAATCCGTTGACCGCCGCGACCACCGGCACCGCGCACTCGTAGACCGCGCGGAAGGCTTCGTAGCAGCCCCGGTTGGCGTCGATCAGGGCGGTGAAGCCCTCGGTGTTCTGCATCTCCTTGATGTCGACGCCCGCGTTGAAGCCGCGGCCCTCGGCGCGCAGGATCACCACGTGCGTGGACAGATCGCGACCGGCGGCGGTGATGGCGTCGGCCAGTTCGAACCAGCCCCGGGACGGGATGGCGTTGACGGGCGGATAGTCGACGGTGACCGAGACGATGCCCGGTTCGACGGTCTTGGTGGTGATCGGCATGGATTCCTCGTCGCTACTGGGGTGGCTACCTAAGCAAGCACTTGCTTGGTACGCTAGCACAGTGACCGCAGCCGCTGACAGTGCTGAGATGAACGAAGAACCGGCGATCAACCTGCAACTGGCCGGCCGCGTGGTCCTGGTGACCGGCGGAGTACGTGGGGTCGGCGCCGGCATCAGTGCCGTGTTCGCCGCCCAGGGCGCGACCGTGGTGACCTGCGCCCGGCGCCCCGTCGACGGATTGCCGTACGAATTCCACCCCTGCGATGTGCGCGACGACGCGTCCGTCGAGGCGCTCATCGGTGCCGTGGTGGCCGAGCATGGCCGACTGGATGTCGTGGTCAACAACGCCGGCGGCTCGCCCTACGTGGCGGCGGCCGACGCGTCGGCGAAATTCAGCGCCAAGATCATCGAGCTCAATCTGCTTGGGCCGCTGTCGGTTTCGCAGCACGCCAATGCCGTCATGCAGACCCAGGACACCGGCGGGACCATCGTGAACATCTCGAGCGTCAGCGGCCGCCGGCCCACCCCGGGCACCGCAGCCTATGGCGCCGCCAAGGCCGGGATCGACAACCTGACCGCGACGCTGGCGGTGGAGTGGGCGCCCAAGGTCCGGGTGAACTCCGTCGTGGTGGGCATGGTCGAGACCGAGCAGTCCGAGCTGTTCTACGGTGACGCCGAATCGGTGGCGGCGGTGGCCGCCACCGTTCCCCTCGGACGGCTCGCCAAGCCGTCCGACATCGGTTGGGCCACAGCGTTTCTGGCCTCCGGCGCGGCGTCCTACATCAGCGGCGCCACGCTCGAAGTTCACGGTGGCGGCGAGCCGCCGACCTATCTGGAAGCCTCCAGCGCCAACAAATAACCGAGGAGAGAAATGGCATTGCTCGACGGCCGCGTGGTCATCGTCACCGGAGCGGGCGGCGGTATCGGCCGCGCACACGCGCTCGCATTCGCCGCCGAGGGCGCGCGGGTGGTGGTCAACGACATCGGTGTCGGCCTGGACGGCTCACCCGCCGGCGGTGGCAGCGCCGCGCAGGCAGTGGTGGACGAAATCACCGCTGCCGGAGGCGAAGCCGTGGCCAACGGTTCCAACGTCGCGGACTGGGCGCAGGCCGAGGCCCTGATCCAGACCGCCACCGACTCCTTCGGCGGCCTGGACGTCCTGGTCAACAACGCCGGCATCGTGCGCGACCGGATGTTCGTCAACGCCACGGAGGATGAGTTCGACGCGGTCACCGCCGTGCATCTCAAGGGGCACTTCGCCACCATGCGGCACGCCGGCGCCTACTGGCGCGCCAAGTCCAAGGCCGGCGAAACCGTGGACGCCCGCATCATCAACACCAGCTCGGGTGCCGGTCTGCAGGGCAGCGTCGGTCAGGCGACCTACAGCGCCGCCAAGGCCGGCATCGCCGCCCTGACATTGGTGGCCGCCGCGGAGATGAGCCGCATCGGCGTCACCGTGAATGCGATCGCGCCGTCGGCGCGTACCCGGATGACCGAGACCGTGTTCGCCGACATGATGGCCACCCAGGGGCAGGACTTCGACGCCATGGCGCCGGAGAACGTCTCGCCTCTGGTGGTGTGGCTGGGTTCGGTGCAGTCGCGTGACGTCACCGGCCAGGTGTTCGAGGTCGAGGGCGGCAAGATCCGCGTCGCCGAGGGCTGGGCCCACGGCCCGCAGATCGACAAGGGTGCGCGCTGGGATCCGGCCGAGCTCGGGCCGGTGGTCAGCGACCTGCTGAGCCAGGCGCGCCCCGCGGTGCCGGTCTACGGGGCCTGAGTTCGCTCAGGCGGCCGCGTCCTGGGTGTGGTCCGCTGAGACCGCCGAATCCGAAGCCTTCGGGGCATCCGTCTTCGCCGAGTCGTCCGCCTTCGGAGCGTCGTCATTCGTCTTGACGTCCTGCTCGGACTGATCGACGACCTTGGCCGACTCGTCGGCGTCGGACCCGTCCTCTTCCTGAGCACCCTCCGTCGCCGGGTCCGTGGTCTCGTCCGTGGCCGGGTCCGCGGTTTGATCCTCGGCCTCGTCCTTGGTGACCTCCGTGGTGGCCGGAACGGTCGGTTCGCTCGGTTCCGCTGCCTCCGGGGTCGCCACTTCCGTCGACGGTTCGGGCTGGGCCTCGGTGGTCTCGGACACTGCGGCGAGTTGCGTGCCGGCGGACGGAGTGACCTCCGGGGTACTGGTCGCGGTCGGCGGTGCGGCCTCGGCCGTGACCGGTTCGGACGCGACGGCCAGTCGCGCGGCCGGCTCGGGGGCCGCCTCGACGGCAGCGGTGGACGCCCCGGATGGGGTGGCGGGCTTGAAGATCTCGTCGATCAGATTCTTGGCCACCGAGATGACGAAGTCGATCGGCGAAAGTCCGAGCTTGATCGCCGCCTTGATCAGCGCATCCGCCGCTTCGAACAGGTTGCCACTATCGAATGCGTGGCTGACCGCGTAGGCGGCCTCCTGCGGGGCGACGATGAGGTCGCGAAGATCGACGAACATCTTCATCAGCAGGGACGGTTCGGCGTCGACACTGACCCCGTCCCAGTTCACCAGTTTCCAGCCGTCTTCCGGATTGCCGTTGATGACCACCACCGACGTGTTGTTCAACGGATGGGTGAACAACAGGAAGAGGTCGGGATTGTCGACGTTCATCAGTGTCCAGAACATGATCGTGGCGCCGTGCGAGAACACCACGGGATTCTGATTGCCGCTGTCGTAGATGTCCTGGACGGCGTCGGCGACGCGGTGCTGGAAGACGTTTCCGTCGGAGTCCGTCGAGCCCGGCATGGTGGCGAACCGGAGTCCGAGGGTCCACAGCAGCGGGGTCAGCGCGTACCCGAGGCGGTCCCATCCTTCGTTCTGCGACGATCCCTCGTAGACGCCCGCGTCGATCTCGTGCAGACCTGGCAACACCGTGATCGACTTGCCCAACAGGTTTGCCAGCGGTTGGGCGGTCTCCTGCGTCCGGATCATGTCCGAGGCGTAGATGCCGTCGTAGCCGTTGCCGGCGAGCGCGTCCCGGATCGCCTGGGCCTGCGCGAGGCCGACCGGGTCGGACAAATGAGGACCCGGAACCTTGGTGTCGATCACCCCGTCGGCGTTCGCCTGCGATTCGGCGTGCCGGACGAATGTCACCGTGATGCTGGTGGCGGCCAGTGCCGACACCGCAAACACCAACGCCGCCGTCAGGACGGCCAGGAACGTAGTAGCTATAGCTAACGCTGAACGATGCATACCCCGCATCTAGGAAACCGTAAGCAAATTCTCGAGCAGCGGTTGCGCTTTCGGTGAATTTGCCGGCCCAGCTACCGAAATCGGCTGCCCGTCAGGCCGGATCGCAGATGACGATCGGGATCTTGCGGCTGGTGTAGGAGCGATAGTTCACGAAGTCGGGGTACATGGCGTCGAGCTTGGGCCAGTAGAGGTCGCGTTCGGCGTCGGTGGCGTCGCGCGCGGTCAACTCGGCGGTGCCCTTCTGGCTCTGGAACTTGACCCGCGGGTCGGCCTTGAGATTGAGGTACCACATCGGGTTGGTGGCCCGGCCGCCCTGGGAGGCCACCAGCACGATGCGGCTGCCCTCCTGCAGGAACAGCAGCGGGCTGTCCCGCGGCTCGCCGGACTTGCGGCCGGTGGTGGTCAGGATGCCGACCTCGGCCCCGCGCAGGAACTTGTTGCCGAGCTTGCCGCTGGACGCCTTGAACAACCACGTCTGTGCCTTCGACATCCACTTGATCGCGGTGCCGGTCGATTTCGCGTTGAGCCGTTCGACCTGCTTGGGGCTCAGCGGACGGGGAGTGTCGGCCATGACGGGAACCTATCTGTCGCGCCGGGTCTCGTGCTCGCGGAACTGCGCCGCTCGCCGAACCCGGCTCATCGTGTCAGGCGGGGCCGGATGGTGGCCCGGATGTGGTGGATCAGGCCGTCGGCGGCCGGGATCGTGAACGTTTCGTCGACGTGCGCGCCGATCCCCCTACCGGCCACGGCGGGCTTGGTCGTCAGGTCGAAACGTACTCGGACCTCGTCACCGGTGACGGTTGCGTCCTGAACGTCGACCGACTTGATCAACCGGAACTGCGGCCCGCGATTCAGGCTGCGGCGCAAGTGATCTCCGGAGAATCCGGTCTTCAGACCGTTCTCGACGCGGGTGCACCCCGGGGCGAATGCGACGTCGTCGCCGCGGTGGGACACCAGGGCGTCGATGTAGGCCCGCGCGACGGCGATCCGCTCGGCGTCGGTGAGTCCGGCGGTGCTGGTCATCTCAGATGCGCTCGATGATGGTGCCGGTTGAAAGAGCACCGCCGGCGCACATGGTGATCAGCGCGGTGGACTTGTCGCTGCGTTCCAGTTCGTGCAGGGCGGTGGTGATCAGCCGGGCACCGGTAGAGCCGACCGGGTGGCCGAGGGCGATCGCGCCGCCGTTGACGTTCACCTTGTCCATGTCCGGGTTGTGCACACTGGCCCACGACAGCACCACCGAGGCGAACGCCTCGTTGATCTCGGTCAGGTCGATGTCGCCCATCTTCATCCCGGCCTTCTCGAGGACGCGTGCGGTGGACTGGACCGGGCCGTCGAGGTGGTAGTAGGTCTCGGAGCCGACGTTGGCCTGCGCCACGATCCGCGCGCGCGGCTTCAGGCCGAGCGACTTCGCCACGTCGCTGTCCATCCACAGCGCCGCCGCCGCGCCGTCGGAGATCTGTGACGAGGTGCCGGCGGTGTGCAGCGCACCCTCCATCACGGGCTTCAGGCCGGCGAGACCATCCAGGGTGGTCTCGCGCAACCCCTGATCCCGGCCGACCATATGCCGCTCGGCCGTGGGCTGCTTGTTCTCGTCGATCACCGGCGCCTCGATCGGCGAGATCTCCCGGTCGAACCGGCCTTCCGCCCAGGCGCGGGCGGCCTTCTGCTGCGAAGCCAGGCCGAACGCGTCGAGATCGGCACGGGTGATGCCGCGCCGTTGGGCGATCCGCTCGGCGGCCTCGAACTGGTTGGGCATGTCGATGTCCCAGGACGAGGCGCGGATCGCCGAGCGGTCCGGGCCGGCGTTGGCGCCCAGGCCGACGCGGCTCATGGCTTCGATGCCGCAGGCGATGCCGATGTCGATGGCCCCGGTGGCGATCAACCCCGCGACGAGATGATTGGCCTGCTGGGCGCTGCCGCACTGGCAGTCGATAGTGGTGGCGCCGACGTGCTCGGGCAGGCCCGCGGTCAGCCAGCCGACCCGGGTGATGTTGTTGGACTGCTCGCCGTACTGGGTGACGCAGCCGCCGATGAGCTGCTCCACGGAACCGGGATCGATCCCGGCCTTTTCCACGACGGCCTTCTGGACGGCGCCCAGCAGCTCGGTAGCGTGCAGGCCGGACAGCCAGCCGCCTCGCTTGCCGATCGGGCTGCGGGTGGCTTCGACGATGACAGGGTTACCCATCCAGCCAGGCTAGAACACGTTTCAGTACGATGACAAGCGCCGACGCTGTTGACGGCACCATCGCCCCTTTGATCTGCGATGAAGCCGTGTTTCAATGGTCGCCAGCACGGTCTGGAAACAACTAGACCACGTTGTATTTGAGCAGTTGTATTTGAGCATGAGTACCAGTACTGACTTGGAGGCTGACATGGGCCGCACGAACATTCCGGATGACTTCGACTTCCTGGACGCCGACCTGAATCTGAAGGGTCTGCCGGTCGAGGAGCTCGCCGAGCTGCGCCGGGCCGAGCCGATCCACTGGGTCGACGTGCCCGGCGGCACCGGCGGGTTCGGTGACAAGGGCTACTGGCTCGTGACCAAGCACGCCGACGTCAAGGAAGTGTCCCGGCGCAGCGACGTGTTCCTCAGCTCGCCGGACGGGGCCATCCCCGTCTGGCCGCAGGAGATGACCCGCGACGCGATCGACCTGCAGCGCAGCGTCCTGCTCAACATGGACGCCCCACACCACACCCGGCTGCGCAAGATCATCTCGCGCGGATTCACGCCGCGCGCGATCGGTGCGCTCAAGGACGAGCTCGCCGCGCGGGCACAGAACATCGTCAAGGCCGCGGTCACCGCGGGCTCCGGTGATTTCGTCGAGCAGGTCTCCTGCGAACTTCCGCTGCAGGCCATCGCCGAACTGCTGGGGGTTCCCCAGGACGACCGCGACAAGCTGTTCCGGTGGTCCAACGAGATGACTGCGGGCGACGACCCGGAGTATGCCGACATTGACCCGGCGATGTCCTCGTTCGAGGTCATCACGTACGCCATGAAGATGGCCGAGGAGCGCGGCAAGAACCCGGCCGACGACATCGTCACGCAGCTCATCCAGGCCGACATCGACGGCGAGAAACTCTCCGACGACGAGTTCGGCTTCTTCGTCATCATGCTCGCGGTGGCCGGCAACGAGACCTCGCGCAACTCGATCACCAACGGGATGATCGCGTTCTCACAGCACCCCGACCAGTGGGAGCTGTTCAAGAAGGACCGGCCGGAGACCGCCGTCGACGAGATCATCCGTTGGGCCACACCGGTTTCGGCGTTCCAGCGCACCGCAGGCGAGGACACCGAGCTGTCCGGGGTCAAGATCAAGAAGGGCGATCGGGTGGTGATGTCCTACCGGGCCGCCAACTTCGACGACGAGGTGTTCGAGGATCCCTACACATTCAATATCCTGCGCAACCCGAACCCGCACGTCGGGTTCGGCGGCACCGGCGCGCACTACTGCATCGGCGCCAACCTGGCCCGGATGACGGTCGGGCTGGTGTTCAACGCGATCGCCGACAACATGCCCGACCTGAAGCCGATCGGGGAGCCCGAACGGCTGAAGTCGGGCTGGCTCAACGGGATAAAGCACTGGCAGATGGACTACAGCGGCAAGCAGGCCTGAGTTTCGCTCACCAGTCGATCAAGGAGGATCGGTGGATTTCACGCTCGACGAGGGGCAGCAGGCCGTAGCCGACGTCGTCGCCTCGGTACTCGGGCGCGACGGTGCCCTCGACCCGGAGAACACCTGGCAGGCGCTGGTCGACGGCGGCGTGCCGGCGTTCGGCGTGCCCGAACGGCTGGGCGGTGACGGGGTCGGGCTGGCGGAGATCGCCACCGCGCTGACCGAGATCGGCCGGCGGGGTGCCATCAGCCCGGCGCTGGCGACCCTGGGCCTGGGTCTGGTGCCGCTGCTCGAGCTGGCGACCGATGCCCAGCAGGACCGCTACCTGGCCGACGTGCCCGGCGGTGCGATCCTGACCGCGGCCCTCGACGAGCCCGGCGCAGCGCTACCCGAACGACCGAGGACCTCGCTGTCCGGCGGACGGCTGAACGGCACCAAGATCGCGGTGCCCCATGCCGAGCGCGCCGGATGGCTGATCGTCAGCACCGACTCCGGCGTCGTGGTGGTCTCCCCGCAGGCCGCCGGCGTCACGCTCACCCGGACACCGACCTCCAACCACTCCGACGAGTACGTGGTGTCATTCGACGACGTTCCCGTCGGTGCGGACGACCTGCTCGACGGGGCGTCCGTGCATCGGCTCAACCAATTGGCGCTCGCGGCGATCGGCGCGTTCGGCGCGGGTCTGGTGGCCGGTGCACTACGGCTGACCGCCGATTACGTCGCCACCCGCGAGCAGTTCGGCCGGCCGTTGTCGACGTTCCAGACCGTCGCCGCGCAGCTCGCCGAGGTCTACATCGCTTCGCGGACGATCTCGTTGGTGGCCACCTCGGTGGCGTGGCGGCTGGCCGAAGGGCTGGACGCTGAGGAGGACCTCGAGATTCTCGGCTACTGGCTGACCTCGCAGGCGCCGCCGGCGATGCGGATCTGCCATCACCTGCACGGCGGAATGGGTATGGACATCACCTACCCGATGGACCGTTACTACTCGTCGATCAAGGATCTGACCCGGCTGCTGGGTGGACCTTCGCTTCGGCTGGACCTGGTGGGAGTCTGAGTGTTCATCGATCTGACGCCCGAGCAACGGGCACTGCAAGCCGAACTGCGGCAATACTTCTCGACCCTCATCACACCCGACGAGGCCGCGGCGATGGAATCCGACCGGCACAACGAGGCCTACCGTGCCGTGATCAAACGGATGGGCAGCGACGGAAAGCTGGGCGTCGGTTGGCCCAAGGAGTATGGCGGCCTGGGATTCGGCCCGGTCGAACAGCAGATCTTCATCAACGAGGCCAATCGCGCCGACGTGCCGCTACCGCTGGTGACGTTGCAGACGGTGGGGCCCACGCTGCAGGCCTATGGCACCGAGGCGCAGAAGAAGAAGTTCCTGCCCGGGATCCTCTCCGGTGACCTCCACTTCGCGATCGGCTACTCCGAGCCCGATGCCGGCACCGACCTGGCTTCGCTGCGCACCAGCGCTGTGAAACACGGCGACGAGTGGGTGGTCAACGGCCAGAAGATGTGGACCACGGGAGCACACGACGCCGACTACATCTGGCTGGCCTGCCGCACCGATCCGAACGCCGCCAAGCACAAGGG
>RRZU010130118.1_pt1 | contig 24666 bp, 22 predicted proteins | sample 2165561 | NCBI WGS metagenome assembly RRZU01 (sample SAMN10456909, study PRJNA506462) | wastewater metagenome | isolation source: wastewater sludge | place: USA: Moscow, Idaho | reverse complement strand
TCTCCTACGTCGCCGGCAGCGCGGTCTTCTCGAAATACCTGCTGATGCCCTACATCCCGGGCGCCGGCGAGCTCGCCGGCGCCCGGGATGTAGGGCATCAGCAGGTATTTCGAGAAGACCGCGCTGCCGGCGACGTAGGAGAAGATCGCCAGCGCGCCGCCGATCATCACCGTCGGCATGATCGCCAGGCCGTCCAGCCCGTCGGTCAGGTTCACCGCGTTGCTCGAACCGACGATGACGAGGTAGGTGAGGATGACGAAGCCGATCGCGCCGAGCGGGTACGAAACCGTCTTGAAGAACGGCACGATCAGTTCCATTTCCGCCGGCAGGGTCGAGGACATCGCCAGATAGACGGCCACCACGAGGCCGATCACCGATTGCCAGAAGTACTTCCAGCGGCTGGCCAGGCCCTTGGGATCGCGATAGACGACCTTCTTCCAGTCGTCGTACCAGCCGATGGCGCCGAAGCCCAGGGTCACGATCAACAACACCCAGACGTAGCGGTTGGCGAGATCGCCCCAGAGCAGCGTGGTGACGCCGATGGCGATCAGGATCAGCGCGCCGCCCATGGTCGGGGTGCCCGATTTGACGAGGTGCGTCTGCGGCCCGTCGGTGCGCACCGCCTGGCCGATCTTCTTCGTCGTCAGCCAGCGGATGACTCGCGGGCCTGCGGTAAACGAAATGATCAGCGCGGTCATCGCCGCCAACACGGCGCGCAGCGTGATGTAGTTGAAGACGTTGAAGCCGCGGATGTCCTGCGACAGCCATTGCGCCAGTGCGTGCAGCATTACTTGTTCTCCTCTGGCTGAACGACATCGGCAATCGGGGCGGCGACCGCCTCGACGACGCGTTCCATTCGCATGAAGCGCGATCCCTTGATCAGCACGATCGCGTCGGCCGTCATTTCAGGCAGCAGGGCGGGGACCAGGTCCTCGATCTTCTTGAAGTGCCGTCCGCCGATGCCGAAGTTGTACGCCGCCAGCGCGCTCGACTCACCGAGCGCGAACAGGAGGTCGATACCCTGGCTCTTGGCGTAGCCGCCGACCTCGTCGTGGAACTGCCCGGCCATGTCGCCGATCTCGCCCATGTCGCCGAGCACGAGGATCTTCTTGCCGACGGTCGAGGCCAGCACGTCGATGCCGGCGCGTACGGAATCCGGGTTGGCGTTGTAGGTATCGTCGAGCAGCATGGCGCCGCCCGCGCCCGCACGCCGCTGCAGACGTCCCTTGACGCCGCGAAAGGCGTTGAGTCCGCGTCCGACCGCTTCCAGCGAAACGCCTGCGGCCAGCGCCGCCGCCGCGGCCCCAAGCGCGTTGCGCGCGTTGTGCACACCGGGCAAGGCCAGCGCGACTTCGATCGTTTCGCCATGCACCGTGATGGTCAAGTGATTGTCGAGCCCGTGCGCCTGGTAATGGCCCGTCACATCAGCGGGATGATCGAGCGCGAAGGTCATCGTCGCGTGGCCTGTGCTCTGCTCGCGCCACAGATCCGACCATTCGTCATCGGAACGGAAGACGGCCACGCCGGGGGAGACCAATTCCTCGAAGACGCTGCCCTTCTCGCGGGCAATCATGTCGATCGACCCCATCCCTTCCAGGTGCGCGCGCTGCGCGTTGGTCACCAGCGCCACGGTCGGTCGCGCGATGCGCGCGAGGTAGGCGATTTCGCCCGGATGGTTCATGCCCATCTCGATCACCGCCGCGCGGTGCTGCGCGCTCAGCGTCAACAAGGTCAGCGGCAGGCCGATGTCGTTGTTGAAATTGCCCTGCGTCGCGAGAACGGCGTCGCCGTGCGCCGCGCGCATGATGCTGGAGAGCATTTCCTTGCTCGTCGTCTTGCCGTTGCTGCCGGTCACGGCGACGAGCGGCAGGGCGAAGCGCGAACGCCATGCGGCGGCAAGGCGACCCAGCGCCAGGCGCGTATCTTCGACAACCAGAAGGGCGAGCGCGACTTCAGGCAAGGAGGCGACGGCGTCGGCGGCGACCACCGCGGCGACGGCACCGGCTGCGCTCGCCGTGGCGAGAAATTCGTGGCCGTCGAAGTTTTCGCCGCGCAGGGCGATGAAGAGTTGGCCGGCTTCGATCTTGCGGCTGTCGGTGGAGACGCCGCGGAACGCGACGGCCGCACCATCTTCGGCGCCGATCAGCGTGGCCGATGTGGCCTGCGCCGCTTCCTGCAAATTCATGACGACGCTCATGCGCCCTCCTCCTGACGCGCAACGAGCGCGCCTTGTGCCTCGGTGAGATCCGAAAACGGTCGGCGCACACCGGCGATTTCCTGATACGGCTCGTGGCCCTTGCCGGCGAGCAGGATGACGTCGGCCGGGTGCGCTTCGCGGATGGTTTTCCCGATCGCAACGGCGCGATCGGCGATGACGTCGGCGGACGGTGCGGCCTGCCGAATCTCGGCAAGAATCGCCAATGGGTCTTCGCTACGCGGGTTGTCGCTGGTCAGCACGACACGGTCGGCGAGGCGCGTGGCGATCTCGCCCATCAGCGGGCGCTTGCCGCGATCGCGATCGCCACCGCAGCCGAACACGGCCACGAGCTTTCCGCCGCGCGCGGTCGCCACGCCACGCAAGGCCGCAAGTGCACTTTCCAGTGCATCGGGCGTATGCGCGTAGTCGACGACGATCAGCGGTTCGTTGTAGCCCCCGATCTTTTCCAGGCGTCCGGGCGGCGGCGTCAGCTCGGCAAAGCGTGCCGCGACCTCGGCCGGCTTGAGTCCCGCATCGAGCAATACGGCGGCTACGGCGAGCAGATTGGATACGTTGTAGCGCCCGACCAGGCCGGTTTCAACCGTTGCTCTGCCGCTCGGCGCGGAGAGGCGGAAGCGCAAGCCGGTCACCGCCTCTTCCACGTCCTCGGCGCGCACCACGCCTTGCCGGTCGGCAAAGTCGTCGCCTTGCGTATATCCAACCACTTTCGCCGCCGTGGTCATTTCTGCCAGCTCGACGCCGAACGGATCGTCCAGATTGACCACGGCGAGGCGCAGCCGCGGCCAGGCGAACAGTCGCTTCTTGGCCTCGGCGTAGCTCTCCATCGAACCGTGGTAGTCGAGATGGTCGCGCGTGAGATTGGTGAAGACGGCGACGTCGACGCGCGTACCATCGAGCCGCCCCTCCTCGATGCCGATCGAACTGGCCTCGACGGCGCACGCTTGCGCGCCGGCATGGGCGAAGTCGGCGAGGTAGCGCGCCAGGTTCGTCGCCTCGGGCGTCGTCAGGCCGGTATCGTCCAGATCGCCGACAAAACCGGCGCCGAGCGTACCGATCACCGCACAGGAGCGCGGGTGCGAGCGACCGAGCCACTGGCTGATCGTCGTCTTGCCGTTGGTGCCGGTGATGGCGATCACCGACTGGCGTTCGCTCGGCTGGCCGAAGACGGCGTGCGCGAGCGGCCCGCAAAGGGCGCGCAGGCCCGTACCAGAGAGGTTCGCCACGCGCCAGTCGGCATTCCAGACGAAGTCGCCGCGCGCTTCCCAGAACACGGCCGCGGCACCGCGCGCGATGGCGTCGGCGATGAAGCGCCGCCCGTCGTTCAGGTCGCCCGGGTAGGCCATGAACAAGTCGCCACGACGCACCTTGCGGCTGTCGTCGGCGACGCCGGTCAGCTGAACGCCCAGGTCGGCGAAGCGCCGGATTATGCGCTCCGGCGTGATTTCGCCAGCAGCGGCCGGCATGAAATCCGTTTGCTGAGTCATAGTTTTCCCTTTCCGGCCGGTGCTTTTCCGGCTGCCCCGCTCTGCGCGACCTGGATCGGCGCATCGTGCGGGACGCCCAGCGTGCGCAGGGCGCCGCCCATGACGCTGGAAAAAATCGGCCCGGCCACGTCGCCGCCGTAGTGTCCACCGGCGCTCGGCTCGTCGATCATCACTGCAACCACGAGGCGCGGATCGGAGACCGGCGCGAAGCCGACAAACGAAGCGACGTACTTGCGGACGTACTGACCGCCTTCGATCTTGTACGCGGTGCCCGTCTTGCCGCCGACGCGATAGCCGGGAATCTGCGCCTTCGGTGCCGTTCCACCGGGCTGCGCGGCCATTTCAAGCATGGTCCGCACTTCGCGCGCCGTCTGCTGGCTGAAGATCTGCTTCGTCGGTATCGGCATTCCGTCGGTCCTGGTCAGGCTCAGGGGAACCATGTCGCCTTCGCGCGCGAAAATCGTGTAGGCGCGCGCCAGTTGCATCAACGAGACGGAGAGACCGTGGCCGTACGACATCGTCGCCTGCTCGATCGGCCGCCAGCTCTTCCACGGCCGCAAGCGGCCGGTCACTTCGCCGGGGAAGCCCAGACCCGGCTGCTGCCCGAGGCCAATGGCATCGAACATCGTCCACATCTGCTCGGGCGACAGCATCGCGCCAATCTTCGCGGTGCCGACGTTGGACGACTTCTGGATGACCTGGGCGACGGTCAGATCGCCGTGCGGATGTGCATCGGAGATCGTCGCCGAGCCGATCGTCAGCCGTCCTGGCGCGCAAGCGATCACCGTGTCGAAACGCACCTTGTCGTATTCGAGCGCGAGTGCGGCGGTAAACGGTTTCATCACCGAACCCGGCTCATAGGTGTCAGTCAATGCCCGATTGCGCAGTTGCGCGCCGCTCAACCGTTCGCGGTTGTTCGGGTTGTAGGTCGGCCAGTTGGCGAGCGCGAGGATCTCGCCGGTCTTGGTATCGACAACCACAACACCGCCCGCCTTGGCCTTGAAGTCGGTAACCGCCTGTTTCAGCTGGCTGTAGGCCATGTACTGCACCTTGGAGTCGATCGCCAGGCGAATGTCCTTGCCGTCCTGCGGCGGTTTGATCGAACCGACATCTTCGACGATCCGGCCGCGCCGGTCCTTGATCACGCTGCGGCTGCCGGCGTGCCCGAGGAGCTGCCGCTGAAAGGCCAGCTCGACGCCTTCCAGCCCCTTGTCGTCGACGCCGGTAAAGCCGACCATGTGCGCGGTCATCTCGCCGCCCGGATAGAAACGACGATACTCCTTGTCCTGACCGATTCCCGGCAGCTTGAGCGCCGCGACGCGCTCGCCGATGTCCGGCGGCAACTGGCGGCGCAGGAAGACGAAGGTCTTGTCGCTGGCCAGCTTCTGCGCAAGTTCCTTCGTACCCATTTCGAGCAGATTGGCCAGCAGCCCGATCTGCTCGTTGTTCAGGCGTGCTTCCGAAGGAATCGCCCAGACGGATTTCATCGGCGTCGACACCGCCAGGATGTCGCCGTTGCGGTCGGAAATGCGGCCGCGCGAGGCCGGGATTTCCAGGTCGCGCCGGTAGCGCGACTCGCCTTTTTCCTGCAAGAAGTCGTTGTTCAGCACCTGCAGGTAGAACGCGCGTCCGATCAGCACGCCAAAGCAGGAGAGGATCAGGAGCGCCATCAGACGCGAACGCCAGGCCGGCAGGCGGAGCTTGAGCACCGGGCTCTCGGCGAACTTGTGCCCCTTCGGCCCCTTGAAGTTCATCATCGCGACACCTCGACGGGGCTGACGACGACCACCTTGGCCGGCTCGGGGGTGCGCATCTTGAGCTTGTCGCGCGCGATCTTTTCGATGCGCGGCGAGGTCGCCCAGGTCGACAGTTCGAGCTGCAATTGGTCGAACTCGACATCCAGATGCTCGGCGCGCTCCTGCTCGCTTTCCAGCGCCTGGAAGAGGCGGCGCGCCTTGTGCTGCGACGTCACAACGCTGAGTGCGCAGACGACCGCAACGATGAGCAGAAGAAGATTGAGGCGCAGCATCCTATTCGCCTCGTTCGCCCAGCTTTTCGGCCACGCGCATCACGGCGCTGCGCGCGCGCGGATTACCAGCGACTTCCTCGTCACCCGCCTTGACCGGTTTGCCGACGAGGCGCAAATGCGGCTGCGGCAGATCGACGCTGCGCAAGGGGAGATTCTTGGGCAAGCGATCGGTGCTCGCTTCGTCGCGCATGAAACGCTTGACGATGCGGTCTTCCAGCGAATGGAAGCTGATCACGACCAGGCGCCCTCCGGGCTGCAGCACGTCCAGCGCCTGCGGCAGGACTAGAGCGAGTTGCTCGAGCTCTTGATTGACGTGAATCCGTAGAGCTTGAAAGGTACGCGTCGCCGCATCCTGGCCGGGCTCGCGGGTCCGCACGGTTTCGCGTACAAGCGCGGTGAGTTGGCCTGTGGTTGTAAGAGGCCGCTCGCTCCGAGTAGCCACAATCTTCTTTGCAATCTGGAAAGCAAACCGTTCTTCGCCATAGCTCCTAATCACCTCCGTAATGTCTTTTATGCCGGCCGTCGCCAGAAACTCGGCCGCCGTCTCTCCCTGCGTCGTGTCCATGCGCATGTCGAGCGGCGCATCGAAACGGAAACTGAAACCGCGCTCACCGTCATCGATCTGCGGCGAGGAAACGCCAACGTCGAGGAGCACGCCATCCACCGCCGACACGCCGACCTCGGCCAAAACCGGAGTCAGGTCGCCGAAAGCGCGGTGCACGATCGTCAAGCGGGAGTCATTCATCGACTGCGCGGCGGCGATGGCTTGTGGATCGCGGTCAAAGGCGATGAGTCGCCCGTTCGGACCCAACTGTTCGAGAATGGCCCGGCTGTGGCCACCGCGGCCGAACGTGCCATCGACGTAGACGCCGGCGGGCTTTATCGTCAAAGCCTCAACCGCCTCCCGCAGTAGCACTGTCTGATGCGACAGGGCAGCGGTCACAGCGCCAGATCCTCAAGACCCGGCGGCAACTGGTCGCCAAGGGCAAAGACCGCCTCCTGCTCCTTCTGCCAGCCGGCATCGGACCAGATCTCAAAGTGGCTGCCCTGCCCGACCAGCCAGACCTGCTTTTCAAACTGGGCAAAGCGGCGCAATTCCGGCGCGACGAGCAGGCGACCGGCAGAGTCCAGCGTTTCTTCGCGCGCATTACCGACCAGAAGACGTTTGATGGCAGCGGAGCGCTGATCAAGGCTCGACGCGGCGAGCACCTTGTCGCGAATCGGCTCCCACGCGCCGGCCGGATAAAGGAGCAAACAACGATGCGGATGGGCAGTCAGCACGAGCTGGCCGGCGGAAGCCGCCACGAGCGCATCCCGGTGGCGCGCCGGAATGGCGAGCCGACCTTTCGCGTCGAGACTTAGCGCTGCCGCTCCCTGAAACATCAAACCCGTGCCCTCGCCTGTAACCGTTGCCCTTGTGAAAACCTTCGTGAGAAACCCCCGATTCCCCACTTTTCACCACCGCCTCCCACTTTAAGGCAAAGATTTTGCACAAGCAAGCTGTTTTTCACCAAAAAAACCAATGCGGACAATGACTTACAAGCGTTTCCGGAGAAACGTTCACGGTAAATTTCTGTTAAAAAACAACAAGGAAAAATTACAACTTAAAGTGCTTTGTGACGAACATAGGCCAAAAGCCAGATCCGTTGAACAATGCGCGAGGGATCTCAGCGCATCGGGATGGCGTAGCGATGAACGGGGCGACACGGAACGCCGATCAGCGCCCCGCTGGCGATCAAGATCGGGGAGTAATCACCCGCGCCGCACGCGCCGCTGCGCGTTGCGCGCATGCGGAACCCAGCCGTGCCAGCGCCAGCGAACGAACATCAGCAGGCCACGCACCCACTCGTCGGCGGCGTAGGCGATGAAAATCCCGGGTAGTCCGATGGCGTGCCCGAGAAAATAGGAGCCGACACCGAGCACCAGCGCGAACGAACCGACGCTGGCAACGACGGGATAAATCGCATCGCCCGTCGCGCGCAAGGCGCCCGTGACGATCAGATTGAAGACGCGCCCGCACTCGAGGACCACCGCGATCCAGAGGAGAACCTGCGCCGCCTCGATCACCGCCGGATCCTTGGTGAAAATGCGCATCAGCCAAGGCGCGGCGAAGGCCGCGACCACGGCGATCGAGCCCGATGCGACCAGGCCATTGCGTACTCCCTTGATCACCAGGGCACGCGCCTGACTGAACTGGCCGGCGCCGATCAGGCGTCCGACGATGATCTCGCACGCCCAGCCGATCGACAGGCTGATCAGGAAGACGTAGCGCAGCAACTGCAGGACATAGGAATGCGTCGCCAGCGCCACGACGCCGAGTCGCGCGGTCGCCGCCAGCGACACCATGAACGCTGCCCGGTAGCCGAGTTCGGTCGTCGCCCCCGGCACGCCGATGCGCAGGACCGGCGCCAGGATGCGAGGGCAGAACGCCCACCAGTCGGACAGCGCGGGCACCAGCGCCATGCGCCGGCGCCACAGGCGCAGGTGCAGAACCAGGCCAATTGCGCGGCTGGACAGCAACGCGATGGCAAATCCGTTGAGGCCAAACCCATCCCACGGCCCCACACCGAGCATCAGCGGCACGGCCAGCACGAAGTGGCTGCAATGCATGGCGATCATCACGCGCAGGGAATCCTTGACGTGCAGGTGGGCGCGCAGGATCGCCGCCATCATCAGGTTGTAGCCTTCAAGTAGCGCAGCGGGTGCCAGCAATTGCAGGTAAGGCGCGGCCATCGGCAGGATTTCCGCCGGCGCGTTCAGCACGTCGAGGATCAGATCGTTGCCGAATACCAGCCAGCCGAACACGAACACGCCCGCCCAGGTCGCCGCGCCGAGACCGGCCAGCGCCGTTCTGCGCACGCTTTCGGTTTGTTGCCCGCCGAGCAGCTGGGTAATGACGACGCCCATGCCGATCGCCAGCACGCGATAGAGCACGAACAGTGTTTCAAGCACCTGATTGGCGAGACCGAGACTGCCCGCCGCGCCGTCGGAGGTGTGCGACGCCAGCCACAGACCGACGATGACCACCGTGTAGCCGAGAAGAAACTCGCCCAGAATGGGGCCAGCGATGACATTGAGCCGGGGACGATCCGTGTTGTCCATGAAGGTGCGCTGCGCAGGGTGAAAACCAGTATTGACGCCACCAGACGCTCTGTCAAACGCGGCGGCAGAGAGCAGTGGGAAGTCGGCCGATAAGCCGGGTTCTGTCGTGGGCAACCATTCCTCTAGGCGCACTGTTGCCAGTGCGCTCAAGCAACCTACCCGGAAGCAACGCGAGCCACGCCATGCGCTTCCCTATTTGGTCTTGCTTCAGATGGGGTTTGCCGTGCCGTCCGTGTTACCACGTCCGCGGTGAGCTCTTACCTCGGCCGGGCTTGCGCCCGACCGCCCCGGCTATAGCCGGGGCGCCGTTTCACCCTTGCCGGCCCGGGCTACCCCGGACTTAGGCGGTCTATTCTCTGTTGCACTTTCCGTCACCTTGCGGTGCCCGGCCGTTAGCCGGCATCTTGCTCTGTGAAGCCCGGACTTTCCTCCCGGTTCGAGACTTTCGCCTCTCCCCCAGCGGTTGCCTGGCCGACTTCCCGCCGCGATTATACGCGGTCCGGCGGACAAATCAGTTCTGCGTGGCGTCAGTCGCTGGTTCGCCCGGCGCGGGCGCCGCCGCGGGCGGTGGCTCTGCCTTGACTGCCGGCGTGAAAACAAGCTCGCTGCCGCGCATCTCGAAGGCACCCATCGGCACGCCGAGTCCGCTGTCGGGTTCCTTATCCAGCTTGGCAAAGCCTTCGCAAGTGCGCGTCTCGACCACGTACATCTGCTTGCCCTGCCTGAGAATCCAGGCATCGTTGCCGGGCGAATAGACCTCGACCCGGGCCTTGAGCGCCGCCTTGCCGAGCGCGTGGCGGCGCATGCAGTCCGGCATGCGGGCGGCGACGATCGAGTACTCCGCCGTCTTCTCCCAAAACATCCCGGTTACCCGGATCAGGCTCAGTGCATGCGCGCTGCCCTTGATTTCGAAGGTTGCGCGAAGGTCGGTGCACGCGGCCAGGAGCGGCAGCAGCGCCAACACGATCCACCGCGGAATAAAGCTGAGTCGAATCACGAACGCCTCCGCAAGAAACTAGCCAACAAGGCGCCAGGCGAGCGACTCACCTGCGCGCAGGGGCACCAGCGCATCGCCGCCGGCGAATTCAAACGCCTCGGGCACCTGCCACGGCGTTTTCTCCAGCGTCACGCGCGTCGAATTGCGCGGGAGCCGATAGAAGTCCGGGCCGTTGAAGCTGGCAAAGGCCTCCAGCCGGTCGAGCGCATCGGCCACCTCGAACGCCTCGGCGTAAAGTTCCAGCGCCGCGTGTGCCGTGTAGCAACCGGCACAACCGCAGGTCGCCTCCTTGGTGTGGCGCGCATGCGGCGCCGAATCGGTACCGAGGAAGAATTTCTTGCTGCCCGATGTCGCCGCGCCGACCAGGGCGGCGCGGTGCTTCTCGCGCTTCAACACCGGCAGGCAGTAATAGTGCGGACGAACACCACCCGTAAACAGGGCATTGCGGTTGTAGAGCAGATGATGCGCGGTGATCGTCGCCGCAACGTTGTCGCCAGCCGTCGCAACGAACTCTGCGGCATCGGCCGTCGTGATGTGCTCGAACACGACGCGCAGCCCGGGTCGCCGGACCAGCAGGGGCTGCAGCACCGTCTCGATGAAGACGTTCTCGCGATCGAAGATGTCGACCGCCGGATCGGTGACTTCGCCGTGCACCAGCAGCGGCATGCCCGCCTTTTCCATCTCGGCGAGCGCCGCGTCACACTTGGCAAGATCGGTTACGCCCGCGTCGGAGTTGGTCGTCGCCCCGGCCGGATAGAGCTTGACCGCCTTGACGAAGCCGCTGTCGACGGCGCGCCGGATCTCGTCGGCCGGCGTGTTGTCGGTCAGGTAGAGCGTCATCAGCGGCTCGAAACTTGCACCTTCGGGGAGCGCGGCGAGAATGCGCTGGCGATACTCGCCGGCCGCGGCCACGGTCGTCACCGGCGGGCGCAGATTGGGCATGACGATGGCCCGGGCGAACTGCGCCGCGCTGTGCGGCAGCACGGACCTGAGCGCGTCACCGTCGCGCAGGTGCAGGTGCCAGTCATCGGGACGCGTCAGGGTGATTCGAGCGAGGGATGCGGTTTGGCTGTTTGGCATGATAAGGCCAGAAAACGTAACGCCTGCATTCTAGTTGAAAGCCTCCTGCGGCGCGCCTTTCATCGCCGCATCTGTCGCCACGTTACTCCTTGAGACTCAGCGCCAGATCGTACATCGCGTTCTTCGGTGCACCGGTAATTGCGTGCGCCAGACGGACGGCCTGCTTGACCGAGATACCGTCGTCGAGGAGCAACTTCAGCACGCGTTCGCCTTCCCCGGAATTCCCGGAATCGACGACACCCGAAACAAGCAGAACGAACTCGCCGCGCTGCCGGTTGGCATCGGCCTGCAGCCAGGCGAGCGCCTCACCCGACGGACAGCTGTGAATCGTCTCGAACAGCTTGGTCAACTCGCGCGCCAGAACGAGCGTCCTGTCGTTGCCAAGAACCCTGGCGATCGACTCGACGGTCTCCAGTATCCGGTGCGGCGCCTCGTAGAAGAGCAGCGCGTACGGCAGCCCCGACAACGCCCGCAATTCGTCTTCGCGCTGCTTGGTCTTGGCCGGGAGGAAGCCGTAGAAGAGGAAGTGCGGCTCGGCGAGGCCCGACGCCGACAGCGCCGTCACCGCTGCGCACGCGCCCGGCAGCGGAATCACGCGAAAGCCCGCGGCGCGCACGCGCGCCACGAGACGCGCGCCGGGATCGGAAACGGCCGGCGTGCCAGCGTCCGAGACGAGCGCGACCGACTCGCCCGCCGCGAGCTTGCCGATCACCTGCTGCGCCGCGCCCTCCTCGTTATGCTCGTGCGCCGGCAACAGACGTGCGCCCGCCCCGTAGTGCTTCAGCAGGGGCGCGCTGTGACGCGTGTCTTCAGCAGCCACCCAGGGCACGCGGCGCAGCACGTCGATGGCGCGCTGCGTCATGTCGGCCAGATTCCCGAGCGGCGTCGGCACTACATATAATGCGGGGGATTCTTCTGTCATTTCGGTCACCGGATCAATGAGCGACAACGATACCACGCAGCAAACGAGCGGCAGCGCCGGTCGGCAGGCCGAGGACCTGGCGACGCGTTTCCTGGAAAAGAAAAAGTTCAGGATCATCGCGCGCAACTACCGCTGCCGCGGCGGCGAAATCGACCTTATCTGCCGTGACGGGAAGGTACTCGTCTTCGTCGAGGTCCGCCTGCGCCGGAACGCCGCTTTCGGCGGCGCCGCTGCCAGCGTAACGGCAACCAAGCAACGCCGGATCATCCTCGCCGCCCAGCACTTTCTGATGGCGAACGCGCTGACCGACGACGACTGTCGCTTCGACTGCATTCTCCTGAGCGGCACGTCCAGTAATGACATTGAATGGCTGCGCGATGCCTTCTCGCTGGACTGAACGATTCGGCCGGGTGCTGCTTCTCTCGCTGTGGCTGAACGCGGCGGCTTTCGCCGAGTCGATCAAGATCCTCGTCCAGAGTTCGCCGCTCGCCGGCAGCCAGTATTACGGCGCCAAGCGCCTGCGCGGCGAGATTCGCGTCGGCGACCGCTTGACGCTGACGCGCGAAGCGGACAACCGCCACGACCGCAACGCCGTGCGCGTCGACTGGAACGGGCAGAAGCTCGGCTACGTCCCGCGCGCCGAAAACCGTGCCGTGGCGCAGGCGCTCGACGCCGGCGAGGCACTGGAAGCGCGCGTATCGGCAGTACGCGACGACCCCGACCCATGGCGCCGGATCGAGTTCGAGGTTTTCCTCGTCCTGTGATAACGATTCTCTGGTGATAGACTAACGGCCTGTTTTTCACGCGACAACCCCCATGGATTTGATCTCACGCATCAGTCAGCAGTTTTCCGACAGCGCGCACACCAAGCTCGAAGCGATCGAGCTGCTCGCCGCGCCGATCGCCGGCGCCGTCGAAGTGATGGTCGGCAGCCTCGTCGGCAACGGCAGGATTCTGGCCTGCGGGAACGGCGGCTCGGCCGCCGACGCGCAGCATTTCGCTGCCGAACTCGTCGGGCGCTTCGAGATGGAGCGCCAGGGACTGGCCGCGATCGCGCTGACCACCGACACCTCGATCATGACCGCCGTCGCCAACGACTACGGTTTCAAGGCGATCTTCGAGCGCCAGGTGCGCGCACTCGGGCAGCCCGGCGACGTCCTGCTCGCCATCTCGACGTCCGGCAACTCGCCGAACGTCATCGAGGCCATCCAGGCGGCGCAGGACAACGATTTGCGCGTCGTCGCGTTGACCGGCAAGGGCGGCGGCCAGATTGGCGAGATGTTGCGCGACTCGGACATCCACCTCTGCGTCCCGTCCGACCGCACCGCCCGCATCCAGGAAGTGCATCTGCTCACCCTCCACTGCCTGTGCGACGGCATCGATTGCCTGCTATTAGGAGTTGAAGAATGAAAAAGAGCCTTATCGCAACACTGTTGATCGGCGCCACCGTCCTGCCTGCCCTGCAAGGCTGCTTCCCGGTCGTCGCCGCCGGCGTCACCTCCGGCGTGATGGCGACCGTCGACCGCCGCACGCTCGGCGTCCAGACCGACGACGAAACGATCGAATGGAAAGCCAACGCGCAGGTCAGCGAAAAAGTCGGTGACAAGGCGCACCTCAATTTCACCAGTTACAACCGCAAGGTGTTGATCACCGGCGAAGTGCCGAGCGAGGACGCCAAGAGCGAAGCCGAGCGCATCGTCGGCGGGCTGCCCAACGTCCAGGGCGTGCACAACGAGCTCGTTGTCGGCCCGGCGAGTTCCTACACCAACCGCAGCAACGACGCCTTCGTCACCTCCAAGATCAAGAGCCGTTCGGTCGATGCCGGCAAATTCAACCCGATTCACGTGAAGGTCGTCACCGAAGCCGGGACGGCCTACCTGCTCGGCATCGTCACGCAGGCCGAAGCGGACTCGGCAATCAACGTGGCGCGCACAACCACGGGCGTCAAGAAGGTGGTGAATCTGATGGAAATCATTTCGCCCGCCCAAGCGCGCGAAATCGACGGAGTACAGAAGGTAAGCGGCAACGGCAAAGCGGCCGAAGTCCGGAATCCGTAGTCGCCCTCGCCTTCAAGGTACGCCAATGAATTTTCCCGTTCCTGTCTTTGAGCGCAAGATCGTCGCGCCCGAGGCCTTGTCCGGCCGCTTGGCCCAATTGCCCCGGCCGCTCGTCTTCACCAACGGCTGCTTCGACATCCTGCACCGCGGCCACGTGACCCTGCTCGGGCAGGCGCGCGCGCTCGGTGCCGCCATGGTCGTCGCGCTCAACTCGGACGCTTCGGTCAACCGCCTGGGCAAGGGCGACGACCGGCCGGTGAATACGCTAGCCGACCGCCTCGCCGTCATCGCCGCGCTCGAATGCGTTTCGCTCGTCACCTGGTTCGACGAGGACACGCCGATCGAGCGCATCCTCGAATGTCGCCCGGACGTACTCGTCAAGGGCGGCGACTGGCCGGTCGGGAAGATCGTGGGCAACGTCGAAGTCGCCGGCTGGGGCGGCCGCACCGTGTCGATTCCCTTCATTCACCAGAAATCGACGACCGCCCTGCTCGAGAAGATCAGGACCCTGTAAGGACCGCCGCGTCGATCAGGCGGCGCGCAATGCTCACCGGATCGGGCAGCGGCGGCAGCGCGTCGAGAGCGAACCAGCCGGCTTCCTCGATCTCGGCCGGATCGGGCGCAATCTCGCCCCCGGCATAGTCAGCGAAGAAGGCCAGCATCAGCGAATCCGGGAAAGGCCACGGCTGGCTCTGGAAGTAGCGCAGGTTGGCGATCTCGATCCCGACCTCCTCGCGCACTTCGCGCACCGCCGCGTGTTCGACCGTTTCACCCGCCTCGACAAACCCTGCCAGTGCGCTGAACATGCCGGGCCGGAAATGCGGACTGCGCGCCAATAGGAGTTCGTCGCCGCGCCGGACGAGCACCATGACCGCCGGCGAGATTCTCGGGTAGGTTATCAGGCCGCAGGACGGGCACTGCATCGCGAACTCATCCGGCTTCCTGGTCGTCGGCGTACCGCAACGACCGCAGTAGCGATGATTCTTCTTCCAGTCGAGCAGTTGCGCCGCGCGGCAGACGAGGGCGAACGCCTCGGCACCGCCCAGTCCGAACACGGCCCGGATCGGTACCGGTTCGCCGGCAAGCGCGCGTGGCAGCGCTTCGACGTCGATGGCGTAGCACGGCGCGCCCTGCCATTCGCCGATATGCAAGGCCTGATCGAGTCCGGCAAGCGCGTTTCCGCAGCCCTGCGGAAATAGCTCGCCCGGCGCCGCCCCCGGCGTTACGACGAACTCGCCGCCGACACGAACCAGCCAATACGCTTCCGCTTCCACGCCACTCATTCGCCGCTCTCCCGTACTTCCTCCGCCGCCACACGGTGGAGAAAAAACGGCCACCTCGACGATACGAGGCGGCCGCCTGATTCAACCTGAAAACCTCACCGCAAAGGCACGAAGGCGCAAAGATCGCAAAGGAAACAACAGGTGGATCGTACTTGGCCATTCACCCTGTGGTGGCGATGGAAGACAGGTGCTGTTCGCGTAGCGCTTTGATTTTCTTTGCGAACCTTTGCGATCTTTGCGCCTTTGCGGTGAAGAAGCGAGTTTTTCAGGTTCAACGCATATCGACCGCTACAGTTTTTGCTCAACCCAGGCGCGGACCGACGCCAGCGCCGCCGGCAGCTTGTCCGGGTCGGTGCCGCCGGCCTGCGCCATGTCCGGGCGGCCACCGCCCTTGCCGCCGACTTGCTGGGCGACGAAATTCACGAGTTCGCCGGCTTTGACCTTGCCGGTCAGATCCGGAGTCACGCCGGAAATCAGCGTCACCTTGCCGCCAGCGGTGGAAGCCAGGACAACGACCGCGCTCTTCAGCTTGTCGCGCATCTTGTCCATCGTCATGCGCAGGGCGTTCACGTCAGCACCGTCGAGCGTCGCGGTAAGCAGTTTCGCACCCTTCACATCGACCGCTTCGTTGACCAGCGCATCGCCTTGCGCGGCCACCTGTTTGCTCTTCAGCAAGGCCAGCTCGCGCTCGAGATGGCGGACCTGGTCGAGGATGGAATACACGCGCGCCTGCACGTCGTTCGTCTGCACCTTGAGCGTGCCCGCGATGCCGCCGAGCGCCGTTTCCATGCCCTGCATGTAGGCCAGCGCGACGTCACCCGTGATCGCCTCGATCCGGCGCACGCCGGCCGCGACGCCACCTTCGGCGACGACGGTAAACACGCCGATGTCGCCGGTGCGCCGCACGTGCGTCCCGCCGCACAACTCGCGCGACGAGCCGATGTCGATGACGCGCACTTCATCGCCGTACTTCTCGCCGAAGAGCATCATCGCGCCAAGTTTCTGTGCCTCGTCGATCGGCATCACGCGATGCTGGCAATCGACGTTCTCGAGAATCTCGGCGTTGACGATTTTCTCGACGCGCCGGATTTCCTCATCGGTCAGCGGCTGGTTATGCACGAAGTCGAAGCGCGTTTTGTCCGGGTCGACCTGCGAACCCTTCTGCTGCACGTGCTCGCCGAGCACTTCGCGCAAGGCCTTGTGCATCAGGTGCGTCGCCGAGTGGTTGCGCATCGTGCGCTTGCGCGCGACGAGATCGACTTTGGCAGCAACCTCGTCGCCGACCTTGAGGCTGCCCGTCTTGAGCACACCCTGGTGACCAAACACGGCAGCCTGGATTTTCTGCGTGTCCTCGACCGAGAAGATACCCTGAGCCGACTGCAACAGGCCACGGTCGCCGACCTGGCCGCCGGACTCGGCGTAGAACGGCGTATCGTCGAGCACCACCGTTCCGGCGTCGCCTTCGCGCAGTTCGCTGATCGGCGAGCCGTCCTTGTAAAGCGCCAGGACCGTACCCTTGAACTCAAGCGTCTCATAGCCGTGGAAGGTCGTCTCGGGCCCGCTGTATTCGAGCGCGGCGGACATCTTGAACTTGCCGGCGGCGCGCGCCTGTTCCTTCTGGTGCTTCATCGCCGCCTCGAAGCCGGCCGAGTCCACGGTGACCCCGCGCTCGCGGCAGATGTCGGCGGTCAGGTCGAGCGGGAAGCCGAAGGTGTCGTGCAGCTTGAACGCGGTGTCACCGTTGAAGACGCCCTTGCCGGCCATCGCCGCCAGTTCGCCTTCGAGAATCGCCATACCGTGCTCGATCGTCGAGAAGAAACGCTCCTCCTCCTGCTTCAAGACGTCGGTGACGCGCTTCTCGCCGGACACCAGCTCCGGATAGGCAGCGCCCATTTCGGCGACCAGATCAGGAACCATGCGGTGGAAGAAGGCGACGCGTGCACCGAGCTTGTAGCCGTGGCGGATGGCACGGCGGATGATGCGACGCAGCACGTAGCCACGACCTTCGTTGCCTGGGATGACACCGTCGGCGATGAGGAACGAGCAGGCGCGGATATGGTCCGCCAGAACACGCAGCGACGGGCTGTCCATGTCCGCATCGCTTGTTTCACGCGCCGCAGCCTTGACCAACGTCTGCAGCAGGTCGATTTCGTAGTTGCTGTTCACGTGCTGCAGCACCGCGGTAACCCGTTCCAGGCCCATGCCGGTATCGACCGACGGCTTGGGCAGCAGGTGCATCACGCCGTGCTCGTCGCGGTTGAACTGCATGAACACGTTGTTCCAGATCTCGATGTAGCGGTCACCGTCTTCGTCCGGCGTACCCGGCAAACCGCCCGGGATGTGCTCACCGTGGTCGTAGAAGATTTCCGAGCACGGGCCGCACGGGCCGGTGTCGCTCATCATCCAGAAGTTGTCGGAGGCATAGCGCGCGCCCTTGTTGTCGCCGATGCGAATGACGCGCTCGGCCGGCAGGCCGATCACCTTGTGCCAGATGTCGTAGGCTTCGTCGTCCTCGGCATAGACCGTCACCCACAGGCGATCCCTGGGCAGCTTGAAGACTTCGGTCAGCAGTTCCCACGCGTACTTGATCGCGTCGAGCTTGAAGTAGTCGCCGAACGAGAAGTTGCCGAGCATCTCGAAGAAGGTGTGGTGGCGCGCCGTATAGCCGACGTTCTCAAGGTCGTTGTGCTTGCCGCCGGCGCGCACGCATTTCTGCGACGTCGTCGCCCGGTTGTAGGGGCGCTTGTCGAAACCGAGGAAAACGTCCTTGAACTGGTTCATCCCGGCGTTGGTAAACAGCAGGGTCGGGTCGTCGTGCGGCACGAGCGAGCTCGAGGCTACGATCTGGTGACCCTTGGACTCAAAGAACTTGAGGAATTTCTCGCGAATTTCGGCACTTTTCATCGGTATTTGTCCCTGAAGGGGCGGATTTCAAAGGGTTTTGATTTTAGCACCGAAAAGTACACAGACCGACCGCCCGACGATTCGCAAGGCATTGCCGGCAAGGCCTCAGGGCCTGATCGGAAGAGCGAAGAGAAGCGCCGCCCTACAGGCCGCGCAAGGAATCGATACGGTCGCTGAAGACAGCGGTGACACCGCGAGCGAGTAGCGCCTCGGCATCCTGACGGTCGTTGACGGTAAAGCAAAGAACCGGAATGCCGGCCGCCCGCGCCGTGGCGAGCACCGAATCGTCCAGCTTGCGCGCGGCGCAGTGCAGGCTGTACGCGGCGACCGCGTCCATTCGGCGCATCCAGTCTTCCGGCGGACGAACGCAGAGATAACCGAGCGGCAGCTGCGGCGCGACGCGCCGGGCGGCGACAAGCGCTTCTTCGGAGAAGGAGGACACCAGGGGCAACGGCGCGTCGCCCCACAACTCGAGAATCCGCCGTGCCACGGTTTCGCCGGTGATTTGCTCGAAACCTTGCGCCGGCTTGATCTCGACGTTGGCGAGGAGCCCGAGCGTCCGGCACGCGCGCGCGACGGCCTCGAATGTCGGCAGCGGTTCGCCGGCAAACGCACGGTGCTGATGAGCACCGGCGTCGAGCGTGCGCAAGATCGTGTCCGGGGTTCCGCAAACGTTGCCGCGCCCGTTCGTCGTGCGCTCCAGGGTTTCATCGTGGATCACCCACGGCGTGCCGTCGGCCGAGAGCATGACGTCGAACTCGACCGCGCGATAGCCGAGCGCCGCGGCGATCGGCAGTCCGGCCAAGGTATTCTCCGGCGCCAGCGCACCGCCGCAGCGATGCGCAATCACGCGCGGGACTTCCCAGGCCGGCGCAGGACGGATCACTTCTTGCCCTTACCCCTGGACTTGGGTGCAGCCGTTGCCGTGTCCAGCGCGGCAATCTTCAGCATCGCGGCGTTGCCCCGCTCCACCGCACTGTCGAGCGCTTCCTTGGCCGGCTTCTTGTCGGCCCAGACGGTCTCCAGTTCTTCTTCGACGATCTGGCGAACCTGTTCGATCTGCGCGACGCGCACCTTTGGCGGCACGCCCTTGCCCTGCAGTTGCGCATAGGCGATCTTCAATCCACCGAGGTCGGCGCCGAGCAGCTTGGTGCTGGCGGCAGCGCGCGCCACCGGTGTCATCGGCAGATAACCCCCCGCCAACGTCAGGCCAATCTGAACCTCCGGCCCGAGAACGTAGTTCACGAACTTCGCGACCCCCTTGATCTCGGCAGGCTTCATCCCGGAGGCAAGCCACAGCGAAGCGCCGTCGGCCAGCGTGTTTTTCGGCGCGCCGTAAACATCATCGTGATATGGCAACGGCGAAACGCCCACGTCCAGCGACTTGTTCTCGTTGAAAGAGGCGAACAGCGACGAAGAACTGGTCAACATACCGCACTCGCCCTTGGCGAACCGGTTGTCGGCCTCGTCCTTGGGGCCGAAATAGGAGAAGTACTTGCTCTTGTACCAGGTGGCCATCATCGCGATGTGCTTGACCTGGGCGAGGCCATTGAAAGCCAGTTTGCCCTTGGCGTCGTTGACTTCGGCGCCATCCCAGGCGCTGACGTTGTCGATGAACACCTGCACCGGCCATGACGTGGTGAACGGGCAACTGTTTCCCGCGTCCGCGAGTTTGCCGGCGGCTTCCTGAGCCTCGAACCAGGTTTTCGGCGGATTCTCGGGGTCAAGGCCAGCCTTGCGGAACAACGCCTTGTTCACATAGAGCACGGGCGTCGAAAACGCGACCGGCAGGGCGAAAAGCTGCCCCTTGGCGTCAGTCAGACCGTCGCGCAGTTCGGGCGAAAGCTTGCTGGCGTCAAACTTCTCCTTGGCCTCGCGCATCACCTCGTGCAGCGGCTTGAACTTGGTCTTGTTGGCCACGAAGCGCGAATACTCCTCGCGCGTCACGAAGTTCAACTGCTTCGGCGCGTCACCCTCGCCACGGCGGACGAGCGTGACCTGAACATCCTTGTTTTCCTTGTTGAAACTGGCAATCAACGGCAGCAGGCGCTCGGCGCGGACTTCATCGAGACGATGCGACAACTCGAGTTGAACCGGCGTCGCCGCGGGAACGGCAAGAACGGGCGCAGCGAGAACGAGACCGCCAGCGGCCATGAGAATTCGGGAGTAAAGCATTTGGTTTCCTCGGCAAAAACGACAGAGCCGACAATTATAGTGGCGCAGACACGGTTTGGACGAAGGATGATCCCGCGATCGAATCGCCGATTTAACAAAGTACGAGCCAGCGATGGACGCACCAGCAATTGTGGTTAAAATGCCCGCTATTCCAACCTTCTTCCGGAAAAAGACGTGCCAGAGACCGGCAGCTCCATGCGAACAGCCCTGATCGCAACGCTATTGTTGATCGGTTTATCGGGCTGCGACGTCGTCAAGCAACGCATGGGAATCGTCGACCCCGCGGAGAAAGCCGCTCAGTCCGATGCTGAGGGCAGGGCGGTCGGCGGTGCCTGCCGCCAGTCCGGCCGCGCCATCGAAGACTGCTACTCGATCTACTCCTGGTTGCCCAAGGCTTCCATCTACGAGGGCTGGCGCGACATGGATGCGTACATGCGCGACAACAAGCTGGAAACGGTCGAACCGCAGCTGCCACCGGTCGCGCCGCCAACGACAGCAAAGAAGAAAGCCGCGGCGACAAAAGAAGATGTTGCGGCGAACGAGAGCAAAGCCACGCCGGATACCAAGGCAACGACCGCACAACACTGAGCGCGTGCCCACCGGAAGAAGCGCCAGCCCGTGCGACGGGCGCCGGCAAACAAGAAGGATGCGTCATGAATCAAGAAGAATGCCGATTGGTCACGCGCAACGACTGCCTCAGATAGCAAGGTCCGGATCGCAGCCATGCCAGACCCGACCGGAGTAGCCGGCGCGCCAGCCGCCCCCTGCGAAGACGCGTTCTTCATTCTGCGCGACTGCAGGGAACGCTTCCAGCGCGGCCTCGCCGAAATTGTCCGCCAAGCCGGTGTTAGCGCGCCCGCGGTTATCGATGCCTTTGTGCGCGAGATCGCGACGGCACACGACGAGCTTGCCGCATCGTCCAGAGCGGACGGCTTCGGGCAGACAGATGGCCTGACGGCATCGCGCATCAGTCTCGTCGGCAACGACGATCTCGAAGTGGAAATCCGCATTGGCGACATCATCACCCGACTGAAGGGGAACGAACGCATCGATCGCTGGCGTGTGCAACTCCGCTACATGACCTTGCTCGACCGACCGAAGATGACGGCCGAGGACAACCCGGCCGGACTCGAGCCGGTCAGCCGCGGCCTGTGGGCGATCTGCCAGACGACCAAGGCCGGCCTCGAGCAAAACCTCGACATCCTCGATCGACTCGAGGCGCAACTACAGGCTGGCTTACCCGACCTATATCGAGAGCTCAACGCCCTTCTCGAACAGCGCGGCGTCGCGTTACCGCCGACGCGCCCCATTCAGCGCAGTAGCGGCAGTACAGTCACGCCAGAGGCCGCTGCGCGGTCCGGCACATTGCCGGCCAACGCGCTCTCCGCCTTGCAAAGCAAGTTGTTCGAGCAATCCGGCGAGGTCGGCGTTTCAGCGGGGGCGTCAGATGACGGCCCGGTTGTAGGCAACGCAGCCCTGAGTGCCTCGACGCTGACCATGCTGAATCACCTGAGGGAACGGCTCAATACGCTTGAGCAGCGACAGATCACCGCCCCCCAGGGCACGCTCCCACTCGACGCGCCCGACACGCAGCAACCGCTGCGCGCCATCCGCGCAAGAGATCTCGACCTGCCGCTCGGCAAATCCGCTGCCGTCGCGTTCGACACACTCTCGCTGATCTTTGACGCCCTCTTTGCCACACCGGATCTCCCCGACGTCGTCAAGTCGATCCTCGGCCGACTGCAGATTCCCTCGCTCAGGACGGCCATCCTGGACGACACCTTCTTTGCCAACACACAGCATCCGGCGCGGCAGCTGATCAACCGCATGGCACGCGCTGCGTGCGGTTTGCCCCCGGACGCTGGGCGCGACCACCCGCTGAGCGAACGGTTGAGCCAACTCGCCGACTCGGCGCGCGCCGCGATGGAAAGCAACGAATCCGGGCTGAAGCCGCAGCTCGAAGAGCTGGAAAGACTGATCGCCGAGCGCGACCAATCGCACCAGCTCAACTCACAACCGTACATGCATCTCGTCAACCATCACGAACGGCGGCTGAACGCAGGCGTTCTGGCAAAAAAGTGGCTGAACGAGCAACTTGCGCGATGTTCGGCGCCTGCGATTCGTGACTTCCTTGCGGAACATGGAGTGCGCATCATGCAAAGCGCTGCCGAAAACGGTGGTGTTGGCGGTGAGCGCTGGAAGGCGTCGAACACAACATTTGCGGAACTACTCTGGAGCATCCAGCCCAAGCAGGCGCCCGAAGAACGCAAGCGCCTCGTCGCCCTGGTACCCGCGCTGCTCAAGCGCCTGAATTCAGAACTCGACCAACTTGACGTATCGACGGAAGCGCGAACGCCCTTCCTGAACGCCTGCTTCGATCTGCAAACCGCAGCGCTGCGCAACCGGCCCGACACGGCGATGTCATCGCCTTCCCTCCAGATCAACCCCACCACGGTCGAGATCAACTCGAACGAACCCGGCACACCCGGCAGCTCGCGCAAGACCGAGATTCTCGAAAGTAACGGAAAGCTCGTACAGTATTTCGGCTCATCCACGCCTGCCGTGCCGGCATGGCGCGCAGACAGTTCGACCGCCCGGCAAGGCGACTGGATCGCCTTCCGACTGCCGGACGATGAAGAACACTGCGGCTTGCATTGCGGCGCGGCGCCCGATTCGGGCAGTGTTCTGTTGTTCAACTCCGACTGGGGCTACGCCGTGGCCCTCGAACGAGCATTCCTCGAGCAGCAACTGACTGGCGGCAACGCGCGCATCCTTTCTGCCGTGTCACTTTTTGACCAGGCCGCCGAACGCGCGCTCGGACAGATCGCCCGGCGCGCACCCTGACCCGTCCGCGCATTGGCAAAGTGTGTATAATCGCGGCCCTATGCTATTGATTCCTAATTTATTTATGGGCGTTGCCGATGCGTTTTGATGAACTCGGCCTGGCGCCGGAAATCCTGAGAGCCATTACTGAAGAGGGTTACACCAACCCGACGCCGATTCAAGCGCAGGCCATCCCGATCGTTCTCTCGGGCAAGGATCTGATGGGCGGTGCGCAGACCGGAACGGGTAAAACGGCGGCCTTCACGTTGCCGCTTCTCCAGCGCATCCTTCCGTTTGCCAGCCCAAGTCCGTCGCCAGCGCGCCATCCGGTGCGGATCCTGATGCTCGCGCCGACGCGCGAACTCGCCATCCAGGTACACGAGTCGGTCAAGACCTACAGCAAGTACGTCCCGATACGAAGCCTGTGCGCTTACGGCGGCGTCGACATCAAGCCACAGATCGAAGAAATCCGCGCCGGTATCGAAGTGCTCGTGGCAACACCGGGACGCCTGCTCGACCTGGTCGAACAGAAGTGCCTCAACTTCGGCAGCGTGCAAGCGCTCGTTCTCGACGAAGCCGATCGCATGCTGGACATGGGCTTCATCCCGGATGTCACCCGCATCATCAGCCTGTTGCCCAAGCAACGCCAGAGCCTGCTCTTTTCTGCGACCTTCTCGGACGAAATCAAGAAACTCGCCGACCGGATGCTCCAGTCGCCGGTGCTGATCGAAGTCGCGCGACGCAATACCGTCTCCGAGACCATCACGCACCGCGTACACCCGGTGGCCGCCGACGCCAAGCGCGCGCTTCTGGTAAAGCTGCTCAGATCTTCGGAATTCAATCAGGTACTCGTCTTCACGCGCACCAAGATCGAGACCAACAAACTCGCGCGCGAGCTCCAGCGCGCCGGCATCGCCGCCGACTCGATTCACGGCGACAAGAGCCAGCTTGATCGCTTGAAGGCGCTGGAAGCATTCAAGGACGGCAGCACGCTGGTGCTTGTCGCCACCGATGTCGCTGCACGCGGCCTCGACATCGATGAACTGCCGCACGTCATCAACTTCGAGCTGCCGCATACGCCGGAAGACTACATCCACCGCATCGGCCGGACGGGTCGCGCCGGCAAGCAGGGCACCGCGATTTCGCTCGTCTCGGCGCATGAGGTCCAGTATCTCGTCGACATCGAGAAGCTGATCAAGAAACCGATCGAACAGGTAATCGTTCCCGGCTTCGACCCCGAATACGACTACGAATACCCACCGACGGGAAAGAAGGGCCACCATCGCCGGCCGCCCGCACCGGCCGCTTCCGTGGCTCCGGCAGCGAAGTCGCGCCGCGATCAGCCCGACGCCTATGCGAACGACCGCCGCAGCCCGCGACGGCCAAGCCACATCGCGGCCGACGGTTTCGACTTCAGCAAGCCCTACGAAAGCGCCGATCCCCATCCCGCAGCCGCACCGACCGATATCGAAAAGGCCCAGGCCGCGGCGCGCATGGAGCATCCGCACAAGCCACGGCGCGTCGTCGCCGCCCTGCTCGGCGGTCTGGGACGGAAATAAGGCAAGCCTGGCCCAGACCGGCACTGGCGTCGC
>RRZU012703876.1_pt1 | contig 24669 bp, 20 predicted proteins | sample 2165561 | NCBI WGS metagenome assembly RRZU01 (sample SAMN10456909, study PRJNA506462) | wastewater metagenome | isolation source: wastewater sludge | place: USA: Moscow, Idaho | reverse complement strand
TTTTGCACTTGCCTTGTGATTTTTCTTCTCAAAAAGTTTTAATTATCAAAACTTTGTGTAAATTTGCAGCGAAAAGTGTATCTCTTACTAAGAGATGCACTTTTTTTCTTCTCTCTCCTGAAATCTTATTCACCACGTTCCTAACAGGTTAAGCATCATTAAGTGTTTGTTTTACTTCTGTTCCGTAAATCTTAACGGATGTCAACGTATCATAATGGATAGATTTTGAGGTTTTCAAAAAAGACCAAGGAGTTTCTGAAGAAGACTTAAGTGTTTTTTGAAAACAGGTTGGCTTTAGTTTGGGATGGAGGAGTACCGGTGCTCCTTCTTTTTATATTTCATTTCGTTTTTTATCACATTTCGTTTTCGTCTTAAAATATTATGTTATCTTTGTGAAAAATTACTCACCTTGATGTGTCTTAAGCTTTGTCTGACAATTCTATTTGTTTTATGTTGCTGTTGCGGCAAAGGGCAAAATGAGGTTGCTGTGGAAAACGACAGCATATTGATGGCATATTATAAAAAATGTAAGGCAAATCTGGACTCCCCCATTGCTTTGGATATGTGTGATACTCTGTTCGTGCGGAGCGAGAAAGCGGGTAACAGACGGTTGATGGCTATTGCAAAATGTTTGAAACTGGATTATTATTACTACAAGAATGATGAGGAGAATATTCTGAAGAGTGTGAAGGAGGCAAAGCTGATCAGCCGGAAATATAACCAATTGAAATATTATTATTTTGCATGGGGGAGTCGGCTGATAATCTACTATCTTAAGCAAAATAAAGCAAATATCGCTTTGTATGAAGTAAAGAAAATGCTTCAGGAAGCCCGGAAGGATAATTATATGCGGGGAGTTGCGGAGTGTTACCGTTGTATGGCGAACATTTATCTTACGCAGGATAATTACCGGTTAGCTTATGATAATTTTAAGAAGACGATAGAGATAGTAGAGGAGAATAATATTGCAGATATCAATATCCCGTCTTATTATGCTTCGCTTGCTCAAGCGGCTGTGGAGTTGAAAAGATGGGATGAAGCAAAAGAAGCTCTGGAAAAAGGAATACTTTTGGCACAAACGGATTACCAGTCTTTTACGACCCGTAAAGCGTATGCATTATATTATATAAAGAAGGGGCAGTTGAATGAGGCATGGAAATATATACAGGATATTGAGAAGTTATTTATACAGAATAAGAATATGGTCACATATATTATGGGGCTTTATTATCTCAAGGAAACCTATTATAGTGTTGCCGGACAATATAGTGAGGCGCTGAAAATGGTGGATGCAATGATGAATGACTCAACTCCCATCCGTTCTAAATATATGGATTATAAATTGGTAAGGGAACAGGGGAATATTTATTGGAAGATGGGTGACAAGCTGAAGGCTGCCGAGTTTTACTATGATTATATTGCGGCTACCGACTCTGTCCGTACAAAAGAGTTGCAGAATTCTGCAACCGAGTTTTCTTCTATTTTGGAGTTGGAGCAGCTGAAGAATGAAAGGAATGAGCTTCAGTTAAGTGTTCAGAAAGATCAATTGCATACCGTTTATTTGGTTTTGATATTCGTTGTCTTGTTTTGGATAATGAGTGGAATTCTGTTCTTTCGGATTTATAAACTCAATAAACGCTTGAAAGCGTCGGAGCTCATTGTTAACAAACAGAATAAGGATTTAAAGATTTTTGCCGATGAGTTGATGAAGGCCAAAGAACGGGCTGAATATGCAAGTATGATGAAAACAACCTTTATTCAGAATATGTCTCATGAGATTCGTACACCGTTGAATTCCATAGTGGGCTTTTCTCAGCTATTGGTGGATATATATCAGGATAATCAGGAAACAAAAGAGTTTGTTTCAATTATCGAAGTCAATAGTGCCAATTTGTTGAGGCTGATTAATGATGTGCTTGATATCTCTTTTCTTGACCAGTCTGAAGAAGTGTCTTATGATAAGGTGGAAGATATCAATGTAAGTTGCCTGTCGGGGATAGAAGCTGTTCGGACGTTGGTGCATGAGGGGGTAGAATTGGAATTTCGTCCTTCGGTAGAGAGGTGTTTGATTAAGACCAATCCGGGCAGGGTCTCACAAATATTGATTCATCTTTTGCAAAATGCGGCTAAGTTTACCGATAAAGGTTCTATTGTGTTAGATTATGAACTAAACAGAAATGAGCGGGAAATCATTTATCGCATTACGGATACAGGAAAAGGTATTCCGGCAGATAAGCAGGAATATGTTTTTGAACGTTTCACCAAGTTGGATGACTTTACTCAGGGAACAGGGTTGGGGCTTTCTATCTGCCGGTTGATTGCTGAAAAGCTGGGTGGAACACTGGTTATTGATAAAGAATATACAGTGGGCTGCCGTTTTATTCTGACTCTCCCGCTGATTGAGGTTTAAATTTTCTCTCCTTCTTTTGTTTTGCGTTGCACGATGCGTGCTCCGGCAGGAACATTTTCGGTCACCCATATATTTCCTCCTACGGTTGCACCCTTACCTATGGTCACGCGTCCCAAAATGGTAGCATTGGAATAAACGATTACATCATCTTCCAGAATAGGGTGTCGGGGAATACCTTTGATGGGATTGCCATTGTTGTCCAATGGGAAGCTTTTGGCTCCCAGTGTGACACCTTGATAGAGTTTTACGTTATTGCCAATGATACTGGTTGCACCAATCACCACGCCTGTTCCGTGGTCTATTGTGAAATGATGTCCTATTTTTGCTCCCGGGTGGATATCTATTCCGGTTTCCGAGTGTGCCATTTCTGTAATGTATCTGGGAATCAGAGGTACACCTAATATCAACAATTCATGGGCTATTCGGTAGTTACTGATGGCACGGATGGCAGGATAGCAGCTGATTATTTCACCAAAACAGGTAGCGGCAGGGTCTCCGTAATAGGCTGCTTCTACATCGGTAGCCAGAATGCGGCGCATTTCGGGCAACTTACTTATAAAACGAGCGGCAAGCAATGCTGCTGTTTCACGGCACGGTTCATTGTTGTTCGTGTTTTCGTTGTTATTATTTTCTTGCCCGAAACACAAACCGGCTTGTATTTGGTCCGTCAACAGGTCGAATAGGTTTTCTACATTTACTCCTATGTGATAAGTAATGGTATGACTGTTGATAGTAGAATTACCAAAATATCCGGGGAAGAGGATGGAACGGGCTAACTCTACAATTTTATATAGTGATTTAGCGGAAGGCAGAGGGTCTCCGTCTTTGTGTTGATGAAACAGTCCTTTATAAGATTGGCTGTCGGAAAGTTCATCTACCGCTTGGGTCAATATGCCGGTATAGTCGAATGAAGTCATATATATCATTGTTAATGAGGACAAAAGTAAAGAAATTCTATATCATTGCCAATAAATGGAAGGAATATTGGGTTTTATAGTTTATTTTTGCAGAAAAAAGAAGATGTTTTATGGCAAATAAGAAGAATCCTTTCGCAGGCAAGGTAAAGCAAGGGAATAAAAAAAAGCCGAGTGGCAAACGGATTGGGAAGTCAAAACCGGATAAAGCGAATAATCAGTTGAATAGACGGGTAAAATAAGCGTTCATTTATGATGTGGAAGAGCGTTTTCGTTTCTTATGGGGTTGTGTCAAAACGTGGATAATGCTGTCGTTTAGTTCGTAGGGGCGAGGTTTGCTCGCCCGAAAACAGTTTGTTTTGTGTCTTCGGGCAGGCAAACCCTGCCCCTACAGCTGACGATGGGATAGGCCGGTTTTGTTTTGGCATCCTCACGAACGGAGTGACTCTCCTTATTTCTCCACCAATGCAAAGTCCAGCTGTTTCTTCTCCAGGTTGGCACGTGCCACTTTAATGGTGACAGGGTCACCCAGGCTGAATTTCTTATGATGACGTCGCCCTATTAAGCAATAGTTCTTTTCGTCAAAGTCATAATAATCATCGCCTAAGTCGCGCATAGGAACCATGCCTTCGCACTTATTCTCATTGATTTCAACATAGAGTCCCCATTCCGTTACTCCCGAAATAACTCCTTCAAACTCCAAGCCTACACGTTCACTCATGAACTCTACTTGTTTATACTTCACCGAAGCGCGTTCTGCGTTTGATGCAATTTGCTCCATTTCAGAACTATGGTCGCACAAATCTTCGTATTTATCCTTTTGTGCCGTTCGTCCTCCTGCCAGATAGCGGGTGAGCAAGCGATGTACCATCATGTCCGGGAAACGGCGGATGGGAGATGTAAAGTGGGTATAGAAATCAAAAGCTAATCCATAATGGCCTATATTAACTGTTGAATAACGTGCTTTCTGCATGGCACGCAAAGAAACAGTTTCTATCAGGTTTTGTTCTTTCTTGTCCTTTATGTCATCCAGCAGGCGGTTGATGGATTTGGAAACCTCTGACTTTGAGCCCGAAGTGCGTATTTTATAACCGAAGCGGTTAATAAACCAATTCAGGTTTTCCAGTTTGTCGGGGTCGGGAAGGTCATGGATACGATAGGGGAATACTTTTGCTTTTTTATTTTTGGGCACTTTGCCGATTGTTTCAGCCACGGTACGGTTGGCAAGAAGCATAAACTCTTCAATCAGTTTGTTGGCTTCTTTGGACTCTTTGAAATAAACACTTAACGGTTTTCCTGTTTCGTCAATCTCAAATTTTACTTCAATGCGGTCAAAGTCGATGGCGCCTGCCGCCAATCGTTGTTTGCGCAGGATTTGAGCTAACTTGTTCAATTCCAGAATTTCTTCCTTGTAATCACCTTCACCGGTCTCGATGACTTGCTGTGCTTCCTCATAGGTAAAACGGCGGTCACTCTTAATCACTGTATGTTTGATGCGTGAATTCTTCACTTCACCTTTTTCGTTCATATCGAAAATGACAGAGAATGCCAGCTTTTCCTCATTGGGGCGAAGAGAGCAGATGAAGTTACACAGGCGTTCGGGCAACATCGGAATGGTGCGGTCTACCAAGTAAACGGAAGTTGCACGTTTTTCTGCTTCTTTGTCTATTGTACTTCCTTCTTTTACATAGTGTGTAACATCGGCAATATGTACTCCGACTTCCCACAGTCCCGGTTTGATAAGCCGGATGGACAGAGCATCGTCAAAGTCTTTTGCATCTTTGGGGTCGATGGTAAAGGTCGTTACGGCCCGGAAATCTTCCCGTTCGGCATAGTCGGCTTCCGTTATCTCGGCCGGAATCTTTTCGGCGGCGGCCTCTACGTTTTTGGGATATACATACGGCAGTCCGTATTCTGCTAGAATGGCATGCATCTCAGTGGTGTTTTCGCCTGCCTTGCCCAAGATGTCCATAACTTGCCCGATTGGGTTTTTGGCTTCTTTCGGCCATTCTATTATTTTTACGACAGCTTTATCGCCATTTTTCCCTCCTTTCAATTTATCTTTGGGAATGAAAATGTCATTTGCCAGCGTACGGTTTTCGGTAACAAGGAAAGCATAGAATTTGTCGACTTTCAATGTTCCGACGAATGTATCGTTTGCCCGTTCGATGATTTCAATTACTTCTCCTTCGGGGTTGCGGTTCTTGCGTTTTGCAAACAAGGCAATTTTGACTTTGTCGTTGTTCATGGCGTGTGCCGAGTTTCTTTCGGCTATAAAGATGGTCTCTCCTCCGTCCTCCGGGATGAAAGAGTTCTTACCATTGCTTTTACGCTGAAAAATACCCGTCATAATCAGTCCGTGGTCGTTCAGCTTATATTGCCCTTTTTCAACTTCTTGTAAGAAATCATCCGCTATCATTTCGAGGATGATGTCGGCGCAAAGCATTTTAAGAGGATGAGTAGTTAAGTTTAACCCGCTTGAGAGCTGTTTGAGGCTGAATGTTTCATTCGGCTTGGCACGGAAATAGTTGATGAGGCGTTCTGCCAGTTCACTCTTCTTCATGCGTTTTCCTGCTTTTTTTTCTTTCTTTTTAGCCATAAATGGGTATTTTAATGTATTATGTGCTACAAAGTAAACAAAATAATTGGAATAGCGGTTCAATAGATGCATTAAATTTGGTTGAATATGAATGAAACGTGCTATCTTTGTCCGTTCAAAAATGACGATTATGGCTGAACTTGAGAAAAGAGCTAGAGAAAAAGGAATCTATAAAGTTACTTTATGGGGCAGCTTTGCTAATTTCCTGCTGGTTATTTTTAAATTTCTGGCCGGGATAGCAGGGCATAGTGCTGCTATGATGGCAGATGCCGTACATTCTCTTTCCGATTTCGTAACGGATGTGGTGGTCATACTGTTTGTTCGTATTTCCAATAAGCCTCAGGACAAGGGACATGATTACGGCCACGGCAAGTATGAGACTTTGGCTACTGCCTTGATTGGAGTGGCACTTTTGGGAGTAGGCTGCGGAATCTTATGGAACGGTGCCGGCGAAATCTTGGCCTTTATGCGCGGAGAACAGTTGCGTGCGCCCGGAGTGCTTGCACTGATTGCGGCTCTTGTCTCTATCTTATTGAAGGAGATATTGTATCAATACACTGTCCGTATGGGCAGAAAGTACAACTCTCAAGCAGTGATTGCCAATGCATGGCATCATCGGAGCGATGCATTGTCTTCTATCGGAACGGCTTCAGGTATTGGCGGAGCTATTCTGCTCGGTCCTCATTGGGTGGTGCTCGACCCTATTGCCGCCGTGATAGTCAGTTTCTTTATAATGAAAGTGTCTGTCAAGCTCTTGGTCCCTTGTATTGATGAACTGCTGGAAAAATCATTGCCCGAAAGTGTGGAACACGAGATTGAGCAGACGGTCCTGGCTTTCGACGGGGTAACAGAGCCTCATCATTTGCGCACACGGCGTATCGGGAATAACTATGCCATAGAGATTCATGTCCGTATGAATGGGGATATACCGTTATATAAAGCTCATGAGACAGCTACGGCAATCGAACGGAAATTGAAAGAAAAATATGGAGAAGATACCCATGTGGGTATTCATGTGGAACCGGTGAAGTAAAATGTGATAAGGAAGAATGGAAAAAAGAATATTGGTAACCGGAGCAAGCGGGTTCATCGGCAGTTTTCTGGTGGAAGGCGGCTTGGAAAGAGGCATGCAGGTATGGGCAGGAGTGCGTAAAAGCAGTAGCCGCAAGTATTTGAAGGATTCCCGTATCCGGTTTGCCGAACTGGATTTTGCTCATCCCGGAAGGCTGGTGGAACAATTGACGGTTCACAAACAAATGCATGGAGGATGGGATTATATCATTCATTGTGCGGGTGTGACTAAATGTCGTCATAAAGAAGAGTTTGAACAAGGAAATTATATTTATACCCGTAACTTCGTAGAGGCGCTGCAAGCATTGGATATGGTTCCCGAACAATTTATCTATATCAGTTCGCTTAGTATCTTCGGACCTATACGTGAAGAGAATTATACGCCCATTAATGAACATGATACGGCGATGCCCAATACCGCTTATGGAGTCAGTAAACTGAAGTCGGAACATTATCTGCAATCATTGTCCGGTTTCCCGGTTGTGATTTTCCGGCCGACCGGAGTCTATGGTCCTCGAGAGAGAGATTATTTCCTGATGGCCAAATCAATCAAACAGCACGTAGACTTTGCCGCCGGCTTCAAACGTCAGGACCTTACCTTTATCTATGTGAAGGACTTGGTGCAGGCAGTCTATCTGGCTATAGAGCATAAAGTGAAGCATCGTGCCTATTTTGTAAGTGACGGAAATGTATATTCCAGCCGTGCTTTCTCCGATTTAATACAAAAAGAGCTTGGTAATCCGTGGGTTATACACTTTAAATGTCCGCTATTTATTTTAAAAGTTGTATCTTTGCTCGCTGAATTTTCAGCGCGTTGCTTGGGAAAGGTAAGCACGCTGAATCGTGATAAATATAAAATAATGAAACAACGCAACTGGCAATGCGACATTACTCCTTTGACAGATGAATTGGGATATCGTCCCGAATATCCGCTGGAAAGGGGAGTAAAAGAGATTATTGCCTGGTATAAGAAAGAAGGATGGCTTTAAATTTATTTAAACGTGTAGACAGTGTAAAAGGATTGTTTGCCGTCGAGAGTATCAGCTTGATATATAATGCTCTCACTACGATTATGGTTTTGATATTGTGGCCGCGCATGGATCATCCCGGCACAATGTTGCTGGAACGTGCAGGTATTGTGGTTATCACTTTTGCATTGATATATTTGTATCATAAATATCCTTGTAAATTATCCGCATTCATTCGTATGGCTGTACAAATGGCATTTTTGGCTTATTGGTATCCCGATACCTTCGAGTTCAACCGCTTGTTCCCGAATCTGGATAATTTCTTTGCCTCTGCAGAACAATTCCTGTTCCGTTGCCAGCCATCGGTGGAGTTCAGCGAACTTTGCCCGTCCATGTGGTTCAGCGAGCCCTTTAATCTAGGCTATTTTGCTTATTATCCGATGATTGCGATAGTGACAATCTATTATTTCCTTTTCCGTTTTGAATGGTTTGAAAAGGTATCTTTTGTATTGGTTACCTCATTTTTCATCTATTATCTTATTTATATATTGGTCCCTGTAGCCGGTCCGCAGTTTTACTTTCCCGCCATCGGCATGGATAACGTGATGGCGCAACACTTTCCGGCGATTGGAGATTATTTTAATCACAATGATATTCTGTTGCCCGGTCCCGGTTTCGACCATGGTTTCTTTTATAATCTTGTAGAGGCTTCTCAGGAGGTGGGCGAACGTCCTACCGCGGCTTTCCCCAGTTCGCATGTCGGTATTTCCACTATCATCATGATTATGGCCTATCGGGTAAATAAGAAGTTATGCTGTTTCCTGGCACCCTTTTATGTGCTTCTTTGCTGCGCCACGGTTTATATTCAGGCACATTATCTGATAGATGTGATTGCCGGTTGGGTTTCTGCTGTTTGTATTTATATTGCGGCTACGTGGATGTATAAACGCTGGTTCGCTTCGGTGGTGTTCCAATTGGTGGCCAGATAGAAACGGATAGAGAGGCAGGCGGTTTCTTATTGTCGGCTAAGGCTTTTTAAACGGAAGATTATTACAGTCTACGGCAATGGACTGTACAGTCCACTGTAGCAGACCGTACGGTCTACCGTAGCAGACTGTACGGTCCATTGTGGCAGTCTGTAGTAATCCGACTTATGGAAAGGCTTAATCTGAAGGGCGGGAATGCTTGTTCCGACTGATGTCGGAGCAAATTGATTTAAAAAAAGTGCATAAAGGATGCAACGTTTGCCCGGTCAGATACGTCTAACATATATAAAAACGATAATATTATGAAAAAAACAGTATCTATTTTTATGTTATTTGCCTTGGCGTTAGTATCTACAACGGTATGGGCAGAATCTTTGAGTGAGAGAATCAGAGCAAGTAAGAACAATGTGACAAAGGAAGTGAATGTGGGCGGTTTTGATGCGGTCTGCCTGAATGGAAGCAGCAAGATTATTTATACCCAGACTTCAGGGAAACAGGAACTTGAGCTCTCTGTACCGGATAACTTGCAGGATATTGTGCAAGTGTATGTAAAAAATCGTACCTTGATTATTGAGTTGAAAAAAGGATATTCCGTTTCTTTTGAGAATGGCGCCAGCCTGGAACTACGTGTAGCTGCACCCATGGTGAGAAGTGCAGTGATCAATGGTTCGGGTGATATTATCTTTGAAAATGGAGTTGACGTGAACCATGGCATTGACTGGACGGTGAATGGCAGTGGTGACATTGACGCCGACAAGGTGAAATGCCGTAAGATGAATGTCGCTGTCAACGGTTCGGGCGATATTGCCTTAGGTGATGTTTCGGGAGTGGAAATGAATATGGCTGTCAATGGTTCGGGTGATGTTGCTGTGAAGAGCATTTCGGCCGATAGAGTGAATAGTGCTGTCAACGGTTCGGGCGATGTGAATATAAAAGGTATTTCGGCTGATGAAGTGAATGGTACTGTCAATGGTTCGGGCGATGTTACGTTATCGGGCAAATGTGCGAAAGCTAACTATTCGTTAAGCGGTTCCGGTGACATTGCGGGTTCTTACTTGAAAGCAAAACAAGCTACGGTTTATACGTCTCCGCGTAGTACCGGCGACATTTCGTGCTATGCTTCCGAAAAGATAATCATCAATAAAGAAGGCAAGAATAGCGATGTGTCTTACAGCGGAAACCCCCGTACTGTAGAAAAGAACAGCACGAAGGGCAGACACCATCGGCATTCCAATGATGATTAAAGAGTATAGTTGCCTTTTATATAGTCAAGGATACTGAAAAGCTCCTTTACTGTTTCGGCACGAAGCATGGCGATACGCGTTTCCTTAAAGTTGGGAATTCCTTTAAATATGGGAGATGCAGCCAGATGGCGGCGTACATGCAATATACCGCGGCGTTCGTCCAGCAGATTGACGCTGTCCAACACTTCCCGGCGGAGGACATCCATTTTCCAGTCGAAAGACAGAGGTGGGAGTTCTTCGCCGGTTTCTATATAATGCTTCACTTCTTTGAATATCCAGGGGCGTCCGAAGCTGGCACGTCCGATCATGATGGCATCTACCCCATAGAGGTCAAAACATTCTTTGGCACGTTGCGGTGTGGTTACATCTCCATTGCCGATGACAGGAATATGTATGCGCGGATTCTTCTTTACCTCGCCTATCAAGGTCCAATCCGCTTCACCGGTATACATCTGTGCACGTGTGCGTCCGTGGATGGTTAACGCTTCGATGCCGCAATCCTGCAACTGCTCGGCCAGGCTGACAATGATTTTATGGTCATTGTCCCATCCCAAGCGTGTCTTCACGGTGACGGGAATCTTTACTGCATCCACCACGGCGCGGGTAATTTCCAGCATCAGCGGAATATTCTGCAACATGCCTGCGCCTGCTCCTTTGCCTGCGACGCGCTTCACGGGGCAGCCGAAGTTAATGTCCAGAATGTCAGGACGTGCTTCTTCCACTATCTTGGCGGCTTCTACCATTGTTGCCGTATCTTTTCCGTAAATCTGGATGGCTACGGGGCGTTCTTCGTCATTGATGTTCAGCTTTTGCATGGTTTTCCCTACCGAACGTATCAGGGCATCGGCCGACACGAATTCGGTATATACCATGTCGGCACCGAACTTTTTGCACATCAGGCGGAAAGCCGGGTCGGTCACATCCTCCATCGGAGCTAATAAAACGGGGTGTTCTCCCAAGTCTATATGGCGTATTTTCATATTCTAACAGTTATTTGGCTGCAAAAATACGGAAAAAAGCCTACCTTTGCACACACATAATCAAAAGAATAATGAAACCTTCTATAAAAGACTTTGAAATAATGGCTCCTGTCGGCTCGCGTGAGTCGTTGGCTGCCGCTATACAGGCAGGTGCGGACTCCATTTATTTTGGTATTGAAAGCCTGAATATGCGTGCCCGGTCTGCCAATACATTTACTATTAATGATTTGCGCGAGATAGCGCAGATTTGTGATGCGCATGCCATCAAGAGTTATCTGACCATCAATACTATTATTTATGACGAGGATATTGCCTTGATGCGTACAATTGTGGAGGCGGCAAAAGAAGCCGGAATCAGTGCTGTGATTGCTGCCGATGTTGCGGTGATGGCTTATTGTAATGAGATTGGACAGGAGGTACATCTCTCCACTCAGTTGAATATCAGCAATGCAGAGGCTCTGAAATTCTATGCCCGCTTTGCCGATGTGGTGGTGCTGGCACGTGAATTGAATCTGAAACAGGTGAAAGTGATTTATGATACTATCCGGAATGAACAGATAAAAGGGCCGAAAGGTGAGCTGGTCCGGATAGAAATGTTCTGTCACGGAGCGTTATGCATGGCAGTGTCGGGCAAGTGCTATCTCAGTCTGCATGAGATGAATGCGTCTGCCAATCGTGGCGCTTGCATGCAGATTTGCCGCCGTGCATACGAAGTGAAGGATAAAGAAAGTGATATAGAGCTGGAAGTAGACAATAAATATATCATGTCTCCCAAAGACTTGAAGACCATTCATTTCATGGATGAAATGATTGAGGCCGGTGTGCGTGTGTTCAAGATTGAAGGGCGCGCCCGCGGCCCTGAGTATGTACGCACGGTGGTGGAATGTTATAAAGATGCTATCCGTTCTTATCTGGAAGGTACGTTTACAGAGGAAAAGAAACAGAAGTGGGATGAGCGCCTGAAAACAGTCTTTAACCGCGGATTCTGGAATGGTTATTATCTGGGACAGCGATTGGGTGAATGGAGCAGGAATTATGGTTCCGAAGCCACCGAACGTAAAGTATATGTGGGAAAAGGCATTAAATACTTCTCCAATATCGGTGTGGCTGAGTTTCTGGTGGAGGCGGCCGAAATGAAGGTGGGTGACAAGTTGTTGATAACAGGGCCTACCACAGGTGCCGTATTCTTCACATTGGATGAGGCAAGAGTCGATTTGAAGCCGGTAGATGTGGTGCGGAAAGGTCAGCATGTTTCATTTAAAGTTCCCGAAAAGATACGCCCCAGCGACAAGCTTTATAAGTTGGTATCTCCCGAAAGCTTGAAGAAGAACTGAACGGGTTTATCAACGTTGGTATAGTAAATAGAGGATGATAGAAAAGATTTCATCTAAAATGTTTATCTTTGCAACTCAATAACAAATAAGTACTTACACGCTATGAATATAGAAGAAAAACTTACCGCGTCCATTATCAGCGCTATCAACATGCTGTACGGACAGGAAGTACCAGCAAAAATGGTACAGCTCCAGAAGACCAAGAAAGAGTTTGAAGGACACCTCACATTGGTTGTTTTCCCTTTCTTGAAAATGTCTAAGAAAGGCCCTGAACAGACTGCACAGGAAATCGGTGCATATTTGTGCCAAAATGCTCCTGAGCTGATATCTGCTTATAATGCGGTAAAAGGATTCTTGAACCTGACTATTGCCTCGGATTGCTGGATTGAGCTGTTGAATTCCATTCAGGCTCAACCGGAATATGGCATCGAGAAAGCTACTGAAAACTCTCCGCTGGTGATGATTGAGTATTCTTCTCCGAATACGAACAAGCCTTTACACTTGGGACACGTCCGCAATAATCTGTTGGGTAATGCGTTGGCAAATGTAATGGCGGCAAATGGCAATAAGGTGGTGAAAACCAATATTGTGAACGATCGTGGAATCCATATCTGCAAGTCTATGCTGGCTTGGCTGAAATATGGTAATGGCGAAACTCCCGAATCGTCAGGCAAGAAAGGCGACCACCTGATTGGCGATTATTATGTGGCTTTTGACAAGCATTACAAAGCGGAAGTAAAAGAGCTGATGGCTCAATATCAGGCAGAAGGGATGAACGAGGAAGAAGCTAAAGCAAAAGCTGAGGCTGAGTCACCTTTGATGCAGGAAGCCCGCGAAATGCTGCGTAAGTGGGAAGCTAACGATCCCGAAATCCGTGCGCTTTGGAAAAAGATGAATGATTGGGTGTATGCCGGTTTTGATGAGACCTATAAGATGATGGGGGTTGGTTTTGATAAGATTTACTACGAATCGAATACTTATCTGGAAGGAAAGGATAAAGTGATGGAAGGTCTTGAAAAGGGCTTCTTCTATCGCAAAGAAGACAATTCGGTATGGGCCGACCTTACTGCGGAAGGATTGGATCACAAGCTGCTGCTCCGTGGAGACGGAACTTCGGTGTATATGACTCAGGATATCGGTACTGCCAAACTTCGTTTTCAGGACTATCCTATCGATAAGATGATATATGTAGTGGGAAATGAGCAGAATTATCATTTTCAGGTATTGTCCATCTTGCTTGATAAGCTGGGCTTTGAATGGGGTAAAGGATTGGTTCACTTCTCATACGGTATGGTAGAATTGCCGGAAGGTAAGATGAAGAGCCGTGAAGGAACCGTGGTGGATGCCGATGATTTGATGGAAGCTATGATTGAGACTGCGAAAGAAACTTCAGCCGAGCTGGGTAAGCTGGATGGCTTGTCTAAAGAAGAAGCCGATGATATTGCCCGCATTGTAGGCTTGGGAGCTTTGAAGTATTTTATCCTGAAAGTGGATGCACGTAAGAACATGACGTTTAATCCGAAGGAATCCATTGATTTCAATGGCAATACAGGACCTTTCATCCAATATACTTATGCCCGTATCCGGTCGGTGTTGCGTAAAGCAGCCGAATCAGGTATCGCTATTCCCGAAGTGATTCCGGCAGGATTGCAACTGAGTACAAAAGAAGAAGGCTTGATTCAGATGTTGGCTGACTTTAAGACAGTTGTGAAGCAAGCAGGTACGGATTATAACCCATCTATTATTGCCAACTATACATACGATTTGGTGAAGGAGTATAATCAGTTCTATCATGATTTCAGCATTTTGCGTGAAGAAGACGAAGCACTTAAGATTTTCCGTCTGGCATTGAGCGCCAATGTGGGTAAGATTGTAAAGAGTGCGATGGGTCTGTTGGGTATTGAAGTGCCGGAGCGCATGTAAGCAGCTCGCACGCAGGGTGTAATCTCAAAGCAGATGGCAAAAAAACAAAAATACTATGTAGTATGGAAAGGAGTCAGTCCGGGGGTATATCATTCCTGGACTGATTGCCAGTTACAGATTAAGGGTTATGAAGGTGCACTCTACAAATCCTTTGACACCCGGGAAGAAGCAGAACAGGCATTTGCTTCCTCTGCGTTCCATTATGTGGGAAAGAATGCGGTGAAGAAAGAAGAAACTCCCCGGCAACTTCCCGAGAACTTTGATATGAATTGTTTGGCTGTCGATGCCGCTTGCAGCGGAAATCCCGGTCCTATGGAATATCGTGGGGTTTATCTTCTTACCGGACAGGAAATTTTTCATTTCGGTCCTGTATATGGAACCAACAATATCGGTGAGTTTCTTGCCATTGTGCATGCATTGGCATTGATGAAGCAAAAAAACATCAATATGCCTGTTTACTCAGATAGCCGGAATGCCCTGAGTTGGGTGAAACAGAAAAAATGCAAGACCAAGCTCGAACGTACGCCAAAGACCGAGGAACTATTTCAGATGATAGAGCGGGCCGAGAATTGGTTGAAAAATAATGCTTATACCACTCCCTTGTTGAAATGGGAGACCGACCGGTGGGGAGAGGTTCCCGCAGACTTCGGGCGGAAATAAAGATATCTATAATAATTTAAGGATATGAAGAAACGGATTGCTTATATCAGCCTGTATTTCTTTACGGTCTTACTGATATTTATTTTGCAGAAGCCATTATTTATGCTTTATAATGGCGCTATTGAAAAAGGATTCGGCTTTACTGATTTTCTGCACGTGATGATTCACGGGGCCGGTCTTGATGCGGCCATGACCGGTTATCTGACCGCATTTCCTTTCCTTCTTATATTAATTAGTATTTGGTTTCGGCGGTTTCCGTTGAAGAAAATCCTTTGGGGATATTATGCGTTTGTTGCCACTCTTGTCTCTGTTATATTTGTGGCAGACATGGGTCTTTATCCTTTCTGGGGCTTTAAACTGGATGCCTCTGTTTTCCTTTATATTGATTCTCCCAAAGAGGCTTTGGCAAGTGTTTCGATTGGTTTCATCCTGCTGCGGGTGTTGGCGATAGTATTGCTTATTGTGCTGAATACGTGGATATTGCTGAAAATAACTCCTTCGGTATTAACTGCTGCGCGGAAGAGGGTGGCAGCCACAGGAGCCATGTTGCTGATAGGCGGCGTATTGTTTATCATTATCCGTGGGGGAGTTACCGAGTCGACTTCCAACGTCGGTCAGGTGTATTTCAGCAGCGAGCAGTTTTTGAATCATTCGGCTGTCAATCCTGATTTCAGTTTGCTTTCTTCTATGGGGAAATCGCAGGACTTTGCTTCTGAATTTAATTTCTTCGAAGAAGAAAAACGCGCCGGGTTGTTTGACGGGCTTTATCCTTCGACAGATGGAGACAGTATCATTGAGGTGTTGAATACAAAGCGCCCCAATATTCTTATCATTTTGATGGAGAGTTATGGAGGTACTTTTATCGAACCTCTGGGCGGTATTCCCGATGTAGCTCCTCATTTCAACCGCTTGACAGAAGAGGGCGTTTTCTTTACCAACTGTTATGCCAACAGTTTTCGGACTGACCGCGGTACTGTCTGTACCTTCAGTGGATATCTGGGACTTCCGACGGCCTCGGTCATGAAAATCCCGGCAAAGAGCCGCACTTTGCCTTCCATTGCAGAGGAATTGGTGAAAGCAGGGTATAAGACCGATTTTCTTTATGGAGGAGATATCAACTTTACCAATATGAAGAGCTATTTGTTGAGTAAGGGCTATCAGCGTCTTACTGCCGACAAAGATTTCTCTTTAGCCGAACAGACCAGTAATGCATGGGGAGTAAATGATGATATTACATTTGAGTATCTGTACAATCAATTGAAAGATAGGAAAGAAACTCCGTGGCACACGGCTTTTCTTACTCTGAGCAGTCACGAACCGTTTGAAGTTCCTTATCATCGCTTGGACGAACAGATTCCCAATGCCTTTGCCTTTACGGATGATTGCTTGGGCAAATTTATAGAGAAATTGAAACAGACTCCGGTGTGGAAAGATTTACTGGTTATCTGTTTGCCCGATCATGGTTTTTATTATCCCCGTGAAGGGCTGAACACTTCCCCCCGGTTCTATCACATACCCATGCTGTGGCTTGGAGGAGCAGTGAAGCAACCGGTAAAAATAGACAAGATTATGAATCAGGCCGATTTAGCCGCTACTTTGTTGGGGCAACTGGGTTTGGATCATTCTTCTTTCAACTTCAGCCGTAATGTGTTGGGCAGTGATTACACCTACCCGTTTGCTTTTTATAGTTTCAATAATGGCTTTGCTTTCCGTGACAGTACGGGAGTGACAGTGGTTGATAATAATTCGGGAAATATATTGCTGGAGGAACCTGCCGGAACCAATACCCGTATAGACAAAGGCAAAGCAATTCTTCAAAGTGTATACGACGATTTGGGAAGACGATAAACGGTTTGTTATCCTTTCTCCTCCTTCTCCGGAGTGCCGGTACCCATGTGTAGGACATGAGGGCCCGGCAGCTTTTTTAATGTAATTGTTTGATTCCGAACGGTGTCTCCGTGATACCTGTTTTACGTGTATTACGACGGATATTGATATTCTTTTCTATCGATTCCTTTGTCTTGTAAGGGCGTTTATGATCCAGATGGAGTACGATGGCAGAATAGCGTATCTGTTTGGATTTGATTCCCAAGTTGAACATCCGTTCTCCGAACTCCCTGTCCTGTCCGCCATAATGCATTTCTTCGTTAAATCCATTGACGGTGAATATATCTTCTCTCCATCCGGAGGCGTTGCAACCGTTCCATGTGGCTTTGGTCGGGGTGATGGCGTTCATAAAACGCGTAAAAGTCTTATTCTTAATAAGCTTGGTACATTTGAAGTTGCATTTCATGTGCTGTTCTTTCAGCCAGGAGAGAGAGAAGGCATTCTCACTCTTTATATCGTTATAAGTAAGCTGTTTGCTGATATCCATCGGCAATTTGAAGTAGCCTCCCGATAGGAAATAACCCTTTTCGGCGTATGCGGCATGTGTGGCTATAAAGTCTTTGCGCGGAATGCAGTCCTGATCCGTGAATATCAGATAATCAGATTCGGAAGCCAGAATAGCACTGTTCAGGATTCGTGATTTCTGGAAGCCGTTATCTTCATGCCATACATGCTTGATAGGCAGTTTGTCTTTAAAACTTTCTATCAGCCGGCGGGTGTCTTCTTTGGAACCATCGTCGGCAATGACAATTTCATCCGCAGGATGTGTTTGAAAAAGATAGCCCCAGAGGACTTTTTCAAGCCATGCCGGGTTGTTGTAAGTAGAGATAATTACTCCGATACTGTAGGCAGAAGTTTGCTTCATGATTTATTGTTATGATATAATGTGGACAAAGATAGATTATTTCTTTGAAAAGAATAAAGGGTTCTACTTATTTTTACTACTTTTGTTGCCTGTAAGCCAATATGGGAGAACTAATAAACTAGAAAAAGATATAATGAAAACTATTTCTTTTAATAAGGTATGGCTGACCGGTAATGAAAAAAATTATATAACTCAGGCATTATCAGAAGGAAAAACATGTGGCAATGGTAACTTTACTCATAAATGTCAGTCTTTCTTTGAGGAAAAGCTTGGAAGTTGTAAATGTTTACTGACCACCTCTTGTACTGATGCACTTGAAATGTGTGCTATGCTGGCCGGCATTCAGCCCGGTGATGAAGTTATTGTGCCCTCTTATACTTTCGTTTCTACAGCCCTTGCCTTTGTGAGGCAGGGAGCCAGGATTGTTTTTGCCGATAGCCGTATGGATAACCCCTGTATTGACGAGCAGAAGCTGGAAGCCCTGGTAACTCCTCGTACCCGTGCCATTGTTCCTGTACATTATGCCGGAATAGCTTGCGATATGGATGTTATTCTGGCAGTGGCCGAACGCCATAATTTGCTGGTGATAGAAGATGCGGCGCAGGCAATAGATAGTTTCTATAAAGGGCGTCCGTTAGGCAGTATAGGTCATTTGGCCGCTTTCTCATTCCATGAAACAAAGAATATCCAGTGCGGCGAAGGTGGCTTATTGGCCATTAATGATCCCCGCTTTGTGAAGCGTTCCGAAATCCTTTGGGAGAAAGGAACGAACCGTGCCGAATTTTTCCGGGGTGAGATTAATAAATACGGCTGGGTGGATACAGGCTCTTCTTTTCTTCCGCCCGAGTATGTGGCTGCTTTCTTGTGGGCACAGCTGGAAGCATTGGACTCCATCCAGCAGAAGCGGAAAGAGATTTGGAATATGTATTATCAGAACCTGCAAGGCATTTCGAGCCTGTTGTTGCCTGTGTTGCCCGATTATGCAACAAATAATGCCCATGCCTTTTATGCTGTGTGTGCCACTCCCGAAGAAAGAACGGCATTAATCCGTTATCTGAAATCTCATGGTGTCTATTCTGTATTCCATTATTTGAGTCTGCACAAAAGTGATTTTGTGAAGAATCAAAAGTGGGAGGTAGAAGAGTTGCCACAGGCAGATAAATACACAGACTGCCTGGTGCGTTTTCCGTTGTTTTATGCTTTGGAGCCCGATGAAGTGAAGTATATCTGTGAACAAATCAAGTCTTTTTATACATCAGAGAGATGAAGCTTCATTTGGTGAACGATGAGAAGATTATCAATCGTACGATTGATGCCTTCGAAGAAGTGTTTCCGGGAGAGAATCTGTTTGTTGTGACCAATCGCACTTCTTCCTTTAAATGGGTAAGAAAGGAAACCAATGTACTTTCGCGGACAGAATTTTTTGCCCGCAAGGATGAGTTTTCGTTCTCTGAGGTCTATATTCATCTGCTCAATAAGCGTAAGATGGATGTTCTTAATAAACTGGATTTGCAGGGAGCGGTTGTCTATTGGATTGTATGGGGGATGGATTTGTATAATAAGCTGTTGGTCCCCAAAGGTTTCCGTATGATTGATCCCACTACTTCCTATTATAAAAGAAAAAATCGGCAGAATATGTTGTGGCGTCCGTTTGACAGATGGAAACAGCAATGGAATGCCCGAAAGACAATACGCTTCATCAAGCAGAAAGTGGATTATATTGTTACTGATACGACAGAAAACGATTATCAGTATTTAATGCGCTATTATCCGGAATTGCAATCAAAGCCTTGGAAAGATTTCTTTTACTATCCTTTGGACATTATTTTGGGTAAAGAGCTGATGAATAGCGAAGTCTGCGGCAACAGCATCATGATTGGCAACTCCGCTTCCGGCACTAACAACCATGAGTATGTGATGCGTATTCTGTCTAAGCTGGATATCGGTTCGCGACGAGTGATTGTTCCGTTGAGTTATTCGGGTAAGAAAGGATATGTGGACCATGTTCTTCAATCAGGCAGATTGCTTTTGGGTGAGAATTTTTCGCCGTTATTGGATTTTATGCCGTTGGACGAGTATAATCGTCTTCAGTCGGATGTCAGTGTTGCCTTGTTCGGCAATTGGCGGCAGGAAGCTATCGGAAATATTATTGTAGCACTCTATTTGGGAGCAAAAGTATTTCTTTCGCATGTAAATCCGGTTTATGAATGGGCACAGTCTCACGGGCTGACTGTTTATGAATTGGAGAAACTGTCACAAAAAGAGCTGGATACACCCTTAGACCGTGAAACGAAGTTGAGAAACAGGCAGATACTTTTGTCGCTTTATACCAAAGAGAGAATGTACCGTCTGATAAAGGACTTATCCGTCTGATTGTTATTCTATCTTATTTTCTAGGCAGACTATTGAGAAGTCTCTGTATTTTTACTTAATTTTGTACCCATCTCAACTTGGAACTTGATTTAGAGCATGAAAGATAAATTGCTAAGCAAGCAAGGATGGGTGATATTATTGATATGTATCATCTCCTTTTTTATTAATAATCGGGTTGTTGTGCCGGATATCATGGAAGCACGCAACATGGTAACCGCCCGTGAAATGGTGCACGACGGCAATTGGCTGGTACCGACCATGAACGGAGATTTGCGTTTGGAGAAACCACCTTTACCGACGTGGCTGACTGCAGTGGCGGAGATGATTTCGCCCGACAATCTGGCTCTTCAGCGTGCGATGGCAGGTTTTGCAGCCATCTTGCTGGTTGCCTTCTTCTATCTCACGGCTGTGCAAGTGATGCGTAATAAGCGTTATGCCTTTATTTCCACCATTTTGCTTTGCACCTGTTACAATATTATTCTGATGGGGCGTACGGCCTCGTGGGACATTTATTGCCATGCATTTATGATGGGGGCGATTTATTTCCTTATCAGGGCATTTGCGGCCAAAGCCTGTTCTTGGAAAGACTTTACTTGGGCAGGCGTATTTATGGGGCTGTCGTTTATGAGTAAAGGTCCTGTCTCCTTCTATGCCTTGTTGTTGCCGTTCCTCATTTCTTATTGTTATATCTACCGGCCGTCGATGAAAGGGAAGTGGAAAGCTCTTGCGGTGATGATTGTCGTTTGTCTGATTGTTGGTTGCTGGTGGTATGCGTTTATCTATCTGTTTCATGGCGATGCCATGTCATACGTGGCAGATAAGGAGTCGGCAGCATGGATTAACCGGAATGTCCGTCCGTGGTATTACTATTGGAGCTTTTTCCTCGAAACCGGAGTATGGGCAATACTATTGCTTTCCTCCCTGTTTCTCCCGTTATGGTCTAAAGAAGACAGAAAAAGGAAAGAATATCTTTTCCCTTTGCTATGGATGCTCTCCACCGTTGTCCTGCTGTCGTTGTTGCCGGAAAAGAAAAACAGGTATTTGTTACCGGTATTAATGTCGGCTGCTTATACAATGGGGTATCTGATTATAGTCTGGGCAGACCGGTTGCGCTCTCCGCAAGCATCGAAAGCCGATAAAGCGGTGTATCGGGTCAATGCATGGCTGGTGGCAGTGGTGGTGGCTGTTTTGCCGATAGCCGGATATTGGTTTGTCTATCGTCCCGGCTATGTCTCCTTGCCGACGCTGGCTGTACTTTCGGTTCTGATTTGGGGGATAGCTGCCTGCCTTATCCGGTCGGCAGTAAGATTACAGCCGATTAAACTGGTTGGCGGAGTGCTGATTCTGTTCTTGTCGGCAGAATGCTTTATGCTTCCTTTATTGGGAAATGTCATTAACAACCCGGAGATGAAGAGTGTTTCCCGGACGCGGGATTTGGAAGAACTGAAAGATGTTCCTTTCTATTATAATCAAAAGGATGAATTAAGAATAGAGCTCGTTTATGCCGCCGGACGGAAGATTCGTCCGTTGGATATGGCACATGCGGATTCTGTAAAATCGGTTCTGCCTTGTGCCATACTCACTCACGGCAGAGCGGAAGAAGAATTGCCGGTAAAACTTTTGAGAAGTATTGATACAATATATATTGGACAATATGATGATAATCGCTGGGCAAAAAGCAGTAGCCGCTACAACGATAAGTTTGTTTATCATATAACTTTATTGAAGAAAAAATGAACAAGACAGCAAATTATTCATTGACTATTGTTATTCCTGTTTATAATGAGGAAGACAATATAAAACGTTTGCAGGAAGTAGTTGGTGCTTATCTGCCGGCATGTCCCGTGCCTGCATGTGCACTTTTTGTGAATGACGGCTCTAAGGACAGAAGCTTGGAACTTATTCAGGAAGCGTGCAAGGACACTCCGCATTTTTATTATATCAGTCTGAAACAAAACAGAGGCTTGTCTGCCGCCATGAAAGCAGGTATCGATACGGCCGAATCAAAGTATGTCGGTTATATGGATGCCGATATGCAGACCGATGTGCGTGATTTTGACCTGTTATTGAAGTATGCTCCTGAGTATCCCTTGGTGATGGGAATTCGTGCCCGGCGCAAGGATTCTGCGTTCAAGCGGATGCAGTCCAAGATAGCCAACTCCTTCCGCCGTATGATGACGCACGACGGAGCGACCGATACGGGCTGTCCGCTGAAAATCCTTCATACCGACTATGCAAAGCGTGTTCCGTTCTTTACCGGCATGCACCGTTTCCTTCCGGCATTGATACAGTTGCAGGACGGAGGCAAGTTTTATGAGATACCGGTGAGGCATTATCCGCGTCAGGCAGGCGTGTCGAAGTATCATCTGTGGAATCGACTGGTTTCGCCGTTCAAGGACTGTTTTGCTTTCCGCTGGATGGCACATCGATATATCAACTACCAAGTGGGAGAGAATAACCTATGAGTATACTGATTTTCTGTATCGGCTTATTGGCTCAGGCTTGTTTTTCCGCCCGTATCCTGATACAATGGTTTCTTTCGGAAAAGAAACATGAGGTCATTTCGCCGACACTGTTTTGGGTGTTCAGTTTGATAGGCTCCTATTTGATGTTTTATTATGGCTGGTTGCGCAATGATTTTTCTATCATCGTGGGGCAGTTCATTTCGTTTTATATCTATATCGGCAATTTGCGTCTGAAAGGCGTGTGGCGGCGTATTCCCGTCCTGTTCAGGATACTGTTGGCAGTCACTCCTTTATTGGCAGCTATCGGTACATTGCAGGACAGCAGCCATTTTGTTGAGAACTTTTTGAAGAATGAAGATATACCTGTGTGGCTGATTGTATTCGGCACTGCGGGACAGTTTATTTTTACTTTCCGTTTCATCTATCAGTGGATTTATTCCAGCCGTAAACAGGTATCGGCGCTTCCGCCTACCTTTTGGGTAATCAGCCTCGTAGGATCTTGCATGATAGTGATTTATGGTGTGCTGCGCCATGACCCCATTTTGATTTTGGGACAATCCTTTGGGTTCTTGTCCTATATCCGCAACTTGATGATTGGTCATAAAAGTCAGAAAATAAAAGAATAAGATGATGAAAAGAATATTAGTGACAGGAGCAGCCGGCTTTATCGGCTCTTTTCTGGTGAAGGCATTGGCAGAGCAAGGCAATGAAGTGGTGGGCATTGATAATCTGAACGATTATTATGATGTCAATCTGAAGTATGGCCGTCTGAAAGAGTTATGTGGCATCCAGCGGGAGAATATAGAGGAAGGCCGACTTACTGTCAGCACATTATATTCCAACTATCGTTTTGTGAAAGGCGATATCACAGACCGTGACTTGCTGGCTGCGCTGTTTGATGCGGAACACTTCGACATTGTATGTAATCTGGCGGCACAGGCGGGAGTGCGTTATTCCCTTGTCAATCCCTATGCATACGCAGAAAGCAACCTGATGGGGTTCCTTAATATTCTGGAAGCCTGTCGTCATCACCATATAGAGCATTTGGTCTATGCCAGCTCCAGCAGTGTGTATGGTATGAATGAGAAAGTGCCTTTCTGCGAAACTGATATGACCGATACTCCGGTCAGTCTGTATGCTGCCACTAAGAAGTCGAATGAACTGATGGCGCATGCTTACAGCAATCTTTATCATATTCCCGCCACCGGTCTTCGCTTCTTCACCGTCTACGGGCCGTGGGGTCGACCGGATATGGCGCCGTATCTCTTTATGAAATCAATTACGAAGGGAGAGCCCATCCGCGTGTTCAATCATGGAAAGATGCGCCGTGATTTCACCTACATCGATGACATTATTCAGGCAGTGGTACGCATCATCGGAAGTAAGCCTTACGAGGCAGAAGTTCCCTTTAGGGTTTATAATATCGGACATTCCCGTCCGGTAGAGCTGAAGGACTTTATACACTGCATAGAGCGTGCCACGGGCAAAGAGGCTGTTTGCCGGTACGAAGAGATGCAGCCGGGTGATGTGACTTGCACGTATGCAGATACCACCCGTCTGGAAGAAGATTTCCAATATGCTCCCAGCACGGAGATACAAGATGGGATACAACGGATGTATGAGTGGTTTGAATCTTATTTCAATAAGAACGGTGCTCACTCGGGAATTTCTTCTACATATTGCTTGTAAAGAGAACCATCTATTGTGCGGAATAACAATAGAGGTATTGGGTTTTCAACAGAATTATCATAAGCATGAGTTCTATCAACCAATGGAAGAGCTTTGTCCATGTTTAATTAGGGACATTCATTAAATATTACAAAATCAGCCAACTAATTCATACACAAATTATTGCGAATTAGTTGGCTTTTTTGTATCTTTAGGTATTCCCCCGAAAATAAGGTTTGACGGCCAAAACGGGGGAAATATCCAAACTAATAAGATATGGCAAAGATAGTGAATATTTCAGAAATTCACCCTACTTTGGGTT
>RRZU012873229.1_pt1 | contig 24670 bp, 27 predicted proteins | sample 2165561 | NCBI WGS metagenome assembly RRZU01 (sample SAMN10456909, study PRJNA506462) | wastewater metagenome | isolation source: wastewater sludge | place: USA: Moscow, Idaho | reverse complement strand
TCACCACCACCCAACTGCAAGCGATCGAGGCGACGGATGTCGCGGTACTGAAGACCAGCCAGATCGCTGCCCTCGCCAACAGTCAGATTGCCAATCTTGGCACCAGCCAGATCGTCGCGCTGACCACAGCGCCGGTTGCCGCACTGACGGTCACCCAGATCGCCAGCGGCCTCACCACTGCCCAGGTGAAGGCCATGGAAGCCGCTGATGTCGCAGCACTCGGTACCACCCAGCTCGCCGCACTCACCGCCGCTCAGGTTCCCGTCCTGACCCTCAGCCAGCTCGCTGCCATGAGCACGGCTCAGACCTATGCCCTCAAGGGGATGTTCCTGACGACCACGCAAACCGCCGCTCTGACCACGGCTCAGGTCAACTCCGCTTCGACGCCACTGATTCTTGACCTCAACGAGGATGGCAAACTGTCGCAGAGCATTTCTTCGGGCGTTCAGTTCGACCTGTTGGCGACCGGCAACAAGATTCATACCGGCTGGGTTGCCAGCGGTGACGGCCTCCTGGTCATGGACCGCAATGGCGACCGAACCATCAACGACGGCGGTGAATTGTTCGGATCTTCGGTCACGCTGGCCAACGGCGAAAAGGCTGCGGACGGCTATGTCGCCCTGAGCGAAATGGACAGCAATGCCGACGGCGTCATCAGTTCGGCAGACAATCATTGGTCGGAGCTGGCGGTTTGGGTAGACGGCAATTCAGACGGGATCAGCCAGGCGGGTGAACTGCGCTCCCTCGAGTCGCTGGAAATCGTCAAGCTCGATCTGCATGCGACGAGAACTGCGGCGATGGATGCGGGCAATATCGTCGGGCTGATTTCCAGTTACCAGACCGCTGATGGGGCAGATCACGAGATGGCCGACGTCTGGTTCGCGACCGACGGCAACGCCGCAAGCCAAGCAGCGCCGCCTACCATTGCGGCAGCGGCGGTGGATCTCAGAGCGAATGTGGGCAACATGCTGCAGGCCATCTCCTCGTTCAACACCGGACAGGCAGCGCCCGACCCGAACGTCCTGGGTACCAGCCTCCTGCCTCAACTCGCTCCGCAGGCAAGCATTGCGGCCTTGTTGCAGCAATACGACCCGAACGGCAATCCGTTCGGTGCATCCCAGGCTTCACAGACGGTGGCGACCAACTCGCTGACCAATCCGCCAAGCCTGGATGCGATCACCAAGGGCATGCTCGCGACAGGTAATTAAGCAGCGGTTCAGCCATGCAGCGGGGCCTCCTCGGCCCCGCTTCCTTTTACTATGAAAGTCGCGAGCGACTCTCGAATCTCCCCTCTCCCCTCGCGGGAGAGGGCTCGAGGGAGAGGGGAAACGGTCATGACCGTTTGGCTGAAGATGTCCCATGCCATCCTGGACAGTCTTTCGATTGATCGCAAGCTGCGCGTGCAGAATCCGTCTGTCGCCTGATCTACAGCAAACGTACCGCTTGAACGGATGATTTTGTTCAATTATTACAATCAGTTATGATTATCCTGCAAAGATCGCCGAGGCCAGTTTTCAGGATATAATCCAGGCTCGTTGTGACAGTGGATTCGGGACGGCGGCCTTGAGGGGAGTGGTAGTGCGCGACGATGTATTTGTTTCTCTGCTGATGCAGGCATGGAACGGGCAACTCGAACTGCTGCAACTCATCGACCAGTGCAGCAAACTGGAGCAAGAGCAGCGCGCTCCTCTGGCAGCGATCCTCTACCAGACCTGGCTCAAGAGAACCCCTTCAACCCACGCCCATGCGGCGTACTTCAACCTCGGCGCGACGTTGTCGAATCTCGGGGATCTGGCGGCTTCTGAAGAGGCTTACCGGCAGGCGATCGCCCTGTCTCCTGGCTTCATTCAGCCTCGACTCAACCTTGGGCTGGTCCTTGAGCGCCGGGGCCTGCTGGACCAGGCGGTCGAAGAGTGGCTGTGGGTTGAGCGCAATGTTCCCGCCGACACGGATGAATACCAGGCCTTCCTGCTGCTTGCCCTGAACAATCTTGGCCGGGTGCTGGAGATCAAAAAAGAATATCGGGATGCCACGGACTATCTCGACAGGAGTCTGTCGATCGATCCCACCCAGGCGGATGTACTCCACCACTGGGTATTTCTGCGCATGAAACAATGCTGTTGGCCAGTTTATCGACGCACCGGCAAGGTCAGCCCGGAACTGATGGAGAATTCCACCTCCGCCCTGGCCATGCTTGCGATGACCGATGATCCTGCGGTACAACTGGCCGCCTCGCGACGCTACGCGGACAAGAAGGTACTCAAGGATCTGCCATCCCTCGCCAAGCCTGGCGGCTACGGACACCGGAAAATCCGCATCGGCTATTGCTCCTCGGATTTCTGCCTGCATCCGGTCGCGATGCTGATGGTGGAGATGTTCGAATCTCATGACCGAGAGAAATTCGAGGTCTACGCGTATTGCTGGAGCCCGGAGGATGGCTCGGAAGTGCGCAGGCGGGTGATTGCCGCCATGGATCACTTCCAACGTATCGATCAACTCGGCGACGAGGAAGCGGCTTGCCTGATTCGGGAACACGAGATCGATATTCTGGTGGACCTGCAGGGCCAGACTGCCGGTGCCCGAATGAACATGCTGGCCTACCGGCCGGCGCCAATCCAGATCACCTATCTCGGCCTGCCGGCCACCACCGGCCTCCCGTTCATCGACTACGTCATTGCCGACCGCTTCCTCATCCCCGAAGAGGAAGCCCGCTACTATTCCGAAAAACCCCTCTATATGCCTGACATCTACCAGGTCAGCGACCGCAAGCGGGCGCTGGGTCCCTCCCCTAGCCGGGCGAGCTGCGGGCTGCCGGAAGACTGCTTTGTGTACTGCTCATTCAACAACAACTTCAAGTTCACCCCCGAAATGTTCAGCATCTGGATGAACATCCTGCGCCGCGTGTCCGGCAGCGTTTTGTGGTTACTGGCCGACAATCCCTGGGCCGAAGAAAACCTGCGTCAGGAAGCCATCAATCAGGGCATCGAACCCTCCCGTCTGATCTTCACCGAGCGGGTTGCCCCGGAAAACTATCTGGCTCGCTACCAGATTGCGGACCTGTTCCTTGACACCTTCCCATTCAATGCCGGCACGACCGCCAACGACGCCCTATGGATGGGCTTGCCCGTCCTGACCCGGAGTGGACGTACCTTTGCGTCCCGGATGGCCGGTGCCCTGCTGACCGCCGCCAATCTGGGAGAACTCATCACCTACCAGCTCAATGACTATGAAGAAAAGGCGGTTGCCCTGGGTCATCGTCGAACTGAATGCCAACGGATGCGGGCACACCTGATCAGGGAGCGCACTCAGGGAGTGCTGTTCGATACCCCCTTGTTCGTACGCAATCTGGAAAGCCGGTTGTTGGAATTGACCATGCATCCACCGGCAACTTCATCGCCAATGTGAAGCAAATTCAGCCCCCTTGAAAGGATCACCGTGCACCCGGCACAAGCAATGAGACAAACCCCGATCAATCAGATTCATAATCCGGATGTTCTCAACTTCATGCGTAGCGACTATACCGGAGTGGTGGAGGTGGGCTCCAGCAGCGGTGCTTTGGCGCGTGCCTATCGCGACATCAATCCAGGCTGCCGCTATGTGGGCATAGAAATCGATGCGGACTACGCCGAAGCGTCCAGGCAACATTGCACCGAGGTGATCCATGGTAACGTCGAATATCTATCTGCCGAAACATTCCGCCAGCTGGGTGATGCCGAGTGCTGGGTGTTTGCTGATGCTTTGGAGCATCTCTACGATCCGTGGCAACTGCTGGAACGTATCAAGGCCAATGCACGTGGCAACACCGAAGTGATTGCCTGCATCCCGAATGCGCAATACTGGGGCGTCCAGTCCCGCCTCAACGCCGGCCTGTTCATCTATCAGGATTCAGGCCTGTTCGATCGCACCCATATTCGCTGGCTTACCCGTCTGACCATTATCGATCTGTTCAATTCGCACGGATTCCAGGTGATCAACATGATTGCCCGTCTCCTCGATCAACCTAGCGATGAAATGGCGGCAGCGATCCGGCAGATGGCGCGTGCATCCGGTAACGATCCCGAGATGGCCCTGCAAGATGCAACTCCATTTCAGTATGTGGTCAAGGCGCTAGCGGACGGCTGATGCAAACCGGGAATACTACTGACCCGATGCAAGTGATGAGTCCTGCATTGCCTCCGGTCCATCTCTATCATATTGCCTACTCTGAAAAGACCCTGGCTGAAGTCCCTCCGGGATACCTGATCCTGGACAATGTCAATAGCCCTCGCAATGATTGGCGTGAGTATTGGCCGATTCGCAGATTCCTGATCGATGAAGATCTCGACGAGAATGCGTTTTATGGTTTCTTCTCACCACGCTTTCAGGAAAAGACCGGGCTGAGCCATGCCCAGGTAAAAACCTTCGTGCAAGCCGCCGGCGCAGAGACCGATGTGGTTTCATTCAGCCCGCAACCTGACATGGGAGCTTTTTTCCTCAATGTATTCGAACAGGAGGAACTGTTTTCACCAGGTTTTATCGCAGCCAGCGAAACCTTTTTTACGGCAGTTGGCATGCCCATCGGTCTGGCGCCGCTGGTCATGGATTCACGGCAGATCATCTTCAGCAATTTTTTTGCCGCGCGCCCTGCATTCTGGCGCGCCTGGCTGAATCTCAACGAGCAGCTATTTTCCATTTGCGAGGGTGAGGACAGCGTGCCGAAACAGTTGCTGACTGTCGAAACAGCCTATCCGGGCTCCGTGCAGAGAAAAGTCTTCCTCATGGAACGTATTGCTTCAGTCATGCTGACGGTCCATCCCCAGTGGCGGGTACGCGCTTACAACACCTTTGATTGTGCCTGGTCGAATAGCCGTCTGAATCAGTTCAGGACCGAAGCCGTGCTGAGCGATGCGCTGAAGATCGCGATGAAGGAACAGGGCTTCCACGATTACAAGGAAGCCTACTCGCAATTACGTGACAAGTTGCGCGAATAGAAGACTCTTGCGATGGAAAATTTGATCATAATCATCAGTGCTGCCGATATTTCCCCGGCCATACAAATCGCCAGAAACCTGCCTTCGTATACTGTTTACACATTCGACCCGATACTGGTTGACCAAATTTCTTCGAGCGGACTGGAGAATATAAATTTCATTCCTTTCGACAATTGCCCGCTCTATCACGAACTGGATGGCAGCGCTCACTCTGCCGCTTTCGACCTGGAGAGTGCACTTGATCTCGAAGTCAGGGAGATCGTCCCCGAGGTATCAATAGCTGGATGGCAGCATCTGAATATTTATTATATTATCATTGCCCTCAAGTGGTACACAGCCTTATGGGAAAATCTGGGAAACAAGCTGGCCGGCACGAAGGTGCATCTCTTCATCTGCGATACCCCTGGCTCGTATTACTTCAATTCATTCATCCCATCGATCTTGCTCCTGTGGTACCTGAAATGCAGCGACATCGAATTTTCAGGATTTACCTATGGCAGCAAGGATGAGGATACCCATCTGATCCCCGAATTATCAGAGGAAAATCCTAATGAAGAACTTGAACAGATACTGATTCATTTGCCGACCTGCTGGTATGATATCAAATATTTTTTCCAGGAAATGATCTCGACCGGAAAAACGCTGATAAATATCGAAGCAAAGAATTTCAATATCCCATTACCGGCAATCAGGACGCTGTCACTGGTGGAAGCCGGGAACACCCTTTCCGGTTTACCGGAAGAAATTCGCAATAGGATTCACGATTTCTCCATTGCATTAATGGAAAAAATCGATCAGATATTCGCGCCATATCTGGTCATTCCCAATTACCGCCAGCGCCAGATCCGACATCTCACAAACATTTACTGCGCCCAGCTAGTCACTTATTACCAGCTTTCCCGGTATTTCGAAAAATCGAAACCATCAAGAATAATATTATCCGATCACGATGCCGGATTTCATGGCCCGATCATTTCTTTTGCGCAGAAGCACTCACTACCCGTAATTTTCCTACCCCACTCCAAGTGCGTCAATGACATCGAGTTCAAATACAGAAATATCACGGTACTCAGTCATCCAATACATGGGCAGGAAATTTTCGATGCCAATCGCAAAAGCGTACTGAACTTCAAGATCGCGTATCCGGAAACCTTCAGCGGTTCGACCATCGTTAGCGAAATAAAAACGATTTCGCTGTTGCTCAATTCGCTGTCTCTCAATGGAGTCTATTTCACACGCTACCAACCCTACATGCACGGAATACGGCAGATCGTTGCCTGGTGCAATGATAATGGCATCGCACTGAAAATACGTTGCAAACCGAGTTACTCAATTATCAGCTTGTTGGAAAGAGATATTGGAATTTCTGCCGCCGAGTTAATGAAAAATGCCAATGAGACCATGGAGCAACATACAAACGGTTGTGATCTATGTTTGATGTATGATATGCCGACAACCGGTGCACTGCATTTTCTGAATGATTCCATTCCCATTCTCAACCCTATTGTAGAGTCCCTGGCTCCTTCGGAAATGACCCTTGGTAATGCCAGGCTCGTTCCTCAGGAAAGCGTCGAGAATACTCTGCTCCGATTGAAGTGGTTTACCTCGGACCCTAGCAGTTTATTTTACTTTCGCACTGAACAGTTCAGGAATTACATCAGCTTGTTCCAGAATGCTCGGCCATTGCGAGCCTACTTATAGATGCCGCGCCATGAACAGGGCATCTAGCATCCGACCCACCACGAAGGCCTCGGCTGCCTCCACGCCGATACTTGCACCTCGCCATCTCGCCAGATGCTCGCAGGCAGTGACTGAACGCGCATGTGGCCAACCCCTCATTTCCAGGGCATAGCTATCAAGCGCGGCCAGCTTGCGATCAAGCATCGAAGAAATATCACAGAAATAGTTCGGCACAAAACCGTTGTTTCCTGACATGCGCCACTCGGTACTCGAAGGCACCTCGAAAAACAAGACCTGACACAGCCGGTTTCCTGGTTGCGGGCGGCAGGCGGTCTGCACGGCTTCGCTGGTAATCCGGTGATCGATGTTCAGATCGCCAGGGAAATGGGTATAAATGATGTCCGGATCGGCCTTCCTGAAATGGGATTCCACGGCCTTGACCACATCGAGCAAATGCACGCTATCCATCCGGTTATCCGGAAAATCGAGCATTGCCAGGGAGGTTGATCCGAGTCGAGCATGCGCCTCCCTGGCGGCTGCAGAGAGAACCAGCAATTGTTCTCCGGCTGCGGTGCGATCACGCTGCTCCGAACGACTGGTGGCACCTTCTGCCAGGATCAGCACATGGACATGGTCACCCTGGGCAAGATGCCTGGCAATGGTACCCCCGCAACCCAATACTTCGTCATCCGGGTGGGCGGCAACGACCAGAACACTTCTAACGCCCTCTCCCCCGACCCCTCCCCCACAAGTGGGGAGGGGAGATTCGTGAGTCGCTGACGCGACTTTCACATTAATCATGCGGCTTCCTGGCGACGATGTTCCAGGAGGCGAACTGATGGTTGTCCTGTGGCTCATATCGTCGCATCAGTTTCTCTTCCATGAACAAAATCTCGAAACTCGAAAACAGATCTCGAAGATGGGCTGCATCGGAAAAGTGGACTTTTCCTACCCCAGTGAATTGACCCTTGCTGTAACTTGTTCTTGTAAAATCATCATCAACGGCTTTCCCAGACAAAAAATCACTATGATTCATGGAAAACCAATCAGAGCCGATAAATATGCCATCAGGCTTGAGCGCATCCGAAACGATCTGCAATGCGCTTCTTATCGACACTGTGTTGTTGTGGGTCAACGAAGCTCGGTCGAGAACCAGATCAAATCTTTGCTCGAACGGCTGCTGAATTGTAAAATCCGCTTCAATGATATTTGTGATGAGATCAGGATAGCGTTGATGTAGTTTTTTCACTATTGTTGGGCTACCCTCTATGCCATAATAGTCCATACCCAGAGAAATAAATAATGGTATATTCGCACCTGCACCTGAGCCAAGTTCAAGAACACTCCCACCGCCCGCCACAAGGATCGGTTTAAGGTGCCGATGTACCAGGCTGACCACATCGGACCACGGCCATACCGACAGATGAGTGCCTTCTGCGTAACGCTGCTCCCATTCAGAACTCAGACTCATGCCATTTCCCAGTCAAAATCTTATGTATGTCCGAACCGCAGTTCATCCAGTAATCGACGATGCACATATAGGGTTCGAAATCTCCCCATAATTGCGGATAAACTGGATGCTGAAATTCCTGATAATCGATCGATATTCCGGAGGCTGCGAAACGATCCTCGTCCAGATAGTTTTTCCCCAAAGCACCGGACAAATATTTTTCTGCCCCGAAGTGCTGGCACAGATCCAGGATCAATTGCGATTTTCTGCTGGTTATCGGCAATTCCGATGCACGCACAATCCTTGTGTGTATTTCGAATTCCGCCACCCAGAATCGAAGTTGCTGCCAGCACAACTCGGCAAGATTGGATTCCGGCGTTGCCAGCAACTGTTCGATTATTGGAAAGCACTCCCTGAATCTTGGCGCTTTTCGGTAATTCATTTCCAGCGACTTCAAATGCTTGCTGCGCCAGGGTTGCATCTCGTCGGTCAAGGTTTCACGAAGTGATGCCTGAATATGCCCTTTGACCCTGACCGGAATGGTCAGCCATTGTGGGCCTTGTGCCGTTTTAATCTTGTTGCGGTTGATGAAGCTGTTTTTTTCGAACTGCACGGTATCGAGAAAAACATAGACATCAGCGCGTGCAATTTTATCAAAATATCCCAGCCATGGGAGATAGGCTGGCTGATGAGCAGAGATAATCACCAATCGGCTAGCTGGCGCTGAACAAGGTCTTGTTCAAATCGCCTTTTATCTTCATCCAGTCCTCTCGAAAAAGCGCCATCACCACCACGCCGAAAACCCCATCATCCCTGTATATATGCTTTTGAAGAAATCCCTCCTTGATGAATCCAAAGCGCTGATGAAGGCGAACCACTGCAGTATTGAAATCCAGAACCTCGCAGCAAAGCTTCTCGATGGGCATTTTTTCAAATACATGTTCGATGGCAAAGTACTCCATCACGGCGCCAAGCCCCTTCTGAAGACTATCCCTTTCGTCTGACAAATTATATGCCCAGGCACAACGACGATCGCGAGCATTGATATCCGTAAAGGACACAAAACCAACAGACCTGCCTTTTTCCTTGAACATGAAATGCCGCGACTTTTCATTCTTCAACTCTCTGCGGAACCACTCGTCGTGCATTTCCGGAGTGATTATCCTGGTGTCGTACATGTAATGGCGAATCGATTCCGAATTACGCCATCTCAAAATCAGATCCTTATCCTGATCGTCTAGTGCTGTCAGCGCATAGTCGGAATGATTAAAAAAAACCCTGGTGACCATTTTCATCCTTGATTTGAAATATCAGTCAACCGGAGATAGCACCCCTTTTTAATCTGGCGCGCCACTCGCAGACCCATCACCTGATCAATCAGCTCTGGAGACAACCCGGCACCGGGTCGCCGCAAACCAATATTCTCGGCGTTCAATTCTTCACCTATTTCTATATTTCGTAATGCTACGATGCTGCGCCTCGCCTGCAAGCGCATCCCTCTTTCTGCTTTTGTTGGCATGAGAAATGGACTACCCAATATTTCATGCGCGCACTTGATGATTCGTATCCATTCGCGCAGCCCCTCGGTGTCTTCGGCAAACCAGTGATCCGGCCCCGGCAGATCATGGTCCAGAGTGAAGTGCTTCTCGAAGACTCGTGCACCCAGAGCGACGGCCAGGCCTGCAGCCAAGGGACCCTGTGTGTGATCGGAAAAACCGACCAGCAGGCCTGGGAAAGCCTGCTGCAAGGTCGTCAGCTTGCGGATATTAACGTCCTGCGCAGGCGTAGGGTACTGGGAAGTGCACAGCAATAAGGCCAGAGGCTTGCCGGTAAACCATCCGACAGTTTCCAGAGCCTGGTGCACTTCGGCCAGATCACTCATGCCGCAGGAAAGAATCAGCGGCAGATTGGCTGCCGCGTAACTTCGGAGTAACGGCAGGTTCGTAAAGTCGTCGGAGCCCACCTTGATCGCCAGCACACCGATCGCCAGCAGCAGATCGAGGTCGGAACGGTTCTGTGGAGTCGAGAAAAAGGTAATGCCTACAGCATCGCAGTGCGCCTTGATTGCACGCCATTGCTGCGGGGCGAATTCGTAGCGCCTGAACATTTCCAGCATGGATTCGGTGACGGTTTGCCCTTGCGATTGATAGGTAAACATCTGTTCAGGATCACCGCAGAATTCTTCCGCTTTGAAGGTCTGGAACTTGACGGCATCGGCACCCACCTCTTTGGCAATTTCTATCATCCGTTTGGCGATTCCAAGATCGCCATTATGATTGATGCCGACTTCGGCGATGCAATAAGGGGGTTCATTGGGGCCGATCCTCCGCCCGGCGATGGCCAAGAGGCTGTCATTCATACGCAGTTCTCATCCTCGAGAATTCTTAATACCTTTTCAACACCTGAACCATCGCACACTCTGCTGGCACAGTCGATCATTGCCGGCAATGCAGCGCTTACGACCTCGTCCAGATATTTCGCATAGCAAGCTGGGGTCAGTTCAGAGGCCACACCCAGTGTTCGTTGAGCCCCCTGTCGATGCATCATCGTGGCAACCGAGCGCTGGTTCTCTCCAAGGATGACGACGAGACTGGGCAGTCCGAGGATACATTTTTCCCAGGTCACACTCCCGCCTGCAGTGACGGCCAGATCCGCAGCCGCCATCAATTTCGCCATATCGGGTGTCTGGATGTGCAGCGTGGCGGACGGGAAGTTCACCAGGGTGTCCTTCAGGGTTTGCAGGGCAGAATGGCTTTCCCCGACGACCACGTCGATATGCTCCCAAGGTTTCCTGGACAGCATCACCCCATCGAGAACCTTGCCGGTTTCATTGTCCGGGTCGCTGCCTCCCATGAAAATCAACAATCGCTTCAAAGCAGGCGTTTTACGCCGGGCAAGACTGGCAGGCCGAAGCATGCTGAACTCTGGTCTCAGCAGGGCGTATTGCGGGCCGACCAGGCAGATACAATGGCCGGGCACTTTGCCCTGGTAGCGGTTTTCCATTCCATCGACCAGATTCTGATCAAGCAAGAGATCAGCAATATGTTCGCGGTCGGCAAGGTCGTCAATGACCATCAGCTTTCGGTATTGCGCCTTGAGCGCAGATTCCCAGCGCGCATCGAGAGCATAATGGTCCACGATGAGCCAGTCCGTGACCAAACCATGCCATACCGCCTGGGTTTGCCCTGCGTCGGTCGCCCATTCGGCGCCAAGCCAGGCCGCATGCGCCAGTTGAAACTGGTGCCCATGAGAAGCAAGGGAAGCGTTCGCAGCCGTGCCAGGCAAGGCAATCGCTGCATGCCCACGTTGCCGGATCAGGCCAAGAAGATGGCCTGGGTGCTCACGACAGATGAAACGGCACTTGGCACCCGCGGATCGTAGGGCATCGGCCAGTGTCAGACAACGCATGACGTGGCCTGTGCCGATTTGCAGGGAGGCATCAACCCGAAAAGAAATTTCTTGCCCGGTCATCCGGGTCATCCTGTCTGCAACGCCTTGAACATCCACTCTGCACGCTCCCAGTCTTCCGGCGTGTCAATGTCCTGTACGCGGTGACGGGGCAGAATCACCGGCATTGCAATCGTTGAAAAGACCGGTTTGTCGGCTATCCACGCCGCAGCACGCCCCCAGTAGAACTGCCCTGCATCATGGAAAGCCTCTTCCAGGTCTTGCGAACGGGTGTTGAAATGTGCGGGTTGAAACATCTGAACCCTCCCTTCTTCAGTCAGCTTGATTGCACGCTGAATCGGGAATGTATAACGGGTGACCGAGAAAGCAAAATCAGAACCGCTGTCAGTCAGCAATTGCAGGCCCCGCTGCAGATCCGCCGTGCTGACGAATGGTGCGGTCGCGTAGATGCAGCAAACCGGGTCAGGCATGCCGCCCTGTGCTCGATACCATTCGATTGCATGCGCAACTACAGGTGATGTTCCGGTGTGATCGTCGGAGAGGGCTGCCGGTCGCATGAACGGCACTTCCGCCCCATACGCCTTCGCCACTTCGGAGATTTCAATATCGTCGGTCGAAACGACGATGTGATCGAAAAGACCGGAGGCGTGTGCCGCATCAATCGACCAGGCGATCATCGGCTTGCCGCAGAACAGTTTGACGTTCTTGCGCGGAATGCGTTTGCTGCCACCACGGGCAGGAATGATTGCCAGCTTCATGCCAGGGCACTCGACAGCGCAGCCACCACCTGGTCCTGCTCATCGTCTGTCATCGAATAGAACAGGGGCAGACTGATGGCGCCACGGTAAAAATGCTCGGCTTGTGGGCACTTCCCGACGCGAAAGCCGAGCATTTGGTAATAGGGCTGTAGATAGACGGGCAGGTAATGCACATTGGCACCGATGCCTTGGGCGCGTAGCGCGTCGAACACGACACGACGCCGCTCGGACGCTACCCAGACCGGGTATAGATGGTAGGCCGAACGGCCGTATCCGGCCTGCCGCGGCAATACCAGCGGCAAGTTGGCCAACAGCCGGTCGTAGCGCGCGGCCAGTTCGCGCCGGCGTGCCACGAACCTGTCCAGACTTGCCAGCTGGCTGAGGCCTAGTGCCGCCTGAAGATCGGTGATTCGGTAGTTGTAGCCCAGTTCGATCTGTTCGTAATACCAGGCGCCTTCATTCTTGTTCTGCAAATCGGCCGGGGCGCGTGTCATTCCGTGCGACCGCAGACGCTGCAATGCCTGGCTCAATGCCGCGCTGTTGGTCATCACCATGCCGCCTTCAGCAGTGGTCAATATCTTGACTGGATGAAAACTGAACACGGTCATGTCGCTGAAGGCGCAATTACCGACCTTGCCGGCCTGGTAGTCGGCGCCAACCGCATGCGATGCATCCTCGATCACCCGGCATCCGTATTGCCTTGCCAGCGCTCCGATCGCCTTCATGTCGCAGGATTGGCCTGCGAAGTGAACCGGGATGAGCACCGCCGGCAGCACACCATCGAGACTTGCCTGTCGCAGTTTTTCTTGCAGCGCCGCCACGCTGATGTTGTAGGTCAGCGGGTCGATGTCCACAAAGTCGACCCGGGCACCACAATACAGGGCGCAATTGGCCGAAGCCAGGAAGGTGTTCGGAGAGGTCCAGACCCAGTCCCCAGGGCCGACACCGAGCGCCAGGCAGGCGATGTGCAGCGCTGCCGTCGCATTGGCCACCGCCACCCCGTGGGCCACGCCGCAATACCCTGCCAGTGCGCATTCGAAAGCGTCGATACAGGGTCCCTGCGTGATCCAGTCCGAACGTAGCACTGCCACGACGGCAGCGATATCCTCTTCAGAAATCGATTGGCGACCGTAGGGAATCAATTCTCGCGTCCCTGTGCGATCAGCATGCGAATGGCAGCAACATCAAGGAACTCGGGATTGGTGCCGGAACTGTATTCAAAGCCACCGACTACCGGGATGCCGATCTCGCCCAGCCGATTCTTGTGGTAATCGACTTGCAGGGTGAACGAAATCGCTGGCTTGATCACGAAATGGTCATGAAATTCAAGAGTCAAATGAGAATCATCGCCTGGGCACATGGTTTCATGCAGCTTTTCGCCGGGACGAATGCCTATGATCTTCAGTGGCAGGTGCGGGGCAATGGCCTTGGCCAGGTCGAGGATGGTCGCCGACGGAATCTTGGGAATGAAGATCTCGCCTCCATGCATGCGCTCAAAATTCCTGATGACGAAGTCAACCCCATTTTGCAAGGTGATCCAGAAGCGGGTCATGCGCTCATCCGTGATCGGCAATTCGGTGGCGCCCTGCGCAAGCAACTTCTGGAAAAAAGGAATGACCGAGCCGCGCGAACCAACCACATTGCCGTAGCGAACGACCGCAAACCGCGTTCGGCGTGCACCCACGATATTGTTCGCTGCGACGAACAATTTATCGGACGCCAGTTTTGTTGCACCATACAGGTTGATCGGATTGGCCGCCTTGTCCGTCGACAGGGCGATCACCTGTTCCACTTCAGCGGCGATGGCGGCCTGAATCACGTTTTCGGCCCCATATATATTCGTCTTGATGCATTCCATCGGATTGTATTCGGCCACCGGCACGTGCTTCAGGGCCGCTGCGTGGATCACATGATCGACCCCATCCATGGCTTGCCTGAGACGCGGCTGGTCGCGCACGTCGCCAATGAAATAGCGCATCTGCGGCGCATTAAAAATCTGCGCCATTTCATACTGCTTCAATTCGTCGCGTGAGTAGATGATGACCTTTTTCGGCTGATAGCGCGCCAGAATGGTCTTCACGAACTGCTTACCGAACGAACCGGTACCGCCGGTGATGAGAATCGTCTTGTTGTCGAGCATTGTCTCTCCCGGTCAAAAGCGGGCGTCAGAACACCAGTTTATTGATAATCACTGCTACCGCGTCGATTCGGGTGGTACTTGACCAGGAGGATGGCCATACGGTTGGCCATCCCGCACTGTTCACTCTTGCCCACGTCCTCAATCTCCTCCGCCATGTGCTCCAGGTCGAGCAGATCAAAGCAATCGGCACAAATCAGCCGAGTCTGTTCATTGGCCCATGCCACCACATCCATCTCATATCTTGTGCTCACTTCACCCTCCTGCACCCGGACTCTTGTTCCGGAATCATGCCGTGTGAACTGCGCCAGCAGCTTGTCGCTCCGGCAAATCGGCATGAAATCGTTCGGCACCTTTGGTCTGTTTCACTATAGCGTGTATCCCTTTGAATCGCACCACACGCGCTGAAATTTCGGCCTTGATCATCATTTCGGCCAAGGCCGAGTGCTACGCCCGATGAAAGTCCTGCGGGAGAGTGGCAGGGCCTTCGAAATTTCGTACCCTTGGAAGGGCAAACTAACCGAGGGGAAGAAAGATGCTCGAAGATCCTGCGGGCATTGACTATAGCTCAGACACGAGGCCGGTGCTACTGCGCACGGCACGGTCGTCGATGGATCGGTGGGTCGTGAGGCGCCGCTCGCGCCTGGAGCGGGTGAAGTGAAGCAGCGTGGGGCGGCCACTGTGTGCTTGACGCCGGGACAGCCGCAACGGCAGGTAACCGCCCAATCCTCACAGCACTTTGCCATGCCGCCCCTATTCGCTTGCTGAAGCAAGGTGCAGTTGTTGAGTCAGGCCTCCGGCCGGCGACGCCGAATCCACCCCAGGCCGCAAAGCAGGCCCAGGCCGGCCAGCGCCAGACTCGACGGCTCCGGAACGGCAGTCGGTTCGGCATAAAGGAAGTCGTCCATCACGACGACATCGTCGGACGGGTTGCCCAGAATACCGTTGGACGTGATGGTGTTCGCGCCGGAGGTCAGCCGGACCCGGGCGATCTTCTCGCCGGCATTGGCAACAGCGCCCAAGAAGCTCAAACCCTGGTTGGCCCCCGCCAGGACGTTTCTCGAAAAAATCAGCGAATTGCTCGGATCGAAGAACCCCATTCGAGACCAGCAGCGGGCAGCGGCAGCCACCGAAGCACAGCTGGTTCTCGGCTCCCGCAGCAGGAACTCAGCCGATTGTGTCTTCGGATTTCCGCGTGTGAAGTTCCGACCGATCAAGTTCAAGGGCTGCTGAGAGACTCGACTTTACGGTTTGCAGGATCTCGGACAAGTACTGTTGTTGTTCCGGTGACAGGCTGTGCAGCATTTCCGTGCGGCTACGGAGAATGACAGTCTCGACCTGAACGAGCAATTGCCGTGCTTGGTCGGTCAAGTAGATGCCCCATACGCGCCGGTCGCCAGGAATTCGACGCCGCTCGATCCAGCCGCTTCTCTCGACCTGATCGATCAGGCGGCCGGCGGTGGATTTCTCGATCTCGAGCTTGGCCGATATTTGCGACTGGGAAAGCCCCTCCTGATTCGACAGGATCGCCAGTATCGACCATTGCGCACGCGACAAGCCCAGTGGCTGCAATCGTCGGTCGATCAGTTTGCGCAGCAGTCGCGCGGATTCGGTCAGGAGGAAGCCCGGGCCCCGTTGGAAATCATCGATGATCATGGATGCGGCCTCAGTGACGATCTAAGGAATGGCCCTTGGCTGCCGGTACGACGGTGCTGTGTTCGGCGCAGGCATTTTCCTCAGATCAAGGTGATTTCTACGAATATTCATAACGTGCAGGCCGGTCGGATCAAGATGTCCCACTTGGCTAGAAGCGGCTTCGTTCCAGTCGGGACTCGACAGCTTGCATGCCATCCTTGGCCACGGTGACTCCTTTTGCACAGACCGTGTGGCTCAGTTCGACGACGGGATGAACGCCTTTCCGGGTCAGGCTCTTGGCCCACCCCAACATCGTTTGGCCATCGGTCAGCTTGGCCCCGTTGCAGTACTTTTCCAGGATTCGCCAGCAACGCTCCGCCGGATTGTACTTGCTATGGTGCTCCGGATAGTAGTCTTGATTGATGACACCAAACGATTAGTAAGCTTGCTTATGGTAAGTTGACTTCAAGTAGGCTAGCATAGTAATATTTGTCTGCCAACAGTATTTCCATACCGTCGATATACCCCGTTTGCTGATAGCGGGCGGTGAGGTATTTTCGACGCGTCCTGCAAGCTGATACCACTACCCGAGACAAAGGAGAAACATGAACAACGCAACGAAATCCGCCAATGTTCCGACCACCAACCCGAAACTGATCGCCTGGGTCGAGGAGGTGCAGGCGCTGTGCAAGCCGGAGCAGGTTGTCTGGTGTGATGGCTCGAAGGCTGAATACGATCGTTTGTGCAACCTCATGGTAGAAGGCGGAACATTCATTCGCCTCAATCCCGAAAAGCGGGCGAATTCCTACCTTGCACGCTCGCACCCTTCCGACGTCGGAAGGGTTGAAGACCGCACCTTCATTTGCTCCATCAACAAGGAGGATGCCGGTCCAACCAATAATTGGGCGCCGCCGGCAGAAATGCGCGCCACCTTGAATGGCCTGTTCGACGCTTGTATGCGCGGACGAACGATGTACGTGATCCCTTTCAGCATGGGTCCGCTGGGCTCGCCGATCGCCAAGATCGGCATTGAAATCACCGATAGCCCCTATGTCGTGGTAAACATGGGAATCATGACCCGGATGGGCCGTGCCGTGCTCGACGTACTCGGCAGCGACGGCTTTTTCATCCCCTGCGTTCACTCCGTCGGCGCTCCGCTCGCGCCCGGTCAAAAGGACGTCCCGTGGCCGTGCGAGGCGGACATCAGTCGCAAGTACATCGTGCATTACCCGGAAACCTACGAGATCTGGTCCTACGGCTCGGGTTATGGCGGCAATGCACTCCTGGGCAAGAAGTGCCTGGCATTGCGCATCGCCTCCGTAATGGCCCGCGATGAGGGCTGGCTCGCCGAACACATGCTGATCATGGGTCTCGAATCGCCGCAGGGTGAAAAGACCTATCTCGCCGCCGCTTTCCCCAGTGCCTGCGGCAAGACCAATCTGGCGATGCTGGTTCCGCCCAAGGGCTTCGAGGGCTGGAAGGTCACCACGGTGGGCGACGACATTGCCTGGATCAAGAAGGCACCGGACGGGAGGCTGCGGGCGATCAATCCCGAAGCCGGTTTCTTCGGCGTTGCTCCTGGTACCAACAGGAGTTCCAACCCCAACGCAATGTTGACCATACAGACGAACTGTATCGTCACCAACGCTGCGCTGACCGACGACGGCGACGTCTGGTGGGAAGGCATGGACGGTCCGCCGCCGGCGCACGCCATCGACTGGAAGGGCGAGGATTGGACTCCCGGCTGCGGCCGCGTGGCAGCGCATCCCAACGCGCGCTTCACGGCGCCGGCGAGCCAGTGCCCGAGCATCGACGCGGATTGGGAAAATCCGGACGGCGTACCGATCAGCGCTTTCGTCTTCGGCGGCAGAATGAGCAAGGACATGCCGCTGGTGTTCCAGGCCTTCAACTGGAGTCACGGCGTGTATCTGGCCGCCACCATGGGTTCCGAAGCGACAGCCGCGGCGATCGGCCAGGCGGCGATGCGTCGAGACCCCATGGCGATGCTGCCGTTCTGCGGCTACAACATGGCGGACTATTTCAGTCACTGGCTGAACGTCGGTCGCCAAGTACCTAATCCGCCGCGCATCTTCCGCGTCAACTGGTTCCGCAAGGGGGACGACGGCAAGTTCCTTTGGCCGGGCTTCGGTGAAAACATGCGCGTATTGAAATGGATTGTCGATCGTGTGCACGGCCGCGGCTTCGGCATCGAAAGCCCGATGGGCTGGATGCCGCGCCACGAAGACATTGCATGGGACGGTCTCGACTATCCTAGCGATACCTTCTATGACCTGATGTCGGTCGGCCGCAAAGCAGGCTCGGCCGAGGCGCATGCCCACGAAGAGCAGTTCGAGCTGTTCTTTGACCGCCTGCCCAAGGAGTTCATCTTCGAACGCGAACTGCTGCGCTCGCGGCTGTGGCGTTCGCCCGAGAAATGGGAACTGGCGCACGAGACCAATTGAACCGTCGTCGTTGACCATGCTGGCCGCGCCCGCGGGCAATCTGCTGCCGAGGGCGCTGCCCGGACCAGCGTTGCCGGTCGGATTGCCGACAGGCAGTTGCGCTCATTCTTCGTTCGCCGTATCGTGGCGCGGCGTTCGGTGTCCGGCACGTCGCCACAAGCATGCGTCCACTCATGGAAAGACTCCAGTATGAAATATCTGCCTGAACTGTTTGCCGCCAATACCCGCTGGGCTGAGGACATGCGAGCAGCTGACCCCAATTTCTTTGCCGGCCTGGCCGGCTTGCAGGACCCTGACTACCTGTGGATAGGGTGTTCGGACAGCCGGGTGCCGGCGAATCAGATCACCGGCCTGAAGCCGGGCGAAGTGTTCGTGCATCGAAATATCGCCAACGTCGTGGTGCATACGGACCTCAACTGCCTGTCGGTAATGCAGTACGCCATCGATGTGCTCAAAGTCCGCCACATCATCGTTTGCGGTCACTACGGCTGCGGCGGTGTCCGGGCGGCTCTGGAAGGGCCCTCCCTGGGATTGATCGATAATTGGTTGCGCCACATCCAGGATGTGCGCGATCGGCACATGGATTTCCTGGCGGCGCAGCCGGACACCACGACGCGCTGGCGCGCCCTGTGCGAACTAAACGTGATCGAGCAGGTGCGCAATGTTGCCCGCACCACGCTGGTCGGCGACGCCTGGAAGCGTCACCAGCCACTGATGTTGCATGCCTGGATCTATGGCCTGGAAGACGGTCGCCTGCAAGACCTGCAAGCTTCTTTCAACGAGGAAGGCGAAGTTGATTCGGTCATCGCCCAAGCGGTGGCAGCTGCCCATTCGCGTTACACTACGAATCAAACCATCCGAGATGAAAGGACGGGAAAACGAATACTGGCCAACCAATGCCTACCAGAATCTACCTAGTGCGCCACGGCGCCACCGATCTCACCGCCGAAGACCGATTCGCCGGTTCCTCCGATGTGCCTCTCTCCGACGAAGGTCGCAGACAGGCGGCATGCCTGGCGGAGCGGCTGAAACGAGAGAAGCTGGATGCCGTTTACGCCAGTCCGTTACGACGCACCATGGAGACCGCGCACACCTTGGCGATTCCCCACGGTCTGGAGCCGATAGCCGAGCCCGGGCTGCGCGAAATCGATTATGGCCACTGGGAGGGGCTACGTCGATCCGAGGTCGAGAGTACGTTCCAGGCCGAGTACGCCATCTGGCAGGAGGATCCGTTCGCCATCGCGCCCCTGCATGGAGAATCCGGCGTCAATGTGCTCAACCGCGCATTGCCCGTAATGCGCAGGATAGTCGAGCGGCATCGCCACTGCACGGTTCTGTTGGTATCCCACAAGGGAACCAACCGACTCCTGATCAGCAGCCTGCTGGGCTTCGACATGCGGGGCTATCGCGACCGCCTGGAGCAAAGCCCGGCAGCGCTGAACATTCTCGACTTCATGAGCGAGGTACACGCCCGCTTGCACTTGTTCAACGACGTCTCGCATTACGAAGAAAGATAGGAAATCTCGACATTGCTTCCATACGGGCGAAGATCTTCTTGTACAGGTCACAATAGGGATCTTTCGTGAGGATGTCGCCGTGAACGCTGTAGGCTCTCACCGGGCATCCGCCGTGGCAGATGGCGAGGTAGTCACAATCCAGGCACTCTTCGGTTTTTATCAGGGAACCGGGTCTCATCTGGAACTCCCGGCGTGCATCGCTCCGTCGCAGCAGGTCCGAGAGGCTGACCGGATCAAGAATGTTGCCAAAGCGATACTCGGGATAACTGCTGACCCAGCAGTCGCATTGGGCTACGTGCCCACGGGGATCGATACAGACGAATTCGTTTGCGCAGTTCTCGCGCCAGATGCAGAGCAGGTCTTTCGTGCCCTGCTCGAAGTAGGCGAGCAGCTTGTCGAAGGGTCCGATTCGTACACCTGCGTCCCTGCCTCGTCTCTCCCAGATATCGGCCAGATCCAGTAGAAAGCGGCTGAAGTCTTCCGTTTCCAGAGGATGAGCACACTTCACCGCTTTCGACGTGCCTCCCGGGAAGGGCGTATTGACCTGAAAATCCCGGATTCCCAGACGGTCGACGAAATACGAATAGAAGGCCTCCGCTCCGGCTTCGACGGTCCCGGCATTGGGTATCGCGATGACGCCAATCTCGATGCCGGCTTCCCTGGCCTCGAGAACCTTTCTCTCCCACAGATCCTGATACTGTTGCGGCGTGCCGCCCTTGACGCGGCGGTGGAGATTGGGGAAATCCATCGAAGTCCCCAGGCTGTTGCCGAACATTTCCGTGATGACCGGTTTCCATTTCGGGCCGTAACCAATCATGTTGGTCTGCAGGTAATTGCCTATTCGCTTTTCCCGTGCGGTCGCGATCTCCTGGACGAGTTCATGGGCGCGCTCGAACCATTCGGGTGGCTGGGTCATCACCTCACCGCCCTGCCAGTAGATGGACAAGGTGTCGATCTGCCGGTCCTGCATGTGGTCAAGGACCTTCCGGAGCACGACGGCAAGTTGATTCAGGGTGAGTCGATCTTCGGTTCGGGTCTCGAAGCAGTACTCGCAATCGGCGTTACAACGCAGCGTGGGCAGCAGGATGAGGGAAAAAGGAGGCTTCACGCGACTCCTGTCCCGTTCGGCGGGCAGGCAGCGAGATCGCTCCGCAACTCCCTTGCTGCCTCGGCGAGCGTCCGGAAGAGGGCCTTGACGGTGTCGCAGCGATAATTCCTAGCGGGCCATTTGAAATAGCCGGAGCAGCTATCGACGAATTCGCATCCTCGGCATTCCCCCCCTTCCGTGATCAACCCGGCAATCTGCCCGCTGACAAATTCGTTGAAATCGGATGGCGGCGCCATGCCGATGAATCGCTTGCCGACGATCTCTTCGTTCTGGTCGGTTACGTAGCGGATCCGGCGCGGATCTTCCTCCTGCACGGCCCAGAGGCTCACTGGCTCCTGGCGAAAAAAAGCCAGGAAGAGGCTGTGGACGAACTCGACGGGCACCGAGACACTCGGCCGGTAAAGGTAATCGCTGGCCACGCCAAGCAACTCTTCGGCGAGGGAATGCGCTGGCTGAGATCCTTCGAGCTTCACTGCGAAATCGAGCGATATCGCCAGCCTCACCACCTTGCCGAACCCCGGCGCAAAAGGCACCGAAACCCGAACCGGTCGATCGCTCAGCAAGGGCGAGTACTTGTAGAGTAGCGGTAACTCTTCGGTCGGCTTTTCCACCACCAGATCGAGAGGAGTCCCGCATTCCCAGCGCAACAGGCCGTCCACCGGCGCACTCAGGCCAAGGATCTGCACATAGGCGAGGTCGTCGCGGTCCTTCGTCGAGAGTGCTGCGCCGATCAGGTCCGGATCCCGGGAACGAACCACGAGATGACGTCCCCGATAGGCATCGACCAAGGCAAGCGGGACGTTGTACAAGAGGGAATCAGTCAAGAAGCGTACTTTCGCGGACTACCAAGGATATCGCCGTTGATCGACCGAGGACGTCTTCTTCCCGTGCTGACACGCGGACACCGACGCATGCCCATACCATCCCGCTTCCCGCGTCAGGCAGTACGAGAAGGGGAAAAGAGTGGGCGGCTAGAAGCGGTTGACCCAGGAACCGCCGCCATTGACCCAAGTGCCGCCACGGTTGGCCCAGGCGCCGCCACGATTGGCCCAGGCACCACCACCGCCCGCACGGTTGGCCCAGGCACCGCCTCCGCCCGCGCGGTTGGCCCAGGCGCCCGCCTCGGCGTCCGGCACAGCACCCAGTTTCAACATTGCCCCACCGAAGAGGGCGCTGCCGATGACGACCTTGGACCACTTGTCGAGACTGCGGAGGAAGTCCCTCCGCCCCATCAACGTCGTGTCATCGGCTGTATTGTCGTCAGTTCCCTGCTGTGATTTCATGTCGTCGTTCATGTTCAACCTCGGTTTCCTGCTCGCAAAAATCCGGCCATGGCCCCGTAGAACTGGTCTCAAACCAGAGGCAAAGTACCATGCGGATCGGTTCGATGGCCTCATGCGCTTCACTCAGATGCTTTCGCCGGCTCTGCTACTCGCTACTCGGCACCCAGCCGGGAAAAGTGCACGCTGACAAAACGCCACTGGCCTTTCTCCTTTTGCAAGGTTCCGGACATGTTGAAGGCGCGTTCCCGCGTTTCCTGGTCGACGGGGGCTTTCATCGTGGTGGTCATCGCAAACCAGGCGATGTTACCGCTCGCACCGGTTGAAATCCACTGGTTGCTGAAGCTGATGCTGTTCGGCTTGAACTTGGTAAAGAACTGAGCGTAGGCAGCAGAGATCCCTTCCCCGCCCAGATAGGCTTCGCCAGCACCGGTACCCAACAGGACGGCACCGGGCGACGAGGAATAGGTCGCCATCACGCCCTCGAGATCCTGCGCGTCAAACGCCTTGTTGTGACGTTCCACCAGGGACTGCACCCCGGGCAGGGGGTCTGTTTTCGGGGACTCCGCCAGACAGGGAGAAGCCATTGCCCCACAAACAGCCGTCACCAGGACGAAGCTCCGCATCGCAGACATCAATGATCTCCTTTCGTAATCAAGCCGCTTGGGAAATTACCGGCTGAACCGGCTCGAAAAGTTCAGGCCTCAACACAACCGATGCGTTACGTTCCCGACCCAAGAAGACAGCTAATCAACACATCTTAAAGGGTAGAAGACGCGAAGGAAAACACAAGACAATTTTTCGGCGGTGTCCGTGACCCCTGTTACTATGAAAGTCGCGAGCGACTCTCGAATCTCCCCTCCCCCTCGCGGGGGAGGGGTTGGGGGAGAGGGGAAACGGTCATGACTTTCATCATCGGGGGTGTCTTGCAAAGTCATGACCGTTTGGCTGAAGTCAGCCGTCGTTCAAACCACCCCCTGGCCCCCAGCCGGGCTGGGGAGCAATGGGTGGGCCGTTGTAGGGGCTCTTTGGGATGTGACCGCTCGGTGGCACGTAACTCCCTGGCGGATCGTAAGCCTTGGGTTGGCGGTAGGCGTCGCGGTTTCGATACTGCTCCTTGGCCTCCTTCTTGGCCTCCTTCTTGGCCTCCTTCTTGCCACGCTCATAGCCTTTCTCGTAGTCATGCGACCTGTAATTCTGGTTGTAGCTTGAACGTTCGGCATCACGGTAACCGCGCTCGTACGCCGAGTCGCGATCGGCTGCCCAGTAGCCATCGTTGGAGTAGCCGCGGTAAGGGCTGTCGTACGGTGAATTGTAATTGCAAGCAGTCGTTGCGAGCAGGCCACCGATGGCAGCGAAGATGGAAATACGCTTGACGTAAAGGGACATCGATGTTCCTCCTCAATCAACAAACGATCAAGCCGTGGATAACGGTTAACGGTTCGCCAGCGCAAGCGCTGACGACTCCGCAGCCGAAGCGTACGACCAATCTCAGTACAGGATTCGTGAGTCGCTGACGCGACCTGCAGATTAACAGACTTGATTGTATAGCCGGCGCGCTGTGGGCGCGATTCCCATTTCCCAGCCTTGCCCCAGCAATTTCTCCCGAACTCAAGCCGAGGGCAAGCGTACCGGCCCAACCCCGCCCAGCCAAGCGCCGCGTCTCACTCGCCTGCGCCGCGCCCCAGCACCAGCGCCAGCATATCCGCGTAGCTCAGCCGCCCGCCGTCTTCGGTGCCGGCGAGCAGCCCGTCGGCCAAGTCGCGCTTGCCGGCGTGCAGCTGCAGGATGCGCTCTTCGATGGTGTCCTGGGCGACCAGGCGGTAGATGGTGACCGGGCGCTCCTGGCCGATGCGGTGGGCGCGGTCGGAGGCCTGGTCTTCGACGGCGGGGTTCCACCAGGGGTCCATGTGGATGACGTAGTCGGCGGCGGTCAGGTTCAGCCCGGCGCCGCCGGCGCGCAGGCTGATCAGGAACAATTCTCCCTCGCCGGCCTGGAAAGCGGCGACCGCGGCGCGGCGCTGCGCCTCGGCGGTCGAGCCGTCGAGATACTGGTAGCGGATGCCGTGGGCATCGAGGTGGTCGCGGATGAGCTTGAGGTGATCGACGAACTGACTGAAGACCAGGAACGCCTACGAAATAACTTCCCGTTTTGACTGTGCGCTCGGGCATGCCACTTGCTTGCTTGGTTGTTCTGAAAACAGCAAAGGGAATGCAGCGTGGGCTATTACCGGGAAGACGTAGAGCGGCGAATGAAGGAATTCT
>RRZU010982042.1_pt1 | contig 24670 bp, 24 predicted proteins | sample 2165561 | NCBI WGS metagenome assembly RRZU01 (sample SAMN10456909, study PRJNA506462) | wastewater metagenome | isolation source: wastewater sludge | place: USA: Moscow, Idaho | reverse complement strand
GGCCGTTGCTGGAGGTCGAGCCCGCGGCGATCAGCTTCCAGTCGCCCTCAGAGAGGTACTCGCGCTCGAAGATGTCGAAGATCTGCTGCGGCACCACCTCGCCTCCCTCGATGTCGGTGTGTTGCTGCACGACGCGCGAGAACTCGATCTGCAGGCGGCGCGGCAGGTCCAGCTTGAACTCGCTCTTCATCAGGTAGGCCATGCCACCCTTGCCGGACTGCGAGTTGACCCGGATGACGGCCTCGTAGGTGCGTCCGACGTCGTGCGGGTCGATCGGCAGGTAGGGCGCCTCCCACGGCATCTCCGCGACGGTCGTGTCCGCCTCCTCAGCTGCGCGCTCCAGGTGCTCGAGCCCCTTCTTGATGGCGTCCTGATGGGAGCCGGAGAAGGCGGTGTAGACGAGATCCCCTGCGTAGGGATGGCGCGGATGCACCGGCAGCCCGGTGCAGTACTCGACGGTGCGACGCACATGGTCGATGTCGCTCAGGTCGACCTGGGGGTCGATGCCCTGCGTGTACAGGTTCAGCGCCAGCGTGACCAGGTCGACGTTGCCGGTGCGCTCGCCGTGCCCGAACAGGCAGCCCTCGACGCGGTCGGCACCTGCCATCTGGCCGAGCTCCGCCGCGGCCACGGCGGTGCCCCTGTCGTTGTGCGGGTGCAGCGAGACGGCGACGTGTTCGCGGTTGCGGACGTTGCGGATGAAGTACTCGATCTGGTCCGCGTAGGTGTTCGGCGTCGAGCGCTCGACCGTCGCGGGCAGGTTGAAGATGATCTCTCGCCCCTCCCCCGGCTGCCAGACGTCGGCCACCCGGTTGCAGACCTCGACGGCGAACTCGGTGGGGGTCTGGGTGAAGATCTCGGGCGAGTACTCGTATCCGAACTCGACGTCACGCAGGTGTTGGTCGGCGTACTTCATCACGAGCTCGGTGCCGCGGGTGGCCAGGTCGACGCATTCGGCCTCGGAGATCCGGAACACGACGTCGCGGAACAGCTTCGCGGTCGCGTTGTACATGTGGATGGTTGCGCGGTGGGCACCGATCAGGGACTCGGCGGTGCGCGAGATCAGGTCCTCGCGGGCCTGCGTCAGGACCGAGATGGTGACATCGTCTGGGATCTTGTCGCCCTCGATCAGCTGACGCACGAAGTCGAAGTCGGTCTGTGAGGCGGACGGGAACCCGACCTCGATCTCCTTGTACCCCATGCCGACGAGCAGCTCGAACATGCGCATCTTGCGGGTGGGCGTCATGGGATCGATCAGCGCCTGGTTGCCGTCGCGCAGGTCGGTCGACAGCCAGCGCGGCGCCTTCTCGATCCGCTTCGCGGGCCAGGTGCGGTCGGGTACGTCCACGGGGACGAAGGGGGTGTAACGGCCCACCGGCATCGGCGTCGGCTGCTGCACAGGCTTGGGCTGGGGGCGGGTGGTGAACTGAGTCATCTGGAATTCTCCTTGGCTGAGGGGTTGGCGCCAGACACGAACGAGCACCGCAGCGAGGAGATCCGGCTCAAGTTATCGAGCCTCGCTGCGGCAGCCAAGGAGCAGGGTGTGCTGTGCCACGTCGCACACACTAGCACCGGTAGACAACCACGAGCAGGGTTCTCACCGCGATGTGGACAGCGTGGATGACGACGGCGGGGAGGGAGCCGATGCTCCCTCCCCGCCGTCGATTCAGCAGATTCGCCGTGTTGCGATCACTTGCCTGCGCCGGCGGTGAGGCCGCCGATCAGGCGCTTCTCGATGATGCTGAACAAGATGACCACCGGCACGATGGCGATCAGCGCCACCGTGAAGAGGTACTGCCAGTCCTGGATGTACAGGCCGAGGAAGCGCGGCATCGAGACGGTCAGCGGCTGGAGGTCCTGCTGCTGCACGAGGATCAGCGCGGCCGCATACTCGTTCCACGAGTTCACGAACACGAACACGATCGCCGTCACGATCCCCGGCCACACGAGCGGTAGCGAGATCCTGAACATCGTCTGGAGGCGTCCGAGCCCGTCGATCAGGGCCGCCTCGTCGATCTCCTTCGGGACGGAGGCGAAGAACGCCTGCATGATCCAGATCGCAAAGCTCAGGTTGAACGCCGCGTTGATCAGGATCAGAGCCGCCCAGACGGCGTAGCCCTTCCAGCCGCGGAACTCCTGGTAGAGGCCGACGGCAAGGACGGTGGGCTGCAGCATCTGGGTGATCAGCACGAGCAGCATGAACACGAGACGTCCCGGGAACCGGAACCGCGCCACGTAGTAGGCGGCGGGGGTGGCGACGAGCAGCACGAGGATCGTGGCGCCGAACGCGATCACGACCGTCGAGAGCAGGGACGCCGCGGGGTTGACCTCGGAGAACCACACGTCGATGTAGTTGCTGAACTGCGGCTTCTCCGGGAAGTACACCGGCGGGATGTCGGTGACCTCGAGCCGGGTCTTGAGCGAGGTGATCAGCATCAGCGCGTACGGGAAGCCGAAGAAGATCACCACCGCGAGGGAGCCAAGTGCGATCAGCCACGGATTCGGCCGCTTGTGGATGCCCTGTAGGCGCTTGGCCATGTCAGTCCACCTCCTTGGTCGGCTTCACGACGGCCAGGTAGATCGCGATGATCACCAGGCAGAAGAGGAAGTTCAGGACGGAGAGCGCCGACGAGACGCCGGGGCCGAGGGAGCGCTGATACTCGTACATCAGCGTCGTCGTGATGTGTCCTGTGTGGTAGCCCGGCGTCTCCTGCAGCAGCCTCAGGATCGGCAGCGAGTTGAACACGTTGATGATGTTGATCAGCGCGGCGGTCGCGATGGCGGGGCGCAGCAGCGGCAGCACGATCTGGGCGTAGCGCTGAACCGGGTTGGCACCGTCCACGTGCGCGGCCTCGAGCACCTCGTCCGGCACGGACTGCAGGCCCGCGAGGATCGTGTAGGTGGTGAACGGAAGAGACACGTAGACCGCGACGAACACGGCGACCCAGAAAGCGCTGGTCGGATCCTTCGTCCACGCCCGTGTGGTCTCGAGGATGCCGGTGTCGACCATCAGACGGTTGAACAGGCCGACGTTCTCCTGGAGGCCGTAGCGGAAGACGGTCGCGGTCATGACGACCGAGCAGGCCCAGGGAAGGATCACGAACAGGCGCAGCAGCTTGCGGCCGCGGAACGGCTTGTTCAGGAACTGCGCGAGCAGCAGGGACAGCAGAACCGTGACGATGACGACGACCACGACCCACACGACGGTGTTGATCAGGATCCGGCCGATCGGCACACCCGGGAAGGTGAGCGCGCCCGCCTGACCGATGTAGTTGTCGAGGCCGATCGGGTCGTCGCCCTTGCGGATGCCCTGCTTGTTGTATTTGAAGAACGAGGTGTAGACCATGAGCCCTGCCGGGTACAGGACGACACCGCAGATCAGGATCAGGGTCGGGAGGAGCCAGGGCAGGGCCGTGACGGTGTCATGTAGCCCACGGGACTTCTTCGCTGTGCCGACCGCGACCTCGGGGTTGGCGTTGTGTGACAAGGAGGTACCTTTCTGAAACGCACCGCTTGGTGACGGGAGGCGCACGCTGTGGCGCGCCTCCCGTCAGTCAGGTGGAGCGTCAGCCCTGAGCGGCGACCTGCGCCTCGATCTGCTCGAGCAGTGCGGCGGGATCTTCAGTGCCGACCTTGTAGGCCGAGCCCTGGAGCGCGGTCTGGAGCGCGTCCCACGAGGAGTTGCCGACGGGGAGGAACTTCACGATGCTGAGTGCCTCGAGGAAGCCCTTCTCGTTGTCGGTGGTGGCGTCGGCCTTTGCCTTCTCGATCTGCGAGGTGGTCACCGGCAGCAGCTTGGTGCCCTTGTACCAGCCCTCGTACATCTCGTCGGAGTACATCAGGTCGAGGAACGCACCGGTGGCGGCCTTGCGGTCGGCGTCGTCGTTGTTGAACGCGACGATGAAGTCGGTCACGCCGGTGGCGACGCCGTCGCCGCCGTCCTTGTCCGGGACGGGGGCGAGCGCGACCTTGACACCCTTCGCCTCGGAGTCGGCGACGATCTGCGAGTGGCCGACGATCATGCCGAGCTTGCCGGCCTGCATCACGTTGGCGACGTCCTGACGGTTGTCCTCCAGCTTCGGCTGGGTGAGGCCGTCGGCGTGGAACTTCTTCATCTGGGTGAAGGCCTCGACGGCCTCCGGGGTGTTGGCGACCAGCTTCTCACCGTCGACCCAGGTGCCTCCGGCGCCCCAGAGCCACAGCGACGACTCGACCTGGGCCTCCTCCTTGCCGAGCGGCATGCCGTAGCCGACGACGCCGTCACCGAGGGCGACGAGCTTCTTCGCTGCGTCTTCCATCTCGGCCCAGGTCTTCGGCGGCGCGGCGATGCCCGCCTTCTCGAAGAGGTCGGTGTTGTAGATCAGCATGCGGGCCGAGGCGATGTCGGGGGCCGCCCACTGGGTGCCGTCGGCGCCGACGCCGTTGGCAAGCAGCGAGGGCTCGATGGCGGCGATGGTCTCGGCGCTCATCACTTCGTCGATCGGGTACAGCAGGTCGGCATCGGCCGAGCCGGCGAAGGCATTGTCGTTGAGGATGTCCGGGTAGTCGCCGGCCTGGATGCGGGCGGAGATCTTCTCGGTGAAGCCGTCCCAGCCCTCGATCTGGAGATCGACCTCGACCTTGGGGTAGGTCTCGTTGAACTTGTCGATGATCTTCTGCCAGTCGGCCTGCGACGAATCGGAGTACGACGGGGCGAGGATGCTGATCGTGGTCTCGAGGTTCGCCGGATCGACCGCCGCCGGGGTGTCGCCGCCTGCGCTGGTGGCGCCGTTCGTGGGGTCGCCCGAGCCGTTGTTGCCACAGGCGGAGAGCGCGAAGACGCCGACGATGGCGGCCGCGCTGAGCTTCAGGACACGCTTGTTCACGTGTGCTTCCTTCCTTCAGGTCAAGGACAGCCAGAAAATGGCTGATGCGGAGATACTAGAAAGCGGTGGGGCTTTTTGGGAACCTTCTCCAAAACGTCGTAACCGAATAGTTACTGAAGCTGCTCGTTCGCGCAGAAAGTCTGCGCGTTTACGCTCGACGGGGACCATCAGGCCAAGTGGTCACGCAGAGGAAACGCTCACCGTACGCTGAGCGTTTCGGGTCAGAATCCGAGCCGGTTGAGGTACTTCGCGTCGCGCTGCCACTCCTTGAGCACCTTCACGTGAAGGTTCAGGTGGACGCGCGTCCCGAGCAGTCGGTTGATCTGTTCGCGGGCGTTGGTTCCGATCTCGCGGAGCCGCGCGCCCTTGTGGCCGATGATGATCCCCTTCTGCGACTCGCGCTCGACCACGATGGAGGCGAAGACGTCGGTCAGCGGCTTGTCCTCGGGTCGGTCGGGCCTCGGCAGGATTTCGTCGATGGTGACGGCGATGGAGTGCGGAAGCTCGTCGCGGACCCCCTCGAGCGCCGCCTCGCGGATGAGCTCCGCGATCAGGGTCTCGGTCGGCTCGTCGGTGATCTCGCCGTCCGGGTAGTACATGGGGCCCTCGGGCAGAAGGTTGATCAGCTTCTCCCGGACGAGGGCGACGTTGTCTCCGGAGGTGGCGGAGCAGGGAATCACCTCGGCCCACTCGATGCCGAGTTCCTCCGCGACGGCGGCCACGTCCACGAGGTGCGAGAGCTGTCGCTCCTTGCTGACGAGGTCGGTCTTGGTGGCGAGCGCCACGAAGACCGGTCGACGCTCGAGCTTTGCCAGTTCCTGGATGATGAACTTGTCGCCGGGACCGATCCGCTGGTCGCACGGCAGGCAGACGCCGACCACGTCGACCTCTGCCCAGGTCTCGAAGACCAGGTCGTTGAGCCGCTGTCCGAGCAGCGTGCGCGGCCGGTGCAGCCCGGGGGTGTCGATCAGGACCAGCTGGCCCTCAGGCTCCGTGATGATGCCGCGCACGACGTGGCGGGTCGTCTGGGGCTTGCTCGAGGCGATGGCGATCTTCTGGCCGACGAGCGCGTTGGTCAGGGTCGACTTGCCCGCATTGGGACGGCCGACGAAACAGGCGAACCCGGAATGGAACTGCTCAGTCATCGTGGGGTTCCCCTTCGTGGTGATGGTGCTCGGCGAGCTCCTCGTCGCTGAGTTGGCGGACGAGAACGGTGCCGATCTGGTGGCGCCGGCCGATGGCACGGTCGGCGATCAGTTCGATGTTGCCGTAGACGGTGCGCGATCCGGGGATCGGCACGAGGTTCAGCTGCTTTGCCATGAGGCCTCCGACCGTCTCGACGTCGTCGTCGTCGATGTCGAGGTCGAACAGCGCCCCGAGCTCGTCCAGCGGCAACCGCGAGGAGACGCGGTAGCGCCCCTCCCCCAGCTCTGCGACCGCCGGGGCGTCGTGGTCGTACTCGTCGACGATCTCGCCCACGATCTCCTCGAGGATGTCCTCGATGGTGGCGAGCCCTGCCGTGCCGCCGAACTCGTCGACCACAATCACGAGGTGGGAGTGGCTGAGCTGCATGTCGTGCAGGAGTTCGCTGACCGGCTTCGAGTCCGGGCAGAAGGCTGCCGGTCGCATCAGGTCGGCGACCCGCTCCTGACGTTCGGCGTCCGGGAAGTCGTAGATCCGCTTGGTGACGTCCTTCAGGTAGACCACCCCGAGCACGTCGTCGAGGTTCTGGCCGATCACCGGGATGCGGGAGAAGCCGGAGCGCAGGGCCAGCGACAGGAGCTGGCGCAGCGTCCTGTCCTGGGGGATGTAGACCATGTCCGTGCGAGGGACCATGACCTCCTTGACGATCGTGTCGCCGAGCTCGAACACCGAGTGGATCATCTTCGACTCGCCGGCCTCGATCAGCTCGTTCGCCTCGGCCATGTCGACGAGGTCGCGCAGCTCGGCCTCCGTCGCGAAGGGTCCGTCGGTGTAGCCACGCCCTGGCGTCAACGCGTTGCCGATCAGGATCATCAGCTGCGCGACGGGGCCGAGCACGGTGGTCAGAGCGCTGATCAGCGGGCCGAACATGCGCAGCGTGCGTTCGGGGTTCTGCCGTCCGAGGGTGCGCGGTGCGACGCCCCACAGGATGAAGGAGATGGTCAGCATGATGGCGATCGTGACGAGCGCCCGGGTCCAGTCGGCATCGAACTGGGTGAACATGACGATGGAGGCGACCACGATGGATGCGGTCTCCAGCGCCATCCTGGTGAACATGACTGCGTTGATCGACGGGGCGGGATCCTGGGCGATCAGACGGATCCGCTCGGCCCCACGCTCCCCCTGCTCGACCATGCGCTCGGCTCTGGACCTGGTGATGACGCTGAGGGCCGTCTCCGCGGCGGCCAGGAGCGAGGCTCCGATGGCGCAGAGGAGCGCGACACCTAGCTCAATCCACTCGGACTGGGACACGGGAACCGATCAACTCGCTTGACTCGACGAACAGGAATCTCGCGGAATTCTACCGCAGTGCGCGCCTGCTGAGCAGGCGCCACAGCACGCCGACCGCGAGCACGATCAGCCCACCGACGACCGATCCGATGGGAAGGGTCCCCGCGAGCACGAGGCACAGGAGGGCGCCGAGCACCTGCCACGCCTTCGGGTAGCGCCGCTCGCCGTCGTCCTGGGTGAAGGCCGATACGTTGGCTACGAGGTAGTACAACAGCACCGCGAACGACGAGAACCCGATCGCGCCCCGGAGGTCGGCGACCAGCACGATCACCGTCAACACGACGCCGAGGGTGAGTTCCACGCGATGCGGGGCCTTCGTGCGGGGGTGGGTGACGGCGAACCAGCGCGGGAGGTCGCCCTCGCGCGCCATGGCGAGCCAGGTTCGGCCGATGCCGGAGAGCAGCCCGAGCAGCGCCCCGGCGATGGCAGCCGATGCACCGACCGTCAGCACGATCCGCGCCACGGGGTGCGACTCGACGAGCGCCGTCAGCGGAGCGCTCATCGAGGCGAGCGCGCCAGGACCGATCAGCAGCAGGAGACTTGCGGCCACGACCGCATAGATGACGAGCGCGATCGCCAGCGCTCCGAGGATGGCGCGGGGGATGGTGCGGCGGGGCTCGCGCACCTCCTCACCCATGGTGGCGATCCGGGCGTACCCGGCGAACGCGAAGAAGAGAAGACCGGCACCCTGCAGCACCCCGTAGGCGCCGCCCATCGGCCCATCGCCCCACCCGAAGGACGCCGCCTTCGGGCCGTCCGCGAACCCGACGGCGAGCGCGGCCGTGATGCCCGCGAGGGCGAGCACCGCGAAGATCTTGGCGAGCAGCGCGGTGCGGGTGACGCCGAGGCAGTTGATCAGCACCAGCCCCCACACGATCGCGATGCCGACGGGGCGCAGCAACGGTTCGGGCACGAGGTAGGCGGCGAAGGCGAGCGACATGGCCGCGCACGAGGCCGTCTTGCCGATCACGAAGCTCCAGCCCGCCAGGTAGCCGGGCCAGTGTCCGAGCCGTTCCCGGCCGTACACGTAGGTGCCGCCGGCCTGCGGATACTGGGCGGCCAACTGGGCGGAACTCGAGGCGTTGCACCATGCCACGAGGGCGGCGAGCACGAGGGCGAGCGGTAGCAGCGAGCCTGCGGCGGCGGTGGCGGGTCCCCACACGACGAACACTCCTGCCCCGACCATGGACGCGACGCCGATCGCTATGGCGTCCCAGGTGCCGAGGCTGCGGCTCAGCTGCGAGGTGGTCACGGTGCCGGTCGGGTGGTGCGCGCCATCTCCCAGCCTGCGATGATCCGGTCGTTGAGGGCGAACATGACCGCCTTCTCCTCCGGTTCGGCATGATCGTGGCCGAGCAGGTGCAACAGGCCGTGGATCAACAGGTACTCGATCTCGGCGTCCGGCTCCCGCCCGTTCTCGACCGACTGGCGCGAGGTGACCTGCGGGCAGATCACGATGTCACCCAGCAGCCCCATCGGGGGCTCCTCGTCGTCGGCGGGCGAGCGGAGCTCGTCCATCGGGAAGCTCATCACGTCGGTCGGCCCAGGAAGGTCCATGAACCGCTCGTGGTACTGCGTCATCGTCTCCTCGTCGACCAGCACGATGGAGAGGTCTGCCTGAGGATGGATACGCAACTGGTCGAGCGCGTAGCGCGACAGTTCGACGAGTCCGAGCTCGTCAGCCTCGATGCCGGACTCGTTGTTGATGTCGATCACCGTTGCGTCCTCCGGTCCTGGTTGAGGCTCTCGAACTGGTCGTACGCGGCAACGATACGGCCAACCAGTTTGTGGCGCACCACGTCACGGGCGGTGAGATTGCAGAACGCGATGTCGTCGAGCCCGTCGAGCACCTGCTGCACCCCTCGCAGGCCCGACTTGATGCCGCCGGGCAGGTCGATCTGGGTGACGTCTCCGGTCACGACCACCTTTGAGCCGAAGCCGAGCCGGGTGAGGAACATCTTCATCTGTTCCATCGAGGTGTTCTGCGCCTCGTCGAGGATGATGAAAGCGTCGTTGAGGGTGCGGCCACGCATGTAGGCGAGCGGGGCCACCTCGACGGTGCCCGAGGTCAGCAGCTTCGGCACCGAGTCGGCGTCGACCATGTCGTGCAGCGCGTCGTAGAGAGGACGCAGGTACGGGTCGATCTTGTCGTTGAGGGTTCCGGGGAGGAAGCCGAGCCGCTCCCCCGCTTCGATGGCGGGGCGGGTCAGAATGATCCGGCTGACCTGCTTCGCCTGCAGCGCCTGCACGGCCTTCGCCATGGCGAGGTAGGTCTTGCCCGTGCCTGCCGGTCCGATTCCGAAGACGACCGTGTGGCGGTCGATGGCGTCGACGTAGCGCTTCTGGTTGAGCGTCTTCGGCCGGACGGTCTTGCCGCGCGAGGAGACGATGTTCTGGGTGAGGATCTCCGACGCGGCAGCGGTCGGGTCCTCGCTCATCTGGATCACGCGCTCGACGGTCTCGCCGGTCAGGCCCTGTCCGGTGCGCAGGATGGTGATGAGTTCGTCGAGCACCTCGGCCGCCTTCGCGACGTCGGCAGCCTCACCCGAGAGGGTGATCCGTCCGCCCCGCACGTGCAGGTCGGCCTGGAGCTGCTCTTCGAGGATCCGCAGGAAGTCGTCGCGGGGTCCGAGCAGGTTGATCATGTCGATCGATGCGGGAACCGCGACGGTGCGGCTTGCGGGCTGCTGGTCCAACGGGTTGCTAGTCAGGGTGTGTCCTTGTGGGTCGAGGGCCGCATCTCACGGCCGCGAACCAGGCAAGTCTACCGCCCTTGTGTAGGGGTCAGTCGAGGACGCGGTCCTCGTCCTCGTCGTCGGAGATGATGTGCATCGCCGCCTCCTCGGCGCTCGCCGCGCCACCGCTGATGCCGACGTCGACGCCGAGCGTGTCCTCCCGGCCGCTGCCCTGCACGGACATCAACCGCCCGGCCCGCTCGGCCCCCACCTGCCGGTCCTCACCGTTGGGGTTCCAGTTCGCCTGGGACGCAGGCCGCTCGGGTTCCTCCTGCTTCATCCGCATCTCGATGGTCTCACCCTGGCGCATCTCGGCAGGGGTGTTGCCGAACCCCTGGCCGGGCGACCAGTTGTCCGGGGCGATGTAGCCCTCGTCCAGGACATCCTTGACTCCCCTGTTGATGAGCGAGTCATCGGGCTGCAACTGGTCGAGCTGCTCGGAGTCCTCCGGGACTGCTTCGTTCTGCAATTCGTCCATGCACAGATCTTGCCACCCCAGGGCCGCGCGCGAGCCATAACGCGCGGGACTGCCCTCTCCGGCCGCGTAGACTGCCCCGGTGCCAAGCAGTCAGTCCCCCCACCCCCGGTTCGCCGAGCGACCCCGCGGCGTCTACGACGTCGTGGTCGCGCTGTTCTGCTGCCTGCTGCTGATCTCGAACGTCGCCGCCGTCAAGCTGATCCAGTTCGGGCCCGAGGTCGACCTGCTCGGCTTCCCTGTGCTGCCCATCATCACCGACGGGGGCGCGCTGCTTTTCCCCCTCACCTACGTGCTGGGAGACGTGCTCGCGGAGGTCTACGGCTGGCGAGGAGCGCGGCGCGCTATCGCCATCGGTTTCGCGACCTCGGTCGTCGCGTCGCTGACCTTCCTTATCGTCGGCGCTGCTCCCCCGGCCGCGGACTGGCCGAACCAGGAGGCCTTCGTCGCGGTGCTCGGGTTCGTCCCGCGGATCGTGGTCGCGTCGCTGCTCGGATACGCGGTCGGCCAACTGCTCAACGCCTGGGTGCTCGTCCGGTTGAAGCGGCGCACGAAGGAGGGCTCGCTGTGGGCGCGGCTGCTCGGTTCGACGCTGGTCGGTGAGGCGGCCGACACGACGATCTTCTGCGTCGTGGCCTTCGCAGGCATCATCACCGGAGGGACGCTGCTCAACTACGTCATCGTCGGCTACGTCTACAAGGTGGCGATCGAGGCGCTGTTCCTGCCCGTCACCTACCAGGTGATCCGGATGGTCAAGCGCCGCGAGCCCACCTACGCCGAGTAGAACCTGCCGAGGAACTCGTCCTTGTAGGCGTGGAACTGGCCGGCCTTCAGCGCCGCCCGGATGTTGTCGACCAGGCGGACGGTGAACCGCTCGTTGTGGATGGTCGCCAGCGTTGAGGCGAGCATCTCCTTCGCCTTGAACAGGTGGTGCAGGTAGGCCCGGGTGTAGTGGGTGCAGGTGTAGCAGTCACACCCCTCCTCCAGCGGAATGAAGGAGCGACGGTGCCGGGCCGTGTTGACGTTGTAGCGCCCGTCCGCGGTGTAGATGGCGGCGTTGCGGGCCACGCGTGAGGGGTTGACGCTGTCGAAGGTGTCGGCCCCCATCTCGATGGCGGCGAAGAAGTCGTCCGGCTCGGAGATGCCCAGCAGGTGTCGCGGCTTGTCCTCTGGCAGTTCGTCGACCATCCAGCCGATGATGGTGCCGAGGTTCTCCTTCTCGAGCGCGCCGCCCAGGCCGTAGCCGTCGAAGGCCTGGCCGTCGACCTCGAGCGAGGCGAGGCCTCGTGCGGCAGCGCGGCGCAGGTCTTCGTACTGCGCGCCCTGGATCACCCCGAACAGGGCCTGGTACGGCTTGTCCGCGCGTTCGGCGGTCAGCTGGGCGTGGGCTGCGAGGCAGCGCTCCGCCCAGCGGTGGGTCCGCTCGACCGAGGACTCTTGGTAGGCCCGGGTGTTCATCAGCGTGGTGAGTTCGTCGAAGGCGAACATGATGTCGGCGCCAAGTTCGTGCTGGATCCGCATCGAGATCTCCGGGGTGAGCCGGTGGCGGTTGCCGTCGAGGTGCGACTTGAAGGTGACGCCGTCCTCGTCGACGTGGGCCATCCTGGTCTTGCCCTCGGCGATCACGTCGTCGTTCTGCAGGCCGGCGGTGTCCATGGCGAGGACCTTCTTGAACCCGGCGCCGAGGCTCATCACCTGGAAGCCGCCCGAGTCGGTGAAGGTTGGCCCGGGCCAGTTCATGAACCGGCCAAGACCGCCCGCCTCGTCGATCAGGTCGGAACCTGGCTGCAGGTAGAGGTGGTACGCGTTGGCGAGCACCGCCTGAGCGCCGAGATGGGAGACGGACTCGGGCAGGACGGCCTTGACTGTGGCCTTGGTTCCGACCACGACGAACGCGGGGGTCTCGATGTCGCCGTGCGGGGTGTGGATCACACCGGCGCGGCCCGGGGCGCCTTCGAGACGGTGGGTGACGTCGAAGGAGAAGCTCACGAGCACCTCGCCAGCGCGTCGAGCTGGCCGAGCCCGACGGCACCGGCGGTCGAGGTGCGCAGCACGCCGCCGGAGATGCTCACGGCCCGCGCGCCCGCCTCGATGAAACGGTCGAGCTCTTCCGGGCTGATGCCGCCCTCAGGTCCGACGATGACGAGCCCCGTGCCTTCCTGCGGGAGTTCCACCGAGGCGATGTGCGCCGTGGCGTCCTCGTGCAGCACCAGCGCGAGCTCGGCGTCGGAGATCGCGGCGATGAGGTCGGCCGTGGTAGCGAAGCTGACTTCCGGCACCCAGAACCGGCGGGACTGCTTGGCCGCCTCGCGCGCCGTCGCCCGCCACTTGTCGAGCGCCTTCTCTCCACGCTCGCCCTGCCAGCGCACGATGGATCGCGAAGCCTGCCAGGCGATGATGCCGAGCGCCCCGACCTCGGTTGCCATCTGCACGGCGAGGTCGCTGCGCTCCCCCTTGGCGAGGGCCTGGACGAGAGTCCAGGTCAACGGCCGTGGCTCAGAGGCGAGCACCTCGGACACCTGGACGCTCAGCTCGCGACGGCCCGTGTCGACCACGGGGCCCCGCACGGCGAGGCCGCGCCCGTTGCACAGCATGACCGTCTCGCCAACGGTGATCCGCTTGACGGCGACGGCGTGGTGCGCCTCGTCGCCGGTCAGCAGGATGCGCTGGCCAGGGGTGGCCTCGTCGAAGTCGGCGAGGAAGAGCGGGTCGGTCACGAGAACCACTCGGAGAGCTTGCCGAAGACGCCCTTGCCCGCCTTGGCCGCGACGGCCTCGGGGCGGGACTCGTCGCGCTCCTCGGCCAGTTGGCGCAGGAGTTCGCGCTGGCGGTCGTTGAGCTTAGTAGGGGTCTCGACGAGCAGGGTGACGCCGAGGTCTCCCCTGCCGCCTCCGCGCAGCTTCGGCACGCCACGCCCCTTCAGCGCGATGCGCGTGCCGGACTGGGTTCCCGCGGGAACCTCGACGGCGACCTTGCGGTCCTCGACGTCTGAGTTCTCCCATTCGGCCTCGAGGGTCGCGACGTCGACGGTCGTGCCGAGCGCGGCCGCCGTCATGGGCAGCTTGACGACCATCTCGAGGTTCTCGCCGTCGCGACGGAAGGTGTCGTGCTCGGTGACGGCCAGCTCGACGTACAGGTCGCCTGCGGGGCCTCCGCCCGGGCCGACCTCGCCCTGGCCCTCGAGGTGGATCCGGATGCCTGTGCTGACGCCTGCCGGGACCTTGACCTGCAGGGTGCGGGTGGTGCGGACGCGCCCCTCGCCCGAGCACTCGGTGCAGGGGTTGGGGATGATCGTGCCGTAGCCGCGGCAGGTCGGGCAGGCGCGGGTGCTGCGCACGTCGCCGAAGAAGCCGCGCTCGATCTGGGTCACTTCGCCGGAGCCGTCACAGGTACCGCAGGTCACGGGCTCGGAGCCGGGCTCGCCGCCCTTCCCCGAGCACTTGGGGCACACGACGGCCGTCTGCACCTTGATCGGCTTCGTGGTGCCGAAGGCCGCCTCCGCGAGGGTGAGGTTGAGCCGGACGAGGGCATCCTGGCCGGGCCGCACGCGCGAACGGGGGCCGCGCCTGCTTGCGGTGCCGAACATGGCGTCGACGAGGTTGGTGAAGTCGAAGCCGCCCGGGAAGCCTCCGCCGAAGCCGGAGAACCCTGCGCCGCCGGCCCCGCCCGCCATGGGGTCACCGCCGCGGTCGAAGACGGCGCGCTTGTTCGTGTCGCTCAGCACCTCGTAGGCCTCGCTGAGTTCCTTGAACTTCTCTGCGGCCTCCGCATCGTCGGGCGCGACATCGGGATGCACCTTCATGGCGCGGCGACGGTAGGCCTTCTTGATGGCCTCGGGGGTCGCGTCGCGTTCAACGCCGAGGATCTCGTAGTAGTCCTTGCTCATATCGGTATGTGTTTCAGCCTTCGTTGAGGAATCTGCTCACGTAACGCGCAACGGCTCGCACCGCTGCGATGGTCGACGGATAGTCCATGCGTGTGGGGCCGACCACCCCGAGGCTCGCATGGAGGTCCGAGCCGTAGCCGCTTGCGACGAGGCTCGTGGAATGGAAACCCTGGGTGGTGTTCTCCTGCCCGATCCGCACGGTGACGTCGTCGCCGGCGGCCTCACCCAGCAGCCGCATCAGCACGACCTGCTCCTCGAGGGCCTCGAGCAGCGGGCGGAGGTTCTGTTCGAACTCGGCTCCTGCCAGGTTCGGCACTCCGGCGACGAGGACCTGCGAGGCGGGCTTTGTCGCGATCGCCTCGAGAACCGCGGCGACGATGGGTGCCGCGAGTCTCCTGTCCTCCGGAGGCAGGGTGTCGAGGAAGCCAGCCATGGACGAGGCGACGTCAGCGGTCGAGCGGCCGATCGTCACGGAGCTCAGGCGCTGGCGCAGCCGGGAGAGGCGCACCTCATCGAGCACGGGGCCGTCGAGGGTGGTCTGATCCACCCGGCCCGACGACGACACCACGATGACGAGGAGGCGTTCGCTCGTCAGCGGCACGAGGTCGAGGTGGCGGACGTCGTCGCGCTGCACAACGGGGTACTGCACGATCGCGACCTGGCGGGTGAGTTGGGCCAGCAGGCGGACGGTGCGTCCGACGAGGTCGTCGACGTCGGCGGTGCCGTTCATGAAGCTGGTGATCGCCACCCGCTCGGCCTGGGAGAGCGGCTTGATGTTGGCGAGACGGTCGACGAAGAGGCGGTAGCCCTTGTCCGTCGGGATGCGGCCCGCGCTGGTGTGGGGCTGCGTGATGTAGCCCTCCTCCTCCAGCGCCGCCATGTCGTTGCGGACCGTCGCGGCCGACACCTTCAACTGGTGGCGCTCGACAAGGGCCTTCGACCCGACCGGCTCCCGGCTGGAGACGTAGTCAGTGACGATGGCCTTGAGCACATCGAGCTTCCGATCGTCGAGCACGACTCTTCCCTCCTCCGGCTGGCACTCGCGTATGTCGAGTGCCAGTGTAGCTCCCTCTACGATGGAGGCATGTCGCCTGTTTGGACCCCTGTCACCGACCGGACCTTCGTCACCACCGTCGAGCCGCACGGCGTCAACGTCGGCCTCGTGGTAGGCGACGAGGCGGCGCTGCTCATCGATTCCGGCAACACCGCCGAACAGGGCGCCGAGCTGCTCGCCTTCGCGCGGGAGCAGGCCGGGGTGCCGGTGACCCACGTGGTGCTCACGCACGACCACGCCGACCACACCGGTGGCCTGGCGGGCCTGCAGGAGCTGACCAGCGTCGCGCACGAAGACCTCACCTCGCTGACTCCCACGCGCCAGTTCTCCATGGCGCTCGCCATCCAGCTGGGCGACCAGCGGGTCGAGCTGGTGCACTTCGGCGAGGGCCACACCCGCAGCGACGTGATCGTGTTCGTGCCCGGCGAGAACGTCATCTTCGTCGGCGACCTGCTGGAACAGGGCGGCGACCCGCAGGTCGACGAGACGACCTCGCTGAGCAACTGGCCGACCGTCCTGGACGGGGTGCTCGGCGCGTGCACCGACTCGACGCGTTTCGTTCCGGGCCACGGAACCGTGGTCGACCGCGACTTCGCCTTCATCCAGCGGGCCGAGATCGCGATGCTCTACAGCCAGTCCGAGATGCTGATCCAGCAGGGGACGAAGGTGGAGGACGCGGCGGCCGCCACGGAATGGCCTTTCACGCAGGAGACGCTCGCCGTCGCCCTCCCGAAGGCGTACGCCGAGCTGGCGGCACGAGGCATCGAACCGAAGCGTCAGCTCCCGATCTTCGGAGTCTGACCCAGGGCGAGAAAGCGGCCGGGCCCGAGCGATCGCTCAGGCCCGGCCGTCAGCAGCTACCGGTTCAGCGAAGACCGTCGGTGAACTTGTGCACCACTGCCTGGTATCGCAGTTCGTTGACGAAGCCACGCGTGGTGGTGTCGTTGTCGATCAGCGCCAGTTCGATGTCGGCCATGTCCGCGAAGTCCTGGAACTCCTCGAGACCCGCAGCGGTCGACATGACGGTGTGATGGGCGGCTCCCGCGGCGATCCAGCATTCTGCAGAGGTCGGCAGGTTCGGCTGGGGCACCCAGACCGCTCGGGCGACCGGGAGCTTCGGCAGCGGGGCGTCCGGCTCGGCGATGTCGACCAGGTTGGCCGTCATGCGGAACCGGTCGCGCAGGTCCGAGAGGGCGACGACGACGCCGTCGCCTGGGTCGGTGTTGAACACCAGACGCACGGGATCCTCGCGGTCGCCGATGCCGAGCGGGTGGATCTCGAGGGTCGGCTTCGAGGTGGTCAGCGAGGGGCAGACCTCGAGCATGTGGGCGCCGAGGATCTTCTCCTTGCCGGGGGTCAGCTCATAGGTGTAGTCCTCCATCAGGGACGCACCACCGGGGAGGCCGTAGCCCATCACCTTGGCGAGCCGCACAAGCACGGCGGTCTTCCAGTCACCCTCGGCACCGAAGCCGTAGCCGTCGGCCATGAGGCGCTGGACGGCGAGGCCCGGAAGCTGCTTGAGGCCGCCAAGGTCCTCGAAGGTGGTGGTGAGGGCCAACGCGCCGACCTCCTCCAGGAACGCGCGGAGCGCGAGCTCCTGGCGGGCACCGTAGCGAAGCGACTCGTGGCGCTCCCCGCCCGACTTCAGCTCGTCCGCGACGTCGTAGAGCTCCTCGTACTCGGCGCACAGCGCGTCGACGGCTGCGTCGTCGACGGCCTCGACCGCGGCGACGAGCTCATTGACGCCCCACGTGTTCACGCTGACGCCGAGCTTGTGCTCCGCCTCGGTCTTGTCGCCCTCGGTGACGGCGACGTTGCGCATGTTGTCACCGAAGCGGGTGAGGCGCAGGGCGCGCAGTTCGGTCCAGCCCGTCGCCGCGCGCGACCAGACGGCGATCTTGTGCTGGACGTCGGGGTTGGTCGAGTGGCCCACGACGATCTTGCGCTGCTTGCCGAGCCTGCTGACGATGTAGCCGAACTCGCGGTCGCCGTGTGCGGCCTGGTTCAGGTTCATGAAGTCCATGTCGATGGTGTCCCACGGCAGGGCCTCGTTGGCCTGCGTGTGCAGGTGCAGCAGCGGCTTGCTGAGGGCGCCGATGCCGAGGATCCACATCTTGGCGGGCGAGAACGTGTGCATCCACGTGATCACGCCGATCACGGACTCGTCGGCGTTGGCCTCGAGCATGGCGCGCTCGATGGCGACGCGGTCCTTGAGGATGGGGCGCCACTCGATCTCGACGGGGAGTTCGTCGGAGGCGTTGAGGTTCTCGACGACCTGCTTCGACTGCTCTTCGACCTGGGCGAGCACCTCGGGGCCGTAGAGGTCCTGCGATCCGGTGAGGAACCAGATCTTGCGGTTGGCGAACGGGGATTCCATGGATACTTGGTCCTACTTCCTTGGCTGTCCGTAGACGTTCTGGTAGCGGTCGAAGAGGGAGTCGACCAGCTCCTGTGCGATGGGGACGGGCTCGCCGAGCTGACGCGAGATGTGCACGGTGCGTGCGACCTCCTCGCACATCACTGCGGCCTTGACGGCGTCGCGGCCGTCCTTGCCGATCGTGAAGGGCCCGTGGTTCTGCATCAGGACGGCCCGGCTGCGGGAGTCCTTGAGGGTCTCGACGATGCCGCGGCCGATGGAGTCGTCGCCGATCAGGGCGAACGGCCCCACGGGAATGGGGCCGCCGAACTCGTCGGCCATCATGGTGAGCACGCAGGGGATCTCCTCGCCGCGGGCGGCCCAGGCCGTCGCGTAGGTGGAGTGCGTGTGCACCACTCCCCCGATGTCGTCCATGTGCGTGTAGACGTATGCGTGCGCGGCGGTGTCGCTGGAGGGCTGCAGTGCGTCGGGCGTGCCGTCGTTGACCTTCCTGCCGTCGAGGGTGCACACGACCATCTGGTCGGGGCCGAGCTCGTCATAGGAGACGCCGGAGGGCTTGATCACGAACAGTTCCTCGCCGATCTGGTCCGCGCAGCGGATCCGCTGGGACACATTGCCCGCGGTCCAGACGACGAGCTCCCAGCGGGGCAACTCGGCGTGAAGATCGGAGACGATCTGACGCGTGCGCGCCACCTCGTCCTGCACCTGAGCGGGTAGCTCGGTAAGCGTCAGCGTCATCGCATCCTCCAAGGCTCCTGGGGCGTCCGGTGTGTCTCACGGTACAGATCCGCACCCCAATGTGACCGGTCACACACAGACTACCCGCAGGCTCCCATCGTGTCAATGGCCGGGCGCGGGCGATCGGGCCCGGTATACGCTGACAGACGGCGGAAACCGCGGCCTCACGAAGGGAAATGAGTGGCTACGACGATGCAGGATGTGGCGAGGCTCGCCGGAGTCTCGATCAAGACCGTCTCCAACGTGGTCAACGACTATCCCCACATCAGCAAGGCCACCAGGGCGAAGGTCGAGAAGGCGATCGCCCAGCTCGGCTATGAGCCGAACCTCACGGCGCGGAACCTGCGGCGCGGACGCACCGGGCTGATCGGGCTGGCCCTCCCGGAACTCAAGCTCCCCTATTTCGCGGAGCTCGCAGGCTCGGTCATCGTCGCGGCGGAGAAGCGTGGCCTGCGGGTCCTGATCGAGCAGACGAACGCCGAGCGCTCCCGCGAGATCGACGTCCTGCACGGGTCGGTCCGCCACCTGCTGGACGGCCTGATCTTCTCCCCGCTCGCACTCGGCCAGGACGACGTGCGCCAACTGCGCGTCGGCTACCCACTGGTGGTCCTCGGCGAACGCGTCTTCGACCACGGCAACGACCACGTGACGATGAGCAACGTCGAGGCAGCCAGGGCCGCGACGAGCCACCTGATCGAGCGCGGACGAAGGAGAATCGCGCTGCTCGGCAGCCATCCCGGAGAGATCGTCGGCTCGGCCGCGTTGCGCGAACGCGGCTACGTGGGGCCCTCGTCAGCGCCGGTCTGCCCCTCGACCGGAACCTGATCCGGGAGGCGGGGCTCTGGGAGCGCGGGACGGGCGCTGCCGCGATGCGTGCGCTGCTCGAGTCCGGCACGCGGTTCGACGCCGTCTTCGCGATGAACGACGCCCTGGCGATCGGCTGCCTGCACGCCCTGCACGAGGCGGGTCGTTCCATCCCCGAGGACGTCGCCGTGATCGGCTTCGACGACATCGACGACGCGGCCTTCACCTCGCCCACGCTCTCGACCATCTCCCCCGGGCGCGAGCAGATCGCGGAACGGGCCGTCGAACTCCTCGCCACCCGCATCGAGAACCGTGTCGACGGAACAGACGAACCGGACCGTTTCGTGCGGGTCGACGCCGACTTCGAGGTGATTGCCCGGGAGTCGACGGGCTCCTAGCACGGGTACGGCTCCTAGAGGGCCGGTCCCCCGCCGACTCGCGCCACACGAAACGCGAAGGCAGCAGCCGCTCGCCCGATCCTCCGCCGTCGAACAGGTCGAACAGCAGGTCGACCGCCGCAGAGCCGACCGCTGTGATCGGCTGACGCACAGACGCGAGGGGAACGCTGAGGAAGGGGGCGACGTCGATGTCGTCGTAGCCGACCAGCGCCACGTCGTCCGGCACCGCCCTCCCGAGTTCCCCGAGCCGCTTCAACGCGCCGACGGCGACCTGGTCGTTCGCGGCGAAGATCGCGTCGACGGAGTCGTCACGGGCGAGCACCTCGTCCACGCCGCGGTAGCCGCCGGCCGGATCCCAGCCGGTCGTGATCACCGGGCCGCGCGACTCCCCCGCCGCGGCCACCCAGCCTTCGCGCCGGGCGCGGGCCTCGAGCCAGTCGTCCGGGCCGGCAAGGTGGGCGATCCGACGGCGGCCCGCCGAGACGAGGGCACTGACCGCCTCTTCGGCGCCGCCCCGGTTGTCGGCCCGCGCGCGGGAGAGCCCGGACGGGACGGGGCCCTCGGCCACGACGCAGGTGGGGATGTCACCTGCGAACCGCTGGGCAAGCCCCATCGAGTCCTCCGACCAGGCGATCACGACGACCCCGTCGACGCCGAGGCCGAGCAGGTGTTCGCGGGCCGAGGTCAGCGAGGCCGGTCGGTCGTCGCGCACCGTGACCGATGCGGTGGCGTAGCCGCGGCCGCGGCCCCCCTCGTCGATGGCGAGGGCGGTGAGGTTAGGGCCGAGCAGCGCGGCGTGTACCGCGACCACCCCGATCGTCATCGAATCGTTGCGGGCGAGCGAGCGGGCGGCGCGGCTCGGACGGTAGCCAAGCTCGGCGATCGCGGCCTGCACCTTCGCGAGGGTCTCGGGGCGCACGAGCCCGGGCTCGTTGAGCACACGCGAGACGGTCTGGTACGAGACCCCGGCGAGGGCGGCGACGTCGCGGATGGACGGCTTGTCGTGGGCGCGTGGCATCTCAGACGGGCCACAGCTGCTGGGCTGCCATCCAGCTCATCGTGTCGGCGGCGACGAGCAGGCCGCGCGAGCGCGACAGCAAGGTGTAGCTGATGCCGTCGAGGGTCCGCGCGATGCCGCCGTTCTCGGTGACCATGAGCGCGCCCGCCAGATGGTCCCAGGGATGGACCGACGAGTAGAAGATGAAGTCGATGTCGCCGTGCAGCAGCGCAGGGTAGTCGAAGGCGCAGCAGAAGTTGCTCGAGACGACGGGGCTGAGTCGACCGTCGGCGTCGAAGCCGAGCAGCTTCTTCTTCGAGGTCGCTCCCAGCGGGAGCCGGTCGTGCGATGCACGCTCGATCGGCTCGCCGTTCATCCTGACGCCCGCGCCGCGCTCCGCGACGTAGCCCCGGCCGGTCATCGGCTGCCAGATCCAGCCGCGCGTCGTGACCCCGCCGCGGACCTCGGCCAGGATCACCCCGTGCTGCTCCTTGCCGTTGACGAAGTTCCTCGTGCCGTCGATCGGATCGATGATGAACGCGTGATCGGCATTGGGCAGCCCCTTGAGCAGGCCGGGCTCGAGGTAGACCGTCTCCTCCCCCACGACCGTCGCGCCCGGGAAGGCGGCGTTGAGCAGGCGGGTCAGGTACTGCTCGGCCTCGCGGTCGGCGACCGTGACGAAGTCCCCGGGGTTCTTCTCCTCGATCTCGCCGTCGCTCAACTGCCGGAACTTCGGCGTGATGACCTCGGCGGCCGTCTCCTGGAGCATTCCGAGGATGTCGTCAGTGTCCATGTCGTTCACCTTAGTGGGGACGGGCGGGGCTCAGTCGTCCGCGAGATGGTCCTGGGTCACGAAGTCGATCAGCGTCTCCACCTTGGTGTTGAGCTGGGGCTCGAGGTCGCGCCAACTCTCGACGCGGGCGAGGATCGCCTTCCAGCCCCGGGTGATGTCCGCCTGGTCCTGGTGCGGCAACCCGAGGGCCGACAGGGTGCCCAGCTTGAAGTCGACGTCCCGGGGGACGCTCGGCCACGCCTTCCTGCCGATCCGTTGCGGCTTGACCGCCTGCCAGATGTCGATGAACTCGTGTCCCTCGATCAACACAGTCTCGCGATAACCGGCCTGGTAGACCTGCTTGGCGATCCGCGACTCCTTGCTGCCAGGAACGAGATGGTCGACCAGCACGCCGAGCCGACGACCCGGCTCCGGGCCGAACTCGGCGACGATGGCGGGCAGGTCGTCGATGCCGCCCAGGTACTCGACGACGACACCGACGTGTCGCAGGTCCTCGCCCCACACCTTCTCGATCAGCTCCGCGTCGTGGCGGCCCTCGACGTAGATCCGGGAGGGAAGCGCCACCTTCGCTGGCGCGGGGGTCTCGCTCGCCCGCGACCCGGAGGCGGTGTACTTCGGCTTGGCCGCGCCGCCCCGCAGCGGCGGGCGCAGCGCCACCGGCTCACCTTCGAGCAGGAAGCCGGCACCGAGCGGGGCGCCGCGCCGCTTGCCCTTGCGATCCTCGAGCAGCACGATGCCGTTCTCCCAGCCGACGACGGCCCCACAGAAGTCGTCGAACTCGACCACGAGGTCGAGTTCGACGGGTACATCACGCGTCTGCTTGAGATGCGCCTTCTGCCAACCGGGGGCCAGCACGTCCTTCGAGTAACGATCCACGGTCAGCGACCGTATCAGCGCAACTCCAGCTTACGGCTGTACGACACCTTGGCCCACCACATTCCCACCACGGCCATCACGAGCATCCAGCCGAAGATGCCGAGCGGAAGGTACTGGGCGTCATTGGCCGCGGTGGCGAGCCGCATCGGATCGTAGAAGACCGTCACGTCGGGGAACGCGTTCAGGTCGGCCACCGGGGCGAAGAACACGGCGGCGACGCCGACGAGCTGGCTCGCCAAGTAGAACAGGAACCAGACGAGCACGACTCCGCCGAAGCCGGAGCGGTTGATCCAGGCCTCGCTTCCCACCGTCGCCGCGAAGAAATACGGGGTGATGCCGGTGAGCGGAAGGAACACCACGATCACGATGAGCGAGACGAGCAGCCAGGCGGGCAGCTCCCACACCATGGCGAGCGAGCTGAACACGGTGTCGATCGTCGCGGAAGCTGGAATGCCCGATGCGGAGCCGATCCCGATGGCCGCGATCAGGAGCAGGCCAAGGTCGAGCACCAGCGCCAGCAGCGACACGAGATAGGCGTAGAGCGCCTTCACCCCGAAGATCGTGGATCCCTTCTCCGGAATCGCCGCCGTGAAGTAGCCGGTCTTCGAGTAGCAGGAGCGGTAGAAGTCGAGCGAGATGAGCAGCTGCACCGCGAACGGGTACAGCGCCGCCACGATGATGGCCACCACCCCGAAGGCGAGGTTCACCGGCGCCGGGAACACCGTGGCGAGCAATGTGGCAGCCGACACGACGAGCGCGGCGCCGAGGGTGAGCAGACCGAGCCAGCGCCAGGTGCGCAGGATCTCGTGCTTGAACAGTGCGGTGATCATCGGTAGACCTCCCTGAAGAGTGCGTCGATGGACAGTCCCCGCTCGGAGCGGAGGTCGTCGACCTCGCCCGTGAGCAGGATCCGTCCGTGCCTCATGAAGGCGACCCCGTCGAGGATCGGCTCCAGATCGTGGATGAGATGGGTGGAGACCAGGACGAGCGCCTCGGGCGACAGGTCCCGGATGATGGCCTGCAGCAGCACCTCGCGTGCGGCGGGGTCGACTCCCGAGATGGGCTCGTCGAGCAGGTAGACCTTCGCCTGGCGCGACATGGCCAGGGCGATCTGCGCCTTCTCCCGCATGCCCTTGGAGAGCGTGGAGAGCCTGCGCCCGGTCTCGAGACCGAAGAAGCCGATCAGGTCACGGGCGTGGTCCTCGCTGAAGTCGGAGAAGAAGTCGCGATACTGCCGGATGCAGGCGTCGAGGGTGGCACCGTCGGGCAGGAAGCTGGCGTCCGGCAGGAAGGAGACGACAGCCTTCGATTCGGGGCCGGGGCTGTGGCCGTCGATGCGGACGTCGCCCTCGTAGTCGGCGAGCGCTCTGGCGAGCACCTTCAGCAGCGTGGTCTTTCCGCAGCCGTTCTCGCCGAGCAGGCCGACGATCCGGCCGCCGTCGAGTTCGAGATCGAGGTCGTCGATGGCACGGAACTTTCCGTAGTTCTTGACCAGGTTCGTCACGGAGACGAGGCTCATGGCGTTCCTCCTTCATTGCCGGTGGGCCATTGGCGACCCAGGAGTTCGCGCGCCGCTGTGAGGCTCATGCCGAGACCCTGCGCGCGTCGGGCATAGGTGTCGGCCGCATCCTCGGCCAGGCCCTCCCTGGCATGGGAGATGACGCTCTCGTCATCGGTGATGAAGCGGCCGGTGGTGCGTTCCGAGCGGGTGAGTCCCTGGCGGTCCAGTTCGGCGAGCGCCCGCTGGACGGTGTTGGGGTTGACCTTCAGGTCGAGCGCGAGCTCGCGGACGCCGGGGATCTTGTCCCCCGAGCTCCACTGCCCCACGACGATCCGGCGGGTGAACTCGCTGACGAGCTGCAGCCAGATCGGGGTACTCGGATCAAACTCCATGTCTTCACCGCCCTTCTGTATCGCTGTACTAAGTGCTTAATGCAGTAGGACAGCGAGGGGTCAATGTCAACGGTCAGGTTGCCGACATGAGCACTTTTCCGGGTTCGTTGAGCTGAGAGCGCTCTCTTGCACGTTCAACGCGCAACGAGTCCGGAAAAGTGCTCAACGCGCGGGACCCGCAGGACTCAGAAGCCGCCGGAGCGGGCGACCTCCCCGAGCCAGAGGGCGGAGGCCTTCGGGGTGCGGACCTGGGTCTCGTAGTCGACGCGGACGATGCCGAAGCGGC
>RRZU011137809.1_pt1 | contig 24705 bp, 22 predicted proteins | sample 2165561 | NCBI WGS metagenome assembly RRZU01 (sample SAMN10456909, study PRJNA506462) | wastewater metagenome | isolation source: wastewater sludge | place: USA: Moscow, Idaho | reverse complement strand
TTTATCTTTTACACGAATCTTCAACGTACGCGTGACCAGGGTTGACATTGTTCTAAGCTAGCAAATAAATCATGAAAATACAAGATGCTCTCGACCTCCACCTGAAGGAAGAGGCTTCACGCATCCATGGTGAGTCGATTTCTCCGAGCCGTGGGCGGTAGGCGTTCAACATTTCCAAAACCGTATCCTTGACACTCGGGGGCCCCTCCCGGAATAGTAAAACAGGCTATGCTATTTAAACCTCCTACCGAAAAAGACTTGCCCGATGGAAAGATGTCGCCCAACGCCAAAGTTCGGGCGCTCTTTTCATTGCAGTGGAATTTTTATCGCGACAGTTACTACAAACTGCTTCTAGTCGCAGGGATCCAACTTGTCATCATTTTGGTGTTGGCTATCGCCTTGGGTGTCATTGGTTATGTTGGTACGCCGCCACCAAAGTATTTTGCGCGCAATGCTCTGAATCAAATTGTGGAACTGTACCCATTGAACAAACCGCGATATGGGGACGAGCAAGTTCGTCAATTTGTAACCGATGCTGTGTTGGAGTCCATGAACTTCACATTCGATGACTACAAATATCGTCTTCAGAAGGCTGCGCCTTACTTTACGGACCGTGGATTTGCAGAATGGGACAACGCATTGCGGCGGGCGCAGGTCTATGACCAACTGGAAGAAAAACAACTGTTGATGCGAACAACCCTGGTTCAAGTACCGAGCATTGATAAAAACGCGAGCAAAGTATGGGCTAGCACCGGTCGGTACATGTGGGTGGTCGATGTGGACGTGATGCGAACCTTATCGGACCGAGCCGCCTCCAAGTCAACTCCATATCGTTACAAAGTCTTTGTTCAACAGATGCCTTACACCGAGCGGTCGTCGGGTCTGGCTATTTACAGTGTTCGAGAAGAAGCTGCCGGAACACGTTAGGAACCTCACACATGAAACATCTGGTTATTCCCATGCTCCTTGCAGCGCAAGCCTTCACATCTATGCAGGTCTACGCGCAACAAGCAAAGCCCGTCGTGCCTGCGCAGGTATTGTCGCAACTACCGCCACCACCGCCTGTATTGGATCCTCAGTTGCGTAAAGATTTGCGGGCATCACAAAAATTGGATGATGACCAACGGGGCGCGATCGTGAACAAACAAAAAGAGTTGGATGGTCAACTAGCTCCTTTATCACCAGAGCAGATTGAACACATTCAACGAAATGCTCGAAATCAAGAAAGGGCCATTAATTCGTCTATCAATGGCACGCCGCGTAAAACACAAGACCGGGATATTCCTTGGAGTGTTGGGTTAGGTTCTCAGGATGTTCATCTCGGACCTGGCTATGTCACAACCCTGTTGTTCTTTGATAGCCAAGGCAACGCGGTGCCGGTTAGCCAAACGGGAGCGATTGTAGGAGACGCGGAAGCCATTGATGTCAACTCCACTGGAAATGCGGTGGTTCTTTATGTCAAACAACCTTGGCGTTCCACCAACATGACCGTGTTTCTTAACAATGTTCCGGTTCCGGTGCAATTTAGTTTAACTTCGGACCGGGGCAGTACACGTCCTATTGATGGCCAAGTTCGAGTTCGTATTGTGGATGCCAACGCGGCCAATGCAATTGAGCGGGGTGATATGCAAAATGTCAACGCGCTATTGCAATTAACCAATGGCGCACCTGGAAGTTCATCCATGGCGGTATTGCCGGTTCTTTCGGTTGAGAAAGGTGATCCCTCCAATCGATTGAATTGGACACGCGTCTCCAATAGCATGGCTCAGTTTCGGGTGGGCGGTGATGGTATGACGTACGTGTTGTTAAAACCCGGATTCAAATTGATTTATCCCAATGTTCCCAATGTCATTTCGTCTCTACGGGGCGCAGATGGAACGGAAGGATACATTGTGGGAGGTAACAACCCACGCCTGTTCACGGTGCACGACTCCAACGGAGCGCTTTACCGCATTACGGTGCAACGTTAATTGAGGAAAATCATGAGCGATAAAACCCTACAAGAACAAATTGCGGAAGAACGTGCTGCCCTGGCTGGGTTGGACGTCGGCGCCGATGGTGATGGTGGTGCTACTCCAGACCAAGGTGATGATCTTCTCGATATTCAATCTCCAGCGGAAGAGCCCACTTCCGCCGCAAAGAAAAAAAGCATTCCTACCATAGTCAAAGTCCTGGGGGGAGGCGCCGTTTTGGGCTTGGGTTTGTTGGTCGCATTGCAGATGGCCACACCGAAGCCTCAGGCTACTACGCAAGGTGGAGGGCGTATTGGCGTCAATGTTAACGAAGCACCCAATTTTCGAGGTACCCAGGCATCGGATATGAGTACCAATCCAGAGGCAATCGCACTTCAAGAACAAGTTCGTAAACGCAATGCCGAAGAATTGCTCAAGGACCCCACAAAGTCATACGTAACAGCGGATCCTTTTGGAAGTACTGGTACAGGGGATAAGCCCGACCCAAATGCGGGTAATAACATCAAACCCGCCAGCGAAAATGCGCAAATCGGCCCACCCGAATTGATTGAGCCTACAGCACCGCCTCAACCACGTCACTACGATGGGAATGGAAACGGACAGGAACAGGAAGACCCGTCGTTGAATTACGCTCGAAAAATTTGGGCCTATAGCGTCATGGCGCCTCGTCCGGGTATATCCGCAGGCAATGTTCCGGTTGCGGCGGCAGCCGCAGCTGGGGGGGGTATGTCCACCGCAGCTCAAGCCCAAGCGAACGCCAATAGTATTCCGGACTCGGATATTGGCGCGGGCGAAATCATGTACGCTCAGATGACCAGCGCGTTGAATTCCATTGTTCCCCAAACTCCTCCTAGGGCAATTATTCGAGGTGGAAAACTGAACGGCGCTGTTTTATTGGGACAGATGGAAACCGTCGAAAGCCGTTATTTGGTGCTTCGGTTCACTACGTTGACGCTGGGCAAAAAAACGTACCCCGTGAATGCTATCGCCGTCAATCCTGAAATGCAGGACGCAGGGATCATGGATAATGTGCGGGACCGCACATGGACGCGGGCGGCGTTGCAAGCCGGTGTTGGTTTTGTTCAAGCATTTGGTGCGGCCAAACTTGAAGAAGGAACGACGACTAACGTGTCGAACGAGGGATGGTCATCAAGCACCACGCCTAATCGTACCAATAAAGAAACGGCTTTGATTGCATTGGGTGGAGCCGCCCAAGCGGTAAAACCTACGGTAGACCAGGAAATTGCCAAACTTAAAGATGAAGTAACCGTGCAACCTGGTAAAGAACTCGGTATTCTTTTCATGCAGCCGTTTAGTTTGCAAAAATGAGCCAATACTGCAGAAATTCAGCATTTCGAATGATTGCCTTTTTGCATCCTACTCCCTATTTTCGAACATCACTGGAGCCTTTTTATGTTGCCTTCTCAAGACGATGAACAAAACCTCAATTCGTCCTTGCTTGGTCCTCAAGACGACGACACACGTCTCGACTTGGGCATGGACCATAGCGGGGTTGATGGGTCGTTACCCGATGAATTCATTACCAATGACTCTGACGCGGAGCAGGATGGAACTGACCTTCCTGCCGATGGAGAAGAAGCGGCGTTGCTGGAAGAAGACGATGACCCCGTGGAGAAGCCTTCTAAGAAGCCCATGGGTAAAATGACCAAATTGGCGTTGGCTCTCGGGGGTGTGGTTGTTTTAGGCATGGGTGGGTTGGTAGGTGCACAAAAAATGGGCTTGATGAATGGAGCACCTGCACCCAAGGCTAAGACGAGTATGCCTAAACTTGATGACGCTCCTCGGCCGAATCCGACCTTGGAGGCAGCACCTGTGGAGCCTGCTGTTCAAACCAACGCCAACAATCCTTTTGGTCCTGCGCCGACGGATGTGGCCGCCTCCGGCGCTCCAACGAGCATTGCACCGGTAGATTCGACAACTCCGACTGTAAGCACGGGAGGGCCAGTTAATCCATTTGATGCGCCAACGAATGCGGCCAGCGTAGCTCCTGCGGTGGTGCCATCCGTTATGGCTCCCACCCAGGATGCTAGTGCTGGTCTGACACCTCCTCCATCGGACCCTTTTGCGCAACAAACCACTCCGCCTGTGGCAACTCCTGTGCCGGACATTGCACCTGCGAAATTACCAGTAGCCCCAGTGCCTGAACCGGTGGTGGAAGCTCCCCGCGTTGAAAAAATCGAAAAACCGGTAACCGCTAAAACGGTGCCCAACACCATTGACGAACAGGAAGAGGCGCCCAAGCCCAAGCCCAAGAAGGTTGTCAAACCTCGGCCTGCGGTTGTGAAAAAGACACCCGTTGTCAACGGCAACACCGTTAAACCCGGACAGCAAGAGGCTCATCCTTCGTTTGACCAATTAACGCCAAAAAACAATGACAGTTTTTATGGCTACGAGAAGCTGTTCTGAACGGTGTGATACATTAATCTATTGCAGACCCTTTTTTCGTAGGACAAGATCGAACCATGGCCAGTTACACCCAAATGCCTGCTTCCCTGCAGAGCGCAATCGAAAGCGCTTTGGGGATGGAAGTGGCTGAGGGCATGCGTCAGAACTGGGGCCTGGTCATGGTTGGATGCATGCTCTTTGGCGTGATTGTGGTCTTTAACGCGCTGTGGTCGATTTACAAACGGTACAAGTACAACAACCCACGGGAGATGGACGGTGCAATCCTGAAATTTGTTTGTGGTATTCTGTTGTGTAATATCAATTTTGTAATTGAGGCCATGGTCGAATTTGCAATGTAAGCTATAACGAGGAAGCAAAATGTGGAATGAACTGAAGCAAAAAGCGCAGCGCGCAACCGAAAAGGTAGCAACTGCAAAAACGGCCATGGTGGTAGGCACCTATCTCTTGGCGACGAATGTGTACGCGCAGAACAAAGCCCAGACAAGCGCGACCGCCTTGACTGGATCTATGAAGGCCTTTTTGGGCATCATGAATCCAGCCTCCAAGTTGGCGGGCGTGATTGCCATCATTGGTGGATTGTGGTCGCTGTACAAGCACTACAAGAGCCAAGGGCGCGATGGCAGTATTGCCGCCGGGATTGCGGGTCTTGGGGTTGGTGTGGCGCTGTTCTTCTTGGGCGGTATGCTGACGTTCGGTGCCGACACGCTCGGTATCGATCAGCAAGAACTTAACGTTCAGTAATGGCTCATCAACCCCTGCAATTGGCCGTCAAGCGAAGTGCCTGGCGGCCAGCGGGGCACTACGAGTCAACGCACGGCGATTGGGAGCGAGTCCGAAATCAAATTTTGGCTCGCGACCGTTCAACGTGCGTTTATTGTGGTTTTGCCTCCGATAAATACCAAGAGGTACACCATTTGGACGGGGACCATGAAAACAATATCCCTGAAAATTTGGTTACTACGTGCGCATTTTGCCATGCGACACAGCATGTAGGCTTGTGTGGTAAAGAAGGGCGTGGGCGTCTTATTTGGCTTCCGGAGATGACTCAAGCAGCCTTGAATCACGCGATTCGTTGGCTGGAACTGGGGCCGTATGCCAAACCCGAGGTGGTGTCGCATATCAATGCTCCGAAAGAAAGCCTTTTGCGGTTCTTTGAGTATCGTATCAAGGTGTGCGAACAAAAGTTCGGATCGAGCGATCCTTCAGCTTTAGCCGACCATCTTATTTCCCTTACCGACGAGCAGTACGAACATGACGTGCAGGTTCGATTGGCGCCCGTACGTTTATTTCCTGTAGTCAGCAAATATAGTCAAGAGCAGCGTGATGCGTGGATGGCGCAATTGAGTTTGTTGATTCCTGACTCGGGCAAGGTAACTCCCTTCCTTCAAGCCGGAACCAAACGCCATGTCGCCACTACAGCCGTTCGTTGATTGGGCCCATGCGGTCTTGGATGCCGCCGATGGCGGAACCTATATTCCGCCAGCGGGAACAACGCTTCAATTCCAAACGACACTTCAGCCCGCCAGGTCTTCCAATGGCGATTCCTTGTTTCAACCTGCTCATTTTGAGCCTGGGGATGTTGGTTTATTGGACATGATTGCTACCACGGTGGAAACCGAGATGGATGCGAGCACCATTGAGGCAACTATCTTTGCCAAATCCACGCTGGCGATAATTCGTGAACTTGAGTCGTTTGAACATTGGGTAGAAGAGCCTTTGACTCCTGAAGAGCTCTTTGGAATGCATACGGTTTTGCACAACGTTTTGGACCGGCTAGCTCAAAATAATGAGCGTATGCAAGACGTTGAAAAGTGGCCCCACGATGACGACCGGGTCATGGTGGACAAATTGTTGCTCGCGGTAGCGTACGTTCTTTCATGGCAGCCCTATGGTAACGCCATGCAATTTGTCTGGGCCTTGGCAAAGCCCTGGTATGTTCGTCTTTCCGAAGTGGTAAGCGTTCATATGGAAAACGACGATCTGGCCCATCTGTTCAAATCCTTACAGTGTTTGAAAGACCGAGTTTTGCACTTTGACAATCTTCTGTATGGCTACTTAGAGGGCGCGGGCTCTCTTGAAGTCAACGAGGATATGGACGCGGATGACGATGTGGACGCCGTAGAAATGTACCATGGTGTGCGGGTTGTACGAAACAACCGAGGTGAGGTTCAAGACGATGGGCGAGACGGATAATAGCCCTCCCGTTCTGGAAGACGATACACTGGAAGAACAAGACTCCGCTGCGCGTGGCCTTGTTATTGATTTGGTGTCGGACTATGTCTTTTTTGTCCAAGACCCGCGCGATGAAAGCCTTGTCATTTTATTGCCAGTGTTGCCCCCTCGGACGAATCTGGATAATCATGGCTACCAGGAATTTTTGGACGCGTTTCATCGCATGACATGCCGAAGTACCATCGATGACGATGGTTTTGTAGGGGTTGCGTCGATTGAGCATGCGTTTGCAACCTATCAGTTTGCGGTTCTTGTTCCATTGGAGCAAGCCGCGTTGGATGCTGGGGTGGTTACGATTGTCCCCTATTGCGCAACAGAAGGATTTCGTGAAGAGCCCATGAGGGGCGCGGACATTCCGGTGTCGCAAGGTTGATGTGTGCACTGCAGCATTTTAGGCGGCTGCTCCTTTAAACGGAGCGCGGCAGCCAATAAATACGCGGAAAATCAACCCTTGTCTGTGTAGATTTCTTTTCTTACATTGAGGGATGTTCTTTCGAAAGCCTTTTATCCCAGGCCTGGCGCTGCTGTGCACCATGCTTTTGTCCAGTATCGGACTGTATCACGTAACGGAAACCGCGCAAACTCCAGCAGTTCATCGAACTTCGACGTGGGCCTCCATTGTTTCTGAGGGTTCGATTTTTCGGGCTACTCCGGCGCGGCCTCGGGTTGTTGCACCCGTCGTTGAACAAATCAAAGACCCATATAAGGCACTGGTTAAAACCGAAGCGGCTCAGGGACTCGTGGCTCATATTCAAGACCATTACAGCCTGGAGAAAAAAACAGCCGAGAAGATTATTGCCTCCGTTTTTCGGCATAGCGATGAACATAAGGTAGAACCGGCTCTGGTGTTTGGCATTATTGACAGCGAGAGCAGTTTTCGTATGGACGCACGCAGTTCTGTCGGGGCCATGGGCTTGATGCAGGTGTGGCCTAAATGGCATCAGGAAAAAATCAAAGAAGCCTCCGGTACCGAAGACAAACTATGGGAAGCCGACTTCAATATTCGGATCGGCACCAAAATATTGCGGGAGTATCTGGACCGTAGCGATGGACGATTAACCGAAGCCCTGGCGCGATACAACGGCAGTCTAGGCAAAAACAACGGATATCCGGACAAGGTGCTGAAGAGCCGAGAGCGCTACAAGCCTTACGTCAAGCCGTTGCTGCAAGCCAAACTGTAGTTTGGTACCCGAAGCCCATCGAAATTCCCACGAAGTGGGAATTTTTCGTTTCATACCTGACTTATTTGATCGCCTTGAACGAACTCTCGGGAATACCCGCCAGTTCCAGCATCTTGGTCATCAAGGGTGTCATTTTGCTAATGAACATTTTACGGCTATTTGTGGCCCAAATCTTATGGTGCAAGCCAGCGATTTCAAACACCGACGTCCAATCGGCTTGGTTGATTCCGCGAAGGTCCAGGATAATGGACTCCTGGCGTTGCAGACGCGCGGAGACCCGTTGCGACAACCCGCCTATTTGCTGCGCCAAATTGCCATTGAGCACTATGGTATGGCCCGTATCGTTGTCCGTGTAGGTTGCAACCGGGGCGCCGTCAAACCACGTATGTTGGGGAGGGTACCCCAGTTTTTCAAACGAAGGCGGCGACATGCCTTTGGCCAACGTATATTGAAGGGCTTCTTCTTCAAACATCGTTTCATGGTTTGTGTAGAGCAATGTGTAAAACAAGATGCCCCAGTCGGCGTCGGTGCGGCGATCGAACGCAATACGTTTGATGTGTTCCAGGATGACTTCGGGATTCTCCAAATAAACGGGTACTTTTGCTTTTTTTAGAGCGTCGATTCCTTTAGCTAATCGCTGCACGGCATTTTCTTGCCACGACAGTTGGCGCTTGGGCGTGAATTTCAGCAGTATCGCGGTTTTCTTCTCTTGCGCTGCTGTAAACGCGGCCGCGTATTGTTCCGACTCTGGATTGGAAATGGTCAACACATTCAAGACCTGGCCTTTGCTTGTCGTTACTTGCAAAGGCTGGGCCGCGTACGAGGTCCAGTCCGGTGGGGGGCGGTTGAACACCGCCGCGTATTTTTCTGTAAGCGCAGCCTGGGCGGCCTCCTTGCCGGACAACCGGCAGAAATCAAAGCCTACCCACCAGGCTTCTTTGGAGGGTTCCTGTTCCGTGAGTACGGAGGTTAAATAGCGAACGCCCTCATCGATTTGATGATTCGCGTAAAATCCTAGGGTCTTCCATACCGGCACGGGCATAGCTGGGAATGATTTTAGCCCAGGAGTTTCAAAGGCAATAACGCTCATACGGACTCTTTTTCGATTAAACCGGTCAGCACTTCAATGGAGGCCAGCAGTTCGGGTTCTTGGTACGGCTTGCCGATGGATTTGTTCACACCGAGTGCGCGAGCATGGGCCTCGTATTTTTCAATCGAGCGCGATGAAATCATGATGATGGGAACTTCCTTGCTCACCGTCGTACGCACGTGCTCCACAAATTGGAAACCGTCCATGTTGGGCATTTCAATGTCCGACAAGATGATACTGGGCACGCCATGCTCGCTGATTTTCTCTATGGCATCCAAACCGTCCTTGGCCACAATGCACTGGAAGCCTTCGCGGAGAAGAAACTTCTGGGTAATACGACGCACCGTGAGCGAATCGTCCACCACCAACACGGTAATATCCGCGCGAGTTTTGGCTTTGACTTCCGTATCGAACAGAAGAGCCTCTTGGATAACGGTACGTTGCACGCTGTGGCGCAGGGGCACGGGATTGATAACCAGCAGCGGAGTACCATCGCCAGACACGGTAGAACCCATGAGACCAGGAAGTGTCGCGATCGTACGGCAAAGCGGCTTCATGACCAGATTGCGGTCCGCATCCAGGGTATCGATATGGACCGCGACCGTCTCATTGTTATCGGTTACCAACAGCACGCGGTTGTTGCGCACAATGTTGTTGCGGCCGTGCCCGGTAACTTCGGAGAGGCCGTAGAACGGGAGGGTTTTGCCGTTCTGGTTGAGTTCGCCCGTGGTATAGGCCTCCTCAATCAGAATATCCCGCACCACGACAACGTCCTCCACCAAGGTCGCGGGCACCGCGTACGACATGGTATTGGAGCGTACGGGCACCATGGAGATGACGGACATGTAGGAAGGCACAATCAATTCAAAGCGAGTTCCTTTGCCGGACTCGGAATGCACGTTGATACGTCCGCCCATGGCGGCAATTTCACTCTGCACCACGTCCATGCCAACGCCGCGCCCGGCCAGTGTGGAAATCGTGTCGGCCGTCGAAAAGCCTGGGTCGAAAATCAACGTATTGGCTTTTTCTTGCGTGATGGTTTCATCCGGGCCCAGCAAGCCTTTTTCGCGAGCTTTCCGTTGCACGGCCTCGCGGTTGATACCGTCTCCGTCATCGCGCAGTTGAAACACAATATCGTTCCCACGAAAATTGACTTCAAGCGACACGATACCGACATCGGATTTGCCGATTTCCAAGCGTTTGGAGGGGGCCTCAATGCCATGCGCAATCGCATTGCGTACCAAATGCTCCAGAGGGGCAATGACTTTGTTCAATACACCCGAGTCGATATCCAGCTCGTTTTCGAGTACCAGCTCCGCCTGCTTGTTAGTCTCACGGCAGGCCTGCCGCACCAAACGGTCCAGGCGACGTTTTATGGAGGAGACCGGCACCGTACGTACGGACATCACCGTATGCTGCATATCGTCCGCGATGTTCGCGTTTTCGGCCATGGCGTCTTGAACGTCAACCAAGTTTCGTACGATTTCGGTTTGGCTGTTGTTGATGTCGTTCATTGCTTCGGCCGTCATCCGCGTCAATTCTTGCAGACGCGTGAAACGGTCGAACTCCAAGGGGTCAAACGACGATCCTTCTTTTTGTGCCTCAGCCATGCGCGACTGCATTTGCGTTTCGGCCTGAATTTCCACATCTTTCAGCAATCGGCGCAACCTATCCAAGTTGGCGGTCATTTCATGGATTTGTTGTTCCATGTTTATAACGGAGGATTCCACCTGGAGCTGGACCATGCCGGTTTTGCCCAGTTGATTGGACAAGGCATCCACTTTTAACGTGGGGACGCGCAAGACGCCCGCAATCGACTCTTCATCGGAATTGAGATTCGCCTGACTCATCCGGTCTTTGAATCCAATAGGAAGGTCAGAGCCGGCGGTTGGTTGCGAACCGACAACGGGAGCGTGAACCGCCTCGATGGAAACACCAACGGAATCCTCAGGAATGGCCTTCTCGACCGCAGCAGGGGCTACTGAGGGGTCGTGTTCCATCGAGGTGGTCAAATAGGTTTCTATGGGCATCAGCGCCAGTTGAACCATGCCCGATGCCGCGACAGGGTTTTGCAAATGCTCCACTTCCTGGACCATGCTATCCATGACCAGTTGAACCAATTCCGGCAGGTCTTCCGGGTCAAGGTTGGGCCAGCCCGTATCCATCGCCGTTTCGATGTTGTGAATGACGTGGGCGAATCGTTGGTACCCCGCCATCCGAGCCGAACCTTTCAAGGTGTGCAGATCGCGCTTGATCAGCGCCACGTCCTCGTTGTCGCTGCCACCCGCGATAATCCAACGCTCGATGATTTGGGGCATCTTGTCGAAGATGTCCACCGCTTCTTCGATGAAAATATCTTTGATCGAATGGTCCACATCATCTTCGGTGTAGTCATCGGGCAGCATGGACTGCGCGAGGGCGGCCAGCACGGAGCCATGACGTGAAGCACGGCGGGACGTTTGGGAAGGGGTGGTTGTAACAGGAGAGGACGACGAGGTGGACGAAGCCACGGAGGCTTTTGTTGGAACCAGGTCCCCGAGGATATCGTCGATATTTCCAAAGTCGCCGAGTTCGGAATCGAACGATAATAGACTCGCAATATCGTCGCTGGCTGTTGGCGAAGGCTCGGGTTTTTCACTCAAGGCATCCTGCATCCATTGCGTCAATGTGGTTTGAATCTCTTGATATTCAAACGCGGGCGCTTGCTTGTTGTTGATGGCGGTTACCATGGTTGCAATCGCATCCACGGCTTGACCCAACTTATCGTAATGTTCTTGACTCAATACGGTGTCGGGATGCTTTTCCGTGTGCGTGTTGAGCCAATATTCCAAGGCATGGCCCAGCCTGGCTACATGGTCGAAACCTAAGGTGTTGGTCGTTCCCGACAGCGTGTGAACGGCTCGAATCAGCGCGGGCGCAATAGCGGTATGCCGGGCATTTTCGGTCTCGGCTTTCAAGATTCCTAGGAATTTGGCGGATTCTTTTTCGTAAATTTGGAATTGCCACTCGGGAACATAGAGCTCGCCGATGCGAACGGTAGGTTCTTCTTGATTGTCAATATCTGCCATAGGGAATCCTTTGATCTTCACCTGATGGTAGGGGAAGGTCAAAGGCTTTTCCATCCTTTTGAAGGATTTATGATTGACACGCAAAAGCCCGGTAGACCGGGCTTTTTCTTATTTGCGTTTGAACAACGCCAGGATCTTCTGCCAGAACGTAAGTTCTGGGGCTTTCACCGGCTTGGTCTTGGGTGCGGGCTTCTTGACAGCGGATTTGGCGGCCGGTGCGGCAACGGGCGTTGCGGCCGGTTTGGTCTGCGGTTTCGCGGGAGCGCCTTTTCCTTGGTTCCATGCAGCGGGTGTCTTCCGGGGCACCGGCTTGACGGCCGTTGGTGCCGGTGGCTTGTGGGCCGCCGGTACGGGCAGCGCGATGTCGGGCGGAGGATTGGAATCGGGCCCCAGGCGCAACGAAGGAAGTTCCCGAGGTTCTGCGAGCGGAGTGCTTGGAAGATTCGGGATAGCGGGCACCTCCTGTTCATTGGACGTCGAAGGTTCGTCAAACGAAAGATCCGCCACGCTGGGCTTTTCCGGTAGGCTAAACTTCAAGTCGATCGGATTTGCTGGAGCCTCGGGTTCTTCTATCACCAATGGGGGGATTTCCATCACGGGTTCTTGGGCGAGAACCAACGGCTTGGGCTCTTCGAGCGGGAACAACGGTGGAGAGACCGGCGCGGGCGCCAAGGCGAACGGTTTTTCCTGAACGAGCGGGGCGGGTGCCTGTACCGGCGCGAACACGGACTCTTTGCGTTCCACGGTTTTGGCAGGAGCTGCCTTTGCTCCACCGAATTTGACGCTTCCACCCTTTTTGCTTTGAGGCGCATCGGCCAGGGAGGAACCGCCTAACGCAATGGCTTCTTGTTCGAAATCATCGTACTCCACGTACGAGAAGCCTTTGGTTTTGAAATTTTCAATGTGCTCCACGATCGTGCTGTACGACTTGGTGTAGTAAGCCAGCAATGCAGCGGTTGGCAATTTCTTATCGGCAATCCAGTTGTTCAGGAGCAATTCGCCGATGTACGCCAGATCACCGAATCGAACCAAACCGACCATACGGCCCGAACCCTTCAGGGTGTGATAACCACGGCGCATGTTGACGACCGTATCGAACATGCTCGGGTCATTGGCCAATTGATGCTGCCACTTGTCGAGGTCCAGCAGAATGCCTTGAGCCTCTTCAAGGAAAATCTCCAACATTTCGGGATCGTTGGGTACATCTTTGAACTTATCACGCTCCGTGGGAGCGGCATGGCGAACTTGGCTATCCAACCATTTTTGGGCTGCGCTCATGGCGTTTTTCTCGGAAGTTTTAAGCGATTCCACGATGGTGGACAGTTGAGCGAAACGGGTGGCGACGGCAGCTTTTTCATCCGATGTTTCGGGCACGGCTAGCGTGTTTTCAAACAACGCAAACGCGCGAACTAGGCTATTGCCTCGGCCGAAAATACCCAGGATACGCGATATTTTCAGCAAACCAGCGCGCATGTCTTGTTCGCCATCGCGTTGGTCGTTCAAAAGTTCCAGCAGACGTGGCTCCAGTTGGGTCAGGTCTTCTTGTACCTGAGCCGCTAGTGTGTGTAGGATGGTGGCCGCCGTTTGAGAATCGTTGGTTGTTGCGACGTAGGTCGACGTTTTGCCAATCAACGAGTAGAGGCGGGAAGCGGACAGTTGCGCGGTGTGCATGTTGGAACCGTCGCGAAGTTGTTGTTCCAGGATCAAGAGGGCTCCAGCGCCTTCCAAGGAAAGCTGATCCCCATTTACGGGGTATTGGCCTGAGGCAATACTGGAGATAACATCGTTCAAGGCATTGATGACCAACGTGAACCCTGCGTTTTTAAGCATCGCGCTCTTGCTTTGCAGTTCCGCAATAAGCTTAGCAACACGTTCGGGTTCATTCACCGCAAACTGCGACCAGACTTCGCGCGAACGAACCAGAACTTGCGTGAATTTATCCACGATCGCGGGGTCGATACCATTTACATCCGTCAAGTACGCCTTCAGGTTGTATTGGTCTTGAAGTTTTCGAACACGAGCAGATGTTTCGGGATCGGCACGGGCCACTAATTGCAACATGGCGGACAACAAATTGTCGTCCACGTTTGTGGAGCCATCCGCAATGGCATTCAATTCGGTATCGATCTTGGACAAAACCCATTTTGCGAGGTTGTCCAAATCGGAATCCCGAGTCAGCACATCCTGAATCGCAATCGATGCTTCAAAAAACACACGATAGCCTGGGTGCGGGTTTTTTGGTTCGATGCTGATGAGGGATTGACGAAGAACCGCGTATTGCGCACGGTCGTTGTCTTTCAGCAGTTGAACCAAACCAGCTTGGTAGGCCGCGCGGTAATCGCGAATGGCGGTGGCAAATTCGTTGGTCGGAAGCGCGGAGGGACGTTGGTCACCAACATCTTCGGGCGTAAAGGGCATGAACAGTTCGGCGCTGAGCACGGGGCTCGTCGTAATGCCCAATTGCGTTTGAAGCGTATGCAGAGGGCGAGCAAGGCGCAACGGCGTGTTCTTGTGGTCCACCACCAATTCATTCAGGTGGGAGAGCAAAGCTTGCAGCATTTTCGAGGTAGCATCTTGCAATGCGTCGTTGCCGCCTGTTGTCATGCTGCGCGCGCCTTGGCTGATCGTAGCCAAGACTTTATGCACGGCTCGAAGTTGCGCGGTACGGGCGATGCGACTGAGTTTATCCAGGCGGTCGGCGGTCGCGGCATCCCAAGAACCAGTTTTGGGAAGGCTATTGCGCAGATCCGAGAGGTCCGCATGCAGTTCCTTGCCAATAACGGCCGATAGGCCACGGTTGAACGTCAAAGTCGTCATAGAGGAGGAACCTTATCTCATTGAAGTTTGAACTGACCCATGGCGTCGTCGAGTTCTTCGGCCAGTCCAGCAATGGTTTGAATACCGGTGGTGGTTTGTTCCACACCACGGGCGGTACTGGTGGAAATCTGCAAGATTTCGGACATTCGGTCGGTAATGACTTTGGCTTCCGAGGTTTGCTGTTGGGTGGCTTCGGTAATAGCCGCAATCAAATTGTTCAATTCGGACGACACTTCTTCGATTCGGTTCAGTGCTTCGCCAGCCTTGCTGGTAGTTTGCGCACCCGACACCACTTCTTGGGTCGACCGTTCCATAGCAGACACCGCGTTTTGCGTATCCGCTTGCATCGAACGAATCAGCGTAACGATCCGCTTGAGCGATTGGTCCGAACGTTCTGCCAAGCGTTGCACTTCGGTAGCCACCGCACGGAAACCACGACCTGCCTCACCGGCAGCAGCCGCTTGAATCGAGGCGTTCATAGCCAACACGTTGGTTTGTTCCGTGGTGTCGGAAATCAGTTCGATAATTTCGTCAATTTCTTGCGCGGATTCACCCAGACGTTTGATACGTTTGGAGGTGTCTTGAATTTGTTCGCGAATCGACGCCATGGACGCAATCACCGCAGCCACGGCGTCGCGGCCTTGTTGGGTCGCGTCTTGCTGTTGCGTAGCCACATCGCTGGATTGTTCCGCCGCGAATGCAATAGCCTGCACGGAGTCCGAAATGGAGTTCACACTCGATGAGGTGTCTTTAATTTTGGAGGACTGGTCTCGCACCGATTCCAAAATCATCGCTGCGTCGCTGGTCATTTGCTCCGCGCCCTGGCGAACGGTTTGGGAAGAATCGCGCACTTCGGACATCGTTCGATTAAGTCGCGAAACCGTCAAGTTCAAGGAGTCGGCAATCGACCCCGTAATGTTCTCGGCAACGCGCGAACGCAGAGCCAAGTTACCGTCGGAGATAGAGATCAAGTCGGTCATCAAGTGCATGATGGACTCTTCGATCTGCGCCGTGGTTAAACGCGTTTCTTGCAGTTTCAGCCAAATCCAGAAGAAACCGATGGCCGCCGCGAGCAAGCCAAGGCCTAGCGCAACGTAGTTCAACAGTTTACCGAAGGATTGAGCGCTCACGTACGTTTGGGTCAACTCACGAATCTGGGTAAGACTCGGGTCGGCGTCTTCACCCAAATCGTACGCTGCTGTCTTCGCGTCTCGAACCGAATTCACCAGCGATACAAACTTAGCCATGTCCGAAGACACCACGCGGACCAAGGTCTGTACCGATTCCACCAAGGTCCGATTGCTGGCCTCCGTAGTGGCCTCCACGCCGAGAGCGGCATCGCCCGTCAACAGTTTGGATGCGGTGTCGCCCGCAATCTTGGATGTTTGCAATAGTTGCGACGGTGCGTCTTCTGGAATCAGCACGGCGGTTTCCAGCGTTTGCGTGATCCGGCGAATTTCCATCAAGGTTGAGGTCAACGAATCCACCAATGTCGTATTGGACAATGGCGAGTTTTGGTCCCATTGAAGAACTCGAATCTTATCCATCAACGCCAGGGCGGCCGAGGAGGAGTCTCCAATGAACGCATTCTGGGCCTTCACGTCCCGAAGCGTTTGGGTGTTATCCAGCAGCTTTTGAATACGTGGCTCGCTGGTGTTCCATTGTTGAATCACCTGGTCCAGGCGGGGTACCGCTTCGCCGCTTGACGCGGTTAACGTGCTGGTACCGTCCTTTAGCGCGGACAGATTGATCTTGGTTTGCGTCAACGTTTCAGCCAGTAAGGGGGCGGCACCGGCATCCCCGTTCGACAATTGCGAGGCCAGACGAGCCGAACGTTGCGATAACATCTGCAGCTGGGTCGCCCGTTCCACGCGCTGGGCCGTAAAGTTGTTTTCAATACCCGCGTAGATAACCGTACCCACCGAAGCCAGGGCAACCGGCACCAACAGCGTCAACAGAATGCGGTATTGGTCTTTGAATGGCTTGCTTCCAAAAAATGGGATGCTCTTAACCAGACGAAGGCCCTGGATTTGGCCTGTCTCGTTGCCCATCCTCATCTGGGTGGTCGTAAGCCCTCCCTTGGACGCGAAAAGGTTGGAGATGATTGCGGATAGTTTACTCATGGGGAACCTTTATGCTGCGTGAATATCAAGACGGCGTGTCGCAAAGGCGGCACTGGTCAACAACGCTTGGAAATCCAACCAATTCCAAGCTGAATCCGTTTCATTGTCCCGCAATACCGTGGTGCCCAATGGCGCCGGTGAAGTATCGGGGTCGACGTGAAACGATTCAATGGCGGACAAACTGTACGTTTTGTCCACCAACAGGGCTGTATTTGCCATCAAAGAAGGGTGCAGCATCAATACACGGTTGCTTTTGTGCACGGGGGTTGGCGTATCCGAGAGAATATGGCCGAGGTCAAACACCGTATAAACCTCTCCGTCGCTTTGCAACAGCCCTCGTACATACGAGGGGGCTGCGGGAATCAACGGGATATTTCGTGGTAGTTGTGTAACGTGCACAATGTCATTCGCATCCATCGCCCACGCAATGGAACCAGCGTCCGCGCGCAGACATAGACGCTCATCGCCGCGTTGTTGAAACGCGTCGATTTGTGCGAAAATCTGCCGCTGGAACTCGACGAGTCCTTGGCGTTGGTGGGCATTGGACGCGTTGGGCATTAACGGCTTTCTGCGCGTTTCAAAGCGGCCAACACGTCCGCTTCTTTGATGGGCTTGACGATGTATTCCACCGCGCCTTGACGCTTGCCCCACATCTCATCGGTCTTGAGGCTCTTGGTGGAGCAGATGATGACGGGAATGGCTTTGGTTACGGGGTCATCGCGAAGGATGCGGGTAGCCTCGAAGCCGCTCAACGTGGGCATCACCACGTCCATGAGAATGCAGTCGGGCTTTTCGGACTTGGCCTTTTCAATGCCTTCCGGACCATCGGACGCTGTAACTACGGCATAGCCGTTCTTTTCAGCAATTTTCTGGAGTGTTACGCGATCCAACTCGGAATCGTCGACCACTAAAAGTTTACGAAATTTGGACATGGGAAAATTCCTTTCAAGATTGAGTCATCACCGTAACATGCTGCAATGAACCTGTGGAGTGGGTTATTGCTGCGATGCGTAGCTATCGACAACTTTTAACAAGTCTTCGCGGGCAAATGGCTTTGTCATGTATTCGTTGGCGCCCGCCAATTGACCACGAGCCTGATCGAACAAACCATCTTTGGACGACAGCATGACAATAGGGATGTCCCTGTATTCTGGATTGGACTTCAACAACGTGCATGTTTGATACCCATCAAGGCGGGGCATCAAAATGTCCAGAAAAATAAGTTGCGGCTTGGCCTCTTCGATGACCGCCAGCGCGTCGTAGCCCGTTTCAGCCAGAGTTACCGCGCAGCCAGCTTGCCGCAAAAACACTTGGGCACTGGTACGAATAGTATTGGAGTCATCAACCACGAGAACGCGGAAGTCTTTCAATGCATCGGTGTTATCCATGGAAATCCTTATATCTTCAGTAACTGTAGGGGGCTCTAAAACAGGGGTCAAACAAAGACGCCAATCAACCTCAGGGATTTGGTGTTTTGAGCTCGGGTTTCACTTGCGAATCCGAGAACGCGGTATTGAATTCAATGAAGGCGTCTTTACGCGGGTCGTACACTTGACGGCCGTAATCCGGTTCGTTGTAGTTCATGGCCGCTCGCATGTACTTCAAATGATCTTTCGTGAAGGGAGTGAATGGCTTTTCGTTGTCGGCAAACTTCAAACCTGCGGACACGTACAAATCTTTGGGAGATGTTTCCAACGTGGACACTACAGCCGTAATTTCCGAGTTTGGAACCGAATTATGCGCAAGCCAAATTCCCAGGGGGATGGAACCGGCGGACGCAAATATCTTGAATTCGCCTTCATTCCGCTTCAGCAGGTCAGCGGCGGCCGTTCGACTCATGGCGACAGCTTCTACTTTTTTCGCTTTCAGCATGGCTTCGAGCTCAGGGTAACCACCACCCATGATATTTTTGAAATTGGCGTTCCAGCCTTCGACGTTCAGGTAATACCGGGCCAGGCGCATGTCGTTGGAGTTGTCCAGAACACCAATGGACTTGCCTTTGAGTTCCGATGTTTTCTGAATCGGGCTTTGGGCGGGCACCACGAACACGCTTTCAAACTCACGCGTCATGTAGGCTACGGGCATGTAGCCGAATTCCTGAGCTACCACCGCAACGTCGGCCTGCACGTACAACCAACTGTACGTTTGATTGCGAACTTGATTCAACAGCGTTTGCCGATTGTTTTCGGGAACGAACGAAACCATCCGGCCCATCTTTTGGGATAGATGATTGGCGAGGGGCCAGTACTTGTTTCCCCAGAAGAACAGGGTGTCTTGGTTGTATGTTCCGGGGTTCCAACCCACCTGAATAGGGCGAGCCTTGTAATTGGCGGTGCGAATATCGCTGAGAATCTTTTTACGGTCCGTAAAGGTGTCGGCATGAGCAAATTGGGTCATGGCTAAGACCGTGAGCACGGAGCCCATAAGGAATTTCAAGTGTTTCATAGTGAACGATCTCCGGGAAGACCCATGTGGGCATATTGGTGATGGTATGGCGCTGGAGTAGGTAGCGTCAAAGATTCCCGGAAAATAAAAAACGACGCCTTGGCGTCGTTTCGAATGGAGGCACGCGCGAATGTCAGGAAACGCTCATGCCGTCTTGGGTTACGGAAATTTCAGGGGCAGAACCACGCAGGAGAGGGTCGGTAATACCGAACACTCGGCAACGACCATCCGGAAACGTTCTGGCTGCCGCGTTCAATTCCGGATTGTCGTAATAGTCGGTGGTAATCACGTACGCAATAGGAGGAATCGACTGGACTTTGCTGGGGTCCACTTTGTTGATTTCTTTCACAAGCGTCGCGTAGTCGTACGCGTAGAAGTATCCATCGGTGAACAACACGCACATATCGTACGGTTTTTCGGCGGCGCAAATTTCTTGCACGACCGGGGTCAGCATGTCCGTGCCCCCTCGGCCTTTGATGGGGAGGTGCGTTGGAAATTCCAGAAGGTCTTCGGGTTCAAACACGATGCGATCCCGCGATTCCGTATCCGCCGACACGAACGTCATGCGGATGCGGTTGTTTTCGCACATGCCCTTCAATTCCGTCATGGACAATTTGATGTCTTCCTGGGACATGGAGCCGGAAGTATCTTGAACGACGAGCACATTACCCATGCCCATTTTGCGATACATATCCGGACGGAAGATCTCACCCACGCCCATGACCGCCGACAATTCAGGAATACGCGACCATTGCGACAGTTCGTCCGGAGCATCGATGTTTTCACGCCAATGGCCCATCATGGCTTCTTGCAACGCGCCCGTGATTTCAAAGGCCCAGTTGTAGCGCGCCCGAGCTTGCCGGTCCACTTCAATGGCTTCTTCGATCGCGCCATCGACGTGGCCACCGATACTCTTGTTGGCGCTACGCGACAATTGGCGAGCCGTAGTCAACGCACGAGCTGAGGCCGCGTCCATGGCTTCTTGTGCGGCTTCAGTCTCAGGAAGATTCATGGAGTCGGCTAACTCTCGGCCTTCTTCCCCGTATTTTTCTTCCAATTGCTTGCGCAAATCCAGGCCAGATTCAATGTGATCATCGAACGCATCGTCCTGGGCTTGTCCAAAATCAAAGCCTTTGGCCGAGCCCGCCTGAGAACCTTGTCCTCCCTGTCCTTGGGAAGAACCTCCAGGGCCTCCAGGACTACCTTGACCCTTGCCTTGTCCTTGACCCTTACCTTGACCTTTACCCTGGCCTTGTTGTCCTTTTCCTTGGCCCTGTTGGCCTTGTTTGGGATCTTCCTGGCGGCGGCGACGCATTTCTTCTTCGAGAAGATAATGAATTTCCTCTTCCATGTAAGGACGGAAATCGTCCAGCCATTTTTCCGTGGATTTGGTAAACCCAATACCCAGCGGTTTTTTGTTCACGAACATCATGCTCGCATTGAATTCTTTGTTCCGAAGAAAATTCGGAATCACCATGCGAGCCAGGGTGTCGTTGATCTTGATGTCGCCCGCAATATTCCAGTTGTAGGGGTCGCGAGAACGGCGACGACTCATGTGCTTGAACGCCACGTGGCCGCATTCATGCAACAACACGAACGCAAGGCCGAGGTCGGTCAAGTTGTCCAACAATTTGGAGGTGAACGTAATGCTCACGCCATCGGTCCAGGCCGTATCGTAGCCCAGGCCATTCATCATTTCTTCTTCGCGCCCACCAATGACCCGAAGTGCCGACTGGCCTCCGACACGAGGCAGGGTCGCGATCAACGACCCCAGGGTGCCGGTATATTTCCACGACGCGGGTTGTGAAAATGCCCTTTCGAGTTTGCGAAGATCTTGTTCGGTAGCCATTAAAATCCTTGGTTTGGTGTATTAAAACGGGTGGCGCCCGGAACATCTTTCCGGGCTCGCACCATCACACACCCAGACCTTCCATGACTGATTTGGCCGAGTTGTTTTCCATGAAGGCATCGTTCAGGCGCTTGTAGTCAGGGTTGTTCATTTTGAACGCCAGGTGATGCAACAGCATTCCACGTACCACGTCGCTGGCACCAGCTGGTTGGCCGGGTGTCTCGAAAGGACGCATGGCTTGCTTGGTTTCTTCGGTTCCAGCCAATTCGCAGAAGTGGTGAATGCACATCATCTGCATGTTGGGTGGCAGCAGCATCACGCTTTTCAGGAAGTTGTCGATCAGCGCATTGCCGTAACCACGCAGCATTTCCGCAGGCACTTTGTCATCCGCTGGCCAGGGCTTCTTCTGCTCGGCCATGCGCTTCTTTGCATCCGCGTAGATATTGGCATTTGACGGGAACGACTTCAATGCGTCCAGGAACATGCGGGGTACGTAGTCCACGTACGTGAAGGCCTTCGCAATATCTTGCTGGCTTTGACGCAGACGTTCGTCGCTGTTTTTGCCTTTCAGATTTTCTTTTTGGCGAGCAACAGCCTCGTCGCTATCTTGGGACAGAATCTTTTTGAAATCGTCCGGGATTTCATTGAATTTACCGTTGATGGCTTTACGGATTTCAGGAATCACCGAGCGCCATGCCACCGTGTACATGTTCACAAAGTCGGTAGCGTAGCCTTCGTGGCCGAGACGACCAAAGGCCAGGCGGGTCAAGACCTTTTCTTGTTCGGGCGTAACCGTAACGTTCTCTTTGTACTCACCGCGTGGATTGACCACGCCTTCGGCGGTGCGTTCACGGAAATTGCGGGCTTCGAAATACTCCATGTCCTGGCCCAGCATGGTCAAGCCACGCAGACTGGGGAAGTTCAACAGGTTATTCTCTGGAATCTTGAAGTTTTCTACGCGATCAGGGTACAGCGAGGCGTAAGCCAAAATCGCGGGATGCACCGACTTGTTGGCGAAGTCTTCGCGCCACTGTTTGACGTTGGCGCCAATGTAGTACGCGGTGAAACGATTGCGGAACGCGGTGGACAGTTTTTGTTGCAGAGTACCGTCCGCCACACCTTCGTTGGCCGTAGCGATGAACAAGGTACGCTTCGCCAATTCGGTTTCACCGTAGAAGCCTTCGGACAGGAGGGAGAGCATGGCTTCCTGCGAAATCACGTGAGTAATTTCGTCGAAGAGGTAGATGGCTTGTTCAAATTCCATCGCCGAACGCCAAATTTCAGGAATCACCTGTTGCGAAACGAAACGGCGTTGTTTCTCCAGTTTTGTGCTAGCCGAGTCATTGGCGTCAACGCGGTCGTTGGACGATACCGTGGGGAAGCCAAGAACACCACCGGAGGTCATACCGGCCATGGACATGTGCACGAACAGAACTTGATTCTTGTTGGGGTCGCGAACCACACCAGGGCGATACACCACCAGTTCAGCATTGGCGTCCGCTGCAATCTCTTTTGCAGCTGCCATAACGGATTGGGTCTTACCGATGCCAGGAGGGCCAAACGTCAGAACACCTTCCAGATAACCATCTGGATGCAGCAGGGGATTGAACGCGCCACCGTGGGCCTCCAGCAATTGCGTGGTCAATTCACGCGTGTTCATTTTTTGGCTGGAGTAAGGCATGTTGGACATGGAAGAGATTCCTTGGGTAATTGAATAGGGTGTTACGTATATTTTAGCACTGGATGGGGAAGGGTAGCGATACGCTGTCCATCCGATGCCTCAATTCTACGATTATAGCTTGAATGGCTACCTTTCCTGGCCGGTAGCACGAAAACAACATTAAGTTGGAGTAGGCTCCAGGAACGTTGGAAAAGGCTTAGCCACATGGGCGGAAGCCCCAAGGCGGGCAAGGGTCGACACGCCAGCCCAGCACGCTGCGGTTGCATCCGCGAGATGGTGATTTTTCTTCAGTTTTTCCGAGATGCCTTTGATGGTTCTGGAGGGCCAGGCGGCTTCTGGGAACATGGTGTAGGCCCACGCGCACATCTCTTCCTTGGAGGCTTTGGGATTGCCTGTTACTTGCTTTACTTCCAAAGGCGTCAGCGGAATGATTTTTTCGGCTGGAAGTACGGCCATGAGACCGAGCGAGATGCCGGACGTCCACATCGAACGGGCTTGCATGTCCTGTCCCCCGATTTGAGGAATTTCGATCGCAATGTAATCGGCATCGGCGACGAAGGCGAGAAGCACGCCCAGCAGTTCACGGGCACGGGCAAGGTCATCGTAATTTTTGCGCACCTTAACATCTTTTTTGTTTTTCGGAGCCGGGGTGGCTTGCGTTTCATGCAGACACAATTTGGTAAGGGACCAGTGCGAAGGATCCGAGGTCAATACTGCCGAAGGGTTCTTGATGGCTTTAGCTGGAGCGACGTATTCCAGCCTGACCAGGCCGGTGTTGGTCAGCGAAGGGTCGAGGCCTACAATTTTCATTCGACCAGCCTACCTGTTGACGCGTAGAGTGGCAACATGTCCGACTCTGTGGCCAACTTGATTTCTCCCTTTCCGTCGTTGTCTCACCCCTTGGCAAGCCCGCCGTCAAAGAAGGTAGTGGAACGGGGTCCGCTCGCGTGGACATCATCTTTTTGGATTACCCTTCAAAAAGAATTTCACCGACCCAATGTACCGGACGCGTTGATGGAGGTGGACTACCTTTTTCGAGCAATGACCCGTAAAAAAAACAACATCGTCCGCGTTGAAAAAGGAGGCGCGGCCTACTGGGACACGATTGATGCCAACGATTTGGCTCGATGGAAATTGGGTATGGCGGTATGGGGATGGGGAGACAAAAACGCGCTGGTTTGGAACGACGATTTTGATCGTGATCTTCTACGTTCGAGCATTCGGTTGTACGCGCTTCACCAGGATGGCCCCATCACCAGGGCCATGACAAAGGGCGCCATGCGGAGGCGAGCCATGCTGGACAAGTTATTGGAGAAAGGCATGAAGGCGCCACGCTGGCGGATGTTGAAAATGGAGGAAACGACGTTAAAAGAGCGCATTGCCTATTTGGAAGGGTTGTCCCACGATGAGATGCATCGGCTTGGACCGGAAATTCGAGGGATGTTCAATGCCTATCGTGAAATGATGTGGAAACACAAAGCGAGCGGAAGAGTGTACCGATGGTTGTTGCGCAAAGGAACCGTGTCTTTGGCATCCGTCAGCGATTGGCTGCAGGCGTGGCAATACGAGTGGGCAATAGAGCCGCCTCCCGCAACGGAATGAAAAAAGACCGCTCGGCGCAAGCCCCTCTGTTCCCGTGTTGCTTTTCCTCACGTGGCGCCTTTCGGCGAAACGTAAAACACGGCGCTTGACCTGCTTGTGTGGTCAAACTTATCAACCCATTCATCCCGTAAAGGTTTATCTTCCGAAATCGTGATCGGAAATTAATGGGGGTTGATCCACCTCAGGACGAAGAAGGGTATGCATCTTGCGGATCCAT
>RRZU011531236.1_pt1 | contig 24707 bp, 22 predicted proteins | sample 2165561 | NCBI WGS metagenome assembly RRZU01 (sample SAMN10456909, study PRJNA506462) | wastewater metagenome | isolation source: wastewater sludge | place: USA: Moscow, Idaho | reverse complement strand
CAAGCTTCATCCACCGTTGGTGATATAGAGGATCGGCATCCCCTTTCTTAAAGGGGTTTCAATGAGGTGTGAATAGCCCCCACTCTTCTAGACAAATTTAGTCTATTCTTAAGACCTTTTTAGTAGGAAAATATCTATTCAGAGCTAGGTTCATGAACCAAATATTTTACAAGTTATAACTTTAGTACTCTAAGTAATTAAATTTGTTGTTTATTAAACATAAATTTAATTGTGAACTATATTATAGGTGAACATAAGTTAAATAAGATATCTAAGATTGCGCCCTACATAACTCAACTGTCCATAAAAGTTAATTTTGAAATTTTCAGCAAAAAATAAAACTAAAAGTGAAATCGCTAAAACGATTGATATTTTTGCATGCCTAGCCAAAAGCAATATAGCGTTAAGTCCCTTTATCACTCTTATGATTAGGTGGCTAAGATCAAGATTAGAATTTTAAAATAAAGGAGCTGGTTTAATGATTTGATGAATCACTTTGAATACGACCATCCACCAGATTGATGGTGCGATCACAGGTCGCGGACAGACGTGGATCGTGCGTTACCAGCAGTACAGCACAATCACGTTCGCGATGCACTTTACGGAACAGTTCAAACATTTCTGCAGCCGTCTGGGTATCCAGATTCCCTGTAGGTTCATCAGCTAATAATAGCGCTGGTTCTGTAATAAGTGCCCGGGCAATCGCCACCCGCTGTTGCTGCCCTCCCGAAAGTTCATTCGGTTTACGATCCGCAAACTGTTCAAGACCGACTGCTGCAAGCAGTTCACGCGCTCGCTCCAGTGCCTGTTTGTCCGGCTTGCCATGTGTCAGCATTAACGGCATAAGTACATTGTTTAAGGCAGTAAAAGCCTGAATAAGATGATGAAACTGAAACACAAAACCGATACTGTTGCCGCGTAGCGCAGTACGTCCGGCATCATCCATGTGACTAGTTGGCTGACCCAGCAAATACAGCTCACCGCTGCTAGGTTTATCCAGCAAACCTAAAATATTCAATAAGGTACTTTTACCGGAACCGGATGGACCAATCAGCGCAGCAAAGTCATTGCGTGCGATACGCAAATCGATTCCATGCAATACTTCAACTTCATTGGGCTGCCCGATATTATAAGATTTATGCAGCGCTTCTAGGCGCAGTACTTCCTGAGACTGATTAGACATGACGAATCGCCTCCACAGGGTCCAATGCTGCTGCCCGGCGCGATGGTATCGCAGCAGCCAGTACGCCAGTCAGCGTAGCCAGTAACAAGGCCAGTATTACCAGATTGATCGAAAGAGGAATGTAAAACAGACCCGGGCCAAAGGTGTTGAATATCCACACCAGACCATAACTGACCGCACTGCCTAAAACTGAACCCAGCAGGCCAAATATTGCGCCCTGAAACAGGAAAATTCGTAAAATTTGCAATTGGGTCGCGCCAGTCGCGCGTAAAATACCGATTTCCCGGGTACGCTGCACCACGCTGACCGACATAACGCTGGCAATTCCAAATGCCACGGAAATTGCCACAAAGATAATAATCATATTGGTTGACAGGCTCTGAGCTGTAATCGCATTCATGAGCTGAGCATTGGTTTTAATCCAGCTCTCGGCTTTTAATGAGGTCAAACGTCCTATCTGTGCAGCAATATTGTCTGCCTCAAAAATATCTGAAATGGTCAGGTCAATCACTGTAACTCCACCAGGTAAACTGAGTAAGGACTGTGCCTGTTTCAAGTCCAGATACACATAGCGCGCATCCAGTTCGCGTACCCCAAGTTCAAAGATCCCTGCTACATTGACCAATGCACTGTTCTCCCGCCCCGTATCCAGCCGTAACTTGCTTCCCACCTGCACACCCAGATCTTTGGCGAGCTGACTGCCAATCATTACATCGTCTGCACCGATGCGCAACTGACCACTCAGTAGATATTCTTTCAGCGGGATGATCTGTTGATAACGCTCAAGATTAATACCCACCAAGGCAACCGATTGAATGGCATCCCCCCGTTGCACAAAGGCTGGCCCGGATACCACCGGAGATACGGCGGTCAGTACCGGCAACTGATCTAAAGTCTCAGTAATCTGCTGCCAGTTGTTGATTGAGCGTAGTCGCTGTGCCCGCTTGTCTTCCTGCAATAATTGCACCGTCCCTGCAGCAGGTTGCACAATCTGATTCACCTCATCCGGTGAAAGCAAACGGATATGCGCCTGAGTACCCAAAGTACGTTCGACAATATTCGACTGCAATCCTTGAATTAAAGCACTGATAAAAATGATGACAGCCACACCCACTGCAACACCCACAGTAATCATGATGGACTGTGCACGGCCTTCACGCAAAAAACTGATTGCGATTGTCCATTCTGTCCAGAGCCGCCCGAAAAAGTTTTTCAATCGAATTTCACCGGTAATTCATTTTTACTATCTGTATCATCAGCCTGATGATTCCAGGGTGTTTTTTGCTGTTTTAAGCGTACCCTCGCACCCTCTGTTAAGGGTGCTTCGGCATTGGCCAGCACCTGATCACCATCACTCAAACCTGAAACCACTTCTGACATGGCCAGGCCACGTAAACCTAAGCTGACTTGCTGATATTTTATTTTTCCATCACGTACCAATAGCACACTGGCCTTATCGCCTTTGATACTGCTTAAAGCATCATTCGGAATAGCCAATGCCCGTTCCCGTCTGTTCGTTTCGACATTCACCGACACCGTCATATCCTGACGCAGAAAATCAGGCACCGGATCGACGGCTAAGCGAACCTCTACCGTACCACGCTGCGGGTCAATGCTTGGCGCTATAAAATTGATCCGGGCCGGAAAAGCTTGATCCGGATAGGCATCGGAAATGACCGTTGCCTTTTGCTGTAAAGCAAGTTGCGGTAAATTTCGCTCATCTAAAGGCACCCGAATTTCTGTATTGCCCTTCAATGCGATGCTAAATAAAGTCTGACCCGGTTGGATCAGATCACCCGGTTCCACATCCAGAGTGAGTACAGTACCGGTGACTGTAGAGCGAATTTTAGTTTTGGCCAGTTGAGCCTGGGCTGCAGCAAGTTGCTCACGAAGCTTGGCTTCCTCGACTTGACCCGGTGCCAATGCTGCTGTTTTTAGACGTATTGTTTCAAAATTATTGCGGGCGACTCTTTCCGCTTCCACGGCCTGTTCTATTTCTTCTGCTGAGAGTATGCCAGCTTCTAGATTACGTCTACGTGCTGCTTCCCGACTGGCCTGTTCCAGCTGGGCTTTGGCAGTGGCCAGTTCTGCTACTGCCTGTGGACGCCGGCTGGTTTCGAGTTCGGTCAGAGCCACTTCGGCTTGTCGTACCTGTGCAAGCAGTTCATCCGATTTTAGGACGAGCAGTAAATCACCCGGCACCACCTGATCACCTTCCTGCACAAACCGCTCAAGAACGACACCGGTAATTTCGCTGCCCACCTGAGCACGTGATACGGTCGCTACACGGCCAGTCGCTACCACATTTTGCACCAGAGGCCTGTATGTCAGGGTATATCCTGGTAACACAGGTCCCTGCCACCATCGAAATAGAGCATAGCTTGCTGCAAGTATAAGCAGCAGGATGATAATCACAAATTTATAGCGAACAACGCGCAATGAATCTCTCCAGTTCAGCTTAAGAGCTTGGTACATCTAACAGAAAGTACTGTTGCTCTGTAGAATTGTATGCTTCAACTTGTTATTGATAATAAGATTTTTTGAAAAGCCTCATGAAATTAAACCATTACACTCTGGTGGTGATCGGCCGGTTGTGAATTGGCTAGGATTCAAATGAGTCATATAAAGATAAACGAAAAATAACCCCGCTTACACCTATTTCCGTATTTTTACTACTTTAAAATTCATAAGCCAGTTTAACTTAAACGGAAGGGTCGCCAAAATTCAAGATATCTCTATTGATCTTTTGATAGACCTTATTGTGGCTATGCACTAATTTTCACTATGCGAAATTCAATAATAGAAAATGAGGATCTGTTGATAATTCGTCTATATTTGCGAGTGCAAGTATTTTTTAGAGGATGTGAGGCAAGAAATACTAAATTTAGTCATTCTAAACGAGTGGTTCACAATGAGGTAATAGCAAAAAAGATCTAGTCCCTGGCTGTGCTTTGTTCTGGCTCAGGTTTTGATTCTCAAATGATCACAATATACATATAAAAATAGACCCCTTACTATGTAGTGCATAATAAGAGGTCTTTATTTAGGGGACTATTAGAAGTTATAGATTGCAACTGCATTTAAGCGGTTGTCTTCACCTGTCTTGCTAGCAAAAGTTTCGCGTTCACCATAGACATATTCAAGACCAAAACTCAAAGGCTTGGTTGGGCTATAAAAAACATTTGCCCAGGCTTGCCAGAGGTCTTTATTGGCTGTAGCTGCACTTCCAGGAGCATCCAGATAATTTTGATCTTTATCAAAAGTCATATAGCCGTAGCCCAAAGTGCCATGTAATTTGTCACTAAATTTTTGGGTAACACCTAGCATAATAGAATCAAATTCGTTTTGTACAAGACTACCATCTGCTTCTACAACAACACCTTTATTGGCAAATGATACGAAGCTGCTATCGCCTTTAACATGGTAATAATCGGCTTTTAAGGTGGTACCAGGTACAACATCATACTTTGCACCTACACCTACCCCCCATGCCAGTTCTTCTTCAGAATTGATACGCTTTTCATGGCCCATGGCACGTACGCTGACATTCAAGTTATCTGCAAATTGATGATTTAAACGTGCGGTTAAAGCCGGTAAACGCTGAGTGATCACCTTATCAGTAACCAATTTATCTTTTGGATCTTCAGCAGCTAACACCAAATTGGTTTGTGGATTAAATTTGGCGGTATAACGCACTTGTGGTGTACGTTTCACAGCACCACCAACGTATGCATTTGCATCAATGGTTTCTGGCATATAATCCGGTACTGCAAAGTTTGACCAGGTTTGCCCCAGCAGCCAGTTACCATAATTTACATAGGCATGACGGATACGCAGATTATCGAAGTTGGCTCCACCCAAAAAGTCGACTTCAATTTTACCCTTAACCTCTTGCTCAGCAGCCTGAGTTTTAAAATCAAGGCCTAAACGCGTTGCAGATAAAGTCGAGCTTAAACGGTCGCTATTTCCGGCAGTACCTTCCAGTGCCACGTTATTGATCTGGTTATATGGCCAATCGATAGGACCGCCATCAACCTTATAAGAGGCATCTAAACGCACGTTACCATATAAATTAAACTCGGCACCTTTGGCAGTTTTTAATACAGGGTTCGCTGGCACAGTTGCTGCAGTACGTTGTACGTTAGCAATTGCTGTTGCAGTTTGTGCATTCTGTACTTTTTGCTGCTCCACCAAACTGCGTAAAGCCTGAACTTCCTGTCTGAGCTGTTCAATTTCATTTTGCTGCTGGGTTTGTGCTTGCGCTGCAACACTCATACCCCCCATGCTTAATGCAATCATGCTCATCATGAGCGTACGCTGCATATTTGGTCGAACCGTTGTTACTTGTAAATCAGTTGTTTGGGTTAATGTTTTCGCGTTCATCCTAAACTCGCTTGTTATTGTGCCGTCAAATTCTAGCAACAGATCACCATCGCTTACGATGGCGATCTATATCATTGATGACAGTAGATTAATGGAAAGGTAAAGAAATTATTGGGTTGATTCTTGTGCAACTAGATTGCTGTTTGCACTAGACTCTGTAAGAGCTTTAGCTTCTACAGAAGCTTTTAAATTCACCATTAAGATTGCTAACGCCGCAATTACACCTGGAATCGCAATAGCAAAGAAATTCATTTGGTGGGGTAAGTTCATGGTTAATAACGCACCTGTTAATACTGGTCCAACAATTGCGCCAATACGACCAATGCCTGATGCCCAACCCATGCCGGTAGAACGTACAGTTGATGGGTAGTACTGTGCTACGAAGGTGTATAACAAGATTTGTGAACCAATAGTTGCTGCACCTGCTACTGAAATTAAGGTATACAACACGATTTGTGGGCTGTTAAAACCAAGTAAAATTAACGCTGCTGCACCGCATACAAACATAATCACGAGTACTTTTTTGATATGGAAGCGGTCAGCCAATGCACCACCGCCAATCGCGCCAATCATGCCGCCAATGTTCAAGGCAAACAGGAAGATCATACTTGCGCCCAGTGAATAACCTGCCTGAATCATTAATTTTGGTAACCAGCTGCCTAAAGCATATACCATCAACAGGCACATGAAGAAAGCCAGCCAGAACATGAAGGTACTAAAGCTACGGCCTTGCTGGAACAATGCTTTGAGTGGCGCTTCATCACCTTTTTTCACCTCATTCAGGACAAATTCAGTTTGAGCTGTAATCTGCTGTTCTGGTGACAATTTTTGGATAATGACATGGGCCTTTTCTGTTTCTTTTTTAACAGTCAGGTACATCAGCGATTCTGGCAGGAATTTCCAGATAACCGGCAAAAGTAATAATGGAGTACCGGCAAGAAGGAACATGATTTTCCAGCCAAACTGTGGAACCAACCATGCGCCCAATAATGCAGATGACATTCCACCAATCGCATAACCACTAAACATCAGGGCAACCAGCGTGCTGCGGATACGTTTTGGTGCATATTCGGTCATGAGGGCAACCACGTTTGGCATTACGCCACCAATTCCCAAACCGGCTAAGAAGCGAAGAATACCGAACTCAGTAGGGTTACTGGCAAAAGAACCTAAAAAGGTAAAACCACTGAAAAGTGCAACACAGATCATGATGGTTTTTTTACGGCCAATCTTGTCAGAGAGAGTACCAAAGCTCATGGCACCGAACATCATGCCAAATAATGCAGTACTGGCCAGCAAACCTGCCTGTACGGTACTGAGTGCCCATTCCTGCATCAGGAGTGGTAAAGCTACCCCATAAATTACCAGGTCATAACCGTCAAAGATAATGATCAACAGACACCAAAGCAACACACCCCAGTGAAATGGCGTAAATTTTGCCTCATCGATCAGCGTATTAATATTCACTTTATTTGTAGACATCTCCACCTCCTAATTGTGAAGTTCAGTTTCTGGTGCTCACAATACAGAAGATGCGAAAAAATGTCCAAAACTGAATAGGCATGTTTCTATACCTATAAAGTCTGGTTTAGGTCAAAATCCTGTATTTACTATGCTTTAGATATATTAAAGACCATGAGACCCATCACCTTTTTATATCAAAATATTTTATTGAGTCTCATTATTTGGAGAAATTTTCTATATTTAAGGTTTTTAGGGTAGCTTTTTACTGTGCCTGATCAGAAGACGGCACGATCATATTGCACCGCTTCCAGGTCATAAACCTGATATACCGCATCAAACAGGAACTGTATGTATTCACTTTCATCCATATTACGAATCGCCATAAAGACAGGACTCACCGCAAAACTGTCTAATATAGGAATAAAGTTTAAATGCGCCAATTTAATGTTTTTGGCACTTTCCGGCACCAGGCAAATTCCCTCTCCTGCTGCAACAAAACCGAGTGCAAGCTGCAGTTCACGTACTTCACGAACATTTTTAGGTTCCAGGCCATACTCGGAAAATATACCACGGACCTGACTGGCAAAATTGGCCTTGCCAGTATTGGGATACAAGAATAACTGGTGATCTACCAGTTCCGACAGGTTCACACCAGAACGCTGTCCTAAAGGATGGCTGGCATGCACTGCCGCCACAAGAGGCTCTTCACGAAGTAGTACACGTTTAATCGCAGGGTCAGAAATTCTTAAACGGCCAAAGCCGACATCAATCTTTCCTTCTTTAAGCGCCTGAATCTGCTCATAGGTATTCATTTCCATCATTTCAATCTTGAGATAAGGATGCTGCTGTTTAAAAAGAAACATGATGCGCGATAGCAAACCGAACAATAAAGAACCGACAAAACCAATGGTAATGGTCCGATCGGCAATCCCGATACGTTTCGTCATCGATTTTATTTCTTCAGCATTAGACAAAAGTTTAACCGCATGCTGATAAAAAAATTGTCCTGCTTCTGTAGTCTTAAGTGGGCGACTACCCCGCTCAAACAGCTGAATATCTAGCTCTTGCTCTAAATTTTGGATCTGTCGGCTTAAAGGAGGTTGAGCAATAAAGAGTTTTTCAGCCGCTTTGGTAAAACTTTGCTCTTCAACCACTGCAACGAAGTAACGTAAATGTCTAAGTTCCATAGTTAAGAATACCTTTAAAGTATAAAAAAATGCAAAATTGATCTTCGACCAATTAAAACTATTCCTTTAAGGTATATCACAAGACAGGCATAAAGCAAGATCGAGAATTTTAAAGATGTATAAGTCTATAGAAACGTTGCTGGTGGAAATTCCAACCATCCGTCCCCACAAGATGGCTGTCGCAACCATGCAAACCCAGACACTGGTGTTGGTTAAAATTACCACAGAAGATGGTTATGTAGGCTGGGGCGAAGCAACCACTATTGGTGGATTAGGCTATGGTGAAGAAAGCCCGGAAAGTGTCAAAGTTAATATTGATACTTATTTCGCACCGCTTTTAAAAACATTATCCAGTTTAAATGTTGCACAAACATTACAGGTAATCAAAAAAAATATTAATGGCAACCGTTTTGCCAAATGTGCCATTCAGACTGCCCTGCTGGACATTAAGGCGCAACGTCTTAACCTGCCACTCAGCGAAGTTTTAGGTGGACGTTTACGTAACAGTATTCCGGTACTTTGGGTATTAGCTTCAGGTAATACCAAGAAAGATATTGCTGAAGCGCAGAAAATGATTGAGGCAAAACGCCACAATGTGTTCAAACTGAAAATTGGTTCACGCCCGGTTGAAGAAGATGTTGAACATGTACTGGCGATCAAGAAAGCCTTGGGCAAAGACATTTCGATTCGTGTCGATGTAAACCGTGCCTGGTCTGAGCTTGAAGCGATCAAGGGTATTCAGTTGTTACAAGATGGTGGTGTTGATCTGATCGAACAGCCATGTGCAATTGACAATCTGGATGCAATGCGACGCCTGACTCGCCGTTTTGATGTGGCCATCATGGCGGATGAATCCTTGATGGGTCCTCACTCGGCTTATCAAATTGCACGTAACAATGGTGCATCAGTTTTTGCAGTAAAAGTAGCCCAATCAGGCGGTTTGGTTGAAGGTTGTGAGGTTGGAAAAGTCGCTAAACTGGCAGGTATCGACCTGTACGGCGGCACCATGCTGGAAGGCCCGGTGGGTACGATTGCCTCTGCTCATGTCTTCTCTACCTTTGAAAATCTGGCGTATGGAACCGAACTGTTTGGTCCATTGCTGCTTACCGAAAATATTTTGAAAACCCCGCTCAACTATCAGAACTTTGAACTTGAGATTCCGAACGGTCCAGGTCTGGGTATTGAGCTGGATGAAAACAAGATTGACAACTTGCGTCGTCAGTAATCAGGAGAAACCCATGCTTTTCCATGTACGTATGGATGTAAATATTCCACGTGATATGCCCGTTGAACAGGCGAATGAAATTAAAGCCGTTGAAAAGGCTTATTCACAGAAATTGCAGCGTCAAGGCAAATGGCGTCATATCTGGCGCATTACTGGCCAATACTCAAACATCAGTATTTTTGATGTTGAGAGCAATGAAGAACTGCATAACATTTTACAGGGTCTTCCACTCTACCCTTACATGAACATTGAAGTGATGGCATTAAACCGTCACCCCTCATCTGTTCGTGAAGATGACACCTGATTTAACCCTGAAAACTGGAATAAACCTTTGTTCCAGTTTCACAAAAAAACATATTTAACATACCAAGTAGCAAACAAGGAAAGTGGCAGCCATCTATCTCTTTAAGCAGAGATATTCGCCACCAAAGCACCCATCCAAGGAGTAATAAAATGAATCGTCAAACCATTGAAAATGTAGTTAAAGCTTGTAACGTAGACACTTCTGAAGGTCCAGTAGATGCCCGTTTACAACAAGTTGTTGTGCGTCTGGTTACAGACTTTTACCAAGCCATTGAAGATCTTGATCTGAGCCAGTCTGAAGTTTGGAAAGGTGTAGAAGCGCTGATCGACATGGCAAAAGCTGATGAATTTGCACTGTTAGGTTCAGCAATCGGCCTGGAACACTTCCTGGACTTGCGTGCTGATGAAGCTGATGCAAAAGCAGGTTTAACGGGTGGTACACCACGTACAATCGAAGGCCCTCTATATGTTGCTGGTGCACCTGAATCAACAGGTTTCGCTCGCATGGACGATGGTACTGAAGAAGGTAAAATCCCGACACTTATCATCGAAGGTAAAGTAACTGACACTGATGGTGAAGTTCTTTCTGGTGCTAAAGTAGAAATGTGGCATGCCAACAGCAACGGTAACTACTCTTACTTCGACAAATCTCAGTCGCACTTCAACCTTCGTCGTACCATCCTGAGTGATGAAAACGGTAACTACACTGCGCAAACCACTATGCCTGTAGGTTACGGTTTGAACCCTGAAGGTCCGTTGCAACACATGTTGAACAAGCTTTCTCGTCACGGTCAGCGTCCTGCACACGTGCACTACTTTATCTCTGCACCAGGTCACCGCAAGTTGACAACTCAGTTCAACATCGAAGGCGACAAATACCTTTGGGATGACTTCGCATTCGGTACTCGTGAAGGTCTGGTAGCAACTGCGGTTGACGTTACTGACGAAGCTGAAATTGCGCGTCGTGGCTTGAAAGGTCCTTTCAAACACATCCAGTTCGACGTTGTACTTCAAAAAGACAAAGAAGGTGCTCCTTCTACTGAAGTTGAACGTCGTCGCGCAAGCGCTTAATTAGCAAATAAGGAACTGCAACGCTTCATTCCCAAAGAAGGGCAATGAAGCGCTGTGGTGACTTCCCTAAAATTTGGAAAGTCGGAGAACGGACATGCCACGTATTCCTGTAATCAATACCAGCCATCTAGATCGTATCGATGAATTACTTGTTGAAAATTATGAAACAGGTGAATTCAAACTCCATCGTTCAGTATTTACTGATGAAGCCTTATTTGACTTAGAGATGAAATATATCTTTGAAGGCAATTGGGTTTACTTGGCACATGAAAGCCAAATTCCGAATATCAACGATTACTACACCACGAACATTGGCCGTCAGCCAATCATCATTGCACGTAACCGTAACGGTGAATTAAACGCAATGATCAACGCGTGTTCACACCGTGGTGCAGAGCTTTGCCGTTACAAACGCGGTAACAAAGCAACTTATACCTGCCCTTTCCACGGCTGGACATTCAACAACTCTGGTAAGTTGTTAAAAGTTAAAGATCCTTCTGATGCCGGTTATTCTGACTGCTTCAACAAAGAAGGTTCACACGACCTGAAAAAAGTTGCACGTTTTGAAAACTACAAAGGCTTCCTGTTCGGTAGCTTGAACCCGGACGTTCCTTCTCTTGAAGAATACCTTGGTGAAGCAACCAAAATCATCGACATGATCGTAGGTCAGTCTGAAGAAGGTCTGGAAGTTCTTCGTGGTGCGTCTACCTACACGTATGAAGGCAACTGGAAACTGACTGCTGAAAATGGTGCCGATGGTTACCACGTTTCTGCTGTTCACTGGAACTATGCTGCGACAACTCAGCAACGTAAAGAAAAACAAGGCGGCGACAACATCCGTGCGATGAGCGCTGGTTCTTGGGGTAAACAAGGCGGTGGTTCTTACGGTTTTGAAAACGGCCACATGCTCCTTTGGACGCAATGGGCAAACCCGGAAGACCGTCCAAACTTCCCGAAAAAAGACGAATACACCGAGAAATACGGTGCAGCTATGGCGAAATGGATGATCGAGCGTTCTCGTAACCTGTGTATCTATCCAAACGTTTACTTCATGGATCAGTTCGGTTCACAAATCCGTGTACTGCGCCCGATCTCTGTCGATAAGACTGAAGTAACCATCTACTGTATCGCGCCTAAAGGTGAAGCACCTGAAGCACGCGCACGTCGTATCCGTCAATACGAAGACTTCTTCAATGCGTCTGGTATGGCAACTCCGGATGACCTGGAAGAATTCCGCGCATGTCAAGCAGGCTACCAAGGTATCGCGCTTGAATGGAATGATATGAGCCGCGGTTCTAAACACTGGATCCAAGGTCCGGATGATGCTGCCAATGAAATCGGTTTAAAACCAAAACTTTCTGGCGTTAAAACTGAAGACGAAGGTCTATACCTGGCTCAACACGAGTTCTGGTTGAAACTGATGAAAAAAGCAATTGCTGCTGAAAAAGAGATTGCTGCTGCAGGAGAACAAGCATGAGCGCGATTACTTTAGAAAATATTGCTCAATTCCTTTACCGCGAAGCGCGCTTCCTGGACGACGAGCAATGGGATAACTGGTTAGAGTGCTACGCTCCGAATGCACAGTTCTGGATGCCAGCCTGGGACGACAATGACACCTTGACCGAAGATCCTCAGTCTGAAATCTCCCTGATTTTCTATCCGGACCGTCAAGGTTTGGAAGACCGTGTATTCCGTATCAAGACTGAACGTTCTTCAGCGACCATGCCGGATACCCGTACCAGCCACAACATCAGCAACATTGAAATTGTGGAACAAAACGGTGACCAGGTGACTGTACGTTTTAACTGGAATACTTTGAGTTTCCGTTACAAGAAAAACTACAGCTACTTCGGTATGTCGCGTTATGTGATCGATTTCTCTGGCGAACAGCCAAAAATCCTGAACAAGTACGTGGTACTGAAAAACGACTATATCAACCAAGTTATTGATGTTTACCACATCTAAGCTGATTAGATTTAAAAACCGGCCTTGGCCCAATGGAATGTTGGCCCGGGCCACCTGATGTTTTAACTCATTTGTAGGATACTTGCCATGTCAAACCATAATGTTGCACTTCAATTTGAAGATGGCGTAACGCGTTTTATTACTGTTGTTGAGGGTGAAACTCTTTCTGACGCAGCATATCGCCAAAAGATCAATATTCCGCTAGATTGCCGTGATGGTGCATGTGGTACGTGTCGTGCATTTTGTGAATCAGGCACTTATGATATGCCGGAAGAAACTTATATCGAAGATGCTTTAACACCTGAAGAAGCGGCTGAAGGCTATGTACTGGCTTGCCAGTGCCACCCGACTTCTGATGCTGTATTCCAGATTCAAGCAACTTCTGATGTTTGTAAAACTCAAATTCATACTTATCAAGGTACTCTAACTTCTGTTGAGAACCTCTCTGAATCAACGATTACTTTTGAAATCGAACTTGACGCTGCTGAGCCAGAAATTAATTTCCTGGCAGGCCAATATGTCAATGTCGGTATCCCTGGTACATCTGAAACCCGTTCTTACTCTTTCAGCTCTAAACCGGGTGACCGTAAAACCGGTTTCGTTGTTCGTAACGTTCCGAACGGCAAAATGAGCAGCTTCCTGAGCCAAACGGCTAAAGTGGGCGACAAAATGACTTTTACAGGTCCTTTCGGTAGCTTCTATTTACGTAATGTTGCACGCCCTGTCGTGATGCTGGCAGGTGGTACAGGTATTGCACCATTCTTGTCCATGTTATCCGTTCTGGAAGAAAAAGGTTCAGAACAGCCTGTACGTCTGGTATTTGGTGTAACCAACGACTTTGACCTGGTTGCATTAGAGCGCCTTAACGAACTTCAGGCGAAATTACCATGGTTCGAATACCGTACCGTTGTGGCAAACCCGGAATCTGCACATGAGCGTAAAGGTTATGTCACAGGCCATATTGATAATGAATGGTTAAACGGTGGTGACGTAGACATCTACTTATGTGGTCCAGTCCTTATGGTCGAAGCGGTTCGTGGCTGGTTAGAAGCTGAAGGTGTTAAACCAGCAAACTTCCTGTTCGAAAAATTCTCTGCAAACTAAGTTGGAGAATCAAATGAATCGCGCAAAAAGATTTGAAAACAAAGTTGTGATCGTGACAGGTGCCGCTCAAGGCATCGGTCGCGGTGTAGCGCTACAAGTGGCTAGCGAAGGTGCTCAAGTTGTTCTAGCAGATATATCTGATTACGTCGATGAGACATTAGCGGAAATTGAAGCACAAGAAGGTGATGCAATTATCGTCAAGGCTAACCTGGAAACCTTTGCAGGTGCAGAATCTGTGGTTGCCCAAGCAATTGAGACCTATAGCCGTGTTGATGTGCTCATCAACAACGTCGGTGGTGCCATCTGGATGAAACCCTTTGAAGAATTTTCTGAAGAAGAAATTATCAAGGAAGTGAATCGTTCACTGTTTCCAACCATGTGGTGCTGCCGCGCAGTGTTGCCTGAAATGATCAAGAATCAGCAAGGTACCATTGTCAACGTCTCTTCAATTGCAACACGTGGTATTAACCGTGTGCCTTATTCGGCTTCAAAAGGTGGTGTGAATGGTTTAACCGCTTCCCTCGCCTTTGAACATGCCAAAGATGGTATTCGTGTCAATGCGGTGGCAACTGGTGGAACAGAAGCCCCTCCACGTAAAGTACCGCGCAATGCCAACCCACTGACTGAATCTGAAAAAGAATGGATGCAGCAAGTGGTTGATCAAACCATTGACCGTACCTTCCTGGGACGCTATGGCACGATTCAGGAACAAGTCAATGCCATCACTTTCCTGGCATCTGACGAATCCTCTTATATGACAGGAACGGTAGTTCCTGTTGGTGGTGGTGATCAGGGCTAATCCTGATTATAGGCGTGGTACAGGATCATTGATTTATCAGCATGGAGGCAGTAGCAATGACGACCCTGTTTAAAAGCTTAAAAGATGACTGGTCTGTGTCAGCAACGGTTGCAGGATTTCTAGCCGTGCTGATTTCCTATTCCGGGCCGTTGATCATCTTTTTCCAGGCGGCACAAAAAGCCAACGTTGACCCCAGCATGATGATTTCATGGATCTGGGGCATCTCCATTGGTGCAGCAGTTGCAGGGATTTTTTTATCAATCAAGTACAAAGTCCCGGTCATCACTGCCTGGTCAGCGCCCGGCACGGCATTGTTGGTCACGCTCTTCCCCAATATTTCATTAAATGAAGCGGTCGCTGCCTATATCACGGCTGCTTTGGTGATTCTTTTTATTGGTTTGACAGGCTATTTCGACAAGCTGTTGAAATGGATTCCCCAATCCATTGCAGCGGGCATGATGGCCGGAATTTTATTTCAATTTGGCTTGGGACTGTTCACTGCTACAAACAGCATGCCTTTGATCGTGTTTGGCATGCTACTGGTTTTTTTAGTATCCAAGCGCGTAAGTCCACGCTACAGCATGGTTTGGGTACTGTTTGCAGGAGTTTTACTCAGTTTAATCCTCGGCAAAATGAATCCAGTCACTGTCGATTTCAGTCTTGCCATTCCGCAGTGGATTAACCCTGAATGGTCAATCAATGGCATGCTGAATCTGGCGATTCCACTAATCTTGGTCAGCCTTAGCGGGCAGTTTTTGCCTGGCATGGCAATTATGAAACTCAGTGGTTATGACACACCTGCAAAACCGATTATCACTACCACCAGTATTGCATCGCTTGCTGTGGCTTGCGTGGGTGGCATCACCATTGTTTTGGCATCTATTACCGCTGCTTTGTGTATGGGTAAGGATGCACATGAACTTAAAGATAAACGGTATATCGCAGGAATCGCCAATGGTGTGTTTTACATTTTAGGCGGTTTATTTGCCGGCAGTATTGTCATGCTGTTCAGCCTGCTGCCGAAAGAACTGGTGGCAGCGCTTGCAGGCCTTGCCCTATTGGGTGCCATTGCCACCAATGTTTCAGTGGCCATGAAAGATGAAAGCGAACGTGATGCAGCCTTAATCACTTTTTTAGCTACGGCATCCGGTATGCATTTCCTCGGATTGAGTTCGGTGTTTTGGGGCATTTGTATCGGTCTCGTCGCCCATCTTTTATTAAGCAAACCCAAAACAGGTCCCGCAGTGTCCAACACTGTTTCCCTCTCCCAAACTGAAACTAAATAATTTTAGCGTTAGGAACGATTATGATCGATAAAAGCGTGGCTTCATTAACGGAAGTCCTCTCTCAAATTAAAGATGGTTCGACCATCATGATTGGCGGTTTTGGTACAGCGGGTCAGCCGGCAGAGCTGATTGATGGCCTGATTGAGCTTGGCATCAAGGATCTGGTTATTGTGAATAACAACGCTGGTAATGGCGATTACGGCCTGGCCAAACTTTTAAAGACGGGTGCTGTGCGCAAGATCATCTGTTCTTTCCCGCGTCAGTCTGACTCTTGGGTGTTTGACGAACTTTACCGTGCCGGCAAAATCGAACTGGAACTGGTTCCTCAAGGTAACCTGGCTTGCCGTATTCAAGCTGCTGGTATGGGCTTGGGTCCAATCTACACACCTACAGGTTTCGGAACATTGCTGGCTGAAGGCAAACCGACCCTGAACTATGAAGGCAAAGACTTCGTTTTAGAAAACCCGATCAAGGCGGATTTTGCCTTAATCAAGGCGCATAAAGGCGACCGTTGGGGCAACCTGGTGTACCGTAAATCTGCGCGTAACTTCGGTCCGATCATGGCCATGGCTGCTGATGTGACTATTGCTCAGGTTGCTGAAGTGGTTGAACTGGGTGCACTGGATCCTGAACACATCATCACCCCGGGAATTTTTGTTCAACACGTTGTTCAAGTTAAACCTGCACAATAATCGGTATCGGAGAGAAACCATGAGCTATAGCAAACTGACCCGTGACCAGATCGCTGAACGTGTGGCACAAGATATTCCTGATGGCGCCTATGTCAACCTCGGCATTGGCTTACCCACCAAAATTTCCAGCTACCTGCCTTCAGACAAAGACGTATTCTTGCACTCTGAAAATGGCCTGTTGGCTTTCGGTCCTCCTCCTGCTGAAGAAGACCGTGATCCTGAACTGATCAATGCTGGTAAAGAATTTGTGACTTTACTTGAAGGTGGTACCTTCTTTCATCACGGTGATTCATTCGCCATGATGCGTGGTGGTCACCTGGACATCGCCGTACTCGGTGCTTTCCAGGTCGCAGAAAATGGTGACTTGGCTAACTGGCATACTGGTGCACCGGATGCGATTCCTGCGGTAGGCGGTGCAATGGACTTAGCCGTTGGTGCGAAAAAAGTATTCATTACCACCGATCATGTGACTAAAAAAGGCGAGCCAAAAATCGTCGCTGAGTTGGCTTACCCTGCGACTGGCCTGAAATGTGTCGACCGGATCTATACCGATTTGTGTGTGATTGATGTAACAAGCGACGGCATGAAAGTGATTGAGAAAGTCGAAGGTCTGTCATTTGAAGAATTGCAGTCGATGACCGGTGCCAAACTGATTGATGCGACTCAATCAAATTAAGGGGAAGTCCCTCCTTTCTTGAACTTAGTTTTTAAAGCAGTGCTTTAAAACATGTTCAGGAGGGATTTAGGGAGGATTTGAGGAATAAAACTACTTCATTAAATCCCTCCCTTGGGAAGCAATGCTTCTCACCCTTTAAAAAAGGGAGGAGTTTTCTTCTTTTAAATATGTGAGAAATACACAATGAAAAATGCCTATATCGTAGATGCCATCCGTACCCCATTCGGCCGTTATGCCGGTGGACTGGCTCCTGTTCGTACCGATGACTTGGGTGCACTTCCAATCAAAGCTTTAATGGAACGCAATCCATCGGTGAACTGGGAACAGGTTGATGACGTGATTTATGGCTGTGCCAACCAGGCCGGTGAAGATAACCGTAACGTGGGGCGTATGTCCTCCCTGCTTGCAGGCCTGCCTTACCAGGTTCCAGCAACGACGATTAACCGTCTTTGCGGTTCATCCCTGGATGCCATTGCTATGGCTGCGCGCACCATCAAAGCGGGCGAAGCTGAACTGATTATTGCCGGCGGTGTCGAGTCAATGAGTCGTGCGCCATTTGTGATGGGTAAATCTGAATCTGCCTATGGTCGTAGTCAAAAAATTGAAGACACCACCATGGGCTGGCGTTTCATTAACCCGAAACTGAAAGAAATGTACGGCGTAGAAACCATGCCGCAAACTGCTGAAAACCTGGCGGAACAGTTCAATATTAACCGTGCAGATCAGGACCAGTTTGCTTTAACCAGCCAGCAACGTACTGCTGCTGCACAAGCACGTGGTTTCTTTGCCAAAGAAATTATTCCTGTGGTGATTCCTCAACGTAAAGGCGATGCTGTTGTAGTGGATAAAGACGAACATCCACGTGCAACAACACCAGAAGCTTTGGCAAAACTGAAGCCAGTCGTAAAAGCAGAGGGTACCGTAACTGCAGGTAACGCATCCGGTATTAATGATGGTGCGGCTGCCCTATTAATTGCATCTGACGAAGCAGTTGCTCAACACGGCTTAAAACCACGTGCCAAAATTATTGGCTCAACTGTTGTCGGTGTTGAACCACGCATCATGGGCTTTGGTCCTGCACCTGCCATCAAGAAACTGTTGGCACAAACAGGTTTGACCATTGAACAGATGGACGTGATTGAACTGAACGAAGCCTTTGCAGCACAAGCTTTAGCCTGTACTCGTGACTTAGGCATTGAAGATGGTTCAGAGAAAGTCAATCCAAATGGTGGTGCAATTGCTTTAGGTCATCCACTTGGTGCATCTGGCGCGCGTCTTGTGATGACTGCACTGAACCAGCTTGAACAGACTGGCGGTAAATACGGTCTGTGTTCAATGTGTATTGGTGTAGGTCAAGGCATCGCTTTGATTATTGAACGCGTTTAATCCTCATTCAAACTCCCCCTTTCATAAAGGGGGATTTAGGGGGATTTATAAGATTAAGGATTCTAAAAAAATGCCAACTTTTACATCGAATGATGCCCAGATCAATTACCAAACCTTTGGTGATGCATCTAAGCCAGCCTTGATTTTTTCTAATTCACTCGGCACCAATTATGGGATGTGGCAAAAACAATTTAATCACTTCAAACAGGATTATTTTGTGATTTGCTATGATACCCGTGGTCATGGGGCTTCATCTGCGCCACAAGGTCCATATAGCCTTGATCAACTGGGTCAAGATGTTATCAACCTACTTGATCATTTAAAAATTGAAAAAGCTGCATTCTGTGGTATTTCAATGGGTGGTTTAACCGGTCAATGGTTAGCAATTAATAAACCCGAACATTTTAGCCACGTGATTGTCTGCAATACGGCAGCCAAAATTGGTCAGGAACAGGCTTGGAATGAGCGTGCCACTTTGGTACGTCAGCAAGGTCTTCAACCAATTGCGTCTACCGCAGCATCACGCTGGTTTACCGAACCCTTTATCCAAAGCAACCCAACAGTAGTTGAAAATCTTCAAAACGACTTGGAAGCTGGCAGCAGCGAAGGTTATGCAAGCTGTTGTGAAGCTTTGGCTAAAGCGGATTTACGTGAACAGTTAAATAGCATTTCCGTACCTGTACTGATTGTGGCTGGTCAGCAAGATCCGGTGACGACTGTTGCAGATGGTCAGTTCATGCAAGAACGTATTGCCCATAGTCAGCTGTTTGAAATCAATGCCTCGCATATTTCCAATGTAGAGCAACCTGAAGCCTTTAATCAGGCGGTGCAAAAATTTATTGCAGCTTAAAAAAGCATAGAGCAAGAGTAAAAAAGCCACTTTTTGAAGTGGCTTTTTTATCTTTTCCATCTTTTTTCTCGTATCAGGCCCAGATCACTAAGATTGCCGCAATCACCACTAAGACCAATCCCCAATGCTCCGCACGGGCCAGTTTTTCTTTAAAGAAATAAGCGGAAATCAGCATACTAAACAGAATCTCGATTTGGCCTAAGGTTTTGACCACCGGTACACTCATCATGCTCATGGCAGTGAACCAGCCGAGCGATGCCATAAAACTGCACACACTCACCTTAAAGGTTAGACCCAAACGTTGCCACATGGCAATTAAAGTACGGCGGCTAAATAGCCCCAGATAAAGCAGCATACTGATACACTGGAAACTGATCACCAGCAGTAATACCCATGCTGCACGGTGTAAATTTGGTAAATTTGTGAGCTCTAAACTGGCTTCTCGTACCAGTAGTGAAGTAATGGCAAAACTTAAACCGCTTCCGATGCCAATAGCCAGTGTTTTGGCTGAGAACCCGGACATCTGCTGGCCTTTACTCAGCAAAAATACCGCATAACCACCCAGTGCCACCCCAATCCAGGCCAGAAAGGACAAATGGTCAGCCAGAAAAGTTACGCCAATAATCGCGGCCAGTATCGCTTCACTTTTAGCCAGCCCTACCCCAATCGCGTAATTTTTTTGCTTAAACAGCTGTACCATCAATGCAGTGGCTAAAATCTGGCTGGAAGCTGCAATCACAATGTAGACCCAGAACTTTGGCGTGAAGTGGACGATACTTTCAACCGGCTTGAAATAATACAGACTACTGAGGTAAAGAGCAGCAAATGGCAATCCAAAAATAAACCGAGCCAGCGTGACTCCCCAGACATCGACCGTGGTACTCAGCTGTTTTTGAAAGGCATTACGCCAGGCCTGCATAAATGCTGCCATTAAAGTGAAGAAAATCCAGCTCACTGCCATATGCCTAACGCCAGTAAAACAAAAGTGAACTCATTCTATGCTCTAGTCGAAGGCATGACTAATTAAAAATGGGATGGGCTTTAATAGAATAAAGTTTGGCTTGATACCCTAAACCATAAAAAAATATTAAGCACTTGCTATTTTTAGTTTCAAAAAAATAATCTTAAACAGCTTATCAGGCTTATAGTTAATGCTAATAATTTCAAATGCTTAATTACTTTTTACAGCATTTATAGGCTGCTAAAACTTTATTTGCAGCAAGTTTTACACTTTCAATTCGAAAACTTAATCCAGACTTGAAACATGAACTGAAACCATAAGGATGCATCTGTATTTAATGGATAAAAGTTAGTTATGATGATCTTAAATCAACCCACAGGATAAATATTTTGTTAGAGACCAGGAATACTACCAATGGTTCATCTACACCTCTCTATCCCATAAAAGTTAATTTAAAAAAACATCAGGAAATAATTGAAGCGGTTTTCAAAATAAAAAACGGCTTATTCATTATGAACAAGCCGTTTTCTTGCTTATATTCGCATCAGAGCAAAACCTGAGTCCTCCTCAATAATAGTTTACTTTGACAAAGTTTTGCCCCGTGCTGCATGCAGTTTTTTGTAGCTATCGATCAGACGTAAATGACGGTCCAAACCTTCAAGCTTCATGCTGGTTTCAGTTAAACCATAGAAGCGGATACTACCTTCCATCGAGCCGATCACCGCATCCATACGCTCATCACCAAACATACGGCGGAAATTAGCTTCGTAATCGTTCAGATCCATGTCATCGTCAAGTTCTACTTCCAGAACCACATTCATGCACTGATAGAACAAGCCACGCTCAACGGTATTGGTATTATATTGCAGGAAAGTTTCCACCAGCTCTTTGGCTTCTTCAAACTCTTGCAATGCAATATAAATCAATAGTTTTAATTCCAGAATGGTGAGCTGGCCCCATACCGTATTGTCGTCAAACTCGATACCAATCAAGGTACTAATTTCAGTGTAATCATCTACTTCAACATCTTCTAGACGTTCAACCAGAGCGACCAGCTGGTCTTCATCCAAACGGTGCAAGTTCAGGATATCTTCACGGAACAATAATGCCTTGTTGGTATTATCCCAAATTAAATCTTCAACCAGATAAATTTCCGAATAACCCGGTACTAAAATACGGCAAGCGGTTGCACCTAAATGCTCGTACACAGCCATGTATACTTCCTTGCCCATATCTTCGAGAATGCCGAACAACATTGCCGCTTCTTCAGCATTGGAGTTTTGACCTTGGTTGGTAAAGTCCCACTCTACAAACGCGTAGTCAGACTGGGCACTAAAGAAACGCCATGACACGACACCACTGGAATCAATAAAGTGCTCGACAAAGTTATTCGGCTCGGTTACCGCGTTACTGCTGAATGTCGGTTTAGGCAGATCATTCAGGCCTTCAAAACTGCGACCTTGGAGCAGTTCAGTCAAACTCCGTTCCAAAGCGACTTCAAAGTTCGGATGTGCACCAAAAGAGGCAAATACACCGCCCGTACGCGGGTTCATCAAGGTCACGCACATCACCGGATACTGGCCGCCTAAAGAAGCATCTTTAACCAGTACTGGAAAGCCTTGCTCTTCCAGCCCTTTGATCCCTTCAACAATTTTTGGATATTTTGCCAGTACATGTTCAGGCACATCCGGAAGTGCAAGCTCACCTTCTAAAATTTCGCGTTTAACGGCACGTTCAAAAATTTCAGATAAACACTGGACCTGGGCTTCGGCCAAGGTATTCCCCGCACTCATACCATTGGAAAGATACAGGTTTTCAATCAGGTTGGATGGGAAATAAACTGTTTCACCATCAGAATGACGCACAAATGGCAATGAACAGATGCCGCGCGCAGTATTGCCCGAGTTGGTATCATACAAATGTGTGCCGAGCAGTTCATCTTCAGGGTTATAAATTTCTAAAGTGTATTCATCCAGAATTTCTTTTGGCAATTCCCCATTTGGACCTGGCTGGAACCATTTTTCATCCGGGTAATGCACAAATTCAGCATTGGCAATATCTTGCCCCCAGAACTGGTCGTTATAAAAGAAGTTGCAGTTCAAGCGTTCAATGAATTCACCCAAGGCCGAAGCCAAAGCACTTTCTTTGGTCGAACCTTTACCGTTGGTAAAGCACATCGGCGATTGTGCATCACGAATATGTAAAGACCACACATTCGGTACAATGTTGCGCCATGATGCGATTTCAATCTTCATGCCCAGATTCGCCATAATGCCGGACATATTGGCGATGGTTTCTTCTAATGGCAGGTCTTTACTTGGAATATAAGTACTGCTTTCCGAAGTCAAGCTCGGCATCAGCAAAGCTTGAGCATCGGCATCAATACTTTCCACTTCTTCGATCACGAATTCCGGACCGGTTTGAATCACTTTCTTTACCGTACAGCGATCAATGGAGCGCAAAATACCTTGGCGGTCTTTTTCAGAAATATCAGCCGGTAATTCAACCTGAATTTTAAAAATCTGCTTGTAACGGTTTTCCGGGTCGACAATATTGTTTTGCGACAAACGGATGTTATCGGTTGGAATGTCACGCGCTGCACAGTACACCTTTACAAAATAAGCGGCACATAATGCTGATGATGCGAGAAAATAGTCGAAGGGACCTGGCGCTGAACCGTCACCTTTATAGCGGATGGGTTGATCGGCGATTACCGTGAAATCATCGAACTTGGCTTCTTGTCGAAGGTTGTCAAGATAATTGACCTTAATTTCCATGCGGGCACCTAAATATTCTTATGTGTCAGTGCAACACATAAAAATCAGAAAATAAAATATAAGCCGAATTACAGATAAGAAACTGACTTAAAAAATAATGTGACTAGCGTCATTCGTATAACAAAGCAAACAACTGACCCTAGAAATAATGGACGGTATTATAGAGGGATTTTGCCTGATTGATAACTTTTGTCTACTGTTCTCGCCTATTGATGAGAAATGCTTAAAACAGGACAACTTAGATCTGGCACTATCAAGACAATATTTCCAGACACTTTACTAAATATGTAGGTCTTACTCAGGTATAAGTCACGACTAGACATCATGTGGAGCTTCATCATGAATTGTGAAATAAAGTAAATTTCAATCAAATTATGTAGAAAAATAAAATAAAAATTACATCCAATTAAAGGGTTCCACACATAAGCTCATAAAAATTTCCACAATAGATAATAAATCTTTCAATAAGATTTTAGCTACAAACTGCAAACCTGCATTTTGTGCCTGTTGAAGTCGGAACTCGAACTACGACTTCAAGCATTTCTACAAAAAAGGTTTACTCAAATCAGTTGAGGTCAAATGATGATAAAAACAACGCTAAGCATAATCGGACTGTCGCTCGTTTCCACACTGGCTCTGGCTGCCGACCCCTTACATGGAAGCAAATGGAAAACGATTGATGATGTGACCAAGAAACCCTTATCTGTGGTTCAATTTACTGAAACATCGAAGGGTGTGCTTTCAGCAAAGATTGTAGATGTATTGGAAGGCACTGAAGGAGAAAAATGTACCAAGTGTAAGGGTAAATTTTATAATAAACCGCTTCAAGGCGTACAGATCGTATCTGGACTGAAAAAAGCGGGGAACAATAGCTATGATGGCGGAAAAATTACCGATCCTAAAAATGGTAAAACTTATAGCTTTAATGCCAAACTCTCTGAAGATGGCAAAACTTTAAATGGTCGAGGCTACATTGGTATATCCGCCCTTGGTCGAAGCCAGACTTGGGTACGTATCCATTAACAACATCAGATTGAATCAATTAAAAGCGACTTTAATCAGTCGCTTTTAATTGCTATAAGAATTTTTAACTTCAAAAAAACCGCCATGGATTTCATAAAAAAATTCTTTTAACTTCTCGAACTGGGTGTTCTTATGAAAATAAGGACGCATAAGTAAAAAATTATAAATTTGTTCCAGACTACATAATTCATTTTTCATATTCATGTTTATCCGCTTATATAAATATGTTTAGATTGATTTAACCAAATTACAAATTAAATTCTATAACAATATTTTTTATAAAGTAATTATGGTTAAATTTTCTACAAACTAAAGAAATTAATAAATCATTTTTTGCTTACAAGGATAATCGATAACAATAAGGCTTATACT